>WNFR01001347.1_pt1 | contig 25560 bp, 22 predicted proteins | sample 5400221 | NCBI WGS metagenome assembly WNFR01 (sample SAMN13153357, study PRJNA577476) | soil metagenome | isolation source: 40 cm soil under Madrone tree | place: USA:California | collected 2016-06-14 | reverse complement strand
AAACTCGCGGACGCGCTCGGCGCCAAAATATTCCGTCCAGCTTATCGGGCGGAAATCGAAGAGTGGTTAGGCGCAGGGCCGGGAAGTTTGGGTGCAGTCGGCGTCAATAATAAACCACGCGAGTTTGGATTCCGCGTTGTGCGTGGTGATTTTCAACCCGGACAACCGGCGTTTTTCGAAACTCCCAGTGCCAAGAGAATCTTCACGATAGCTGATGAGGCTCTCAAAGGCAGACTAAACATGACCACCGGAGCTAATAAGGACAATCGACACCTTCGCGGCGTCAACGTCGAACGCGATATCCAAGTCGATCAATGGGCGGACCTCCGCACCGTTAGTTCCGGTGAACCGTGCCCGCGTTGCGAAACAGGCGTGCTGGAAGTTTACAAGGCGATGGAAATCGGCCATATCTTCAAGCTCGGCACGAAGTATTCCGAGTCGATGGGAGCAACTGTGCTGACCCCGGACGGTAAACCAGTCCCGATCGTCATGGGCAGCTACGGTATCGGCGTCGAACGAATTATCACAGCCGCAGTTGAACAAAATTACGACGAGAATGGGATCATCTGGCCGAAGACGCTGGCGCCGTTCGATGTAGTCGTGACGATCACGAACGTCAAGGACGAGACGCTGCGCCAGGCGGGCGACCAGCTATACCAGGATTTGCAGCACGCCGGCCTGGACGTCCTGCTCGACGATCGCGACGAACGCGCCGGAGTGAAATTCAAAGACGCTGACCTGATCGGCATTCCTTATCGCATCACGCTGGGAAAGAAGATCGCTGTAGGGAGCGTTGAACTCCTTGATCGCCGAACAAAGCAAAGCGAAGATGTGAAGCTGGGTGACATCGTGGCTCACATGCAGCAGCTGGCGCTGGCCGGATTGTGAATCTGGCGCTTCAGGGCAGTAGCCCGACCGTGAGGGAGGGCTCAGTTCCCTAACCATGGAGCCCTCCCTCACGGTCGGGCTACTGCCCCGCCAGACAGACTCAAGCAGCCGCGGTCTTGGCGAACACCACAGAACTCGCGATCAATTGTTATACTGAGAGCGCAATGAAAGTAGTTAAGGCGCGCCAAACCAGCGTGAAGATTCTTATTCTCTTCTGCGCACTCGCTCTGCTCATCGTCCCGCCCCCGCCAACTCTCTCTCAGGATGCTCTGCCCGATCTGGTTCGCCGGATCAAGCCTTCCGCGGTAGCGATTGAGACGTTCGATGCCCGCGGCGAAAAGCTTTCGCGCGGGAGCGGCTTTTTCATCGACCTCGATCGCGTCGTAACAAACCGGCATGTGATTGAAGGTGCTTACCGCGCCGAAGTACATCTGAATTCAGGCCATACCTTTCAGGTAAAGAGTGTCGTCGCCGTGGACGCCGAGGGTGATGTGGCGCTGCTGAAAGTTGACGCTCCGGCAAGTCTGGTCCGCCCACTTTCGCTCGATCGAACCTCGCCGCAGGAAGGCGAGAGTGTGGTCGTCATTGGCAATCCCTTTGGTTTGGAAGGCAGCGTCACGAACGGCATTGTTTCCGCGGTACGCGACATCCCGGGTTTCGGGCGCATCATTCAGATAACTGCGCCGATTTCTCCCGGGTCGAGCGGCAGTCCGGTCGTAAATATGCAGGGTCAGGTGATCGGAGTTGCCACGCTGCAGATCACCGGCGGACAAAGCGTTAACTTTGCGATTCCTTCTGAACGGATTGCGCAACTCGATCGCTCTGCGCAGTCTGAGACGTCCTTACAAATGTCGCTCGGCGATTTGGTCGCTACCACCGGCCGCAACAAACGAGCGCGAGCGGTCGAGTATTTCCGCGATGGCCTTACTTTTCTTTCGAAAGACGATTGCCAGCGGGCCTTGCCGTATTTTCAGAAAGCTACTGAGGCCGATGGCGGTTACGGCGAGGCTTGGGCGCAAACAGGTTTTTGTAGTGAGAAACTGGGCCGCCATGCGGAAGCGATCGAGGCTTCCCGGAAGGCGGTTGGTATCCGGCCCTCAGCCGAGTCCTATTTCAACATTGGGCTGGCAAATTATTACCTGAAGCAGTACCGCGAGGCAGAGCAAGCTTACCGGCAGGCCGTTAAGCTCGACCCTTACAACGCCGCTGATGCGTATTATGCGTTAGGCCTAACCTATCGTGACTGGGGCCAGTTTGACGAAGAGATTCAAGCGTACAAACACGCCATTCGACTCAAGCCGGATTATACCGCCGCCTACGATCGCCTGGGCCAACGCTATTTGCAGCAAAAGAAGTACGCGGAGGCTGTCGAAATCTTCAAGCAGATGTCCGCGCAGAGACCCGGCGACGCGAATGCTCAAAACAACCTGGGCGAAGCGTATGAGGCTTTGGGGCGGCACGATGAAGCGGTCGAAGCGTTCCGGCAGGCGACTCGCTTGAAGCCGGACTTCGGGAAGGCTTATTTTAATCTTGGCAAAACCATGCTCGTGCAGGGTAATCGCGATGGCGCGATTGAGCAATATGTCGTACTACAAAACCTGGATCAGGATTGGGCCGAAAAACTCTACGGCTTGATCTATCCTTAGTCGCCTTCGCAACGCTTAAGGCGGCAACAATTCATCAAGACATTTAAGGAGTTCGCCACCGCGCCGGCCAGTCCCTTCACTCGAGCAGCGGCAAGTCTTTAGAAGTGCTCGTAAAAGAAAATGAGGCTGGATTGCGCTCTCCCCTTCGCCACCCAGCCTCTTCTCACGGCCGTCCAGGACGACCGAACTTAAACCTGTTTTCAAATCAACATCACTGGGAAGAAATCGAGGCCGGATCGCGCTCTCCCCTTCACAACCCGGCCTCAACCCACGGTCGTCACGAAAAGACGGCCGAACTCAGACTCATTCCCCTATTATCGATATCGATCACTGCGATTATGGAGCGGGTATGGCTGGTGTTAATCTGCCATTTATGTACGTCGTCACTGAAAATCTTTTGCGTCCCCATCTCCGTGTTTGGCAATGGCAATGAGTGTGCCAAGAAGGATTTAGCGACCAGAAAAACGGGCAAGCTCCGATGTTTCGTACGCACTCAAGGCATAATCGTTCTTGCAAGCAAAATCATGGCGGCAGGAATCCGATAAATCAGTGTACGATATGGTCACGAGCAGACCGGAAATGGAATGAAGACCGAACCAGCGCCGGGATCAAGACCAGAGGAGAAGTAAGAACTGAGCATGCCACCCAGGAAAAGCCGCCGGAACAAAGCGACCAAAGGGAAGCTTGCCCTCGTTTTAATTCTGTTTCTTTTTGGAGCAGTTGAGACCGGATATGCGCAGATCCGGTCGGCCCCGGTTGAAGTCCCTTTTGAATTCGTCCAGAACCAAATAATCGTAACTGTCAAGATCGCCGGAAAGGGTCCTTACCAGATGCTGCTCGACACGGACACCGATCCTTCGGCTATCGACCTGGCCGCCGCTAAAGAATTGGGACTGGGGCTGGACTCAAGAAGCTACGCGGCGACCGGCGGAGGCAGCGTCCCTCAAACTGTCCAATTGACCAGGCTGCCGTCTGTCGAACTCGGGACCATAATCGCTAAGGACGTAGCGGCGGGAGCGATTGATCTCAAAAAGCTTTCCGACAAACTTGAACGGCCCATTCACGGCGTGCTGGGGTACACCTTCCTCAAGGACCGCATAATTCAGATCGACTACCCGGCTTCGAAGCTCCGTTTTTTCGTTGAGTCCCCTTATGCCGGAATTCAAAATCAGCCGAACACAGTGAACAAGATCGCCATGGCGTTTCGTTATGACAGCGGCGTGCTGATCGATTCCGTCTTCATAAATGGACAGAAGCTGAAGGCTACGCTCGACACTGGATCGAGCGGGACGTTTGCGCTCACTCCGGAGGCAGTTGCAATCCTCGGCCTTGAAGATCAGGCCCAAGACGGCGCCGGGGAAAAGTCGGTCGGCTACAACGGCGAGTACAAAAATAAATCCGGCGTGCTCAAGTCAGTGCGCATCGGCAGATTGTCGCTCGAATCTGCTCCGGCCTCGTTCTGGCCGACCGGGGCCGGCCATGATAAAGCAAAATTTCAGGTGAACATCGGTAACGGTTTCTTCAAAGACTATCTCGTGACTTTTGATTTTCGCGGCAAGATAGTGGTGTTCGAGCAACCTGAAGACTAATACACCCCAAGCCTTTAGAAAGGACTCCTCCCATGATCGACTTTGACGACGAGCCGGACCAGGAAAAGCGGATTGAAAAGCTAAGGTCACAACTCGAAAAACTTGGCGGCGAAGTCTCCGATAATTCGCAGTTGTCGGCCGATCTGGAAGAAGAATTTCTAAAGCACATTCTGGCGTTTGAAACCACGGAACCGACCACGTTGCTCCAGTGGTTGGAAAATGGCGGCCAGGAGGTGCCGCCGCCCGATCAGCTCGACGAAGTTCAATTGCACGCGAAACTCTGGGAGGTCATCAACCGCATGGCTTCCCTGGGAGCATATCTGCACCACACAAATCATCTCAGCGATCGCCAGTTGTATTCCTATCTGTTTGAGGAAGGGTTGCGCGAAGATGCAGTGTTATTCCCTGACAATCCCGGCTATGTTTACGGCCTGGATCTGCTCGGCAGCGGCAGCGAGGAAGATATGCAACTTTATATGAAGTATTTCGCGAACGACGAATATCGCGCGGATTGGACGGCGGAGTTTCCCGAATTGGACCTGCCGCCGCACGAGGATCCGCCATTCGATCGCGATAAAGACCTGCCCAGGTCCGCGCTGGGATGAATCGCTTACGCCGAGATCATTGTGCCCGTCCCCTTGTCAGTAAAGACCTCCGCCAACAAGGCATTGCGCGCGGTGCCATCAATGATGTGCGCGCTCCCGACGCCACGGCGCAGCAGTTCGACGATGTTTTCGAGCTTCGGAATCATCCCGCCCGTCGCGCTTCCGCGCCGCACAAGCTCTTCGGCTTCATCTGCCGTCAGGCGCGAAAGTTTCGTGGCCGGTTCGCCGGCGCGCAGATAAATTCCATCGACATCAGAAAGCAGGACCAGCTTTTCGGCTTTGAGCCGGATCGCGATTTCCGCAGCGATAGTATCGGCATTAATGTTGAAGACGGTGCCCTCGGCATCCGCTCCCAGAGACGAGACCACCGGCAGGTACCCCTGGTCCAACAGGACCGTCAAAAGGCGTGCGTTAATCTCCACGATGTCGCCCACGTGCCCGAAATCGATCTGCTCACTCTCGCCGGTTTCGCGATTCATGACCTCCTTCGGCGGCCGCCGCTCAGCGTGCACGATGTTCCCATCGACTCCCGACAGCCCCACAGCTTCAACTCCGCGATGCCGTAGCGCGGAGAGAATGTCTGTATTGATCTTGCCGGCGAAGATCATCTTGGCCATTTCCAAAGTGGCATCGTCGGTCACTCGCCGGCCTTCAATGATTGTTTGCTCGATTCCCATCATCGCAGCCAGTTCACTTAGCTGCTTGCCCCCGCCGTGCACCACACATAGCCGTATGCCGACCTGATGCATCAGGGCGAGTTCTTCTGCCAAAGAGATTAAGCGGTCGCGCTCTTCAGTTACCTTGCCCGAGAATTTGACTACAAATGTCTTGCCCTTGAAGCGCTTGATATATGGCAGAGCTTCGCGCAGGAGATCCAAACGCAATTGATTGCCAACTTCGGTGGTGTCGGTCATTGAATTCCTTCTCTGTAGTCTCGTAAGTAAGAATTAGTTTCACGCAAAGGCCAAAGGAAGAACGAAAGCCGCAAAGATATCTCGGTTGCTTTCTTGTGTTACTTTGCGTCTTTGCGCCTTTGCGTGAACTAATCTTCGAGCAACTTTGCCAGGATCGCCTTCTGCACATGCAGCCGGTTCGCCGCCTCGTCAATCACCACCGACGACGCGGAATCGAGCACTCCGTCAGTCACGATTACATTCCGTCGCACCGGAAGACAGTGCATGAAAAGCGCGCTATGGGTGCGCGTCATCTTCGATTCATCCACAATCCATTTGCCGCGATATTGCGCCCGTTCGGCGATATCTTTTTCCGGCGCTCCATAAAATGCTTTGCTGCCCCAACTCTTGGCGTAGACGACCTCGACGCCGTCGAACGCCTGATCAACTTCATTGACTATCTCGACGCTGCCGCCGGCTGCGGCTGCTTGTTCTCCGATCGTCTCGATCAACTCGTTGTCTAATTCATAGTCTGGCGGATGAGCAATCACCAGATCATGACCCATCTGCGCGGCCGCCAGAGCAAAACTGTTCGGCACCGCCATTGGCAGCGGCTTCGGATGCCAGGCCCAGGTCAGCAGTACCTTCTTCCGGCCTTTGCCCAGCTGCTCTCGAATCGTCATCATATCGGCCGTTGCCTGACACGGATGATGCATGGCTGATTCGAGATTGATGAGCGGCACATCAGAATACCTGGCAAAGGCGTTCAGAATCGGATCAGAGCGCTCCTCTTCCCAGTTCTTAAGGGCTGCAAAGGTCCTCACTCCAATCGCCACGCAATAACGACCGAGCACGCGGACAAACTCAGCAACATGTTCAGTCTTGTCCGCGTCCATCAACGCACCTTCGCGATGCTCAAGCGTCCAACTCGTCCCGCCCGGCTCAAGCACGACGGCGTTTCCGCCCAACTCGTAAACTCCGATTTGCATCGATGCGCGCGTGCGCAAACTGGGGTTAAAAAAGACCAGCGCGATCGATCGCCCGGCCAGTGGCTTTGAGTGATCGTTGCTGCTTTTGAACCACAAGGCAGACTCAATCAGTTGATCGAGATCCGAGCGGTTACAATCAGATGTTGAAAGAAAGTTCTGCATGGTCTTAGCAATCGAACCGCCGGGGGCAAGCCCGCCTTCCCAACCTTAGAGACTGTCACACTTGACCCTTTCACTTGGATCCTTGAACGCCTTTTTCCGGAAGACGAAACCACTCAATGGGAAGCAGCTCAAGGTCGGGAAGAGGGGCTCGCCCCCGCCTTCTAATTACCGGACAATCTTACTCAGTGTGTCGACAAAGAGATCGACCTCGCCGCGCTTCAAGCATAGCGGAGGCAACAAACGCAGAACCTTCGGATCGCTCGACGTGCCGGTGATGATCTTGTGTTCCAGCAAAGCCTCGTGAACCGTCTTTGCTGCATCCGCAAACTCGAGCCCCAGCAGGAATCCTCGGCCACGAACATTCACCACCTGCCCGACTTCGTTCAGGCGTTTGCGCAGATAGGCTTCAACCGTCCGCACATTCTCGAGCAGGTCATCGTTTTCGATCGCTTCCAGCGTCGCCGTCACCGCGGCCATTGCGATCATCCCGCCACCAAACGTGGTGCCCAGATCGTTTTCTTTGATATGCGAAGCAATCGCTTCGCTCACCAGACAGGCGCCCACGGGCACACCGCTGCCGAGCGCCTTGGCCAGCGTGATGATGTCGGGAACAACTTCGTCACTGGCGCTGCTGCCGGCGAAAAACCAATCTCCCGTGCGTCCAACTCCAGTCTGCACTTCGTCATAAATCAAAACGATGCCGCGGTCGTCACACAGCTCTCGCAGGGCGCGATAGAACGAAGGCGCCGCCGAACGCACGCCGGCCATCGATTGAATTGGCTCGAGCATGATCGCGGCGATGGATTCGTCCGCCAACGCGCGCACTGAATCAATCTCACCAAACTCTGCTTGCAGGTGACCCGGCACATTTGGTTTGCCGATCTCGCGATACCTGCCCAGGAACGTGGCGCTGATCGCGTCGGCAGTGCGTCCGTGAAAGCCACCGCTGAAGGTAATGATATTCTCGCGGCCGGTTGACATGCGCGCCATGCGCATCGCGTTTTCATTCGCTTCGGTGCCTGAATTACAGAAAAAAGCCTTTGTTAGTAAATCGGGCGCGACGGAAACCAATCTTTCTGCTGCGCGGGCGCGGGCCTCTGAGTAAACCAGGTTCGAGTAGAAGAGAAGCCTTTCGGTCTGGTCACGAATCGCTTTCACCACCTGCGGATGACAATGCCCCGTGCCGGCCACCGCATGGCCGCCATATAGATCAAGGTAGCGATCGCCGTTGCTCGCAAAGATCCACGCACCCTGGCCGCGTTCAGCCACGATCGGCATCTTCTTATACGTGGCGAGCTGGAAGCGTTCTTCGAGTGAAATTGATTCTTCCAGCTGATTGACTGCCTTTGCTTTCATCTTGTGACCTTTATCTTTGCGCCTTTGCGGCTTTGCGAGAAACAAGTCTCATGCAAAGGCGCCAAGTCGCAAAGGATCAACGTGTCGAGTGCTCTCACGGCTTGCCCAATCATCCTGCCCTGGCTCCGTTCGGCAGTATCCTCTCGGGCACGGCCAGGGCCGGCTTTACTCCATCCGCATACCCTATGTCGAACAACATTCCTTCCGAAATCTCACCCATCATCTTCTTCGGCTCGAGGTTGACGACAAACAATGCTTGTTGGCCTTCGATCTCTCGCGGATGCTCGCGTTCTTTCTTCATTCCTGCGAGGATGCTGCGACGGTGATCGCCGAAGTCAACTGTCAACTTAAGTAATTTGTCCGAACCGGCGATATCATCCACCGAAACGATTGTCCCGACGCGAATATCAATTCGATCGACTTCGCCAAACGAAATCACCGGCTTGAGCGGGGCCGGCTTGAAGTCATGAGCATCCATCAGGGGTTACTCCCGGTCAGCATCAGTCCCGTCTTTTCATCCAGTCCAAACATTAAGTTCATATTCTGCACCGCCTGACCCGCGGCGCCCTTGACCAGATTATCGATCGCGGTAAAGACCACCAGTTGTCGGCCGCGCGCTGCGAACCCGATGTCGCAAAAGTTCGTCGACTTGACCCAGTTGATATCAGGGCTGCCATCGACCAGACGCACGAAGAACGACTCGCCATAGAAATCGGCGAACATTGCGCGCGCTTCGGGGGCGCTAATCTCGCTTTTCACTTCCGTATAGATCGACGCGAAGATCCCGCGCGCCACCGGCAGCGAGTGGGTCATAAAGATGAGTTCATTATTCCATTCACCGACATTCTTTAGTTCCTGCTCGATCTCAGGCACATGCTGATGCGTAAAAGGCTTGTAAGCGTAAAAGGAATTGCTGCGTTGCGGATGATGAGTGTTCGCCGCGGCCCTGGCGCCGGAACCCGACGACCCGGTCTTGGCGTCGACGATCACACGGCAACTCAAGAGATTGTTGGCTACCAGCGGCGCCAGACCAAGCAACGTGGCCGTCGCAAAACAACCTGGGTTCGCTATGCAGCGCGCACTCCTAATCACTGCACGATTTGTTTCCGTCAAACCATAGACGAACTGCGCCTGAGCATCCATCGCCACATGCTCGCGCCCGTAGTGCTGTGCGAACGCCGCGCTATCGCTGAGGCGAAAGTCTCCGGAAAGATCGACTAGTTTCACATTCGACGGCAGCCGCGGAGCTAAATCCATTGCCTGTCCGTGCGGTAAGGCAAAGAATGCGCAGTCGAGATCAGCCAGACGCTCAAGATCATCCGTCGCTCTAGTAAACCTTAAATCTGTCAGGCCGAGAAGATTACGGTGTACTTCGCTAACCGCCTTGCCGGCGTGCTCATTCGCGGTGACAAATTTGATTTCAGCATCCGGATGCAACAACAGAATGCGCAGCAGTTCCGAGCCGCCATAGCCTGAGCCGCCGAAAATTGCGATTTTGAGTTTCATTGGTACGGAACCCGCTTTGGTACGGAACCGCTTGCGGTAGCAAGCGGGTCTCTTGCGCAACGTGACCCGCTCGCTATCGCGAGCGGTTCTGTATCGACGTCACACTAAGCAATCGACGCTTTCAGCTCGAGCCGGTCTCGGACGGCCTCGAACAACTTCGGCCCGTTCCGTCTGGCATTGGCGGCAAGCACACCAAACTCATTCTGAATATAGTCCTCGCCCATTTGTGAATCAGTTACGGAGCCCGCGACAAGATCCACCTCGATGCCGCGGCGGCGGAACAACTCGATGCCCCCCCAGGCGCCGACGTAATCCGACGCGCAGAAAATAAGAGTTGTCATAGCCTCGCGAAACTCGGCATTTTCAAAAATCGACTCGACAGAATAGCCGCCCAGGATGCCGTCGCCCAGTTCGATTACGATCAGGTCCGGTTGGCTTTCATTCAGTCGCGCGATGATCGCTTTTGCTACCGGCGCCAGGTCTCCCGCACCCACGGTGGAAGGCAAACCACAATCAAGGAAACTCGCCGTCGCAATCGCGCCGTGATCGGCCATATTGAGCGTGTCCCGCAGGCAGGCGATCCCAGACAATTTCGCCGCGGCCACCCGCAGACCAGCGCGCGTTCCCTGCTGAATGATTTCAGTCGCTGCATAAGTCTTGCCGCTATTCATACAAGCACCGGCAATTACCACCAGGGGCGCTGTTTCTCCAAGCCTTTCGCGCCCCGGTAAAGCTACATCAGCGATATTCTTGACCACTCCCTGATCATCACAGGCCAGTCCAATCACCTCAACTTTAATTGCGTCGTCGAGACTCGAATGATGACCACTGCAAAATCCGATGACTCCGCCGAGGTTCAGAAGATGAAGCTCGTCACCCGCGGAGACTCTCTGGGGAACATCGCCGACAAAGCCTTTCAACGCACGACGGCGGCCAAGCACGCCCACGAGCACGTCGCCCGGATTGACTTTCGCCAACCTGCCGGTCGGCAATTCCAGCATGTTATAAGTCGCGTTGTCCGTCAGCACACGCACGACGACAACGTCACCGGCGCGCGCCGCACGATTCGCACCGGTAACATTCAGTCTGCGCGAAAGACCCAGCGGTGATGTCGCCGATCCGATCTTGTCAATTTCAATCACCTTGCCATTCATTCCCTTGCGCCTCTCCATTAGTCGTTCTGGGCCGTCTTTCTTCCTTGCGCCTTAGCGCCTTGGCGTGAGCCTTTTAGTTCTGTTTCACGCAAAGATGCAAAGGCGGAAAGAATGGAGCTCATCGGTTCGCTCGAAGTCTCAAACGCAGCGCGTTCAACTTGATGAACCCTTCCGCATCGCGCTGGTTGTAAACGGTGTCAGCTTCAAACGTCGCGATATGTTCGTCGTACAACGAATTCGGCGATCGCCGCCCGACAACGATTACGTTGCCGCGATACAACTTCAGGCGCACATCACCGGTCACCGGCTGCTGCATGTCATCAATCATCTTGCGCATCAACTCGAATTCGGGCGCGAACCAGAAGCCATAGTAGACATTCTCGGCGAACTTCACGCCCAGCGAATCGCGCAGGCGCACCACTTCGCGATCGAGAGTAATCGACTCGAGCGCGCGATGGGCCGGTTGCAAAATGGTGACTCCAGGGGTCTCATAGACTCCGCGAGACTTCATCCCAACGAAACGGTTCTCTACCAGATCGACGCGCCCGATCCCGTGCTCGCCGCCGATTTCATTGAGCTTTGACAAGAGCGCCACCGGATCCAACTGCTCGCCATTAATCGTAACAGGCTCACCATGCACAAATCCGATCTCGAGGTATTCAGCTTCATCTTTAGCGTTCTCAGGCGAACGAGTTATCTGAAAAATATTCTCCGGCGGCTCGGCCCACGGGTCTTCGAGTATTCCGCCTTCGTATGAAACATGCATCAGGTTCCGATCGGTTGAATAAGGCCTGGCGATCGTAGCGCTGATGGGGATTCCGTAGGCTTCGGCATAAGCAATCAAGTCAGTCCGCCCCTTGAATTCCCAATCACGCCAGGGCGCGATCACTTTGATGTCCGGCTGCAACGCGTAGTAAGTCAGTTCAAATCGAACCTGATCGTTGCCCTTGCCGGTAGCACCGTGAGCCACGGCGTCAGCATTTTCCTGACGGGCAATTTCGATTTGCCGTTTCGCGATTACCGGCCGGGCCAGCGAGGTGCCCATCAGGTAGACGCCTTCGTAAAGCGCGTTGGCTTTGACTGCGGTCCAAACGTAATCGCGCACAAACTCTTCGCGCAGGTCCTCGATATAAAGCTTCGACGCGCCGGTCGCTTTGGCCTTCTCTTCCAGGCCGTCCATCTCCGCGCCCTGACCAACGTCGGCACAGTAACAGACGATTTCGCACTGGTACTCCTCTTTCAACCAGCGCAGCATGACCGACGTGTCGAGTCCGCCTGAGTAAGCAAGCACGATCTTGTTAATCTTCTTATCAGTCATTTTTCCCGTTGTGGAAACATCAACCACCAAGACGCAAAGAGCAAAAACATTCTAATCCGATAGTCTTAGTGTTTTTTGTGTCTTTGTAGTAAGTACCTTCATCCAAACAACTCCCAAATCTTTTTAGTCGCGCCGCGCTGAGCCTTTTGATCTCGAACCGCGATAAAAATCGTGTCTTCGCCCGCCAACGTCCCCACGATTTCCGGGAGCGCCGCATCGTCAATCTCTACCGCGACGGCCGAAGCAAGGCCCGGGAGGCACCTGGCAATTACCAGCACGTCGCCGGCTGTGTCGAGACCCAGAAGCCCACGCGCTGATTCACCGTTCGCATGCGGCAAAGCGTAAGCGCCGCGATGTTTGACCACTCCCAGTTCCTCAAGATCGCGCGACAGGCTTGATTGCGTCGCCGGCACGCCCGCCCGTTCCAGGTGCGCCCGCAGTGCTTCCTGAGTTCCAATCCGCTTCGCGCGAATCAGATTAAGCAATTTCTTTTGCCGCTCTCGTTTCAACATCAGGTGTCCGACAAACTTCAGTTGTCGTCGTCCTTCCAAATCGCATACCATCGGAGCCCACGACAAACTGAAGTTTGTCGAACACTCCCTCAGACGCGAGTAAATGCATAATAGTTGCATTTTCATCGCATACTTGCATAAAATAGCGCTGGTTATGCAGATCCGTCAAGTGATGAATCGCAAAGTCCCGGTTCAGCTCTGGCGACCGCCGGAGCATTGCGGCACAATGGCTGGGCGTCGGGCTAACAAATCATGACTGATAAGGTAAGGGTAGATCTGTGGGGTGGGCGTTTCCAGGGCGACGCCGACCCGGGCTTTGCCGAGTTCAATCGTTCATTCGGCTTCGACCGGAGGCTGTTCGAAGTTGACGTGCGCGCGAGCATCGCGCACTGCCGCGGCCTCGAAGCGGGCAGTGTGTTAACTGCGAACGACTCTGAGCAAATCAGGTCTGCCCTCACCACCATTCTTGAGCGCGGCCGGACTGATGCCGCTTACTTCGACGAGTTGGCGGCAGAAGATGTGCATTCGTTCGTCGAGGCGCGTCTGGTGGAGTTGGTTGGCGACGCCGGCCGCAAGCTGCACACGGGACGGAGCCGCAACGATCAAGTCGCGACTGATTTGCGTCTCTGGCTACGCGAGGAAATCGATCGCCTCACTAACACGCTGCGCGGCACCCAAAAGGCTCTGCTTGACCTCGCCGAAGCGAATCGCGCCGGCGTAATGCCGGGATATACGCACCTGCAACGCGCCCAACCCATACTGTTTGCTCACTGGTGTCTGGCTTATTTCGAAATGCTGGCTCGCGATCGCCAACGGCTAACTGAAGCTCGGACGCGTGTGAATGTGTTGCCGCTTGGCTCGGCGGCGCTGGCCGGGACTTCCTATCCAATCGATCGCGATGCCGTAGCCCTCGAACTCGGCTTCGAAGCAGTTTCCCGCAACAGCCTGGACGCCGTCAGCGATCGCGATTTCTGCGTTGAATTTGCCGGCGCGGCGTCGCTAATCATGATGCATCTTTCTCGTCTCGCTGAAGACGTCATCCTTTATGCAACTACTGAGTTCGGCTTCTTTGAATTGAGTGACGCGATCGCGACCGGCTCCAGCCTGATGCCGCAGAAGAAGAACCCTGATTCAATGGAGCTGGTGCGCGGCAAAGCCGGACGTGTGTTCGGTCATCTCACCGCACTACTCATGCTGATGAAGGGGCTGCCGCTGGCCTACAATAAGGACATGCAGGAGGACAAGGAAGCTCTCTTTGACACCGTCGACACCGTGAAAGCATGCCTCGAAGTAACCGGTACAGTACTGGGTAATCTACGTCTGAACGAAACCAGAATGCGCGCTGCGGCCACGCAAGGTTATCTGAACGCTACTGAGCTGGCTGACTATCTGGCGCGCAAAGGAATGCCGTTTCGCGAAGCGCACGAGATGGTGGGCCGTGCTGTGATGCTGGCGATCGAGCGCGATCTCGAGTTGAACGATTTGTCCCTCGCTGATCTCAAGTGTTTCTCGGCTTTGATCGAGCCAGACGTCTTCGAGTCTTTGTCCCTGGAGCGAACGTTAGCGACAAAATTCCAGACTGGCGGCACTTCGCTTGATCGCGTCGCCGCCGAGCTCACTTCAGCCAGAACCAGATTGTAGGACCGCCAGCCAGCTCCTGATGTCGTAGTCACGAAATACTTATAGAAACCGGTGAATCCTTCAATGATGGGTGCGCGGAGCGGAGAACGTCAACATCTCGCCCCGCGCAATTCACTTTAAGGTCTTCCGTGCTATAAATATTTCACTGGTACAGGGCGGACAAGAGACGCGGCACGGCAGCAAGACTCGAGCGGCTACGCGCATGCTATATTCGTAGCTCATGTCCTAAATCTGTAAGAGTTCGCGTCGACGCCGCGCGTTTTCCCGGCCGGCAGCGAGCAGGAATTCATCTAGAGAGCGGGAATGGAAGACACTATTGAGATCAATAAAGAGGCGGCGATCGCGGGCGATCGCCGGACCGGCGCGTGTCCGGTATGTGATCGCGCAGTTCAGGGCGAGCTGCTTTCGATTTCGGCCCTCCCGGAGAGTTTGCAATCGATCATCACGCCGAATGCGGCGTCGGCAGACGCTGCGGAAGTCTGTGGCCGTTGCGTCGAGCTGTTCGATCGCGCGCAGCGTCAGATCGAATCGCATGCGACAATCTTTGAGCAGAACGATTTTGTTTTGCCAACTCCTTTGCGCATGGACACCGACGAAAGGTTTACCGGCCGCGGGATAACCATCGCATTTCTTGATTCAGGATTTTATGCGCACCCCGATTTAACCACGCCGAATAATCGCATTCTCGCTTATCACAGCATCTTCGCCGAGGAAGGCGATCAGACTTCGCTGGAAACAAATGACGTGGCCAGTTGGCACGGGATGATGACCTCGGTGGTGGCGACAGGAAACGGCGCACTCGCGGATGGCTTCTATCGCGGCATCGCTTCGGACGCTAACGTCGTACTGGTCAAGATTGGCCGCACCGGCCGGATCAGTGAGGACCAAATTCAAAAGGGGCTCGAATGGGTCCTGGCCCACATGGAAGAACATCAGATTCGCGTGATCAATATCTCGGCCGGCGGCGACTTTGAAGAGAGCTATCTTACTAATCCTTTGTCGCAGACGGTTGAGCGTTGTGCGCGCGCCGGGCGGGCCGTGGTCTGCGCGGTCGGAAATGCGGGCCACGTTCCGGGTCATGCGGTCCTGCCGCCGGCCAGTGCTCCGTCATGCATTGCAGTCGGAGGATTGGATGATCGGAACTCGCTGGACCGGGCGCGGCGTGGCATGTATCGCTCATCGTATGGGCCGACGATTGACGGACTGCAAAAGCCCGAAGTAATCGCGCCCGGTATCTGGGTGGCGGCACCCATCTTGCCCCACACGCCGACCGCTGAAGAAGCAGAACTTTACTCAAAGCTTGACGCGGCTCCTGATGAAGATCTGCGCGCCATCCTTGAAAGCAACGCCGGAGTAGACACAGATCTGGACGAGGCGAGTGCCTTCCCGATTCCCCTGATGCGACAATTGATCACCATGAAATTGCGTGAGGGCAACGTCATCAATCCGCACTACAAGTATGTCGATGGCACTTCGTTCGCGGCGCCAATTGTCTCTTCAATTATCGCCTGCATGCTGGAAGCGAATCCGCGCCTGAGTTTGCAGCAGATCAAACGGATTCTCATCGACACGGCCGAGCGCGTTCCGGAGGTCGAAGTCGATCGTCAGGGTTGGGGCGTGGTTTCCGCACGGCGTGCAGTTGAGTCGGCTCTAGCACTGGCGTAGCAGCCCGACGGTCTGGCGTATGTTCCGATCAATTGCTCCGATAATGGGTCGGCGGATCGGTTAAGAGTTCACGCTGGCTTGCGCCCGCAATTCAGCAACCTAAAGCTTGAACCCGGCACCATCCAAAACGCTGAACCCTGCCAACAGCTAGACATTGGCTTTGTGGCTGTGACAGAATCCCTCACGCCAATCACCGAAAAGCGAAACAGGAGCACCTCAGAGTTTCTATGTCTGAAAGCGAGTCCGCAATAACCGAATCTCAGGAAGCGCCGGCGGCGACTGAGAAAGAAGATATAACCTACCAGGCCGTGGAAAAAGACGGCGTAGTCACAGCAATTTGGGAAATGAAGGGGCGCAAACACCTGCGCACCATCGACCCCAGATCCCGACAGGGCCGCGAGATCCTCAATCTTTATACCACCGAGGACGTGGAACATCCGGCGGCAAGCGAAGCTGTGACGTCGTAAATCATCTTCTCCAGATCTTCTCCAGTTTTCGATCATTCACCGAACGAGCGGCACCGCTAGTGGCGCAAGTGCCGCAGCTATCATTATTCAGGTCAGGAGATTTCGCGGCGTTCCCGCAATGAAGGCTTCGATGTTGTCGATAACCTGATCCGCTAGGGCCTGCACCGCCTCATTGCTGGCCCAGGCCACGTGAGGCGTGACAATGAAGTTTGGCAGTTTGAGAGCAAGCAAAGGACTACCGTCACGCGGAGGCTCTTCACGAAGCGCGTCATAACCAGCGCCGGCGATTGCACGTTTCTGCAACGCTTCCATCAGGGTGGCGTCATCAACCAAAGCCCCACGAGCTGTATTAATGAGCAGGGCACCGGACTTCATCATTTCAAACTCGGTTCGATGGAACATATCGCGCGTGGCTTCCGTCAAAGGGCAGTGCAAACTGACGACGTCGCTCTGTCGCAGTGTCTCTTCGAATGGGGTTCGTCCCGCACGAATAGCTTTGGCATGCTTGTGTTCTGAGATCAACACGCGCATGCCCAGAGACTCTCCCACCCTGGCCATCGCTTTGCCGATCGAGCCATAGCCAATTATGCCGAGCGTACTGCCGTTGATGTCGTGCAACTCGTGAGTCAGCAGGCAGAATTGCTTCGACTGTTGCCACAGACCGTTTTGAACGTCGGCGCGGTAGGCGAGCAGATTGCGCCGCAAAGCCAGGATCATCATCAGGACGTGCTCAGGGACCGAATTAACCGCATAGCCACGAGTATTGGAGACGGCGATATTGTGCGCACGGCAATAGTTGAGATCGATGTTGTCTGATCCGGTAGCTGCGAAGGCAATCAACTTCAGTTCCGGCAGTTGTGAAAGTTCGGGTGCGCGCAAAGCGAGCTTGTTGCTGATCGCGATGGTTGCACCGTGTAATCTTTCGACGACCTGGTCCTGAAAACTCTCACCGAACTCGATCCATTCGTGATCAAAGCCGGGCCGCCGAAAGGTTGCCGCAATCGTGTTGCGTTCGAGAAAGACAATGCGTTCCATGCTAATCGATACCCAGGATCCCTTCGTTTCAGAAGCCCGACCGTTAGGGAGGGCTATCTCGGGTAATCGGGCCCTCCCTGACGGTCGGCTCTGACACGGCCTTCATTACAAAGAAAATCACAACTTTAAATACTATTGGCTGTTCGCAGCCGCAGCATTCTACAGACTCGCGATTCCAATCAAAAGTGCTAGACTTCAAATCGCTATGAACTCTTTAATTCGCCGAGCCAGACCCGAGGAAGCGCAGGTGCTGACTGAGATTGCGCACGCCGCCAAGCGCCATTGGGGTTATCCCGAAAACTGGATTCAACACTGGAAGGCCGACCTAACCATCACGCCTGAGTTCATTGCCGCAAACGAAGTATACGTCGCCATCAACGGTGAAGAGATCGTGGGCTGCTGCGCGATCACTTTCAACGGATCGCTGGCTGAGCTGGAACACATGTGGATCAGACCGAAGCATATTGGTAGCGGTGTCGGGCGGGCACTGTTTCTACACGTGAAGGAGCGCGCGGCAAACCTGAAGATACCAGCGCTCGAGCTTTCGGCGGATCCAAATGCTGAAGGCTTCTATGAACGAATGGGTGCGACGCGGATTGGTGAGGTGCGATCGGAGATTGAAGGAAAGCCGCGAGTATTGCCGAGAATGATGATAAATCTAGCTTCAGTGCCCAAGCAGGAGCCGCCCGGCTGGTAACGAGATCGCTGGCCAAGCGGGGCAGTAGCCCGACCGTGAGGAAGGGTCCCCCATGAAAACCGCATGTGGGATACGAAACGACAGATCATCTGGCTGGTCGCCGGCACTACGTTCGGAACCTTCATCGTTTACCTGGACGCGCACGACGAGGCCGGCCGATTCGATCGCACTATGTTTGCTTTTTGGGAGATTATCCTGCTGGCGATAATCCTGACGCTCTTTTATTTGTACTCTCGAAGGAAACCTGACTGATCGCCAGGTTCCCAAACTAAGTCTCACCTCGCCGGTTTTTCGCGGCCGCAACTATGCCGCCAACTCCTATCAGCAGAACAAGGACCGTAAGGACCTCTGCCATTTCTAATCCGGCGGTTGCATCGTCTTGGCGCGCGCGTTGATCCCCTCCTCGCCCAGCACCATCAGTCGTCGTTCTTCGCTGTACTGAACGCTTTGTGGAAGATAGGAAAGTACGTAGCGGTTCTTTCGCAGCTCATCGCAAATGGCCTTCGCCGCCACGCTCGAATCGTCAATCGGAAAAATCCGGCCGCCGGTGCCTTCCGCGAGATCATCAATCACCTGTCGCGGCTTGGGCACATCGCGCCGAATGGCGCCGCGCGTGCGATCCTGAGCCTGGACGCAATACACCGTGATGTCCAGCGCCTGCAGCGCGCTCAGCGCCTGTTTGAATTTCGCCTTACTGCCCCGGTCAAGCCCGTCGCTGATCACCACGATGGCGCGTTTCTGCGCGGACAAAGGACGCAATCCATCTTCGACGACGGCCAGAATCGAATCGAACAGATGCGGGTCGCCTTTCTTGCGAAAGGTCTTCAGGTCTGCTTCGATCTTCTTCGCATTGTCTGTCCAGTCGGACACGATCTCAGCATTGTTGTCATAGCCGACTATCAGCAATTTGTCGCCGTCGTAAATCTCATACGCAAACTCGAGCGTGGCTTTTTCGAGTTTATCTACGTCGGCACGAATTGTCAGAGAGTTGTCGACCAGGAGCACGATGCGCGCGGGCGAAAGATCGGGCGCGAAGTTTCTAATGCTTTGCTCGACACCGTTGTCGAAAAGAGAAATGTCCTTGGACGTAATCGGAGTGGAAGCGCCGTTGGCACGGGTCGCAACTACATTCAGGACGGTCGAGGCTTCCGACGAAGGATGTGCCCGGCGACCGGCCTGGCCAAACAGGGTGCTCAGCAGGCAGGTTGTGGTGAGGAGAAAAACAAGCCCCCTCCAACCGAACCGGGCGGTTCCGTTTCCGGGAGCTTTTGCGTTAGGTGTCGGTCGCATTTGTTGACCGCCCAATCAGGTGTTCAGCTCTTATCTGAACTGGTTTTCTTCGCCGTAGTTTTTTTCGGCTTTGCCTTGTCGCTGGCGGCGGGTTCTGGGGTCGAAAGTTCTTTCTCGACTTTCTCAGCCACACCGCCCTTGCGAGCATAATCGGTCACGTACCAGCCCTCACCTTTGAACTGCACGGAGGTCCGGGAGAACTGTTTCTCCATTCGCCCGCCGCACTTGCGGCATCGGGTGGGCGGCTTGTCAGACAATTTTTGATAAACTTCAATCTGGTCGTTGCATTTCTTGCAACGGAATTCGTAAATGGGCATCGTAAATTCAGCTTAGTTCCCGAATCATCTTGAATAACTTTCGAGTAAGCCGGAATTATACGAGACGCCCCTCAACCATACAACCGTATGCAGTTTTCAGATGCAGGCGATCACGAGAAAGACGCCTTCCGAGTGACGTGGACGGGTCTTTTTTGCAACTTGCCTTGCGGTTGGTTATGATCCCGGCCAGTTCAAAGGGAAGAGATGCCTCGTTAGTCCGCGGCAATCCCTTCTGCTATTCTATTCGACGTTAACATCGCACTAAATGCAATCCGCAGCCGAAAAAGATCAGAACCTTTCCATCGAACGTAAGCTCAAGCTGCACGAGGCTCGCGAATCCATCATCGGGCGTCTGGCGGCCAACCTGCCCACGTCAATCAACCTGGATACGTTCTTGAAGGTGGTGGTGGCCGAGCTGGGCCGGATGATGGAAGTCGATCGCTGTGACATCATTAAGCTAAGTCCGGAAGGGGAGCTCAGTATCAGCCATGAATGGCGCGCCTCTGAAACCGTGCCCTCCAGTCTAAACGCCCGCATTCCAGTCGACGCGGCGACGCTGGCTCAATACCTCGACGTCAAGAAACCAATCAGACTGGATGACACGTCCGCGCCGGAACTCGACCATAAGGTGCGCTTCTTTGCGAAGAGTTTGGGCACGCGGTCTTTGCTCGTGGTGCCCGTCGTTCTCGATGATGAAGTGCTCGGGCTTATTGGCCTCCACCACACGCGCACGACTCGTCATTGGGCCGATGAAGAGGTCGCTTTTCTGGTGTCAATCGCGATGCAACTGGCGATCGGTTACCAGTACACGCGTATTTACAACGACAAGAAACGCGAAGCAGAAACCACCAGGGCATTGCTCGAGATTGCCAACGCCCTTAACGCGCGCTCGGACTTTGGCGAAGTGACCTCAGCCGTTTTGGAGCGGGCACTGTCGCTGGTAGGCGCTGACTATTGCGCGCTCGGGGTGCTGGACGCCGGCGAAAAACGCCTCAGTCTCGCCGCTTTCAAGGCTGCACCCCACGCTACCACTGACAACGTGCGCGGCTTGATCGAAGCGCACGGGCAGTCGCTCGATATCACCGGAATTCCGGCGATGGTTGAGGTGCTGTCGCAGGGCAGAACGTTGAAACTTCTCGAAAGCGATCTCCCGCTGCCAATGCGTATCATGTTCAATGCGACGCTGGGCGGGCGCGCGGCGCTGGTGGCGCCGGTGCGGATCGGCGGTCACACGTTTGGCCTGCTCGGTCTGGTTTGGAGCGAACCGCGTGAACAATTCAAGGATCATGAGGTAGCGCTGGTCGAAGGCATCGCCGATCAGATCGGCACGGCACTCCAGCGCGATCATCTTTCGGCCGAAGTGATGCGGCTGAAAAGCGCTCTGCACGAACGCTATGGCGAAGACCGGATCATCGGACAAGCGCCGGCGATTCGGCGCGCGATGGAGTTGGCGCTGAGCGTAGCAGATACTCAGACATCCGTGATGATTCAGGGTGAATCGGGCACCGGCAAGGAACTGCTGGCGAACTTGATTCACTTTAACTCAGGCCGCGAAGACCAGCCGTATATCAAGCTGAATTGCGGCGCGATCCCCGAAACGCTGCTCGAATCGGAACTATTTGGACATGAGAAGGGCGCGTTTACCGACGCTCGCTCGCGCCGGCGGGGCCGCTTTGAAGAAGCCAATAACGGCACGCTCTTTCTTGATGAAGTAGGAGAGATGACTCTGGCCGCGCAAGTGCGTTTGCTGCGGGTGCTACAGGATGGCGAGTTTACGCGCGTCGGCGGAAATGAAGTCTTGAAGGCCGATGTGCGCATTATCGCCGCCTCCAACGTCGATCTGGAACGCGCCGCGGATGAAGGCAAGTTTCGACGCGATCTCTTCTACCGGCTCTCGGTGTTCCCCATTACTCTGCCCGCGCTGCGCGAGCGGCGCGAAGACATTCATCCGCTGGTGATTCACTTTCTGGAACACTACAAACAACGAACCGGCCGATTTGTCTCCGGCATATCCAAAGGCGCCTTACGGGCCCTGATCAGCTATGACTGGCCGGGTAACGTTCGCGAACTGGAGAACGCGGTTGAACGAGCCGTGATCATCGCGGCGGGGCGACAGATCGAGCTCGATGATCTGCCGTCCGCGATTGGCAACGTCGCTTCAGAACGACAGGCGATGGTTCGCGTGGAGCGCGCGCAAGCCGCCAGTGAAGGCCGCAACACGAAACTGGAAATAGACGTACCCTCTTCAATGGACGAGATCGAGCGCCATGCGATTGAGGCCACGCTCGATTATACTTCGGGCGACAAGACTCGCGCGGCTCGGCTCCTCAACATCGGTCGTAAGACTATTTATCGGAAGCTGGAACAGTACAATGGTCAACCGAAACCTTCCGAGCCATCTGACAACTGATCGCATGCCTCTTAAGCTGGGAGTGGACTGCAAAACTTCGTGACCACACCGCCAGAAATTACATACCCGGCGCCAGCACTCTACTCTCAGGTGCCCTCTTCCAGGGAATCCGATTTGCCGGCGGCCACTCCCTCAAGCACAACGCCTGAGAACCCGCCGTGGGGTGTACTATCGGCACTCATAACCTGGTTCCTCAGTATTGCCGCAGTGGCGCTGGTTCCCGTTCTGCTCGTCCAGCCGTATGTCGCCTATCGTTTTAGGGGCGGGCCCACCCCGACGCAGGAAATTTTACTGGCCGACAAGACGTTTGTGTTTCTGTTCGTCCTGGGTTGGGTGCCGGCGCACCTGCTTACGCTGGCCCTGATTTGGGCGGTAGCGACAAAGCTGGGCAAGCATTCGCTGAGAGACGTATTCGGTTTTAGCTGGAGCCCGGACTTCAGGCTTGCGAAGAGCGTGGGCATAGCCATTTCGTTGTTCGTCGCGGCGTGGCTGATCGCAGCCTACTTTGGGGCGAAAAAGACTGATCTGGATCAAATTCTGGACAGCTCTCGCGCCGCGGCGCTGACCCTGGCTTTTATCGCCGTTGCTACTGCACCTCTGATTGAAGAGATGATCTATCGCGGCCTGCTGTACTCGGCGTTGCAGCGAGCCATCGGCAAGTGGCTTGCGATTGTTGTCGTGGCTTCCATGTTTGCCGGGTTGCATGTCTATCAATACCGGCAAAACATCGGCGCGATCCTTTCCATCTCGTTGCTGAGTTTTGTTTTGACTTTCATTAGGGCGCGCACCGGCCGGCTGCTTCCCTGCTTTGTGATCCACCTCGCCTTTAACGGAGTCCAGTCTCTGATCATCATCCTTGAGCCGTATCTGCGCGCACTTGCAGACCACTGGCGGCCTCAACCCACCACCGGATCTCTGATTCACTTCCTGCGTTTCCTGGCCTGACAAAATGGACTATGAAGTAGTCGTTGTTGGCGGCGGCATCGGCGGACTAACCATCGCTGCCTTGCTTGCGGCCCGCGGCGTCAGTGTCTGTTTGTTAGAGCGGAACTCGCGTGTCGGCGGTTGCGTCGCCAACTTCGAGCATCTTGGTTATGCATTCGAACCGACTGCCGGTTTGTATTCTGGTTGGGAGCCGAATGGAATCCATCAAAGAATTTTTTCCGAACTGAAGATCGGTCCACCGAAAGTTGATCGCCTTTCGCCAGCATACGTGGTGCGCTTGCCGGATGGTTCCGAGGTCGCCGTGTCCGAAGACGTGGATCATTTTGAAAACCATCTTCGTCTGGCTTTCCCGGAAAGTGCCCAGGCGGCCATCGAGTTCTATCACTTGCTCGAGGATATAAGTTCGTCCGCTCTCGGCAAATCAGCGGCGAGTAAGCCGGTGGCCGCACATCTCGGCGATTGCTCGTCCAGATTCCATCGCTTTATCGATGTACAGCTGCAAACTTTCACCCAAACTGCCAGCGACCAGTGCCCACTCGATCGCGCTGCGTTGGCGCTGACTACTCCGCGTCGCGGTCTGTGGGCGATTCGCGGCGGCGCGCAGGCCCTGGCCGACGTTCTGGCGGCGTCTCTGAAACAGAGCGGCGGTTCGTTGCGTTTGAACGCTCCCGTTCTGCGTCTCGCCTATGGTTCAGATGGCTTGCCAGTGGGCGTCGATTTATTGAGCGGCGAGCGTGTGACCGCGACGCGTGCGATTGTCAGTAACCTGACAGTTTGGGACACGTACGGAAAGCTGATTGGGTTGAGTCGTACTCCCTCGACGATCTCCAGCCAACTAAAACAACTGCAAGCCTGGGGAGCTTACCTGCTCTTTCTCGGCATCGATCAAGCTGCCGCCTCGCGGCTCAGCTCAAACCGTATCTTGGCGCTTACTGATTGGCAGGAGGAACAAACCTACTCACCCGATTCAGCGCAGTTTGTGTTTGCGGCAGCGCCGGCATGGGACGCACGCGCTCCTGAAAACAAACTTGCAGTTACCGTCTCGACTTTTGCCCACGCTGAAGATTGGTTTGCTTTCCATCAGGACGAGACCGCGCACGAGGAGCAGGATCAGGCGACCCTTGATTCGCTCTGGTCGCGGGTTCACGCCGCGATGCCCGAGCTCGGCGACAGTGTAGAAGTAATCGAAACCGCCACGCCCCGAACCTTCTATGAGAACACCCGTCGAAAACTCGGGATGGTAGGCCGGCCCGGCGGGTCCCTGAAAATCCCGGAGCCTAATGAATCAGGCACGACCATCTTTCCGAATGTCTTCCTGGTTAGCGATACCCACAGTCCAGTTTCAGGCCTGGACGGACTTTCTCAGTCGGCCCTTCACCTCACCGATCTTCTGACAACTATAGGCTGAAGGACTCTCCCACTGAGATCTCTGTTTGAATATCTCTCTTTACTGAGACTTTCGTGCAGTGTATAGTGTCTGGCGACACGCGACTATGTATATAACAATTGACGAATCTGACCGTCGGCCGGTCTATCGACAGGTAGCGGATGAGATCAAGGGATTGATTGCCCGGAGCGAACTGCGCGAGGGGATGGCCCTGCCGCCAGTGCGTCAGGTAGCTGATGATCTGGGGGTTAACTTAAATACGATTGCTGCCGCTTACCGGGAACTTCAGAAGGAAGGACTCTTAAAGGTGCGGCATGGTTCTGGTGCTCTGGTTACCGCTCGCAGGATGACTCAGCAGAATGATGCCGAGTTGCGCAAGACCCTGCGCGCCAGTCTGGCGCATTTGGTTTTAGCTGGTTTGCCGCGCGCAGAGATAGTCGAAATGGTTAACGAAGAACTCCGTCAACTGTTTACCCGCGACCGCTAGAAATGCTGACCGGGTAGTTACCTGGGGTCCTTGATTCTGTTGATTGAGCGACTACCCGAATCAGGATCGCGCGGACCCGCCTGTGACCCCGTCGGAGCGGAAGGCGCACTCGGTCCGAAGGTCGGTGAACCGCCTGAACCACTCGACCCGCTTGAGCCGCTCGATGAGCCTCCGGAAGAAGAAGAGCTTCCCGGAAAACCTGAAGAGCCCCCCGACGAACCTGGATTTCTGACATACACCGAATTCGGCCCGTAGCCGGGAAAACCATAATAGGACCAGACGTTATAGTAACTGCCATAGTAATGCCCGTAGGGCGAAGACCATCCGTAATGAAACGGCAGGAACGTAAAGCAATGCGAGAAGGAGCTGAAGGTCCAAAGGCCCCACGGATTCGCTGCCGAGAAAGCCCACTCGAACGGAGACATACTGGCGAGGTAACCATTCATCGCCCGGCCCGAAATCTTTTGGTTTGCGCGAGCCAGTGTTTCCGCTCGCTTCTTGCTCCACAGGTCGAACTCGTCCTGGTCCTGCTTGGTAAGCTTGGCAGCCAAAGGCCCGCTGGCACCGTACAGGACTTTCGTGCCGCCTTTCACAACCTCGC
>WNFR01001346.1_pt1 | contig 25560 bp, 16 predicted proteins | sample 5400221 | NCBI WGS metagenome assembly WNFR01 (sample SAMN13153357, study PRJNA577476) | soil metagenome | isolation source: 40 cm soil under Madrone tree | place: USA:California | collected 2016-06-14 | reverse complement strand
TTGCTAATTCACCTTCCATTAGCCATTTCTCTTTCATTGTTTTTCTGAAAGAGATCTGTAGAATCCCCACGCTTATTTTCTGACCGAAGCCTCCCGTGCATAAGGTACGAATACTCGTCCTCATTCTGGCCGGCGCAACCGCGCTCAGCCTTATCAGTCTGTTTCGAGCCCACACACAATCTGGTGCTGTGCGCAGAGTCACCAACACTACTGAAGAAGGCATCAACATCAATCCCTCGATCAGCGGTGATGGGAAAGTTCTCGCCTTCGAGTCAACTGAGGACATCGCCTCGACCGGCGGCAAGGATCGCTTTCGCGCAATCCGCGCGAACGTTGCCACTGATCCAGCGGCCTTCTTCCAAATGGGCGGAACACGTGCGGTGGCTCCCGCGATTTCACAGGAGGGGTCGCGGATCGCGTTCGCCTCAAAAGACGATCCATTGGGAACGAATGCGGATGGCAACTCGGAAATTTTCTTATTTGATGACACGGAGTTGACCCAGATAACCAAAACCGTACCGGGTGATCTGGCGGCCCGCGTTACAAACGGAAATTTCGCGCCTTCGATCAGTGACGACGGCCGCTTTATAGCTTTCTCTTCTAATCGTGACCTTACCGGCCAGAATGCCGACGGCAACCTGGAAGTCTTTATCTATGACACGATCGCGCACAACTTCATTCAACTGACCAATACGACGGGAATAGCCGGATCGAGCGATGCGAAGATTAGCGGAAACGGGGACAACGTCGTCTACATTCGCGATAACGGCGCCACGCCAAGCCCGCAATGTGATCTCATGCAGCAAGCGCGAGTGCGTTCGGCCCCGGCAACAGTCATCGCCGGCAATGTCCAATCGCTGGCGATGACGTATGGCCGGGCCATCAGCGACGACGGCAAGCGGATTGTTTATTCGGCAGAAACCGCAACCAACACGACCCAGGTCTTTCTTTTCGATGACCGCAGCGGTGGTGCCATCAGACAGATCACTTCCCTGGGGGCGCGCGCTACTGAGGTGCCGCTGCATCCGACCATCAGCGGTGATGGAACGCGCGTCGCCTTTGCGGCGCGACGCAGCGTTCCCGGCGCGCCGCTGAATCCGGATGGTGGGGTTGAACTCTATGTCTACGATATTCCGTCCGCGCAGGTATCAAAGATCACCAATGCGCCTGCTTCGGCTACTGCCGACGTAATCTCTTCGCTCAACGATAACGGATCAATTGTGGCCTTCAATTTTCCGCGCATCCTTTCGGGCGCGGTCACTAGCAGCGAGCTGGCTAATAATTCCGAGATTTACCTGGCTGAGACTCCGCCACGCGCGGCCTTCGGCCCGCTCACGGTCGTAAACGGCGCGTCATTAGGTAAGGAGCCATCGACAACAAAAGCTCTCGCGCCCGACAGTATCGCAGTTGCCGCTGGCGGGGCTTTGGCTAACTCGACGCGGCAGTCTCAAAAGTTGCCGAACGGAACATTCCCGACGAATGTGGAAGGCACGACGGTGACGGTTAACGGCCGCGCCGCACAAATCTTTTACGTATCACCGGGCCAGGTGAATTTTCTGGTGCCTCCGCAAACTGAGATTGCGACCGCGGATGTCGTCGTTACAAATTCTGAGAACTTCGCTTCGCGCGGAACTCTTACCATAGTGCATGCGGCGCCCGGTGTCTTTGCAAAGAGTGGCGACGGCTCCGGGCCTGGAGTGATTTTAGACAGTGACACTTTGCAGGAAGAACCATTCGATCCGACCGACGGTAACTTGCGCTTGATTGTCTTTGCTACCGGCGCGCGCAACGCTTCGCTGACTGCCGTTGTTCTGGGAGGGCGTGTAGTTAGTCCCGAAGGTATAGTCGCATCTCCTGATATGCCCGGGCTGGATGAAATAAACGTTCGGGTGCCCCGCGATCTGCGAGGTGTGGGAACTGTTGATCTGTTTGTGCAGTCGGATGGCCGTGCCAGCAACTCCGTCGCCGTTACGTTTTCCGGTGACGTCAAACGCGATGTTCTCATTAACGAGGTGCTGATTGATCCTCCCGACGGAATTGCCGGCGATGCGAACCAAGACGGGGTGCGCGATTCAAGCGACGATGAGTTCGTTGAGTTGGTTAACACTACTACTCACGACATCGACATCAGCGGCTACCAACTCTTGTCGCGCAGTGTCAATACGACGGCAGATACTGTGCGACACAGGTTCGGACCGGGCACGATCCTGCCTGCTTGTTCTGCCGCGGTAGTTTTTGGCGGCGGCTCGTTTGATCCAAATAACCCTGTCTTCGGAGGCGCCATCGTCGTCAAAGCCAGCTCCGGGGGGCTGTCGCTGTCAAATAGCGGAGGCGTGATCACTCTGCGTGATCCGGCTGGGGCAATCATTACTTCCCTTTCCTGGGGCGGCTCGACCGGCTTGAATGGCGAAGCCAATCAGTCAATTACCCGTTCGCCCGATCTTACCGGAAACTTTATTTTGCACCAATCTTCGGACGCGGCTGGAAAAAGCTTCAGCCCGGGAACGCTGTTAACCGGCGCGTCTTTCGCGTCGTGCAATCCATTCGTTCGCATCGAGGTCACGCCGCCGTCGGCGGCAATCGAGGCCGGTGCGAAACAGCAGTTCACTGCCAGAGCCATCGGCGTGGGCGGTGACGAAGTCTCAGGCGTCATCTTTTCGTGGCAGACGAGCAATCCCGCAGTCGCGGCTGTCGATCAGAATGGTCTGGCGACGAGTGTTGCCGTCGGGGCGGCGAACATTCGGGCTTCCGCGCACGGCCTGCAATCGGTACCCGCGGCGTTGACGGTGCGCGAAGTTCAGCGCGTGTTGACCCGCGTTGATGTCACCCCTTCCACCGCGACGATACCGGTGACTGGCGCGCAGCAGTTCGCCGCCCATGGTCTCGATCAGTTAGGAAAAGAGTTGACGGGAATTACATTCAGCTGGGAGTCAACAAACACGAGCGTCGCAAACGTTGACCCGACGGGCCTCGCGAACGGAATCACTCAGGGTCAATCGACCATCAGAGCCAGTTCACAAGATGTGACCGGCAGCGCCAGCCTCAGTGTCACTCCGACGACGATCGTTTTCAACGAAGTGTTAGCCGATCCGCCTGCCGGCATCGAAGGTGATGCTAACCACGACGGCTCCCGCGACTCTTCACAGGATGAGTTTGTCGAGTTGGCCAATTCGACAGACGCGGCGATCAGCCTGACGGGCTGGACCGTGCGGACGCGCTCTATCAACAGTTCGACAGAATCTGTGCGGCATATTTTCGCGGCCGGCACGATGCTGCCTCCGGGCGAGGCCATGCTGGTCTTTGGCGGCGGCATATTCAACGCTGGCGATCCCTCGTTTGGTTGTGCACAGGTTGTGAAGGCTTCGTCCGGCGGCCTTTCCCTCACAAATTCCGGGCTGGCAATTCTGGTGCGCGATGGATTGGGCAACCTCATCACGCAGTTCTCTTATGGCGGAACCACGGGTTTGAACGGAGGCATCGGGCAGTCGCTGACACGCTCACCTGATATCAATGGCGGCTTCGCGCTGCACACCTTAATCGCCGGCGCACGAAAATTTTCACCAGGTTTGAAGGTTGACGGCACTCCGTTCGGCCAGTGTCCCGGACATCCGGCATCAGTCACCATCTCGCCGTCGTCAACGAACATCAATGTTGGAGAAAGGACACCTCTAATTGCTCGGGCTTTCGATCAGTTTGGCCGGGCGATGTTTGGAGTCGAAATAACCTTTGCTTCCGACAACCCCAACGTAGCGATGATTGATTCCATTTCGACGAACCCAGGCAACGGCATCGCCACGGCAACTGTCTCTGCGCATAATCCCGGGACCGCACACATTACGGCTTCAGCCGCTGATGGCACCACTACAGCCGACAGCTCTCAGGCCACGGTCTTTGTAAGCGGACCATCGCTGACGATTAACGATGTCGGTGCGAGCGAAGGCAACTCTGGCGCGACAACTTTTACCTTCACGGTCAGACTTTCAACTCCGGCCCCGGTCGGGGGTGTCAGCTTCAACATTGCGACGCAGGACGGGACGGCCACGACCGCTAACAACGACTATGTCGCGCGTGGTTTAACTGGGCAAAAGATTGCCGCCGGTGAATCCACTTATGCTTTCGACGTAACCGTCAACGGCGATTTGAACATCGAGCCGAACGAAACTTTTCAGATAAACGTGACCAATGTTTCGGGCGCGAGCGTTGGTGACGGCCAGGGCATCGGGACCATCATCAATGACGACAGTCCATTGCTGAGCATTAGTGATGTCTCGGCGAACGAAGGCAACAGTAGTGCTACCACACTTACATTCGAAGTCACCGCGAGCCTCCCCGCGCCGCCGGGCGGTATCACTTTCGACATCGCCACCGCAGACCGGACAGCGACTGCGGCCGGCGGCGACTTTATAGCTAAAACTCTCACGGGCCAGACGATTCCCGCTGGGCAAACAAATTACACGTTCCAGGTAACGGTTAACGGCGACACGTTGGTTGAGCCAAACGAAACCTTCAGCGTGAACTTAACGAACATTGCCAACGCAGATGTCACGGATGGTTCAGGCACAGGGACGATTCAAAACGATGACACTGCCTCGCTGGTGATCAGTCAGGTATTTGGCGGAGGCGATAATTCCGGCGCCCCTCTTCGTAACGACTTTGTGGAAATCTATAACCACGGCACGACCACCGTGGACTTCGCGGTAACGCCTTACTCGATCCAATACGCCAGCATAGGCGCCAACTTCGGCACTAATCGAACGAACTTGAACACCGGCCTGATCCTCCCAGGGCGATACTTCCTGGTGCAGGAATCGGGCGGCACAACGAATGGCGCAAACCTGCCGGCGCCCGATGCTACCGGCAATATCAACCTATCGAGCACCGCTGGAAAAGTCGCGCTGGTAACCGAAACTACCTTTCTAAACGCTGCGACGTGTCCGGGCGACGACGGCTCCGTTCCGTTCAACCCGGGCAACTCCTCGATCGCTGACTTTGTCGGCTATGGAAATGGCGCATCAACCGCCGGCCATTGTTATGAGGGGAACGGACCCGCGACCGCTCCATCAAACACGAGCGCCGACTTTCGTAAAGCCGGAGGATGTGTCGACACCAACGAAAATACGGCGGACTTCCTTGCCGGGCCACCAAACCCACGCAACAGTGGCTCGGCCGTCGGTGACTGCAAGCCGGAAATTACTATTAACGACGTCGCGGTCACGGAGGGAAACACCGGGACAGTTAATGCCACCTTTACCGTCATGTTGTCGACTGCCGGCAGCAACACCGTCACTGTCAATTACGCCACCACTGACGACACAGCGATTGCGCCTGTCGATTACCAGGCAACGAGCGGCGTCCTGACGTTTAATCCCGGGGACCTGACTAAGACAATTATTGTACCCGTCAATGGCGACACTCTCGACGAAGCCAGCGAAACATTCTTTGTTAATTTATCCAACGCGACGAACGGAACCCTGCTCGACAATCAGGGACAAGGAACCATTACTGACAACGATCCGGCGCCGTCGCTTTCGGTCAACGATGTTTCCGTTGCTGAAGGTGATGCGGGCACGATACCGGCAACTTTCACAGTCAGGCTTTCGGCTGCCAGCGGGCGCACAGCGACCGTGAACTATGCGACCGCCGATGACACGGCTCAGGCCGGCAGCGATTATCAAACCATCAGCGGCACACTTACCTTTAATCCGGGCGACACCGCCAAAACGGTCAACATTCTGATCAATGGTGACACCACGTTCGAGCCGGACGAAACCTTTTTTCTTAATCTCAATACCTCGACAAATGCTTCCATCTCTGATGCTCAAGGTCTGGGCACCATAGCCAATGACGATGCCGCTCCGCCCATTCCGAAGTTTTTCGTCGACGATGTCAGTATTGTCGAGGGCGACAACGGCACTTCGGCGGCAACGTTTACCGTGACCCTATCACCTGCCAGTAATCAAACTGCGAGCGTGGACTTCACTACCGCGGACGGCACCGCTACGGCCGCCGGAAATGATTATCAGCCCGCGCACGGCACGCTCACGTTTAGTCCTGGAGAGAAGAACAAGACGGTCTGGGTGAACGTCAACGGCGATACTCTGGTCGAACCTGATGAAACCTTCCTGGTCGATTTAAATGGAGCTACGGGTGGCGCAGGCTTGGGAGACAATCAAGGTCTGGGCATAATTCGCAATGACGACACTCCTCTGGTTTCTATCAGTCAGATTTACGGCGGCGGCGGAAATTCGGGCGCGGTATTCAAAAACGATTTCATAGAAATCTTTAATCGCGGAACTACGACTGTTGATTTCGCAGGCTGGTCAGTCCAGCAGGCCGCGGCCACGGGCACTATCTGGAACGTAGCCGCGCTTTGTCCGGCCGGTCCGTGTCTGCTTATCCCTGGAAAGTATTTCTTATTGGCAGAAGGATCAGGCGGCGGCGTTGGCTCGAACCTGCCGGCTCCGGATGCCTCGGGTACCGCAAACTTCGCAGTCAGCGGTGGCAAGATCGCTCTGGTCACCAACAACACTGCTTTGAAGGGAAGCGGCTGTCCGCTCGGCGCCGCGGTAATTGATTTCGTAGGTTACGGAGGCGCTGATTGTTTCGAAGGCGCCAACAAAGCCGCTGCCCACGTCAACACTACCGCTGTCTTCAGAAAATCCGGTGGCTGCGTGGACACTAATGACAATCAAAGTGACTTTGGGATTGCTACGCCAATGCCGCGAAACAGCAGCTCGCCGGCGAATGATTGCAGCACCGGATTCCGGCCCGACATCACGATCAATGACGTCTCAGTTACCGAAGGCGATGTGGGAACCAAGACCGTCGACTTCACGGTCACACTCTCTGCGGCAAACAACACCCAACCCGTTACTCTCGACTATGCGACAGCCGACGGCACTGCGATCGCCGGCGCGGACTATCAACCTACCAACGGGATTCTTACTTTCAGCCCAACTGAAACAAGCAAGACCATCACAGTGACGATCGACGGCGATCTGCTCGATGAAGCAAACGAAACATTTCTACTGAATCTATCGAATGCTACCAATGCTGTCATCCTCGATAACCAGGGACAAGCAACTATCAGCGATAACGATCCGGCGCCAACACTTTCCATCGATGATCTGGCATCGATTTCGGAAGGCGATGGCGGCACAAGTGTAGCTAACCTTGTCGTGACCCTCTCGACCGCCAGCGGCCACGTGGTAACTGTGGATTACGCCACTGCGGATGGAACAGCCAACAGCGGCAGCGATTATTTAACCAGCAGCGGGACGCTCACTTTCAATCCAGGTGAGTTAACTAAGAACGTTCCGGTGACAATCATCGGCGATACGACTTTCGAGTCAAACGAAACCTTCTTCGTCAACCTAACGGCACCCGCGAATGCCACTATCTCGGACGGGCAGGGCCAGGGCACAATCACGAATGATGATCCCGCTCCGCCAACGCCGAATATAGCCATAAACGACGCGACCTTGGCCGAGGGCGACACGGGTGCCTCGACTATGGACTTTACCGTTTCACTTTCAATCTCGAGTGCAACAACTGTGACCGTCGATTACGCGACCGCGAGTGCCGCGCCGTCAATCGGCATCGCGACGCCGGGCCTGGACTATGTAAGCGCGTCCGGAAGCATCACGTTTGATCCGGGACAGACAACCAAACTCGTCTCGATCACGATCAGCGGCGACAAGCTGGTCGAACCTAACGAAACATTTTTCGTGAATTTGACCAACGGCTCTCCCGGCACAACGATTACAGATTCTGAAGGGATCGGCACTATTATTAACGACGACATACCGCTGCTCGTGATAAGCCAGGTCTATGGAGGTGGTGGCAACAGCAGCGCCACATACACCAACGACTTCATTGAGATCTTCAACCGCGGAAGTACTACCGTGGACTTCTCGGTCACGCCGTATTCCGTCCAATACGCGGCGGCCAACAGCGCCTTCGCCAGCAGTAAGACCGATATCACCTCGGGAATGCTTCCGCCCGGTCACTACTTCCTTATTCAGGAAGCATCCGGCGGCGCGGTCGGCTCGCCTTTGCCGGTTCCAGACACAACGGGCACGATTAACCTGGCCGCCACCGCTGGGAAGGTCGCCCTGGTTGTCGGTACCTCGCTGTTAAGCACAGTCACGTGTCCCGGTGACGATGGCTCTTCTCCATTCAATCCGAATGTCCCTGCCATCGCGGACTTCCTCGGTTATGGCAGCGCAGCCAATTGTTACGAAGGCTCCGGGCCTCCCGCCGTCTCCGGCACAAATTCAAATGCCCGCTCAGTTGTGCGCACATCAAGCTGCAATGACACAAACGTCAACTCGGCTGATTTCAGTAATCCGACGACGGCGCCTGTAGCGCGGAACACGAACTCACCCTTGACTTCGTGTCCGTAGCATTTAGAATCCCGTCTCAACAATGAGCTATTCCCTGCAGTAGGTATAGCGATTCCAGCTTTGCGGCACCATAAAGTGGGCAGACAAGATAGAGTTCTCAAAACTGCTTTATCAAACCCGTAACTACTTGCTCATCAGCAGCTTTGTACTTTATGAGATTTATTTATTTTATAAGTCAGATAAAGATCTCACACAACCACCGCCGCAGCACCACTTGCGGATTTATCTACGCGCTCAAAACGGCACTGTGAATAAAGTTCTCGATCGTTGCTGATGCGAAGGCGTGAGGGTTAAGGTTTCACTCACTCACCCAAGTTGCCTCAGGTGTTTTATTGGACAGAACATCGATAATTTCGTCCAGCGTCAGCAAGCGGTAGTGAACAGAGTTGGGGAACCCGATCAGCCGATCCGATAACGAGCGCACCCATGCAGAATCGTGAATCAACAAGAGCGGAAAAACGCACCGCTTCGATCCTTCACCGATCATCGGCGACTCGGTTTGAGGACTATCCCAAGGGTGAACGAACTCTTCATAGACAGTGTAGCCAGCAACGCGGCCAACCCTTATTCGAAGATCAGAATCCAGTCCATCACTTATTTCTGAAAACATCATGGTGACAACCAGCCCTTCGTGATCTTCACTAACCAGAGCGCGAGCTGCTGCCGTAACAATCCCTTCGACCAGTTCCCACTTTTCGTGTCACCTTACGTTGAGTGATTTACTAACTGAAGGTCCAAATTCAGGCGATGGGTAATACTTGATCAATCGCTCGCGAATATCCCTAGGTACGCCACCGGGAACATGGATGAAGACATTCCTCACGACAGCTTCCATTACTTCTTCGGCCGTGAAGATATACTTCGGATCGTAGGCTGAGATGAACTCCGACTTCAGCCGAGCATTCGCGAATCCGGCGACACCAATCTCAAGATCGCGATTATCGAAATGCATTCCCCAAATCGCAGAATCGGAATAGACGAGAGTAACTTGGGCCTGATATAGCATGGTTCCTACTAGACTGTCGCCTCTACGTTCGCCTTGTAGAAACGCAACGTACTCATCTTTTGTGTCAAGAACAGATACTTCAATGATTGGGTATGATCCAGGTTCCCTAAAACAAATACTCCTCTGGATCGGGAACGGTGACCGCTAAGTAGAACTTTGTTTTCGCCCAGTTTTGTGAGAAAGGCTTTCAGTCGTTCAAAAAAGATCCTGACATAAGCGTCTCTTCGACAAAGCACCCACAACTTAGGCGTTCGCTAAGCACCTTATCCGGCAGTCGGTTGTCTCCAAGGAACAAACTATCCATGATTCTCAAATGACGCCGAAATACATCTTCAGTGTTCACAAATCTCATAAAATAGCGCCGACCTCAATGGTTTTATTCTGATCTTGACCACCGGTTCGCCGCCTCGAAAGTATTGGGCGATCGGTCGGTTTTTTGGATTGCGAGTTAGGATTCGTTGACCCATGTTACCTCGGGCTGTTTGTTGCATAAGACATCAACAATTTTATCCAGCGTCACGAAGCGATAGTGGATCGGAGAGGGAGGAATGATTATTAGATCCGATAACCAACTTACCCATTCAGAATCATGAATCAACAATAAGGGATAAGTATAGTTTTCCCATTTCCCAGTAAGTCTTGGAAACTCCTTTTGAGTCCGATTCCACGGGTGGACGAACTCTTCGTAAACAGTGTAGGCGCGTACGCGTCCAAACGTCATGCGGAGATCGGAGGAAAGCCCGTCAATAACGTTGGAGAACAGCAAGGTAACAACTAAACCTTCATTGTCTTCGTGGATCGAAGCACTCGCTGTCGGCGTTACGATTCCTTCAACAGGCTCCCATTTTTCTTGTCGTTCTACCATCGCCACCGAATCCGTAATTTGAGAAGTCGATATGCGTCAGCACGTGGCGGGATAGTTCTTAATGAGCTGATCACGAATATCCATCGGCACGCCTCCGGGAACATTAATGAACACATTTTCCACTACTACTTCTACGACTTCCTTTGCAGTGAATACATAATTACCATCGTAGACTGAGACGAACACTGATTTCAGTTCCGCATCAGCGAAACCGGCAACGCCGATTTCTAGGTCATGATTGTCGATATGTATTCCCCATTTGGCCGAATCCGAATAGATGAGGCTGACTTGAGCGATATGACCGACAGCGCTATAAGGTGAATCGTTGCCGTAACCATGCAGCAAATCCAAGTACTTCTGTTTTTCATCATGAACCGACACCTCGATAATGGGAATAGACTTTCCTTCCAGGTTCGGATCTGGATCAGCGAGTATAATCGCTAAGTAAAACCTTTCTTCACCCAAAGTTGTAATGAAAGATTTCATCTTCTCAAAGAACAAGCGAGAAAACAGAGCTTCTTCAATGAAGATCCTACAGGACAAACTTTCTTTCAGTACGACGTCTGGTAATCGTCTTTCACGCCAGAATAGGCGGTCAATAATTTCCAAATGACGTCTAACCAAATTCGGATCGTGTACAAACTGCATAGGGTTTTCTACCGGTTCAATCTAATCTTTAGATTTGACTCTCCGCCGCGAAAGTATTGCGCGCTTGGCCCATTCTTTGGACTATCGTAGACGGTGTACCGATTCGTACCGTTGTCCATTATGACGGCATTGCCGGCACGCGTTTCTTTGTAGCCAGCATCCCTTAAATTCTGAATGAACTCTGATTTTGTCGCGTTCGTATGCACCTGAGTAAAGTTACTACGCGGGTTTGGTTTTACTTCCCAAGAATTTGATGTCGTGGCCATCACCTGAGCATCGTTTTCACTCTGCTCATGGAGTGCATTAAGAGAGAAGGCAGCCGCATCCAACAACGCAAGGCTTGAGCCCGCTATCGCATATCCTCCATTGAGGGAAAGCAAGATAAACGCACCCGTGGCTGCGGGCATCGGTGCTGTCTGTCGTCCGAGTTCTCGGATTAGACCGGTATTTACATATCCTCCGTCACTGCCGCTCTGTTGTGGTCCGCGAAGCTCTAAGGGATGGCCGGAGGTGGCGCTTAATCTCACGACACTTCCATTAGTCAGGGTAACGTCTCTCGAACTTTGACCGCCAAAATTGAGAGCTTGGTAGCCCTGCGCTTTGTCAGCCCTCGAAATCTTGTTCCCCTCAATCCACGCGATTCCAATTCGCTTATGCTCATCATCGAGGTAGCGGTAGATCCACATCAGCCCGTCGGGATCTGTGAGATTAAGTGGATTGTTCAAAACATAGGTATAGAGATTCCAGCTCTGGGGAACATTCGGATGGGCACAAGCAGGGGCAGACAGCGGATCTGGAGAAGTAAATCTCCCTTGAGTGCTTCCGTAGTATCTGGCGAGGAAGTAATCAAGCCCGGTTTCATTGTCGCGTTCTTTTTGGGTGAACTTCTGTCGCAACCCATCGGCTACACTGTAACCCATTCCAGTTGTGCGCCCGCCTACCGTCGCGCCCAGCTCTTCACCAAATGGCATGTAGTCGTGACGACTGGAGACTGAACCACCAGAGTTGGTTACTACTCGTGGCGAACCGAGATGGTCTGAAATCGAGTATTGTGTGCCGTTGGAGTTCATGGCCGTTGGTTCGATGGTAATCATGCTGGAACCATAGACGTATTCCTTCTTGAGGTTGCCGGTCGAGCCATCGAACTCTGCCAACAGTTGGCCGCCAATGCCGTACACGAATCGCGTGTTCTCTCCCGCCAGCTTCTTCACTCGCTGGCCGTCACCGTCGTAGACGTATGCGGAGCCATTATCCACATTGCTGATCCTATTCTCAGCATCGAACGTGTAAGCATGGATCGTGTCGTTTGTCAGATTCCCCGCCCCGTCATAGCCGAAACCGCTGGTCGTGATCCGATTGGTGCTGCTGCTGAAAGCAAGATTGTAGACGCCTCCGCCATAATCAATCTGCCGATTGCCATAGCGATCATAGACGTTCGTCTGCGACCAGCTCGCACCGCTGTTTTCACTCGAAGTCGTGAGGCGATTGAGTGCGAGCATTGAATTACGACCCGCGCCGCCATTTTCCTTTTGGACCATGAGTTCTCGTGTGATGAGCGCATGGTAATGGTGGTCCATCTGCTCCGTTGGTGAGTTCGCTCAGATAACTAAAGTACCATTGGCCCTGGTAAAGTCGGGCATTCAATCCAGCCCGCCAATACCCAATCTTACGCATCTCTCGATACTGGGCACATCCCTCTATAAGCCACTCCTTGGAATCCCCATTCATATTGACGACAGTGGCGGCTGTGGGAGTGAAGCTAAGAAGCTCAAAGGCGTGGCGGTCCGGAAATCCGTTTTCATGATCTTTCATGAATGCCGCTCTCGTCAGGGAACCCTCGATGGCGTTAAGCGACATATCATAAACGTCATTCCATCGTCTTTCTGATTGCGCTTTGACTAGTAATCTCAGGCGTTCAAAGAGCTTGGCCCTCTCCTCAGGAGGAATGGATGAAAAAGCGTCTTTCCTGCTTTCAATTACCTGTGAGCGTACTTGCCCGCCGAGCATGAGGATAAGACCTAAAACGACAATCTCAATCACGTGAATCAAGCGAACGTTCTTCGTCTTCATTGCTTTTCGAACTCCTGATTAGTGTACAACTCCAAAGACGTTTGGATGCTGTGTGTTAGGTCGAACTAGCGCTCCAGGCGGGGCTCCCCAAAGGTATGTTACATTTGTGTCCGTCTGATTTCGCTTCGGATAGCTGCTTCTGAGCACACCTGCTCTGTCCGAGTCCGTCAAACGGTCATCTCTGAGCGTGCGGAGCATCTGAGTATCTTTTACCGGAGCCGTTACGTCCAGTTGCGCCTTGAAGGCTCTCACTTCATCGTAAATATCATACGTTTTGGGATCCGGTGTCCAAACCCCGGAGGCAGTTCTAACAAAGTTAAACTCTCCGTTATCGAATTGCCGGCCATGCTCTAACTCGTGCGCAAATCGGCCTTCGATCGTAAACTTCTCCTGGCCGTTGCCTCGGTTTCTAATCGTTATGAGTACGTTAGTACCGTCGGTCGAGGTCAGACCTTCAGCCTCTCCCCCACCGGCCACGTCTTTTGTGGTCACCCCAATGATGTAGTTTATTTTGGAGTTCTCCAACCTATTAACTGTAGCAAGCTCACTCGCATTTTTCTTTGGATCCTTATTCAGGAAATCTTTGTACTCTTCGTATTCCTTCTTGGAATAGGTACCATTCTTGGTAAGGTTCCCATTCTTGTCCTTTTCAAAATCGATTGTTTCGCCGGTTGGATCCAGCAGATTGAGTGGGGCATTTCGCGTGTATTGATACAAGTTGATCTGCTGAGGATCGACCAATCTCTCTTTGGTCAAGTTTATTGGATCGACGCTTGTGAATCTTCCTTGCGTACTTTCGTAGTATCTCGCGCCGAAGTAATCGAGCCCAGTTTCGCTATCCCGTTCTTTCTGAGTGAACTTCTGCCGCAGATTATCGCTTGCACTGTAGCCCTGCGATGTTGTCCTGCCACCCGTACCGGCAAAGAGTTCTTCCCCAAACGGCAAGTAATCATGCCGCGCGAGGCTGGAGAGCGAACCGCTGAGGTCTGCGATCATGCGCGGCGTGCCCAGCTGATCCGTGACCAGCCAGTGGATGTTTGCCGACGACTCAGCAGTCACCAGCAATTGCCCATTGCGATAGCCATACTCTTTCTGTGGAGTCGAAGCCGCGTCATTGGCCGCATATTCAGCCAGCAACTCACCGCCGAGGCCGTAGACCTGCCAGGTCTCTGCGCCGTTGACGTTGCGTTTTACCCTGCGGCCGTCGCCGTCATAGGTGTAGGTCTGCCATTGACTGTTGGCCCAAGCCTGCTTCATCCGGTTCTCGGCGTCGTAGGTGCGCGTGCCTTCGCCGGTGAAGGTATCCGAGGTGAGATTACCCGCCGAGTCATAACTCATCGTGTAACCTGACGGAGCGGTCAAACGGTTTGTGTTCGTATCCACGCCAAAGTTGGGTTTGGGAATGCCCGTGCCCCAGGTGTTCGTTTGATCGATCGTGCGATTGCCGTAGAGGTCATAGCTGTAGACTTGCGCAAACTGAGAGACCCAAGAACCGCCGCCGGCAATGTCCAGGCTAGATTCATTCACTGCGCTCAGTCTATTCAAAGCGTCGTAACTGTAGCTGTCCTGGGTCAGAGTTTGCGCTTGATCCAGGGTCGCGTTGGGTGGCGGGACCCAGTTCTCTGCGAAGATCAGATTCCCGTTGTTGTCCGTGCCGCTACCGCCCCATGCGTGATTGCTCGAGTAATAAAGGATCAGCCGTCCCCGGTTCCAATCCCAGGTGTCGTTCACGCTGCTCAGCCGAGTGTCGAACATCTGTCCGCGAATGTTGTAGAAGGTCTTATGGTAGAGCGGCGTTGTGGTTCCGTATTGTTCCCAGGTGATCCCGCCCACCGAAGCATAGCTGATACCTGTCGCGTAAGTACGGCTCGCGCCATCGCCCAGATTTCCGTTCATGCTGCTCGCTCTGCCGGCGCTATCGTACGTGTTGGTTACCGTGCGACCGGATGGATAAGTCTCAGACAGGACGTGACCCGCCAGATCGTAGGAATAGCTCATCGAGTATGTCTGGCTCCCGAGCGTCTGGCTTCCGCCGAGGACTTTGCCAGCGGCATCATAGCCGCTGTAGCTGTAGGTAGACACACTGGAACTCACCGCGGCTAAACGTCCTTTGCCATTTGAGATTCCGCTTGAATCGTAATTGTAACTGACCGTAGGCGTGCCGTCAGAATAACTCCGGCTGGTGGCGCGATTCAAAGCGTCGTAAGCAAAGGTCGTGGTGATCGAACGCGCATCTGTCTTGCTCGTCAGATTGCCGTTGGCGTCGTAAGCGTAACTGATCGTGCCGCTCTCGGGATTGGTGGCAGAAGTCAGCCGCTTGAGCGAATCATAAACGAAGGTGCGTGTCTGGCTGCCCTGCGAAACCGTCGTCAGATTGTCGAGCGTGTCATAGCTGTAACTCGTCTGATAGTTCAAGCCGCTCGGGTCTTCGTAAACCGTAGTCAGGCGGCCCAAACCATCCGCTACGCTCTGGCGTTGCTTGCCGGCTTGATCGGTAACCGTGACGGTGTTGCCTGAATAAGAACTCGTCACCGCCGCGCTGTCGGGCGTCGTTACCGAGACCACGCGGCCGAGAGCGTCGAAGGCGCTCGTCGTCCATACGGCAGTTTCACTTTGCCACGGCCGAAACGGATTCGAAGTCTTGTAAGCACGGCCTAGCGCATCGTACTGCGTTTGCGCAGCGATGTAATTCGTTCCGCCTTCATATGTCCGCGACTCCGTCGTTCGCCCCAGGCCGTCGTAAAGCGCTTTGCTCACCAGCGCGCCATCGGTGTTGGTGGTTAAGTCGCTCGCGGTCGTCACGATGTGATTAGCGTCGTCATAGCTGAAGGTGGTCTGGTTTTGCAGTCCGCTCACTCCGTACGCGCGGATCACCTGTGTCGGCCGGTCCAGCACATCATTGTAGAAGCCGCTCGAGACGATCCCATTCACATCTTTACCATCTACCGGACGACCCAGATAATAATCGAACTGGGAATAGACGGTTTGATTGGCCGCGTTAGTCACGCTGGTAGGAAAAGCATAACTGGCCTGGCCCACCGAGCTCAGCTCCAGAGGCGCGCTGTTAGTGGTCGCTTCGCCGTCGGGCGCGCCAAAACAATCCGTGTAGAAGATGTTCGCGGCATTGCCGCGGCCGTCAAGAGTCTTAACCGGATTGCCTGCGATGTCATACTGCGCGTAGGTGGAGATTGAGCCTGTCACTGAACCGTTAAGCAGCAGATACCGCGTAGTGGCAGTCGCGTTACCACGAGTCGAGTACGATGCGGTGAAGGAAGAATCGAGCCCGCTGATGCTCGGGCGGTCAAACAGGGCAGCGTGGCTTGTGTCCGTGGCGTAGTTATCATACTCGATGGTTGTACGAGCTCTCTCCATGCCACCCGCATCATAAACAGACGATTGCGAAGCCAAGCTGCGATTGTGGATGTTTGTGGTGGTGTAGTCCGCGCCGTTGACTGAATTGGTGACGAGGTAATCGGTATGGATACGTCGCATTAAAGGTCCCGCGGTTCCTGCTCCGTAGTCGTATTCGTAGGCGTCGGTCTTGTTGTTGTACTGGTCATAAGCGAAGGTCTGCTGCGCTACCTGGTTTGTATCCACCAACGTACTGACAGTCTGCGTCAGGCGTGGATCGTTTGCAGGAGCATCATCTGCGCCAAAGGTCCACCAACTTACCGGCGCCCGCTGCGCCCAGGTGTTGGTCACGCGTCGCAATACCGTCACCCCGTTTGTGTCCAGGGCTTCGGTCTGGTTTTCCTTACCCTCTTTCCAGGCTGAATAGAGATGTTGATTCGTTGGATCGCTTTGGCGAAATAGCGAAGCCGCTCCGCTGCCGTAGAAATAATGTTTCTCGCGGGCCAGTATCGTTCCGCCTGGGCTGACCTGGTCTACAGTGACGGTCGTGGACCAGGGGGTAGGATCTTCGGAACTGCTGTAGGTGGCGAAATAGGTTTGTTTTCCCTCCAGCGTGACTCCATCCGCATACATGCGTCGCTCGACCACCCGGCGGTAAATCTGTAAATAGTCATCATTGTACAAAGAGTCGCCGGTGATCACGCCCGAACCAACGGTCATGTCGTATTCAACGGCTCCGCCCGTCGGCAACTCGACGCGCGCGAGCTCGCCATAGCTGTTGTAGTAAAACTGATAGCGTCGCGACCCGTCTGGCAGCCAGACTGCCGAGACGATGCTCGCAGGGTTGTAGTTGCCCGACTGAAAGGCGTTGAGTTCCGGAAACAACTGCTGGTACGTCTGAAGAGTATAGGCGGCGGGATGGTTGGAGTAGCTCGAGGCCTGACGCAGGACGCTGCTCAGGCTCGTCTTGGAAACGCGAATCACCCGTGGCGCTCCGCCGAAACCCTTAAAGGTGATCTGATCGCATACGCCATAAGGCGCAACGTCGGCAACGTTGTAGGCTATGGTCACTTGCCGGTTGAGTGAGTCCGTAATTATTGTTGAACTGCCATATGTGAAGCTGAGGCGATTGCCATTCCGATCACGGAGCCACGTCACCGTTCCATTATCGAAGCGATAACGTGTGCCATTGCGCAACATTAGATACCCTGATGGATAGAGCGCGCTTCCGCCCGGCGTGTTGCGATCGTAAATGGTGGTGTCGGAGATAAAAGTCATGGCCTCGCCGTCATGAGAGATGAACACCGTGCCCCGCGAAGCACCTGTGACTGAGGAACACAGGTTCGGATAGCTGCCAAGCGGTTGTCCACCCGCGAGTTGATCTATTAACTCATGCTCTGAGCCGTCGGCTTCAAGGAAAGTGAGGCGCGTAATGGTGGCCCCAAAAGCATTCGTATTACCACCCGGGTAGCTGGAGCAGTCCGTAAATCCGGTTCCGCTCTGTCGCCCCTCAAGCTTTGGAACATAGCTGCTGCTACCGCTCCACCAACCGCTTATGGGTTTGTAGTTGTCGTGAACGCCGGAAGGATTAGTGTGAAGAACACGCCATCCCTTGAGATTGAGCGCAAGCAGCAACGCCATTTGCGCGTCGCCGCGTCCACCTATCCCAAGTAGTGGCAGTTGAAAGTTGAGATTGCCGTTATAGAGATTGACGTTATCAAAGCCGCTCAACTCATACGATCCCGACGGTGAGCCGGGAGTCATTCCTAAAGGCGTTTTCCCATCAGTCGCTGTTTGTGCCTCAATACTCCAAGCGCTTAGTACTATCAGAATTGCGGCCAGCACCAAGCTCTTAATGGATCGAGCTCGGATGAAGAACGTCTTAGTGGCATTGAGATTTATTCTAGTCCCGAGAAAATGGACTCTGCCGCTCGTCATGATGAGGCTCTCCTTAGTAAGAGTCGGGCGCTTAGTCGTCTCCGGGCAAACCATTTGATCCGAGAGGTTCTAAATGATTTGAAACCAGGCTCTCGTTTTTGGGTCCATTTTAGAGAACTTAGGCTAACCGGCGAATATAGGCGGGACCGAGCCTCGGGGAAGAGTTAGGGCCGGGAACCAACTTCAATGATTGGCAAGGAAACCTTGCGGCGACCATTAGATCTGATTCGCTCTGACCTTAGCAGCAATGCTTGAGGACCAAGTTGTCGCCGAATTGAGTTCAGTTTGTAATCCTGTTGCAGCGCGCGCCTTCGGCACTTTGGCGTCACACTGGGGCTTGGGTTTTTCGAGTTGATGAAGGCGTTGCTGGCGTGAGGCGAGAGGTGAGTGAGCGTGACCGGCAGGCCTGCTTAAGTCCGCAAGATACTTATCTCTCTTACGATGGAACACTCGCCCGTTGGCGTTAACCGCTGAAAGCCCACTCTTCATTTATGCCGGAGCTGTGATGCACGCGGACATGGAGTTGTTTTAGATCGGTCGCGCGACGATTTAATCCGGTGGGCGACTACTTATCGAATCACGCCGGGAAGCGGACTCGATGCGCTGGCATACAGTCGCTTACTCATTCGTCCGGAGGTGTAGGCCAATCGGCCCGCCTGGATCGCGAGTTTCATGGCCATAGCCATCCCGGCTGAATCTTCAGCTTCGGCGATTGCAGTATTCATCAGCACCGCATCGGCTCCCAGTTCCATCGCAATGGTGGCATCGCTCGCGGTGCCGACTCCGGCATCGACAATGATCGTCGCATCGGGAAGTTGCTCGCGCATAATGCGCAAGTTCGTAGGGTTCTGCACGCCGAGACCGGATCCGATTGGCGCCGCCAAAGGCATCACTGCGGCGCAACCCGCGTCCAGCAGTTTCTTAGCCATGATCAGATCGTCGGTGAAGTAGGGCAGGACGATAAAGCCCTCCTTAACCAGAACCCGCGACGCTTCGAGAGTCTGTTCGTTGTCCGGAAATAGCGTCGTCTGGTCGCCGATTACCTCGAGCTTGATCCATTCAGTGCCCAGAGCTTCGCGCGCCAGGCGTGCGGTGCGGACGGCTTCGTCCGCTGAATAACAGCCGGCGGTATTAGGCAGAAGTTTTAGTGTTGGATCCAAATGATCGAGAAACGATTCGCTGCTTCGATCCAGGGGCACGCGCCGCACCGCGATCGTAACCATCTCAGCACCCGCCGCACCATGCGCGGCTTTCATCTCGTCGTAACTTCGATACTTGCCAGTGCCGATGATTATGCGCGAATGAAATGCCTGGCCGGCAATTTCAAAACGATCGACAAATGCGGTAGCCGCGGTGGACATGAACTAAACCTTCCTTCTCCGTAATCTCAGGATGACTTTACACCGCGCAGACTGGAAATAAAAATCTGGAGGCAGGAGCGCGGACATCCTGTCCGTCTGGGCGCGCGGCGCGAACAACCTTTTCAAGTAATTTCCTTTTGAATCTTGGCGTGCTTCGCCCCACAGCGGACAGGATGTCAACGCTCCGCCCGCTAACCACCGCCAACAAAATGAACAATCTCGATGTGGTCACCCTCTCTCAGACTCGTCTGCGACCACTTGTCGCGACGGATGACCTGTTGATTGAGCTCAATGGCGATACGCGCCGGTTCGAGCGACAACTCGCGGACCAGATCGTCCAGCATCGATTGATCCGCCACTTCCCTGTTCTCACCGTTAAGTTGAAGCAGCAACCGTCGGTCCCCTATTCAGAAGATTTATCGGGCAGGATGATTCTCCGCAACTCCGCGGTCTCGCCGTCCATATGGGCCTGAATCAGGACCGCCGCCCGCCCGCCTTCGAATGATGGGAGCAAGATCGGAATTGCAGCGATGCCTTGTGGACTGGTCGTGGCCATAGTGGAAGTCGGCCGGAAAGTCGAGCCGAGAGCTTTCACCACCACGCGCGCCTTCCGCGCGGGTTCGCGGCGGTTAAGTCCTGCGCGACTCACCAGCACGCGCAAAGTGACTGATTGGCCCCCTATGAATTCTGTGTCATCGAGCAGGATCACTCTTAACGGTTCCTGGTCCTTGGCGGATCCGGAAATCGCGAAGTAATCCGACGGGGCGGCCGGTTCCGTAGTGGGCTCGGCTTCGCTGGGGAGTTCGACGGAACGATCTGAATCGATCGATTCCTGCCGAAGCTTGGCTGCGGCGGCTTCGTGGCGCTGCGCGGTCTTCTCGCTTGCATCGCGCTCCCCAAGGCGCCTCAGATCCTCGATGCGGCCGGCATGCACGGCGGCGCAGATCAGTTTGTGTTGACGCGACAGCCTCGCGGCCAGAACGCCCTCATCAAAACCCCCGGCAACCAGATCGTCGTACGGCGATCGCTTGCTCGCCAGGATCGCGCCGCCGGTGTAGACCAAAGAAAGAATGAAAGGCGTCTGCAGACCTTTGTCTTCGGTCTGCACATGATAGACAACGCCGTCGTACTCTACATCTGTATTAAAACCTGTAAGCAATGTTCAAGTCGCGTTTCAAGCCGGGAGTTGATTTCAAGAACTTCAGGGAGGCAACTCGAACGTTAGCATACCGATTTTTCGACGGTCAATCTATTCCGATTCAGACGGTCAAATCGACTGAGCACCGGCTTGACACTCCATGATCCATGTCCTACGATCCGCTTGTACAATGATTCTCAAGCGGAGTTGAAGGCGAACCGATGTCGCACATCTGTGCGGCGAACTGCGGGAAAGGCATGAGCTTCAATCCAATCGATTACCTGCCGGTGCTGCTGATGTTCGTCGTCGCGGCCGGCTTCGCGATCACTTTCATCGGCTTGTCTCAGCTTGTCGGCCAACGCAATCGCACGCGCACGAAGCTAATGCCGTATGAATGCGGAAAGGATCCGGTCGGATCGGCGCGCGAACGATTCTCGGTTAAGTTTTATCTGATCGCTATGCTCTTTATCCTGTTCGATATTGAAGTCATCTTTCTGGTGCCCTGGGCAGTGGCGTTCAAAAGGCTGTCCAGCCCTGAATACGGTTTGAGCAATGTCGTCTTCTTTGAAATGATCGTTTTTATAGTACTGCTGGCCGCAGGTCTGATTTATGTAATCAAGAAAGGCGCTCTGGATTGGACTGAAGGCGCCCGGCGCGAGGCCGAAGCAGAAGCCCGCCTGCTCGAAGTGGCTGAAAAGCCGGGCGGGCGCGCGCGCGCAGCTTAACAGAACCCGCAAGGTACCAACTTGCGCCACAAGATTATGGGACTGGAACAAGTCATCGCCGAAGCACTGCCGGAAATCTTGACGACCCGGCTGGATTCGCTCATCAACTGGGCCCGCAAGTCGTCTCTGTGGCCGGCGACTTTTGGTCTGGCCTGTTGCGCGATCGAGATGATGAATGCGACCAGCGGGCGCAATGACTTGGCCCGGTTCGGCTCGGAAGTGTTTCGCGCGTCGCCCAGGCAGGCCGATGTAATGATCGTTTCGGGACGAGTTTCGCGAAAGATGGCGCCGGTCCTGCGACGTATCTACGATCAAATGCCCGAACCCAAGTGGGTGATCTCGATGGGGGCTTGCGCCACGTCGGGCGGCGTCTTCGACAATTACGCAATCGTTCAGGGCGTCGATAAGATTGTTCCGGTTGACGTGTACATCCCGGGTTGTCCGCCGCGTCCTGAAATGCTGATTCATGCAGTGATGATGTTGCAGGACAAAGTAATGAAAGAATCAATTCGCGATCGGAGAGACGCTCCGGACGAAGAAGCGCGCGAAGCCATGGCCCCCGGCACGTTGCCAATCACTGATGGTTCCACCATGCGCGACGGCGAGCCAGTCAGACCGCAGCCGTACACGATCGCGTCGAAACACGAGAAGCGCCGTTCATTCTGAAATCATAGATGGTAAAGCTCCCCGGAATCGAAAGACTAATGGAAGCACAGGACAATCAGACAGGCCACCCTGATACCCCGACGATCAGTAGCCCTGAGGGCTCAGCGCCGTCGCCAGTAGCGGCGGCGTTACAGCGTGAGCATCCGGAGTGGGTCAGCAAAGTCATCCAGGCGCTGGGTGAAACAACCATTGTCGTTCCGCGCGACTACATCGTTGCGGTGTGCTCTTTTCTCAAGACCGCTCACGGTTTTGAGTTCAACTTTCTTGCCGATTTGTGTGGCTTTGATCGCGGTCCCGAAGAGGAACCGAGGTTTGAAGTTAATTATCATCTGTTCTCGACCATCAACTACGGACGAGTTCGCGTAAAAGTGATATTGAACGAAGACGATATACATGTCCCGACGGTGAGTGACATTTGGCGGACTGCGAATTGGCACGAGCGCGAGACTTACGATCTGTTCGGAGTCCTGTTTGACGGTCATCCGGATCTGCGCCGCATTCTTTTGCCGGACGACTGGCAAGGTCACGCGCTGCGTAAGGATTTTCCGCTGCGAGGTTATGAGCCATACAGTTTGGAATAATTGATCGCCATATAGGGCCTATTAGTCCTATTAGTCCTATTAGTCCTATTAGATTCTGATGAGCACCGCCGTAAACATTCCGCCGCAATTCGAGATTGTCGATCGTCCGCTCGACACGCAGATGACGATCTCGATGGGGCCACAGCATCCTTCAACTCACGGAGTCCTGCGGCTCGAACTGGTCCTCGATGGCGAGATGGTGGTCAAGTCCACGCCCGACATTGGTTATCTCCATACGGGCATGGAGAAGCTCTTCGAATATCGCAAATATCAGCAGGGGATCGTAATCACCGACAGGATGGATTACCTAAATCCTCTCGGCAATAACCTCGCATATGTAATGGCGGTCGAGAAGCTCCTGCAACTCGAGATTCCTGAGCGCGCTCAAACCATTCGCGTGCTGATGTGCGAACTTCAACGCATCGCATCGCACCTGGTTTGGCTCGGCACGCACGCCCTGGATCTCGGCGCCATGACCGTCTTCTTTTATTGCTTCCGCGAACGCGAAAAGATTCTGAACTTGATCGAGGCCGCGTCGGGCGGCCGGCTGACGCCTTCATACTTTCGTATCGGGGGTCTGATGATGGACCTCCCGCCGGGATTCGAGCGGCGGGTCAAACAGTTTCAGGACGATTTCCTTCACGCGCTCGGTGAATTCAACAAGCTGGTTACTGGAAACAGAATTTTTCAGAAGCGTACTCAGGGGGTCGGCTACATTTCGGCCGAGGATGCGATTGATTGGGGGCTTTCGGGGCCGTGTCTGCGGGGCAGCGGCGTCGAACTCGACATTCGTCGCATGAATCCGTACACAGGCTATGAAAATTATGATTTCGAAATCGTGACTGAGACTGACGGCGATGTTTGGGCGCGCTACCTGGTGCGCATGCGCGAGATGGAACAGTCGCACAAGATTGTCACGCAGGCCCTCGCACGCCTGCAGCCCGGGCCAGTCAAAGCGGACGCGCCGAAAGTTGTGCTACCCGATCGCGAAGCGATGAAAACGCACATGGATGCTTTGATTCATCACTTTCTGATCGTAGCCGAAGGATTTGACGTACCCGCCGGCGAAGTCTATCAGCCGATTGAAGCTTCGAAAGGCGAACTAGGCGTTTACATAAAATCGACCGGCGGCCCCAAGCCGGCGCGCGTTCATTTTCGCGGCCCCAGCTTTGTGAATCTGTCGGCGCTGCCGCAACTGGCGCGCGGCGCGATGGTGGCCGACATCGTTGCGATCATCGGATCGCTGGATATAGTCCTGGGTGAGATTGATAGATAGGTTTCAAGTTTAAGGTTTCAGGTTCCAAGTGAAATTCCTTGAAACCTGAAACTTGAAACCTGAAACAATGAGTCAGCAACCAATACAGATAGCGCCTTTGTCTCAGCCGGTGCAGATGCCTGACGAGATCGCGACTTTCTCGCCGGAAGTCGAAGCTGAGATCGATCGTCATCTTGCCAAGTATCCGGTGATGCGTTCGGCGATTCTGCCTTTGATGTTCATCGTGCAAAGAGAGCGCGGCTATCTCGATGCGCCGGGCGTGTCCTATCTCGCCAGGCGTTTGAAATTGCGGATCACGGACATCTGGGAAGTCGCTACGTTCTACTCGATGATCCACATCAAACCGATTGGCAAGTATCACATCCAGGTATGCAAAACTCTTTCGTGCAAGCTGCTTGGCTCTGACAAGATTACACAGATGTGCGCAGAAAAGCTGGGCATCGAGGTCGGTGAGACAACCGCCGATGGACGCTTCTCTCTTTCGGAAGTCGAGTGTCTGGGCTCATGCGGCACGGCCCCAATGTTTCAGATTAATTTTGACTACCACGAGAACCTGACGGTGAAGAAGGTCAGTCAGATCTTGGATTCGTTGCCCTAATAGCGGCTTTGCCGCTTGATGTGCGGAAAGGCTTCGCCTTTCCGAAAGAGATTTTTGTTTTTTCATCCGAGGCTCCGCCTCCGAATCGGAGGCATAGCCTCCGGATACTTTGAAGACACCGCGGAAAGGCAGAGCCTTTCCGCACATCGAGCGGCTAAGCCGCATGACTTTAGAAACGATCATGTTCATCGGCGCCATAGGATGTGAACCACTTCAACTACGGCGAGTGCATCTAGAGAACTCGCAGTCGGTCGAGGTCTATCGCCGTAACGGCGGTTATGAAGCGATCAAGCAAGTGCTTGATTCTATGTCGCCTGACGACGTCATCAATGAAGTTAAGAAATCATCTCTGCGTGGTCGCGGCGGAGCCGGATTCCCCACGGGAATGAAATGGAGTTTTGTCCCCAAAGACTCACCCAAGGCCAAATACGTCGTCTGCAACGCTGATGAGTCAGAGCCCGGCACGTTCAAAGATCGCTATTTGATGGAGCGCGATCCGCACATGCTCATCGAAGGCATGTTGATAGCGGCCTATGCACTGAACGCGAAAAACAACTACATCTACACTCGCGGCGAATACAAATATTTGATCGACATCATGGACGTTGCGCTCGCGGAAGCGCAGGCCGCTGGTCTGCTCGGAGAGAAGATTCTCGGCACGGACTTCTCTTGTCAGATACATACGCATACGGGGGCGGGTGCATACATCTGCGGTGAAGAGACGGCTCTGCTCAGTTCGCTTGAAGGCATGCGTGGTCATCCGCGCATGAAACCTCCCTTCCCCGCTATCTCGGGTCTTTATGCGTCGCCGACCGTCGTCAACAACGTCGAGACACTGACCGCGGTGCCAGACATCATCAAGATGGGTGGCGAGGCTTATCAGAAGCTGGGAACGGAGAAGAGCGGCGGCACCAAGCTCTGGTCAGTCTCTG
>WNFR01001345.1_pt1 | contig 25563 bp, 24 predicted proteins | sample 5400221 | NCBI WGS metagenome assembly WNFR01 (sample SAMN13153357, study PRJNA577476) | soil metagenome | isolation source: 40 cm soil under Madrone tree | place: USA:California | collected 2016-06-14 | reverse complement strand
CACGAAAAGGATTTTGATTTTGTCCATGGATTATGACCCCTCAGGCCGGGTGAAATGATTTAATTGATGCACCTGCACAACCTCAGTGGGAGTGTCCCAGCGCATACGTGCGAGTCAAGTGGGTTGGCGTCACCGGCCGGTCGATGGTCGGACCAAGTGGCGAATCCACCCCGAGGGCGATGCTCTGCGAGAGCGCGCAATTCCCAGGCAACGCGAAGGCGAGTATGAATCTAGACATACTCGTTAAACGAGAATGTTCTTGACAATAGGTATAATAGTCCTACGATATGATTTAGTTCGATGAGGCGTGGTCTGTCTGAGGAAGAACCCTTGCGGAACCCAATTTATCCAGCCACACCGTATTATCCTGCCACACCGTCGAGACCGGCGAACCTCATGACTTCGCAAAAACAAATCTACCGCCTATAAAATAGGCTGCGGCAAACCACCAAAGCTCCGGACCGCGGGCGTCTCGCCCGCTCTTCGACCAAGGGCGGGCGAGACGCCCGCGGGCCCAATTCCCTGTTCGGCTCAAGAAAATTCCCTGTTTCGCACCGATCAGGGAATCCTCCGTAACAGTCTGATATCACATCGCGAAAAGGTCACTCCCCGGTCAAAACAGCCGCCAATCGGCCGGGAAATTCACCAATTCCCTGTTAAATTCGCTGTTCTCAGGGAATCGGCCCCGGCGGCGCGACGGTCCACATGGGGCCCATCGGCCCTCACTCGGCGCCCGCCTTACGCGTCGCCGCCGCGATCGCGGCCCAGACTCGGGCCGGCGTGGCCGGCATGTCCATATGCGCGATGCCATGCACCGACAGGGCGTCGACGACCGCGTTCATGATGGCCGCGAGGGCCGGCGTGATGCCGGCCTCGCCGCCGCCTTTGACCCGCAGCGGATTGCCCTTGGTCGGGTCCTCCGCAAGTTCGACTGTGAAGCTTGGCATCATCTCGGCGCGCGGCATGGCGTAGTCCATGAAGCTGCCGGTCAGCACCTGTCCGGACGACCGCTCGTGGGCGACGCATTCCGACAATGCCTGCCCGGCGCCCTGGACGATGCCGCCGTGGACCTGACCGTGGAGGATGAGCGGGTTGATCGGCTGGCCGCAATCGTCGACCGACGAATAGCGCGTGAGCGCCACCGCGCCGGTCTCGCGATCGATCTCGACCTCGCAGACTGCTGCGCCCGTCGGGTAGGCCGGGATGCGTCCGGTGAAGCGCGCCTCGCTTGTCAACGGCGCGCGCAGTTCCGCCGCCAGGCCTGAGTCCGTCGCGACGGCCTGCGCGATGTCGAAGACGTCGAGCCGGCGGTTGGAGCGCGGCGATTCAAAAAAGCCGCCGTCGAAGCTCACATCTTTTTCGGCGCATCCGACCAGCGCCGCAAAAACTCCGCGCGCCTGATCGATGATGCGGTCTGACGCCTCGACGAGCAGCGTGCCGGCAAGCCGCATCGAACGGTCCGAATGGGTGCCGCTGCCGGCCGGCACGACCGCCGTGTCGCCGGTCACGAGCTTCACCTCTTCGGGGCTGATGCCGAGCCGATCGGCGAGCACCTGCGCGAAGGTCGTCTCATGGCCCTGCCCGCTCGACTGGGTGCCGGCGACCGCTTCGACTTTACGGTCGACCTGGCGGCCCGCATGGACCGTCAGGCGAACATATTCGCTCGGATGTCCGACCGGAGATTCCACATAGTTCGCCATGCCGATGCCGGCGAGCTTGCCGTGCTTCTTCGCCTCGCGGCGGCGTGCCGGGAAGCCCTTCCAATCGGCGAGCTTGAGCGCGCCGTCCATGTTGGCGCGGAAATTTCCGCTGTCGTAGATGAGGCCGGTCGCCGACCTGTAGGGAAGCTGCGCCCGGCGGATCAGATTGCGCCGCCGCAACGCGATGCGGTCCATGCCCAGCCGATGCGCCGCGATGTCGAGGAGCCGTTCGATGGCGAAAGTGGCTTCCGGGCGGCCGGCGCCGCGAAACGGCGCCGTCGGCACCGTGTTGGTGAGGGCGCCGCGGATCGCGACGGTGGCGACCGGGATGTCGTAGACGGTCGGGGTGACCCGATAGGCGTTGGACAACGGAACATAGCTCACCGGATGGGCGCCGATGTTTGCCGTCATCGCGATGGCGAGGGCGAGGATTTTGCCGTCCGCCGCCAGCGCAAGGCGCCCGCCCGTGACCATATCGCGGCCCTGGTAGTCGGTGAGGAAGGCCTGGGTGCGGTCGCCGGTCCATTTCACTGGGCGCCGCACCTGGCGCGCCGCCCAGGTGACCATCACCTGCTCGGGATAGACATTGTTGAGAAGCCCGAAAGCGCCGCCGACATCATGGGTGACGGCGCGCACCTTATCGGGCGCAACGCCGAGACAGGCCGCGATCGTGTTCTTGACCCGCACGGCCCCCTGGCTGCCGGTCAGGACCGTGTAGAGGCCAAGCGCTGCGTCATAGGCGCCGATCGCTGCGCGCGGCTCCATGTGGGCGGACGCGACGCGCTGATTGCGGAAGACCTGGGCGATCACCAGATGCGCCGCCGCAAATGCCGCCTCCACAGCGGCCTGATCCCCGAACGCGGTGTCGATGGCAAGATTGTCGGCCACCTCCTCGTGCAGCAGCGGCGCTCCGGGCTTGAGCGCCGCGAGGGCGTCGGTCACCGCCGGCAGCACGTCATAGTGAACGATGATGCTCTCCGCGGCGTCCTGCGCGGCCGATTGCGTCCCGGCGATCACCATCGCGACCGGCTCGCCGACAAATCGCACCCGCTCGGCGGCCAGCGGCGGATGCGCCGTCTCGAACGGCGTTTGCCGCTCCGGCCCCGCGAAAGCCTTCACCTTCACGTCGTAGGTGCCGGCAGGATTGGCCATGTGGACGATGCCGCGTCCACCCGCTGCGGCGTAGTCTTTCGCGGTGAAGACGGCGATGACGCCCGGCAGCTTGGCGGCGGCATCGGCGTCGATCGACCGGATCCGCGCATGCGGGTGGGGCGAGCGCACGAACGCCGCGTAGGCTTGATGGTCGAAGGCAAAATCGTCGGTGAAGCGCCCACGGCCGGCGACGAGCCGCAGGTCCTCGAAGCGCGGCAGGGGCCGGCCGATATAGGGTTCGCGCGCTGTGTTCTTGGCCATGCTGGCGGCCCGCCTGCTTTTCGAATCTGCGGCCCCGTTATAGCGGTTTGCGGGTTTTTTGAACCTAACTCTGCGCATGGCGAATGCAGCCATGACCGCGGGTTGACTTTTCCGCTGCCGCTTATGCTGCTACGTGCCTCAACGAGAACTCCATCGCGACGGATATCGCAGCATGACGAGCGCGAACAACCCGGCCCGCCGACAGCCACCATGGCGGGTGGAAGACGAACAGCTCTTGCGTGGCCAAGGCCGATTTATCGACGACGCGCCGCTGCCGGGCCAGGTCTACGGCTGCTTCGTGCGGTCGACTCATGCGCATGGCAAAATCCGCAACATCGATATCGCGGCTGCCCGCGCCGCCGATGGCGTGCTGGCGGTGCTTACGGCAGCCGACATGAAAGCTGCCGGCGTCGGCCCCATCTTGCGTCATCCCCCGATGACTGGCCGCAACGGTGCGGCGCTGATCGAGCCCGCCCGTCCCGCGCTTGCCGGCGATCGCGTCATGCATATCGGTGAGCCGGTGGCGCTGGTGGTGGCGACCTCTGCGGCGCTTGCCCAGGATGCGGCCGAACGCGTCAATGTGGATTACGAGGAACTCAGGCCCGTCCTCGATGCGCGCGAGGCGACAGCGCCGGGCGCGCCGCTCTTGTGGCCGCAGGCGCCCGGAAACCTTGCCATCGACTGGCAGTCGCCGCCATCCGCTGACGGCGCCAACGAAAAGGAGGTCGCGGGGATCATCGCGGTGGCGCCCCGGGTGGCGCGCGTCTCGCAACTCAACCAGCGCATCGCAGCCGCCACCATGGAGCCGCGCGGCGGGACCGCAAGCTATGATGCGGCGACCGACAGCTACACCATGCGGGTCTGCTCACAGAGCGCGATCGTGCTGCGCGACGGGCTCGCTGCCGCCATGGGGATCGAGCAGGGCCGGCTGCGTGTCGTGACCGAGGACGTCGGCGGCGCCTTCGGGATGAAAACGCCGGTCTATCCGGAATATCCGGCGCTGCTGGTTGCCGCGAGGCAGCTTGGCCGCCCGGTTCATTGGATGGCGAGCCGCGCTGAGTCCTTCCTCACCGACAACCAGGCCCGCGATATGTTCGCCGACGGCGAGCTGGCGCTCGACGAAAACGGGAAGTTCCTGGCGCTGCGGCTCTCCTGCGTGGTCAATCTCGGCGCCTATGTGGGCTCGGTCGGCGTTCATCTCGCCACTAACAATTTCGCGCGCTGCCTCCCGGCCATGTACCGGATTCCCGCAATCGACGTGAGGGTGCGCTGCGCCTTCACCAATACGGTGCCGACCGCACCGTATCGCGGCGCCGGCCGTCCGGAAGCGAATTATCTCATCGAGCGCCTTGTGGACGAAGCGGCGCGGATCGCCGGCATTGCGCCGGAAAAGATCCGCCGGCGCAACCTCATCCCCCCGTCCGCGATGCCCTACCGCACGCCGGTCGGGACCACCTATGACAGCGGCGATTTCCCGGCCGTATTTGACAAGGCATTTGCGCTTGCCGCCCACGCGGATTTTCCGAAGCGCCGCCGCGAGGCGGCCAAACGCGGAAAGCTGCGCGGCATCGGCATATCGTGCTTTCTGGAGCATGCGGGTGGGGTACCGACGGAAGGCGCGGCTTTGGTGTTCGCGGGCGACGGCGTGGTGGAGCTTTGGCTCGGCTCCCAGTCAACCGGCCAGGCTCACGCGAGCGTATTTCCGCGCGTCGCCGCGCTTGCGCTCGGCATTCCGGTCGACCGCGTGAGGATGCGCCAGGGCGACAGCAGCCTCGGCGTTGCCAGCGCATCGACGGTGGCGTCGCGCTCCACCGTCACGGCCGGCACCGCGATCGTGCGCGCGGCTGAGACCGTGATCCGCAAGGGCAAGATGCTCGCGGCCGACGCGCTCGAAGCCGCCGAAGCCGACATCGTGTATCAGGAGGGCGCATTTATGGTAACCGGCACCGACCGGCGCGTCGGCCTGTTCGATCTTGCGGCACGCGCCAAGGATCGCCGGCAAAGCGGCGAAATCGCCCACGACCTCGACACCAGGCTCACGGCCAATACGCCGCAGACCTTTCCCAACGGCGTCCATATCGCGGAACTCGAGGTCGATCCCGAAACCGGCGCGACCGCGCTGGTCGGCTATACGGCGGTCGACGACTGCGGCAACGTGCTCGATCACATGGTCGTCGAGGGCCAGGTTCATGGCGCCATCGTTCAGGGGATAGGCCAGGTTCTGATGGAGCATCTGGTCTATGACCGGGCCGGCCAGCTCGTCACCGGTTCGTTCATGGACTACGCGATGCCGCGCGCCGCCGACATTCCGCCGCTGACGGCCGCAGAGCACAGCGTGCCGGCGACCACCAACCCGCTCGGCGTCAAGGGCGTCGGCGAGGCCGGCACCACCGGCGCGCTCGCCGCCATCATGAACGCGCTCGCCGATGCGGTGCCGGGCGCCGCCCATATGGACATGCCGGCAACGGCGGAGAAGATCTGGGCGGCGTGTCGGGGCAAATGAGCCTCGTCGGCCTTCCTCACGCGACGTCTAATGTCGGGATTGTCTTGATCTCCTCTCCGAGCTCCCGCTCGGCGCGCTGCAGATCATAGCGCTTCTGCAGATTGAGCCAGAGATCGGGACCATTTCCACACAGCTTGCCCAGCCGTAACGCCATGACGGGCGTCACCGGCTGCTTTTCCGCAAGGATGTCATAAAGCGTCTGACGCGAGACGCCGAGCAGCTTCGCGATCTCCGTTTTTGGTCGATCGAGCGCCGGCAAAATCTCCTCGCGCAGAAGTTCGCCAGGATGCATGGGCGGCAAGCCGCGCTTGGGAAGCTTCTTGGTCATTGAACCTGTCCTCAGCGATAGCCTTCAGCCCGGCTCATAACCCTTCGCTCTGATCACTGCCTCAGCGTCCGGCGCGGTGAGGAACTGAAGTAGGGCCTTGGTCGCGGCAGCGTCCTTCGTGCTGTTCGCTATCGCTCCGGAAAACGTGACTGTTGCTTGGAAATCGGGGGGTACCGGTACGAACTGCACGCCCGGCACCGCAAGAATCTCGCTGGACAGCTGAGCTATCAGATCAGCTTCGCCCTTCACCAGAAACGTAGCATTCAATGCACCGGCCACAAGCTTGCTCTTCTTATTGATCTCGTTAGCGATGCCGAGGCGCTCAATCATGCGCGCAAAAAGGACACCCGCGATGCCACCTGTCTGCGGGTCGGTGTAGACGATGGATTTCGCGGCTAGCAGTGTGCGCTTTACCGCGTCGTTCGAACCGGTGTCTGGCTTTGGCACATTGGAAAGTACAGCCATGCCAAAATCGGTATGACCGATGCCAATCGGACCTCCGGATATTTTCGCCCGAATTTCATCCCATCCGGCAGGCAAAACAGTCAGATCGAAGGCTTCGCCGTCTATGATGCGTCTTCTGATGATGCCGGCCTCGTCGTAGCTTATGATCACCTTATTGTTTGTCGCGCGCTCGAACTGCGGGGCAAGCTCTTCCAGAAACTGCCGTGGGGCCTTGGCACTCAAAATCTTGATTTCGGCAGCACGTGTATAAGTGTCGGTAAAAATAAGCAGACCGAGGACAAATGCGCACAGCTTGTGCATGGCGTTTCCCCTGAAGTAAGTCAATCTTTGACAGCCTATCCCAATATTGCCGTTCGGCAAGATGGCGTACCGCGAGGAACCCATGCCCATGATTGCCCAGACCATCGAAGACGCCCTGACGCCGATCCATGACGGGATCATGCTGGCGGTGCCGCGCGAAGTCGCCGGCGTACCGATGGAAGCCACGCGGGCATTGATCCGGCGCGGCGTGCGCAACCTGCACCTGGTGACGCTGCCGACATCGAGCCTGCAGGCCGATCTTTTGATCGGCGCCGGCTGTGTCGCCGTGCTGGAGACATCGGCGGTGAGCCTCGGTGAGTTCGGCCCCGCCCCGCGCTTTACGGCCGCGGTGAAATCGGGCGACATCTACATCAAGGATGCCACCTGCCCGGCCCTGCATGCTGCATTTCAGGCCGCCGAGAAGGGCGTTCCGTTCATGCCGTTGCGCGGCATTATCGGTTCCGACCTTCTGGCGCATCGGCCGGACTGGCGCGTGATCGACAACCCGTTCGGCACAGACGATCCGATTGTGGTGCTGCCGGCGATACGCCCCGACGTCGCTTTGATCCACGCCCCCATGGCCGACCGCGCCGGCAATGTGTGGATCGGACGGCAGCGCGAGCTTGCCACCATGGCGCACGCCTCGGCCAAGACCGTGGTGACGGTGGAGAAAATCGTCGACAGCAATCTGCTCGACGATCCGATGCTGGCCGCCGGCGCGCTGCCCGGCTTCTATGTTGAGGCGATCGCGATTGCGGAAAACGGCTGCTGGCCGCTCGGCCTGCCCGATCACTACGGGACAGACGTGGCGCATCTTGGTGAATACGCACGCCTGGCGGCGACGGAGGAGGGGTTTGCGCGGTATCTCGAAGAGTACGTCCACGTGCGCCGCGCGGCATGAATATCGACTCCGCTCCCGTCCGCGACGCGGAACTCCTCGCCGAGGTGATCACGCGCGTGATCGGCGGCGTGCGTCACATCGCGGTCGGTAATGCCTCGCCGATTCCCGCCATGGCCGCACTGCTCGCGCGGGCGCGAGGCGGCGGCACGCCCTATGTGTCGCTGCTCCAGAGCCGCAAACACAACTTCTTCACCGACGGCGGGCGCGAACTGTTCGACTGTGCGGGCCAGGGCCGCGTCGACGTATTCTTTTTGTCCGGCGGCGAGATCGATGGCGCCGGCAACGTCAACCTCGTGAGCATCGGCGACTATGAAAAGCCGAGCGTGCGCTTCGGGGGCTCGTTCGGGTCGGCCTATCTCTATTACGTGGTGCCCAAGGTCGTGTTGTTTCGCACCGAGCATTCAAGACGCACCTTGGTGCCCCGGGTCTCCTTCATCAGCGCGCCGGGCGCGAGTGCGCCCAATGTTTACCGTCCAGGCGGTCCGATCGCGCTGGTGACCAACCGGTGCCTGTTCGGCTTTGACCGCGCGCGGCAGCGGTTTCGGCTGGACAGCGTCCACCCCGGCCACAGCATTGCGGAAGTCGCAGAGCAGACCGGCTTTGACTACGACTGCCCGGACATTGTCCAAGCCACGCCGCCTCCGGGCGAGGAGACCCTGCGATTGCTGCGCCACGTCGTAGCGCCGCAATTGGCCGAGGTTTATCCGCAATTTGCCGCCGCGGTGTTCGGCGTAGCGGCGCCTTAGGTCTCCCCAAATGCAGTCACGCGACTGTGAACGATGCGCCTAAAGACTGATTGCGAGATCATTTTGGAGTCGTTCGAAACAAGCTATGGTGCCGGCCAATTTCGTGACGCGAACAGGCGGACTTAGGCTTGGACTTGCGCCACGAGAATTCTGTTTGATATCGTTGGACAAAGGAGATCCGCGCATGGCTCGACTTAACGTGAATGGAAAATCCTATGACGTGGATGTCGGACCCGACACGCCATTGCTGTGGGCGATCCGGGAGAACATCGGTCTGACCGGCACCAAATACGGCTGCGGCATCGCGCAATGCGGCGCCTGCACGGTGCATATCGACGGCGTTCCGACTCGCTCCTGCTCGTTCCCGGCCAGCGCCGCCGAGGGCAAAGAGATCGTCACCATCGAAGGGCTCGCCAATAACGGCAACCTCACCAAGGTTCAGCAGGCCTGGATCAATAACGACGTGCCGCAGTGCGGCTACTGCCAGAGCGGGATGATCATGGCCGTGACGGCCTTGCTGAAGGAAAAGCCAAAACCGACCGATGCGGACATTGATCGGGCGATCACCAACATTTGCCGCTGCGGCACCTACCAGCAGGTCCGCACCGCGATCCACGAAGCCGCGAACGCGTGAGGGAGGCAGCGATGAACTATATGCCGAGACTTGATCGCCGCACCTTCCTGGTCGGATCGACCGCCGCCGGGCTTTCGCTCGGATTCTACATCCCGCTCTCCAGCGAAGCCGAAGCGCAGGCGGCCGGACCCGAGGTCAACGCCTGGGTGGTGGTGCATCCCGACGAGACCGTCACCATCCGCGTCGCGCGGTCCGAGATGGGCCAGGGCACACTTACAGGCCTTTGCCAGATGGTCGCCGAAGAACTGGAATGCGAGTGGTCGAAGGTCAAGTATGAATTCCCGACTGCGGGCCAGAACGTGGCCCGCAAGCGCGTATGGGCGGATTTCTTCACCGCCGGCAGCCGCGGCATCAGGGCTTCCGAGCAGGTCGTACGTAAGGGCGGCGCTGCGGCCCGCATGATGCTGATTGCGGCCGCCGCCGACGAATGGAAGGTGCCCGCCACGGAATGCACGGCCGCGAACGGCGTCATCACCCATACGCCGTCCGGGCGCAAGACCACCTTCGGCAAGGTCGCGGCCGCCGCATCCAAGATCGAGCCGCCGGCCGACATCAAGCTCAAAGATCCCAAGGATTGGAAAATCATCGGCAAGGGCGTCAAGCGCCTCGATACGCCCGACAAGGTGACGGGCAAGGCGGTTTACGGCATCGACGTCAAGCTGCCCGGCATGCTCAGCGCCGCCATCAAGGCGGCCCCGGTGTTCGGCGCCAAGTTAAAGAGCTTCGACGCCGCCAAGATCGCGTCCATGAAAGGCGTGAAGAAGGTCGTGCAGGTCGAAGACAACGCCGTGGCTGTCGTTGCCGACACCTGGTGGAACGCCAAGACTGCCCTCGAAGCCCTGCCGGTCGCGTGGGAAGCAAGCCCGAACGACAGGGTCTCGAGTAGCTCGATCGCCGACTTCCTTAAGGCGGGCCTCGACGCCGAGCAGGCGTTTGTCGGCAACCAGGCGGGCGACGTCAAAGGAGCGCTGGCCGGCGCGGCCAAGAAGGTCGAGGCGGTCTACGGCTATCCGTATCAGCACCACGTCACCATGGAGCCGCAGAACGCCACTGCGCTTTACACCGCGGAGAAGTGCGAGGTGTGGTCCTCGGTGCAGGATGGCGAGCAGGGATTGGCGGCGACGTCGGAAGCGTGCGGCTTGCCGGTCGCCAAGTGCGAGTTCTACAAGACGTTCCTGGGCGGCGGATTCGGCCGCCGCTCGACTTCGGTCGACTATGTCCGCCAGGCCGTCCTCGTCGCCAAGGAAATGCCGGGCACACCGGTCAAGCTCCTGTGGTCGCGCGAAGAGGATATGACCCACGGCTGGTATCACCCGATCACCCAATGCAAGATGACGGCCGGCTTCGACGACAAGAAGAACCTGACCGCGTTGCATATCCGCATTTCGGGGCAATCGATCCTGGCGTCGGTTGCGCCCGGGCGCCTGCAGAACGGCATGGACCCGGCAACGTTTCAGGGCTTCGTTAAAGGCGGACCCGAAACGGCGTTCGGCTACGACGTGCCGAACATTCTGATCGATCACGCCATGCGCAATCCGCACGTGCCGGCCGGATTCTGGCGCGGCGTGAACATCAATCAGAACGCCATCTACATCGAATGCTTCATCGACGAGCTTGCCAAAGAAGCGGGCGTCGATCCGCTGGAGTTCCGCCGCAAGCTCATGGGCCCTTATCCCAAGCACCTCGCGGTGCTCAACGCGGCGGCCGAAAAGGCTGGCTGGGGCAAGCCGGCGCCCCAGGGCGTCTATCGCGGGCTGGCGCAGATGATGGCGTTCGGAAGCTATGTGGCGGCATGCGCCGAAGTTTCCGTCGACGGCAACAAGGTCAAGGTCCACCGCATCGTCGGAGCGACCGATCCGGGCTACGCGGTCAATCCCGCGCAGATCGAGCGGCAGATCGCCGGCTCGTTCGTCTACGGCTTGACCGGCCTGTTCTATGGCGAGTGCACCGTCAAGGACGGCGCCATCGAACAGACGAACTTCGACAGCTATGACATGATGCGCATCGCCCAGATGCCGAAGGTGGAGGCGATCGTGATGCCTTCGGGCAGCGGCGTATGGGGCGGCGTCGGCGAACCGACCATTTGCGTGGCGGCGCCCGCGGTGCTCAACGCCATCACGGCCGCAACGGGCAAGCGCTATCGCAGCTTCCCGCTGAAGAACCAAGGGCTGACCCTTGTCTGAGCGCACGAGGGCGGCGGCCGGGTGGGCCGCCGCTCCGCGCTTGGGAACGCCGGCTCTGAAACTGGCTCTGAAACTCACTGGGGAACAGACGCAATGAAAGCGCCTCACGCTTTCATGGTCATGTTGGTTTGCGCGGGCATGACGGCGGCTTCGGCCGCCGAGGTCCCACCCGGCGCGGCGTCGTGTACCGGATGCCATGCGGAAAAGCCCAACGTCGACACGCCAGTGCCGCGGTTGGCCGGACAGGATGCGAACGCCATGATGGCGGCCATGCAGGCTTATCGGAGCGGGCAGCGGCCCGCGACCGTGATGGACCGTATCGCCAAGGGCTTTTCCGATGACGAGATCAAGGCGATTGCCGCTTGGTTCGCGATGCAGCGGTGATGCGGCCGTGACCCGACTGCGCCCGACACGTCGTCAATTCGTCAAGGCTTCCGCCGCAGGCGCTTGCGAATGTGTGTTCCCCCTCCCGCTGCTCGCCCAGGGCCGGCAACCGCGGATCGTCGTCATCGGCGGCGGGTTCGCGGGCGCCACGGCCGCGCGTTTCTTGAAATGCACCGATCCGCGGCTCGACGTTACCCTGGTCGAGCCGAACCCCGTTTTTGCGGCGTGCCCGTTCAGCAACGAGGTGATCGCCTCCCTGCGCGACATGCGCGCCCAGCTGTTCGGCTATGATCGCGTCGCTACCGCCGGCGTCGTTGTGGTGCATCAGGCCGCGACCGCCATCGACGGCCAGGCTCGCACCGTAACGCTCGGCAACGGCGGGAAGCTCGCCTACGACCGGCTGGTGCTGGCGCCCGGCTCCGACCTTCGCTTCGACGCCCTGCCGGGTTACGACGCGGCGGCCGCGGAACGGATGCCCCATGCCTGGAAGGCAGGGGAACAGACGCTGCTGTTGCGTCGTCAGCTCGAAGCCATGGAGGACGGCGGGACCGTGGTGATGACGCTGCCGGCGCTGCCTTATCGCTGTCCGCCGGCATCTTACGAGCGGGCGAGCCTGATCGCGTACTACCTCAAGACCAAGAAGCCGCGTTCCAAGCTGGTGGTGCTCGACGCCAAGGACACGTTCTCCATGCAACGTCTGTTCGAAAATGCATGGAAGGAATTCTACCCCAATCTCGAATGGGTCTCGGTATCCTCCGGCGGCAATCCGACCGGAGTCGACGCCGCGGCCATGACGGTTTCGTCGGATTTCGACACCTACAAGGCCGCAGTCGCCAACATCATCCCACCGCAAAAGGCGGGCCGCATTGCGGAGCTGGCCGGGACAGCCGATCGCACCGGCTGGTGCCCGGTCGATCCGGTCACGTTCGAATCACGCCTTCTCCCTGGGATTCATGTTCTGGGCGATGCCGCAATTGCCGGGGCCGTGCCGAAATCGGCCTTCGCGGCCAACGCTGCCGCCAAGATCTGTGCCGCGGCGGTGGCGAAGCTGGTTTTCGGCGAAGCTCCGGCCGCGCCGAAATTCGTCAACACATGCTACAGCCTGGCGGCCCCGGATTACGGCTTTTCGATCGCCGGCGTCTATCAGCCCGTGAACGGCCAGTGGCTTGAAGTCGAAGGCGCCGGCGGCGTCAGCCCGGCGGATGCACCCCGCGCGTTCCGAAGCCAGGAAGCAAAGTTTGCCAATGGTTGGTTCAACACGATCACGTCCGAGATTTTTGGCTGAGCGCGCCACCCTCCCTTGTAGGGGGAGGGTCGGACTGCCGAAAGCAGTCCGGGGTGGGGTGGCGGCGATGCAGTGGATGACGGCGACGCCTGATGCGCGGAAGCGCTGTCACCCCCTCCCGGCCCGCTGGCGCGGGCCGACCTCCCCCCTCCAGGGGGAGGTGATCGCTCGCAACTGCGCGCTGGCGATCTTCGTCGCGATCGCCGGTGGAATTTCCTCGGCAGGGGCCGACGCGGCATTGCGGCCCTACACCGTCGTCGGCGACGCCATCCCGGCCTCGCTCACAGGCGCTCCGGGCAATCCGGTGCGCGGAAAAGCCATTGTGGCGAGCCGGCAGACCGGGTTGTGCCTGCTATGCCATTCGGCGCCGTTGCGGGAGGAGAAATTCCAGGGCACCATTGGGCCCGATCTGACAGGCGCCGGATCGCACAACACGGAAGGCCAGTTGCGGTTGCGGATCGTCGACCCACGTATATTTAATCCTGATACCATCATGCCGGCCTATTACCGCCGGGACGGACTCGACAGGGTTGCACCGGCGTTTCGCGGTAAAACCGTGCTCACGGTGGAGCAGATCGAAGACGTGGTGGCGTTCCTCATGACCTTGCGCGATTGAAGAGGATTTAGATGACCGACGAAAGCGCATCTCCCGTCACACGGCGGGCCGTACTGGCCGGGGCCGCGGGCGTGGCCGCGTTCGCAACCCTTGTGGTGCGACGCGCCGAGGCAACGCCGGAGATGATGAAAGCCGCGATTCACCGCCTCATCGGCGAACAGCCGGTGCGCAAGGGCAAAGTCACCCTCGACATTCCGCCGCTGGTCGAAAACGGCAACACGATCGCGATGTCGGTTTCCGTCGACAGCCCGATGACGGAGACGAACTACGTCAAGGCGATCCACGTTTTCAACGAGAAGAATCCGCAGCCCGACATTATCTCGGTGCATCTCAGTCCGCGCGCCGGCAAAGCGGCCTTCTCGACCCGCATTCGCCTCGCGGACTCGCAGAATGTCGTTGCCATCGCCGAGTTGAGCGACGGCTCGCTGTGGTCCGACACCGTCGAGGTGATCGTCACCATCGCGGCCTGCCTGGAGTACAACTGACCATGGCCCGCACCCTCATCAACGTTCCACCCAAAGCCAAGCGTGGCCAGGTCGTCGAGATCAAGACGCTGATCTCGCATGTCATGGAAACCGGATACCGGCGCAACGAAAGCGGCGTCGCAATCCCGCGCGATATCATCAATCTGTTCGTGTGCACCTACAACGGCGCCGAGATCTTCCGCGCCGACCTGCATCAGGCCATCGCCGCGAACCCGTTCATCACCTTCTTCACGGTGGCGACGGAGAGCGGGACGCTGGAGTTTCGCTGGACCGACGACAACGGCCAAGTCGAGACGGCGTCCGCGAAGATCACGGTGGAATGAGCGACAGTGCGTCACTGCGACATAAGAAAGCAGTTATCAGCGATTTATCCCCATAGCGCCCGAACGCGCGGTGCATCGGCTGAAATAAGACAGGATTTGTCATCGTAAGTCAGCGGCGCGATGTCGTCCTTCAGGGCGATCGATCCCGAAGCCTGTACGTTTCCCACACGCAATATTCACGGTGTGTTCAGGCGCTTTCGTGCAAACACCTTCGCGCAATCGCGTCGCACACGCGATGTCCGATCGATGGTCGTTTCGCCCGGCAACGAACGTCGCGGATAGTTGCTCGGGCTTCAATACAGGACAGCACACATGTCGACTCGTCGCATTCTTTGGGTTGCGGCACTTCTTGGTGCGATCTCGGCTCCGGTTTTCGCTCAAACGCCACAACCGTCAAAGCCCGCGGCACCTGCCGTCACCACTCCGGCAAAACCCGCGAATCCCACCACACCGGCAGCCGTCGTCAACAAGATCAATCTCAACACGGCGACGGCGACGGAACTCGATACGCTCCCGCAAATTGGCCCCGCGCGCGCCAAGGCCATTGTCGAGGCGCGAGCCAAAGGCAAGTTCAAGAACTGGGACGATTTCGTTGCCCGCAAGGTCGTCCCGTCGAACGCTGAAGCAGCCATCAAGGACTTGGTCAGCTTCTGACCGGCATGCCACGTTCGAATTGGACAACGGTCTCGGCGGCCCCGCCGGAATCCGGCGGGGCGGTCTTCTTCCAAAGCGATCTTGGTATCGAGCGGCTGAATGATATCCGGCCACATGCCGCGTCGTGTGCATGAACATGGGCGTCAAAATCGTCATCCGAAGTCATCAACGATTTTTCACAACACCTTCGCTGATCCCTTCTGCGCCACCGGCGTGATCCGCAGCGCCTCCAGGCGATTGCGGTTGCGGCGCAGCACCTCGAACCGGAAGCCGTGGAAGGTGAAGCTCTGGCCCGGCTCGGGGATCGAGCGCGCCTCGTGAATGACGAGGCCCGCGATGGTGGTCGCCTGCGCATCGGGCAGGTTCCAGTCCATGGCGCGGTTGAGGTCGCGGATCGGAACCGCGCCGTCGACGTTGACGGCCCCGTCCGGCAGCGGCCGCACGCCCGGAACCTCCACGTCATGCTCGTCGCTGATGTCGCCCACGATCTCTTCGAGAATGTCCTCCAGCGTGACGATCCCCATGAACTCCCCGTACTCGTCGACCACGATGGCGAGCGGGGTGCGCCGCCGCCGAAACGCCTTGAGCTGCTCGCTGAGCGGCCGGGTTTCCGGCACGAACCAGGGCGGACGGGCGAGCGCCATGATGTCGATCTTCTTAGGCTCGCCGCCCACCTCCTGGATGCCGCGCAACAGGTCCTTCACGTGGAGGATGCCGACGATGTTTTCGGGCGTGCCCCGCCACAGCGGAACGCGCGTCACCGGCTCCTGGAGCACGGCCTCGACGACCTTCTCGGGCGGCTCGCCCACGTCGGCGGTGATCACCTCGGTGCGGTGGATCATGACATCCGCCACCGTCAAATCGCGGAGGTTGAGAAGTCCGCCCAGCATGTCGCGGTCGTGTTTCTCGAAGCTGCCCTCCTGGTGCAGGAGATCGACGGCGCCGCGCAGGCGCTCATGGCCGGGCAGCAGCGGTTCGCCGGCGCCGGGCACGATGCCGGCGATTGCCAGCATCCGGCGCACCAGCCAGTCCGCGGCGTCGAGTACGGGCCCGAGAATCCGTATCACGCGGTCCAACGGACGCGCGATCGATATGGCATAGCGGTCGGGCGTGTTGATGGCGGCCGTCTTGGGCAGCATTTCGCAGAACAGGATCACCAGCACCGTCATGGCCACGCTCGCGTAGAGGACGCCGATGTCGCCGAACCACTCTTGCAGCAGGGCGGTGGCGAGCGCGGACGATACGATGGTCGCGACGTTGCTGCCGATCAGCAGGGCACCGATCAGCCGTTGCCTGTTTTCCAGAAGCCGCGTGACAATCGTGGCATCGCGGTTGCCGTCCTTGGCAAGCTGCAGCATGGTGCCGCGCGACGACGCCGTCATGGCGGTCTCGCTTCCGGAGAAGAAAAACGCCAGGAACAGACAGAACAGGACCGCCACAACGATCAGCCAGTCCGAAAGCATCATTGCGTGTCAAGCTTCTCGGCAAGAAAGGCGCGCAGCAGCGCCGGATCGACGTCATGCGAAATATAGGCAGCCCCGATATCCCGGAGAAGGACGAACGTGAGCCTTCCGCGCTTCACCTTCTTGTCCTGTAACATCAGCTCCATCAGCCGGTCCGCGTCCGGCACGCCGCCCGCCACATCCGCAAGCCTGACCGGCAGGCCAGCGTCCGCAAGATGGCGCGTGGCGCGCCCGACCGCCTCCGGCGCCAGGACGCCAAGCCGGGCGGAAAACTCGGCCGCGAGCGCCATTCCGAGCGCGACCGCCTCGCCATGGAGCAGCCGGTCGGAAAATCCCGCCGCCGCCTCCAACGCATGCCCGAACGTATGGCCAAGATTGAGGAGCGCACGATCGCCGGCCTCGCGCTCGTCGCGGGCGACGATTGCGGCCTTCATCCGGCAGCTCGTGGCGATCGCATGTTCGCGCGCCGCGCCGCCGGCGAACACCTCCCGCGTGTTGGCTTCGAGCCACGCGAAGAATCCGGCGTCGCCGAGCAACCCGTATTTGGCGATTTCGGCGTAGCCGGCGCGAAACTGGCGCGGCGGCAGAGTATCGAGCACGGAGGTGTCGGCCACCACCAGGATGGGCTGATGGAACACGCCGACGAGGTTCTTGCCGTGGCGCGAATTGATCGCCGTCTTACCGCCGACCGCAGAATCCACCTGCGCCAGCAACGTAGTCGGCACCTGGACATAGTCGAGCCCGCGCCGCACTGTCGCGGCCGCGAAGCCCGCAAGGTCCCCGACCACGCCGCCTCCCAGCGCCACCACAAGATCGCCTCGCTCGACCCTGGCGGCGATCAGGGCCTCGCACACACATTCGAAGCCGGCAAAACTCTTCGTGGCCTCTCCAGCCTCGACAATGATGTGGTTCGTCGCTATGCCGCCAGCCGCGAGCGCAGCCTGGGCGGCCTCAAGGTGCAGGCCGGCGACGGCATCGTCAGTCACGATCGCGGCTTTCGCGCCCGGCTTGAGCGCTGCCGCACGCGCCCCAAGGGTCGCCATCTGGTTACGTCCTATCACGATGTCATAAGCACGCTCGCCGAGCGCAACTGTGACGATCTTGGGATCCCCGGGTCGGAGCGGCGCAGTCACGGTTGGTCCTCTCGGCCGCAGGCGTTGGCAATCCCGAGCTTGCTGCGCAGCGCCGTCACAATCTCTTCGACGATGATCTCGTGCGGAACATCCCGCGATACCACCACCAGGTTGGCCTCGCCATAGATGGGATTGCGCGCGGCGAGGAGATTTGCCAGCGTCGTGGTCGGATCGGCGGTCTTGAGCAAGGGGCGGTCGCTGCGCCGCCGCAACCGCCGCGACAGCACGTCGACCTCGGCCTTCAGCCACACAGAAATCCCCTTCTCATGAATCTTGGCGCGGGTCTGAGGGCTTATGAAGGCGCCTCCGCCCGTCGCCAGCACCTGGGGACCGTGCTCCAGCAACCGGGCGATGACGCGCGCCTCGCCGGAGCGGAATGAAGGCTCGCCGTGGGCCTCGAAGATATCGGCAACAGACATGCCGGCGGCCTCCTCGATCTCGGCGTCAGCATCGGAAAACGGAATGCCGAGCCGGGCCGCGAGCCGCCGACCGATCGAGGATTTTCCCGCGCCCATCATGCCGACCAGCACGATGGAACGCCGTCCGAGCGCTGCCGCCAGCGGCGCATCGTGCGGCGCGACACCCAAACGATGGGACAGGCCAGAGTCGTTCATCGAACCTTCTCGCAATCGCGCGCAACCTCCCACAATCGATCGTGCGGGGCAATATGACGCCACGATCGATGGGCCTTGCTGATCATGGCATCAACCACGTGGACCCGCTAAAGGCTGCGCGTGTCTTTACAAAACTTTACGCGGCGGACAAACCCCGGAAATTCAGCCCCTTCACATTTCGCGCGTGGGCGACAGAATATGAAGGAGAGCCAAATGAGCACCGATGATCCGATCCGTGAAATGCCGGCGTCCGCACCTCAGCGAGGCGTCTGGTACGCCTCCGAGCGCCGTGATCCGATCCATGACATCGCGGCGTCACCGCCCCAAGGCGTGCGCCCCGGGAAAAAACGAGCCTATGTGATGACGGCCATCGCGGGCGTCGCCCTCATCGGGGCATTCGCCATTTCGCCGGTTGGCCCCGGATTGGGGCATCGTATCCTGGCGAGCGTGCCCGGCATGGCTGCCGCCGCCGCACCATTCGAGGGCGGATTTGCACCCGGTCTTGCGGCTGACTGGCGAAGCGGCCTCCTCGACGGCGCGATTGAGGCGGTCGTCGAGGCGCACGCCGACCGCATGATCAGGCATTTGGCGATCGAGATCGACGCGACCACCGAGCAACAAGACAAGCTGCGGGCGGTCGTAGGCGGCGCCGTGCACGATTTGCTGCCGATGCGGGAAAAACTGCTGGCGGCCCGCGCCACCGCGCGGGATCTTTTGACGCAGCAAACCATCGACCGCGCGGCCATCGAAAAATTCCGCGCCGACCAGATCGCGGTTCATGATGCGACGAGCAAGCGGCTCGTCCAGGCTGTGGCCGACGCTGCCGAGATACTGACGCCCGAGCAACGACGCCGGCTCAGCAACATGATGCCGCCGCGGGGAGGCCCCTGGGGCGGAGGCTGGGGCGGAGGTCCTTGGGGCCGCGGCCCGTGGGGGCACTGGGGAGGCTTTGGGCGCAACTGACGGCGGAACCGACATGACCATAAAGCGACCTGACCATAAAGCGATCTGGCGATAAAATAACTCCGTGACCGATCGCATCCTGCTCATCGAAGACGACAAGCGGCTCGCCGAGATGGTCAAGAGCTATCTCGGCGAGTTCGGCTTTTGCGTGACCGCCGCCCACAGCGGCGGCGCCGGCATCGCGCTCTATCGCCGGGAGCGCTTCGATGCGCTGATTCTCGACCTGATGCTGCCGGACATGGACGGCCTTGAGGTCTGCCGCCAGATCCGCGCCGACGCACGGGCGCGAATCCTCATGTTGACGGCGCGCGGCGACGCCATGGACCGCGTCGTCGGCTTGGAGATGGGCGCGGACGACTATCTCGCCAAGCCGTTCGAGCCCCGCGAGTTGCTGGCGCGATTGCGCTCGATCCTGCGGCGCGCGAAGGATGACCACAGATCCGAGGTGCTGGTGTTCGGGCGCCTGGAAATCGACGCCGCAGCCCGCGAAGTGCGGCTCGGCGGTGAACCCTGCGCCTTGACGAGCTACCAGTTCGCACTGCTGTTGGGGCTCGCCCGACATGCCGGGCGGGTGATGTCGCGCGAGGCCCTGATGGATATCGTCAAGAACGAGCGTTTTGAGGCCTTCGATCGGTCGATCGATGTCCATATCTCGCGTATCCGCGCGGCGATCGAGGACGACCCGAAGAATCCGCGTCGCATCATCACCGTGAGGGGCGCCGGTTATGTGTTCGCGAAGTCGCAAGAATAGGCAATGCGACGCCTCTATCAAAAGATCTACCTTGTGTTCCTGGCGAGCCTCATCGCCGTGGTGGCGATCAGCGGGCTGTCCTGGCGCATCGGGCAGGCGAACCTCCCCCACAGCGAGGTGCTCGATCTCGCCGGCGAACTCGTGCTGGCGGCGCTGCCGCCGGCGGACGCGCCGCCGCAGGCGCAGCAGCGGGCGGTTGAGCGGCTCGGCCGGCAGTTACGTATCGACGTCGCCCTGTTTGATCAGAGCCGCGCCCCGGTCGCGGCGGCCGGCCGGCCATTGCCGCAGCCGACCTCGGTCGCACCAAGCGGCGGCTGGTTGTACGGCCGCGGCGGACCAGCGTGGGCCTTTCGATTGCCGGATGGGCGCTGGCTCGTCGCGCGTTCGCCGCTGCGCCCGGCGGGACCGCTGCTCGGCCTGGTCTTCTTCCTGACCGCCATGGCAATCGCCATCGCGGTGTTCTCCTATCCGGTGGTCCGCGGCCTGACCAAGCGCATCGAACGGCTGCAGGCAGGCGTCGAAACGCTCGGCGCCGGGAACCTCGCGACCCGGGTCGCCATCGAAGGCCGCGACGAGGTCGCCCAACTCGCCGCAAGCTTCAATCGCGCCGCCGCCCGGATCGAGGAATTGATCGGCGCCCACCGGTTGCTGCTCGCTAACGCATCGCACGAATTGCGCACGCCGTTGTCGCGCATAAGGCTCGGCGTTGAGCTGTTCGAGGCGAAGCCCGACCCCAGGATCAAGACGGAACTGGCCCGCGATATCGCGGAACTCGACGACCTGATCGAGGAAATCCTGCTCGCCAGCCGCCTCGACATTGCCGCTGCGCCGCCGGCCACGGAGGATGTCGACCTGCTGGCCCTGGTCGCGGAGGAATGCGCTCACTACAAGGGCGTCACCCTTGATGGCGAACTCGTCGTACTGCGTGGCGATAGCCGGCTGTTGCGCCGCCTCGTACGTAATCTTCTCGACAATGCGCAGCGTCATGGCCGGCCTCCGATTCGGGTCGAACTGCGGCGCAACGGCTCCCGGGCGTCCTTGTCCGTCATCGACGCTGGCGAGGGGATTCCGCCCTCAGCGCGCGAGCAAGTATTCTTGCCGTTCCATCGGCTCCGCGGCGACCGCAAGGGTGCCGGCCTCGGCCTCGCGCTCGTGCGTCAGATTGCCCGGCTGCATGGCGGTGACGCAATGGTGACGCCGCGCCCTGATGCACCGAGCTGCATCGTGGTCCAGCTACGGATCGCATAAGATGCCATTACCCTGCCGGCGAGCGGGGAAGGCTGGGGAGCGGGCGGGAGGCCGGCTCCGCCAAAATTCGCTCTTGCCACGGCGCGGCGAAAATGATCGTACTCACCCGCAGCAGGGGCGCGCGAGGGGCCGCACGGGTATGCAGCCATGCCGACCTTAATTAAGTTGCTGGCGGTCGTTGGCGTGATAGCCGGGATCGGCTACGCGGCGATGTTCGCGCTTGCAACCTTGGTCGATCCCAGGCCGCGCGAAATGGTGGTCACCGTACCGCCGGACCGCTTTGTCAAGCAGCAGCACTGACCCCGGATGGAACCCGTCACAGCCCCCGAGCGGCAATTGATCTCGCTGTTCCTCGATATGGTGGCGGCCGAGCGCGGCGGCGCCGCGAATACGCTTAACGCTTATTCGCGTGATCTCGGCGACTTGACCGGCTATCTGGCGACCCGCAAGCGCACCATTTCGTCCGCCACCACGGCGGATCTGAGGGGCTATCTCGCGGTGCTCGCCGATCGCGGTTTCGCCGCCTCCTCAGTGGCGCGACGGCTTTCCGCGATCCGGCAGCTCTACCGCTTTCTCTTCGCAGAGGGACACCGCAGCGACGATCCGGCTGCCATTATCGAAGGACCCAAGCGGGGACGACCGCTGCCGAAAGTGCTCTCGGTCGCCGAGGTCGACCGCCTGATCGCGGCTGCGCGGCAGGCCTCGGACGCGCAGCGGACGACGGGGCTCGCGCGATTGCGGGCGCTGCGGCTCTTGTGTCTTTTGGAACTTCTTTATGCCTCGGGCTTACGCATTTCCGAGCTGATCGCATTGCCGGCGTCAGCGGCGCGGCGCGACGACGACATGCTGATCGTGCGGGGCAAGGGCGGCAAGGAGCGACTGGTTCCGCTCAACGGCGCCGCAAAGTCGGCGATGCGCGACTACAGGGCTGCGCTCATCCAATGGAGCCCGGACCGCGCGTCCCAATCGAAATGGCTGTTTGCATCGTTCGGCGAGGACGGTCATTTGACCAGGCAGCATGCGGCGCGCGAGTTGAAGGAGCTCGCAGTCGCCGCGGGCCTGCGACCGGAACAGGTGAGCCCCCACGTGCTGCGCCATGCATTCGCGAGCCATTTGTTGCATAACGGCGCCGACCTGCGCGTCGTGCAGACTTTGCTCGGCCATGCCGATATCTCGACCACGCAAATTTATGCGCACGTGCTCGACGAACGGCTCAAGAGCTTGGTTCGGGACCTGCATCCGCTGGGTGAAAAATGATGCGCAGCTATCTCGACTTCGAAAAACCGGTCGCCGAACTGGAGAACAAGGTCGAGGAGTTGCGGGCGCTCCAGGAGACCGGCAACGCGGTCGCCATCGGGGAGGAGATCGCGCGGCTCGAAACCAAGGCGGCCGCGGCACTCGACGAACTTTATGCGTCGCTGACGCCGTGGCAGAAGACCCAGGTCGCACGTGATCCGCGGCGGCCCCACTGCCTGGATTACGTGGGTGCGCTGATCACAGATTTCGCGCCTCTGGCGGGGGATCGCAAATTCGGCGACGATAGCGCGATTGTGGGCGGCTTCGGGCGTTTCAACGGCGAGAGCATTTGCGTGATCGGCCACGAGAAGGGTTCGACCACCGAAGACCGAATTAAGCACAACTTCGGCATGGCGCGGCCGGAAGGCTACCGCAAGGCGGTGCGCCTCATGGATATGGCCGACCGCTTCGATATCCCGGTGTTGGCATTGGTCGATACCGCTGGCGCCTATCCGGGCATCGAGGCCGAGGAGCGCGGCCAAGCCGAGGCCATCGCACGGTCCACCGACGCCTGCCTTGCGCTGGGGGTTCCCAATGTGGCGGTGATTCTTGGCGAGGGCGGCTCAGGCGGCGCCATCGCGATCGCCGCCGCCAACCGGGTCCTGATGCTGGAGCATGCGGTCTATAGCGTGATTTCACCGGAAGGGGCTGCGTCGATTCTGTGGCGCGATACCGCGAAGGCCCAGGACGCCGCCACCAGCATGAAGATCACAGCAGACGATCTGATGCGATTCGCCGTAATCGACGAAATCATCCGCGAACCTAAAGGCGGCGCTCACCGCAACCCTAGCGCAGCCATCCGGGCGGTGGGAGAGGCCGTGGCGGCAGCCTTCCAATCGCTGCACCACATGGATCGGGACGCTATCCGAGCCCACCGTCAGAACAAATTTCTGGCAATTGGCGGTGCAGCAGCATAGGCGTGGACGAATCAGTTAGAGTGAACGGCGCTTCGCGCGCACTCCCACCCTCCCGGCATGCGGGGGTGGCAACGGGTTGCTTTTTCCAGATTTCGCAACCGGGCATGGTCCGGATGTTCCAATCCCGTGGATTAGCAAATTGTTAAACATATTCTTTTGCGCGGTCCGGTAACGGTGGTGGCCTTGCTTCGACCACATGTTATAGCTAGGCTTGGCAAATCGCGGTGGGGAACTCACGGCTTCGGAACTGCCTAACCGGCATGCGTCCGGCAAGTAGGGGACTGGCGCGTTGCAACGTTTCTATCGACTCGCCCGGCTGTCGGCAGCCTCGATTGCGCTGGCGTTAGCGACGGCACTTGGTGGCTGCGAGACCGACGACTTGGCGCAGGTTGGGGCGCGGGCCTTGAAGCCGTTGCCCGCCGCATTGGCGGCCGAGATCGACAAGCGAAACATGCCTCGCGAGTCCCCGATCCTGGTTCGCATCTTCAAGGAAGAAGCGGAACTGGAGGTCTGGAAGCAGGACGCCGAGGGGAAATTTGCACTCCTCAAGACCTATCCGATCTGCCGCTGGTCCGGCGAACTTGGTCCCAAGGTCAAGGAAGGCGATCGTCAGGCTCCGGAAGGCTTCTACACGATCACGCCAGGCCAGATGAATCCCAATTCCAACTACTACCTGGCCTTCAATCTCGGCTTTCCCAACGCTTATGATAAGGCGAACGATCGAACCGGCGCCTTCCTGATGGTGCACGGCGACTGTTCCTCGGCCGGCTGCTACGCCATGACGGACGAGCAGATCCAGGAAATCTATGCGCTCGGCCGCGACTCTTTTCTGGGCGGTCAGAAGTCCTTCCAGGTGCAGGCCTATCCGTTCCACCTGACGCCGCTCAATATGGCGAAGCACCGCAACAGTCCGCACATGGCGTTCTGGCGGATGATCAAGGAGGGCAGCGATCATTTCGAGGTGAGCAGATCCGAGCCGCACGTCGATGTCTGCGAGAAGCGCTATGTCTTCGACGCCCGCGCGCCCGGCAATGCCTCGACGCCGCTCACCTTCCATCCGCGCGACAAATGTCCAGCCTATGAGATTCCCGAAGCGATCGCGTCGGCCGTGAAGGCAAAACAAGCGAGCGAGGAGCGCGCCTTCGCGGAATACGTCAGCAAAGGTGTCGCTACGGTCGCGGTCAAGACAGGCGCAGACGGCGGCATGCATCCGCTTTTCCTGGCCAAGCTGCAGTCCAAGTCGGTGTTCGATTTCCAGAACGCGGGCCGGGACGTCAAAGCGCCGTCCGGGCCGTTGCCGGCAAACGTCAATCCGCCGCACCCGTCCGAAGCGGAAATAACCACAGCAGCCTTTGTGCCGGCGTCAACCCGGGCCGTGCAGCCGACCGAATCGACATCGACCCTGCAAACGATCGGCAGTTGGTTTGGCATTGGCGGCAGCCAACCGGCTGCAACGGCCGCTCCCGCTGTTGCGCCGACCACGGCGAAGACTAAGCCCGCTCCGACGCAGACCGCTGCCGTTCCCTCCGGGGCTACGTCGAAGCCCGTGCCGGCGCCAGCGAGCAAGCCCAGGCTGCAAACCGACGTAGTCCAAGCGCCATCCCAGGCAGCATTGCCGCAAGCTGCGTCGCCGCAAGCGGCGCCGCCCCCGGCCGCCAGTTCCATACCCGACCTGATTGCGGGCGCAAGTCCTCCGGTCATGCCATCAAACAGTTTCGAAGGGCGTTGGAGCGCGATTCGGTAGCGATGCATTCCGATGAGATTGCACGGGCTTTTTTACTTCGCCCGGAAGGTCAATCTTTTGATTAAGGCCGGAGTACCGCAATTCGAATGCGATGCAGCAATTTTCGATCAAGGTGGAGCGCCACGCCGTCCGGCGCTATCGCCGCGCTCACAGCGACCGCGATAAGAGAGCCACCGCCGTGCCCGCCGCCAAGGCCAGGAACGAGAGCAGCACCATCACCGGCACTGGTGGCCGCGGTGCCTCGCCGCCATCCGAGGCGGACATCCGCGGCGCCGCAGGGGGCGCGCCGTCCATGCTGGCTTGAACGCCGTGCCCGCTGGCGCCGGCCGCCGCACCCGGCGGCCGAACTGTCATCATGCCATGCTTGAGATGGTAGGTCACCAACCACCAGTTCATCGGATAGGCGGTGATAAACCCGACGAGAAGCCCCATCGACATCACGAACCAGAAGCGCGCCGTCGTGGGGTCAGCCGCAGACGCGATACGCGTCCGCAGAATCATCACCGTCGGTATC
>WNFR01006085.1_pt1 | contig 25565 bp, 19 predicted proteins | sample 5400221 | NCBI WGS metagenome assembly WNFR01 (sample SAMN13153357, study PRJNA577476) | soil metagenome | isolation source: 40 cm soil under Madrone tree | place: USA:California | collected 2016-06-14 | reverse complement strand
AGTGGGCAGCAGCGTCTGAGATATTCCAGCGTGGTCTCGTACTCGCAGAGGAGTTGGGCAATCTCGAACGACAGGCAGGGTACCGGGCCGGACTGGCACTGGTTGCACGGGGCCAGAACGATCTCGAAGGAGCGAGCACTCTGCTCGCGGAGGCGCTCACACTCATCACTGCACGGGGCTATTGGCATTTACAGGCGCGCGTCCGGCTCTGGCTGGCAGAGACGCTGCTTATACGTGGGCATATAAGCGAAGCTGCGCCTCACCTTGATGCAGCACTTGAGACAGCGCGAGCGCACGATCGCCGGCTCTTACTCCTGCAGGGTGAACGTCTACACGCCCGTCTTCTGGCTACGCGCAACGACTGGCAAGGCGCCAACGCCCTCTTCGCCAACACGCTGAAACGCGCATCAAGCCTCGACTTCCCCTTAGAAATCGCGCGTACCAGGGCTGCATGGGGCGAAAGTGCACTCCTCTATGGGCCAGGTTCCCACCATGCACATACACTTCTTGCCGAAGCTCGTAATACGCTCGCCGCCTTTGATGCCCGTGCGGAACTTCAAACTATTCCCGTAGGGACGGGTGCGGTGTAGAAAAGTACATTGACGACTCCAGTGACGTTCCGGTGACGCTCACCCCGTACACTTTATACTGTACCAAAAAGAGTGTATTGTACACAAAACTAAAGGAGATCACTATGGCCATCAATTCAATGGATTACAGCGGCAAGGATACTGTGCTTGACGTAGTGCGCACCGAGCGCGCCAATTTTTTCGACGTCGTTGACGACCCTGAAAACTGGAATGTGCAGACCCGCTGCACCGAATGGGAGGTGCGCGATATCGTCGGCCACATGATTGATGTGACCGAAGGCTACCTGTCGCGTTGGGACATCGCTCGTCAGGGCGAACCGGCAGGTGCGCTCGGCCTACTGATTATGGGCGAACGGCTCAACCAGGAGGCCCAGTCATTCCGCAGCCTGCCTCGTGAAGAAGCAATCGCCCGGCTCAAGGCTGATTCGGACAGGATGCTCGCTATTTTCGATGGCCTGACGGCTGAAGAATGGGGAGGCTTCAACGTCACCCATCCGTACATGGGTCCGCTGCCAACGCTCTTCTACCCGGCTTTCCACGTCATGGACTATGGTGTACATACCTGGGATATGAAGTGGGGCCAGGGGCAGAAAGATGCCAGGCTGGACGAGCGGACAGCAGGCGTACTCGTCCCCTACATGTTCATCCTCATGCAGGTTACAGTGGACCAGGAATCGGTCAAAGGTCTGGATATTGAGTTCGGTGTCAAGGTCGATGGTGAGTGGGGCGGTCAATGGCGTGTACGAGTGAAGGATGGTACATACAGCTACGCGCCAGCCGACAACCTTGACGGCGTGCAAGCTCTTTTCCAGTTCAAAAATGCATCTGACTTTGTACTCACCACGTTCCAGCGCTTTCCAGGCGGAGAGACAAGTGGTGATCCCAAGGTGATCGACCAGGTCCGGCATATGTTCTTCAGAATATAAGAATATCGCGGAGATTGCAGTCGACATGATAGGTGCCTCCGAGCCTGGTTCGCAACACCTGGGTATCCTCTGGGTATTGAACCTTGATGAATCATCGCTGGCGAGTGTCGCACCACGTATTGCGACAGCCTTCCAGCGCGTCGGGCCGGAGGCAGCATCAACATTAACCCGGGCAATGGAGCTCGACAACTCTACCGTAGTACTTCAACGTTTCGCCAACAGAAAGCGCTGTTATGCCGGCAAGGTCGAGGGCAAGCTCGCCACATACGGCTGGGTGACCTTTGATGAAGAGAGAATTGGCGAGTTAGGTTTGAACATTCGCCTGCAAGCAGGTGAAGCCTACATCTGGGACTGTGCGACGTTACCTGCTTATCGTGGACAGCGTCTCTATCCTGCACTGCTGGCATACATGCTTAACGAATTACAAAGCGAAGGACTGCGCCGCGTATGGATTGGCACAGATGCAGATAATCTGCCCTCTCAAAGCGGTGTGGCCCTTGTTGGCTTCCAGCCTATAGTAGATATTTTGATGACGCGTGTGTTGACAATACGCAGGCTCTGGGCACGTGGACGGCCTGGAGTACCCGAGCAGGTCGTGATGGGGGCTCGCAGTGCGCTACTTGGGAATCGCGATCAGGCCTGGCTGACTGCAATAACCTCCTCCTGGCACAAGCAGCCGGGAAGCGATTGAACACCGCGCTTACTCTCTCCCACTCGCAAACTACTCGTTGTTTTTTTGACATGTGCTTCTCCGTATATAGCCAATTTGGGTCATGCTGGAGTAGGTATGAGAGGTGTAGGAGAAAGAGAGAAAGTATAATAGATTAGCATGGCAGGGTTTGATCATAAGCGTAATACTCATCCGTACCATCTAAAGTATCACATATATCCATAAATATTCGTATCGCGTTTCACTCCAAAGGACGTAGAACCTGGATTGTTATATCGTTGGCAGAAATATTTACATCGATAGGTGTAATGAGTGTAGTGAGGGTAAAAGGACATGACGGTTGGGTATACGTTTGATCAGCTAACTGGGACGACGCTTGGAAACTATCGCCTGGAACAGTTCATTGGACAGAGCAAGATGGGTCCTGTCTTTCTCGCTCGTACCGATGCAGCAGCGACTGCATACCAATTTCGCTTCCTGGTCGGCCCAACAAACCTCGCAGCAAGTTATCGCGACGACTACCTCGAACGCTTTCAAAACCAGGCCAGCCAGATTGCCGCTCTTCAACACCCCTACATCCTTCCTCTCCTGGACTTCGGAATCTATCATGGTGTCCCTTACCTGGTCTCACCACATATCGCTATGAGATCGCTGCATACTCGCCTTGCCAAGAGCGGACCCCTGGATGTTTTAACAGTCGGTCGCTACCTGGATCAGGTCACCGCTACTTTGGAATACGCCCACCAGCATGCGGTGCTGCATGGCAGCATCTCGGTTGACTGCATTTTCATCCGGCTCGATGGGCAAGTGGCCGTTGCGGACTTTGGCGTAATCGGCCTGCTCATCTTGAATAGACAGGACACGCAAGCAGATCTGCTCCACGTGGGGAGCGAAGTGTACTCGCCAGAGCAGTTGCTCGGTAAGCCTGTCGGTACCTACACCGATGTGTACGCGCTTGGGGCGGTCCTTTTCCATATGCTGACCGGCTCTCCAGTATTTGTGGGCAACACACCGGACGAAATCGCCCAGCAGCATTTGTACGCTCCCGTTCCGCCGCTCAGCCAGTGGCGCAGTGACCTGCCCGCGGCCCTCTATAGCATCATTGCCCGTGCCCTGGCCAAGGACCCGGCGCAGCGCTTCCGCCACCCCGGGGCGCTTGCCAATGCCTATCACAGGAATGTGATTCCCGGCAATAGGACGCGCGTGCCGTTTGTCCTTCCCGCATCACCTGCCACGCAGTACCAGCAACCGCTCGATGAAGTGGCGTCACTGCAAGACGTCCAGGTTTCAGAACTTGAGCGGAACTTTAACGGGTCGAGCATCGTCGAACGCGATCCCGGTCCGCAACGTTCAGAACTCCAGACGCCTATCTCGCACACCCGGTCTCCCATCCAAGCATCAGATTCTCTTGTGCGGCGTGATACTCGCCGCACAGCGTTGCAACAGAGATTCCAGCGTAAGCATGTACGACATACCATCCTGATCGCTGCTCTGATTATACTACTCGTTGCTGCAAGTAGCGCCATCGGCATCACGTTGCTCTCACACAATAGCAGTGGGGCGCCTGGTAACGCGGGACAGGTGATATTCTTTGATGGTCAGAATGGACCACTGGGGCATACTGATACCCTTAGCATCGTGGCCCCTGGCCTGGAAGCCCCTCCCGCTGGCTCTCAGTATGCTGCCTGGCTCATCGATAACCAGAGTGAAGAGGTCACAGCGTTAGGAGCATTGAGGTCACAGGGCCAGTCCTTTACACTCCACTATACCGGGAATAGCAGCAATGGGCAGGTTGGCACGAATCTGCTCAGTGCGGGGGATAAGCTCGAGATCACCCTGGAACAAGGAACGGTCAAGTTACCCACCGGCAAAGTGGTCCTCACCGGTACATTCCCCCTCAAGTCCTTTGCACATATCCAGCATCTACTCGTCGGTTTTCCTGACACACCCGGGAAGATCGGATTTCTGGTGGGAGTACTCACGCAAACACGCATGTTGAACATCCAGGCTGATGTCCTGCAGGCACTCGCGTCCAGCAGGGATTCGCCCGCAATTGAGTGCGCGGCCCAAAGCATGATCAATTTGATTGAAGGGACGCATGGTACCCACCATCAGCCGCTCGCAGCAACGTGCGCTGCTCAGCATGTGACGCTGACAGGTGATGGGTTTGGCCTGCTGGGCAACGGCTACCTGGCCAGCGCGGCAGAACATGCCACCTTTGCGATCACCCAACCCGATGCAACGAGCATGATGCGCCTGCATGCGGGGTTGTTGGCGATTTCGCTCTCTAATATCAAAGGCTGGGTGACCACGATTGAGAAGGACGCACTGCACCTGCTCGCGAGCCCCGCTGACCTGGCGAAAGTCCAGGAGATCGCGAAGTTTGCTGATGACGCCTATCACGGAGTGGATGTAAACGGCGATGGACAGATTGATCCTGTCACCGGAGAAGCTGGTGCCCTTACCGCCTATCTGCAAGGCCAGTCGATGGCGACATTAGTGCTCACTCCTGGCGCGTAGGCGAGATAATGGCATTCCTTCGAAAGTCTCCCTAAAGCTCATCATTTTGACTGTACAGTGACCAGAGACTTTCATTCTCTTCTCTGAGGCTTCGCATCATCGTGCTTTAAAAGTCGAGCCAAGCAGGGATCCAAAGGGCTGCCGCCCCTTGGCGGGGTGTGGGGACACCCCACATTTTCCCTTTTTCCAGGGGTGGGGAGGGGAAGAAGAGGACTTTTAAATCACCCTGCCACTTAGGTAGCTAAAATAGACAGAAGTCATGAGTTATGTTATAAATGACACATTGCAAACCTCTTCGAGAGGAGCTTATTGTATGCAGTAGTGTTTAGAGTAAAGGAGAACTTCTGATATGGCTTGGGATCCAAATCAAGGTCAGGGGCAAGAGCAACCAGGTGTTGGCGGACAAGACCCATCTTCGGGGTACGGTACGCCACAAAATCCTTACGGCACTCCACCCCCACAGAACCCTTACGGCACTCCACCCCCGCAATATGGTTTTCCACCAAACGAGCAGGGCGGCTATGGGTACGGCTATGCATCCCCTCAGCAGCCTCGTCCGCTAGGGCAAGCTATTCGGGATCTGCCCAACCAGTACAGGAATGTGCTCTCGCATCCCTCAGATCAAACATTTGCAGTCGAGATGGTCAAAGCGGACTGGGCTGTAGTGTTGGCACAACTACTTATTCTAGTTGTCGTTGGTGTGGTGCTTGGGGTGATAAGCGGGTTGTATGTATCCTCCCAGGCATCGCGGATACTAGGTACTTCCGGTTTTAGTTCATCAACTGCAGCATTCACGGTAGCCACTTCTGTCGCTGGGGCTTTTTTGAGAATTATCTTCATTCCAGCGGCTTTCTTCATCGGTGTAGGCGTCCAGTATGCCCTTGCCAGGGCTTTTAATGGGCAGGGAACCTTCCTGGCGCAGAGCTATACACACCTGTTGTTCAAGACGCCGCTTGATATTATCGGCTACATCTTTAGTACCATATTCGTTTTCATTCCTGTGGTTGGTACGATTCTCAGCGAAGTAGTTATCCTGGCGCTGCTAGTCTATGCAGTCGTCTTGAATATCTTTCAAATCAAAGCTGTACATCGTCTCTCCACGGGCAAGGCGTCAGGTGTGGTACTGATTCCATTCGCGGCACTTTTACTACTTGCCTGTATTTTAACTATTGCCTTTGCTGCTCTACTCATTGGCATTATGGGTGCAGGACAACACCCCTGAGGTATTGCAGACATAAGAAGCAAGAAGAGAGGTAACCTGGGTGATCGCCCCTCTTCTTGTTTCCCAGGGTCGCCCCTTCTCTACGCCAGATCGGCCTGCGAAGCCCGTGTATAGTAGGGGCGGGGCTTGCCCCCGCTCTGGGGGTGGTGCGGGGCAACCGCTCATTGAAACGCTTCCGTTCGCGCTTATGGGGCCTGCCCCCGCCCCTGGCTGCTCTGCACTCTCAACCCGCAACATGAACGGGCCACAGGCCTAAACCGATAAACCTTGCAGGGAGATCGCGTATCACAGGCAGGCGCAGGAGCAATGGTAGCAAAGGTGAGATTGTCAACGGCTGATCGGATTTGAGCACCCTCGTGAGCACCTGCCCCTGGATGAGATTCTGAAAACCCTGGATAATGCGCGTCGGCCACTCGCGTTTACGCTGCACCGCAGCCAGGTCACGCAGCGGCAGCTTGCCAAGTTGGAGATCGTCGCTCAGCACATTTGCCGCTACCACGGCATCTTGAATTGCATAGTTGATGCCAACTCCGGCGACAGGCGACATGACATGTGCCGCATCGCCAATCAGCAGCAAACCGGGACGATACCAGCGCGGCAAGCGACTAGACTCGACCGAGAGTACAGAAACCTGCTTCCACTCCTTGATGTAATCCATGCGATCAGCGTATTCCGGCAGCAGCTCAGCAAGAGCCTGCCGCAGTTTCTCAAGACCGGCAGCATGGATCTGCTGGTAACCGCCCTTGGGGATGCTATAACCCATCTGCCACTGCTCACCGCGGTTGAGCATAATCAGAATATGTCCGCTGCCAAGACGAGCGACAGTTTCTTTCGGATCATCAGGCCTGCGGGGAAAGCGAAACCAGAGAACATCCATTGGCGGCGCGGTCTTGACTGGCTCGAATCCTGCCAGTTTGCGCACCCGCGAGAAACGACCGTCTGCTCCAACTGTCAGCACCGCCCGCACCGCGTGCCAGCCATCCTTGCCCCGGTAATGAATGCCATGCACGTACCCATCCTCCTCTATCAACTTCTCCACCCTCGCGCCCATCAGCAGGCGAAAGTTCGGATAGCATTTCGCTTCGCTGGTAATAAACTCGAGGAAGTGTACCTGGGGAATCATAGTGATATAGGGAAATCTGGTTTTCAAACGTCGAAAATCTGCGAATGTGACCTCCCCTTTAGCTGTTTGCAGGGGGAATGCATAGGCTTTGGTATGATCGAGTTGCAGCAGGCGGTCGGCGAGTCCTAGCTCGTCCATGATCTGCATGACCGATGGATGAATGGTATCACCGCGAAAATCGCGGTCGAAGTCCATGTGTTCCTCGAGCAATATCACGGGTATGCCTTTGCGGGCAAGCAACAGGGCAAGCACTGCTCCTGCAGGGCCACTGCCTACAATACAGCAGGTTGTTTCTTCGACCTGCTCGAGTTTTTCCTTTTGTAGAGTAATATCATTTTGCATGCTAGTTTCTCCTCAATTCGTGATGTGATATCACGCAATTTGTCTCCGCATCGTCAGGGCACTCAGCATGACCATCAGCAGCGCGAAGATGAGCAGTGCAGTTAACTGCCCGGCGATGCCAACGAAATCAGAGCCTTTGAGCATTACTCCGCGTAATGCATCATTGGCGTAGGTCAAAGGCAAGATATAAGAGATGGGCCGCAATACCGAGGGCAATTGGGCTACCGGCCAGAAGACCCCCGATAAGAAGACTTGTATACCTAGGACCAGTGGTATGAACTGGACAATCTGGAACTCATTCTGCGCAAAAGTCGAAAGAAAGATGCCCAGGTTGACACTGCCAATGGTCAGCAGGGCCGAAACCAGGAAGACCAGTGCCAGGTTGCCACTATAATGAACCCTCAGGGCAAAGACAACAAAGAGCAGGATCATCAGTGATTGTACGAGCGCGAAGAGTGTAAAACCACAGATATAGCCCACCACCAGCTCCGGACGGGTCAGTGGCGAGACCATCACACGTTCAATCGTACCCTGCGAACGCTCACGCAGAAAGGCCACCGAGGTTAGAATGAATACAAAGAAGAATGAGAAGATGCCAATGAACACGGGCGCAATCGAGTCGTTAAATGTATACTGCGGGCCGCCATGCAGGTACTGCGGGTCATTAACCGTAAATGGCAGCGAACTACTTATAACTGGTGGCACACCCTGGCCCTGCTGTGCCTTGATTGTCGCGAGCGCCACGCCCAATTGGCGGGTAAAGCCCAGGGTCAGGTCATGCATTGCGCTTGCCACATTCGGATCAGAACCCTCCAACACGACTTGTACCGCGGGGTTTTGACCGGTTAACGCCTGTTGGGCAAAATCGGGAGGGAAGATGATGGCAGCATCAGCATCGCCACGTTTGAGCGTATCGTTCACGTAGCTGGCATTAACATAGATGGTGTTCAATTTGTCCTTCCCGGGCAGCAGAGCGGTGATAAGTGTATCAATGCGATCACTCCCTACTCCCATAGGCCGGACTATAGCCAGTGTATGCACGCTGCTGGTGTTTGTAAGCACGAGGTAGAGTAGCGTCATTACCACAAGGGGGACGATGAAGATTAGCGCGAGTGTACGCTTGTCGCGCAGAACCTGCCGGATGATGCGGTTGGCGAGGGCCATGATACGTGCAAAGCTCATTTTTGTACCTCCTGGCGGCTGGCAAAGTAAAGAAAAGCATCTTCCATGTTGTCTTGACCAGACTGGCGTAGCAGTTCCTGTGGCGTACCTTGAGATAGAAGCGCGCCGAAACGCATCAGGCCGAGACGTGTGCAACGCGCTGCTTCATCCAGGTGATGCGTTGAGACAATAATAGTGACACCCTCTTTATTTAATTGAGCAAAGTAGTCCCAGAATGAGCGGCGCAATTGGGGATCGACGCCCACGGTCGGTTCATCCAATAATGCAAGCTGCGGATGATGCACCAGGGCACAGGCAAGCGAAAGGCGCTGCTTCATGCCGCCGCTGAAGTTTCCCACCACCTCATTTGCACGATCAGCCAGCTCCACACGCTCCAGCATCTCCTCAACGCGCTGCTTCTGCAGCTTGCCACGCAGGCCGTAGATGTTGCAGAAAAACTGCATGTTCTCCCTGGCCGTTAAGTCGAGATAGAGGGCGCTCAGTTGCGTCATATACCCCATGTGAGGCGCGACTTTGGAGCTAGGTATGCGCTCGTTCAGGATTTGAATTGTGCCGCTGGCCGGGCGTACTAAGCCTACCAGCATACGAATGAGCGTCGTCTTGCCCGAACCGTTAGGGCCAATCAATCCATAGGTCTCACCCGCATAAATATTCATAGTGAGATCATCAACGGCTCGCAATTTGCCAAACTGCTTGATCAGGTGGTTGATAACAACCACAGGTTCACCATTGACGGGCTTCTGCACCTGCTGCTCTTGCTGAGCAGCAGGCGGAACTTCTGCCATAGCATATCCTCCATTCCTAACTAATCAGCCAATTAATTGCAGGCAAAAAACATCAGCGTCACCTTGGCAAAACACCCTCAAGCACTGTTTCGCAGATAGTATCCGCGATCTGTTCATGCGAATACTGTAGTGCTACTTGATCATGAACGATCTGACGACGTAGTACAAAACCCATGATACAGCCGAACAGCACCTGTGCGATCAGCGAGGCATCTGTATGGCGCAGGTTTCCTTTTTTCATCTGCATTTCAAAATACGTTGCTAGAAAGCTTATTGCTCGCTGCAGGAAGCTAGCGGTGATGGATCCCATGTCAGGGTTGTGTACTATTTCAGGGAAAAGCATGCGTGCCAATTGAATAAAATTCTCGCTTTCAACAATGCCGAGCACGCGCAGCAGCATCATGCGCAGGAAGACCTGCGGCGGCAGTTCAAACATCTGCGGCGGCAGGGAAGTTGTCAACTGTAGAGGGGACCGTGCTTCAATAATCGCCTTTAGTAAGGCTTCCTTGCTTTCAAAGTAGTAGTAGATCAATCCGGGTGTGATGCCAGCTTCACGCGCAATGTCTTTGTTAGTCGCCTTCATAAAGCCTTTTTGGGCAAATACGCGCATCGCTGCATCCATGATCTGGTCGCGTCGATCTTCTACTACTTTAGGTGTTCTGGCCATGTCCTTGATCCATTTGCTGTTTCCCGCATCGATTTAATTGACTGATCGATTAATTAAATTATAAGCAAGTGGTGAGGGAAAGTCAAGCCCTACCCAGGGCAAAAGTGTATACTTCCATTTTAAATGCATTGATGGTAAAATCAAGCATAAGTCTTCTTATGTCTATGCTCAGTCATACAGATAAAGCAGGTGCAGTAAAGAGGCACTCTCAGTGGTGACCTGCCATGCAGCCAAGGGAGATGAGATTGCGTTACCTGAATGCATTACCACGCTTATTACTCACATTACCTTTCCTGGTACGCCTGGGCGTTGCCGTACTCAGTATCCTGTCTTTTCTCATCTTGTATATGTTCTTTGCCCCGGCGGTTCGCAATCCGAGCATACTTGCTGTCCCTATGGCGCTCGTCGCGTGGATGTTCAGGAGGCGTGGAGTATGGATTTGCCTGGTGAGCATGCTTCTCACACTGTGGGTCTTCTATACCATCAAGACGCAAAACGTTTTGTTGACGCCCTCATTGATTGAATCCTTTGTTACCGGTACGCTCGCGTTATTGATTACAGGCCTGCTGATCAGCTCCCAGCGTGACTCACTCGAGCTGGCTAATGCTGCAAGGCTAGAAACCATACGTGCTTACGAAGAACAGCAAAAGTTGCACCAGGCCAAAGATCAATTTCTGCAAAATGTGAACCACGAGTTACGGACGCCTCTCACAGCAGTCTCAGGCTACATTGAATTAGTACTGGACCACAGCGAGCACCTCGACCCGGCAATGCAGAAGGATTACCTGAAAAATGCGTTGTATTGCTGCGAAGAATTACAGTTGCTGACCAATAATATACTGGATACCCTACAAATCGACAATGCAAGGGCAGAGCTCAACCTGGAGATACTTTCAGTCGCCAATGTAGCGCGAGAAGTGATCGAACATACTGATCCAAGAAGGTTGCAAGAGTATAGCATTCAAGTAGATACTCCTGAGGGGCTGCTGGTGTGGGCAAATGCTCAGTATATGCGCCAGGTCCTCCGTAACTTGCTCTCCAACGCTTTAAAGTACGCACCATCTGGTACTCCTATTGTTGTTAGTGCTTTCCTGGACGAACATGTTGTTCAGACAACGCACTCTAAGCCACAGGTATGCATCGGCGTGAAAGATGCCGGTCCCGGTATTCCACCGGCCGAAATCCCCCTGTTATTTGAGCAATTCGTGCGCCTCCAACGTGATCTTTCGGGGAAGATACGAGGAAGCGGGTTGGGGCTGTACATTAGTAAACAACTTGCTGAAGCCATGGGAGGGCGCATCTGGGTGGAGAGTGAAGGGATTCCTGGGAAGGGCTGTTGTTTTTACTTTACCCTTCCCAGCGTTTCTCGTGCGGAGGTCTCCGCCAACATGACGGATGAGCTTCATAAGGTGGTAGATGCTCATCCATAATAAGTGGGCTATTAAATAGCCTTGCTGCAAGTCATTGGCTGTGCTTTACAGTCTTTAGCGCAGTTTTCGCTGCCTGGTAGGAACTTACATTCATGAAGTACATACCATCAGGGCTGCCATCAGGGATTACCAGGATATCGGTCACAAAGGGGTCATGCACATCATCTAAGGGGGCCCGCGTCATGTATGTTGTTTCGCCATTCATTGCCATCAGGTGATTGAAAGGAATTGTTTGCATGGACTGAGCAATTTTCCATAAAATCTTCTCACCGATGCCATCGCGCTGATCGCCTGCAATCCAGAAAACGACTCCATTCTGCTGGTAGATCACCTCGCTGCGTCCACCATAGGCCCATACATTGCCATTCGTGGGCCGCCACTGGCCATTCACATAGATGGCCTTGGGGCGACCAAACTGGTCGGGTTGAATAGTAAACGCCGCATCATCTTGCACCACTTGAAGGACATTTTCAAACGGCTTAAATTCACGTATGACAATCTGGCCCGTACCTTTGGGCGCGGCCCTGGTTTCGGGGAGGTTATAGACCAGCTCTACGATCTGACCATCAGCCCATGGCTGGTGCTCGAAAGCAGCGGTCAAAGCCAGCAGCGAACGACGAGCATATATATCACTTATCCCGGTGGATAGAGCACCGAGAAGCGTGCGTGGGTCGTGGTAGAGGCGGCGGCGCAATTTGAGATGGCGAAAGACCCGCGCGCTTGTTTTCTTCTCAAAGCCCGGATCGAGTGGATAATACTGCGGGTCTTCAGCTTCCAACAGCGTTTGCACAAAGTACGGCGGCAAATCCTCTTCCTCGGGGGAGAAGAGGCAATTCAATTCTTCCACAAAAGCCAGGTCTTCCTCACCAAAATCGGTGGGAATCGCGTGCCCTTGCGTAGGGAGGGAGTAATTATTATTTTTATCTCCATCGCTATCGAGTTGTTGATCAGATTCGCTCATACTCATGTGCGTGCTCCTTGAGCGCCTCGCGTAAGCTTTTCCGCGCCCGCCACAGGCGTGTATCGACGGCATGGCGGGTAAGGCCCGTCTTTGCTGCCAATTCCTCAGTACTGGCGAACTTAAAATAACGTTGATAAATCAAGTAGCGGTCAAGCTCAGGCAGCGTCGCCAAGGCCAGGCGCAATTCTTCGCGCCTCTCACTTTGTTCCAGCAGGGTTTCCATGCTGGAGTCAGGGTGTGGAGGAAGCATGACACGATTCTCATATTCATGCCCTCCCCATCCAGATATCCTCCTGCCAACCCCACTTCCCTCCGATGCACCCCATTGGCGGCTCTCATCCGCCGATTGCAAATTATGGGTCTGACGTCGACACAATTGACGACGCCGATCCAGGGCAATGTATTTCGCCCGCATAGTTATCCAGGTTCGAAGCGTTCCCCGCTCGGGATCGAAGGTGTCGATCTCCTGCCAGACAGCAACAAAAAGATCGTTTACACACTCTTCGGCGTCCTGCGCAACTCCAACACCATCCAGCACCAAACGAATAAAGTAATAGACCTCACGCGAGTACCGGGAGATGAGCGTTTCCAAAGCGTCGGGGTCACGCTGCTGCAACCTTTGTGCCAGGTCTTCATCCGACCAGTTCAGTCGCACCATGATATCTCCTTACAGACGACCCAGGCATGCCCCTCTTCCGAAATAACACTGCTGGCCACCTGTCCAGCGTGCAGCATCTCGAAATATAGTTATCCATGGACCAAGGGTACAGAGACATACCTGATCGGTGGCGCACTCGCTCTCGTTCTGAAAGATATACGCTCTTTAGAACAGAAAACTCACCACTTGCAGCACCCTAGCGTAAGATAGGTTTAAACAAAGAAATAAAGGCCGTAAGAACGAAAGCTTGCTACCATTTTGCTAGAAAGAACGTCAAAAGTCAAGCCCTTAGGACACACTTTGCGCTCTTGTAACGTGCTATAATGGCCCTACCAGGAAATTATATGCTGGAGGTTATTTTCATGACGTTTTCTATTGTGGCACGCGATGTACAGGCGGGTGAATTAGGCATTGCCGTTCAGTCCAAATTTCTGGCAGTGGGGGCTGTCGTACCCTGGGCCAGGGCCGGCGTTGGCGCAATCGCCACCCAATCCTGGGCGAACACTACCTATGGGCCACGTGGGCTGGAACTGCTGGCGAGTGGCTTATCAGCCAGCAAGACAATGGAGCAGCTCACACGTGACGATGACCGGCGGGCCATGCGCCAGGTAGGTATTATTGGCATCGAGGGCGCACCCGCGACCTTCACGGGCGATGAATGTTATCCATGGGCTGGTGGCTACATTGGAGAGCATTACACATGCCAGGGCAATATCCTGGTAGGAGAGGAAACTGTACTCGCGATGGCCCACACCTTCGAGGAGACACAGGGGCACCTTTGTGATCGCCTGGTTGCGGCACTGGCTGCAGGCCAGGCAGCCGGGGGAGATAGCCGGGGACAACAAGCGGCGGTATTGCTTGTGGTACGCCCAGGCGGCGGATACAGCGGGTTCAATGACCGCTTCATCGATTTGCGCGTGGATGACCACCCTCATCCCATTGACGAACTGCAGCGCCTTCTGCAATTGCACAAACTCTATTTATTCCCAACCGAACCGCAAGATATCATTCTCATTGACCACGCGATAGCAGCCGAATTACAAGAACTACTGAGCGCAAGCGGGGACTACCAGGGCAGCATCACCGGTAGCTATGACGATAGAACACGCGACGCATTTCGGAAATTTGCCGGGCGAGAGAACCTGGAAGAACGCTGGTTTGAGGATGCCCGTATCGACCGCGTGGTGCTTGAGTTTATGCGCCAAAAGCTGCACAGTAGATAAGTAGAGGCAGAGAAGGTGTGGAGGTTGGGCGACGCGTGCATCGCCCAACCTCCACACCTTCTCTGCCTTGTCAATAGACTATCGCACGTTCAGCATAGGTATTTTCGAGACTGTCCAGCGATCGTTGGGGCTGGCCACTTCGAACTGCACCATCGAGATTGCATCTGTAGGGCAGCGCACAATGCATAGGCCACAACGGATACACTTCTCTTCGTCGATAATCATATCGGCACCGCCGCGCCAGCTCTCCGTGCCCTGGTGCAGGGGGTCACCCTTAACCACACGCGCGAGGCCCTCCATACTGATGCAGTCGTAGGGGCAAATGTCCACGCAGCCTGAACAGAGAATACAGATTGAGGGGTCAATCATGATGTTCAACTGGCACTGCAAGCAACGACGCGCCTGCTCTACGGCTTCTTCAGGAGTATAGCCTGTCTCCGTTTCACGAGTGAAGCTATAGCGCTTCTCGAGTGGTAAAGCGGGAATGAACTGGAATGGGATGGACTCGTAGTCATCAACCATACCGCGCCGGTAGTCTGGTAACTCTACTTCTTCTGCGGGCTCGGCGGGCTTGTCCACGCCACCAAGGTAGCGGTTGATCGCGGCAGAAGCGTCACGTCCATCGCCGATGGCAGAGATCAGGTTACGTGAGCCATCGGTGTAGTCACCGCCGGCGAACAGGCCGGGATAATTGGTCATCCAGGTTTCGCGATCTACCAGGGGAACGCCGGTGCGCTTGTTCACCTCCAGTTTCAGTTCGTCGGCCTGCAACCAGGATGAATCGCTATATTGACCAAAAGCAGCGATAATGGTGTCGGCCTCAATCACGAATTCAGTGCCCGGAATTGGTATAGGACGGCGGCGGCCACTCGCATCGGGATCGCCAAGCTTATTGCGAATAAGCTTGAGTCCGCTAGCATGAATACCATCGTTACTCAAGATTTCAACCTGCGTCAAGAGATATTGGAACTCAATATGTTCGCTCATCGCTTCATCGACTTCGTATTCGTCGGATCCCATCTCTTCCTTTGAGCGCCGGTACAGCACGTATACCTTGTCGGCGCCAAAGCGGACGGAGGTTCGGCAACAGTCCATAGCAGTGAATCCGCCACCCAGCACGATAACTCGTTTGCCAATAAAAGCAGGCTCGCTGAAGTTGGTCTTTGCCAACAATTTTATGCCATCCTCAACACCTATGAGATCGGCACCGGGAACGATCTTGTTATCGGGGCCGGTTATTGCATTCGATATGTAGCAGCCTGCTGCGACGTAGACGGCATCATACTGCTTGAGTAGATCCGTGAGCATCACATCGCGTCCAACGCGCGTATTGTAATGCGTCTCCACGCCGAGGTCATCCATGTATTCATTGGTTTCTTCGTAGGTGACGCTGCGCGGCAGACGCCAGACAGGGATACCGTTCACCATGACACCGCCAGCAACGGGATCAGATTCATAGATTGTTACCGGGTAACCCATCTCACGCAGATCACGGGCACAAGCCAGGCCTGCAGACCCTGCGCCAACAACAGCTACTCTTTTGCCTTTAGTGATTGGCGGTCGTTCTGCATGATGACGATATTCACGGTGATCGGCGGCGGCACGCTTTAACCAGCAAATAGCGATTGGCTTCCCATCAACTTTATTGCGGCGGCAGACTGGTTCGCAGGGGCGGGCACATGTGCGGCCGAGCACACCTGGGACGATGTTGCATTTACGATTCAGCAGGTATGCCTCGTCGAATCGCGCCTGAGAAATCAGGCCAATATAGGTAGCAACGTCGGTATGGGCCGGACATCCCACCTGGCAGGGAATATTCGTTTGATACCAGTCAGGAGTAGTCTGGATTGATTGATATCGCGCTTCCAACTCTCTATCAGGATCTATCATAGAAAAGTCCTTTCCTGAGCATCCAACTTCTTCTAGCAACCAGCCAGTTTCCTCGAGTATGTAGCAAGGAGGATGCAAAGTACCAGCCTGATACTGAACACCCTCCATGTATAAGTTCTCTGCTTTAGGGAAAATGACTAGCTGCTAATTTGCATTATATGTATCCAAATGCTTTTCTCTTGTCAGATTATAGCATAGAGGGCACCCAGGAACAAGGCAGCAGCGGAGTTGCGTTTTACAACCCCGCTTTAGGCCGAGCCTATGGAGGCGATCAGACCGGCAAGCAGGGCTGAGCGAGGCGCAACACTGCTCAGCATGAGATATTCATCCGGGCTATGGTCGAGCCCTCCAATAGGTCCGAGTCCATCGAGGGCGGGAATACCATAGCCGCAAGTATAGCTAGCATCTGAAGAGCCGCCTGTCATGATGTGATTGACGGAAAACCCTAGCAAGTGCGCAATGTGCTGCGCCCGCTGTACCAATTCCAGGCCCTGTGGAGTTCGCACCATAGGCTCTTTGATATCTGGTGCACGTTCGATCGTCAATTCAACATCCGGTATGCGCCTGTGCCTTATCAGCTCATGAAAACGTTTTTCAGTAGCAATCCTATCATCGTCATAGATGAAGCGTAAGTCGAATTGAGCCTGCGCGAAATCAGGCACAACGTTGGGCAGGGAACCGCCAGAAATTACACCAGCATTGACGGTAATCCCTTCACGCCAGCCATTCAGGTCCTCGAACTGCAATACCTGGTGGGCCAATTCCTCAATGGCGTTACGGCCCATTTCCGGCTCAACACCGGCATGAGCGGAATGGCCGCGGGCGCTAAGTGTGTAATAGGTGAGGCCCTTGCGCGCACTTACAATATCGCCGTTTGCGCGCGCTGCCTCCAAAACCAGCGCTCCCTGGACGTTCTCGCAGGCTGTTTGCATAATATCAAGGCAATGACGTGTGTTGATTTCTTCATCGGAGACACAGAGCAGGCGCATCTCTCCAAATGAGCGATAGTCCATTGCTACCAGTGCTTCGATAGCATAGATAGCCGAGAGAATACAGCCCTTCATATCGCTGACGCCTGGACCAAAAATGGTGTCACCTTCGACACGCAATGGCCGAGCGGCAGCCGTGCCAACTGGATAGACGGTATCCATGTGGCCCACCAGTAGCACATTCCCGCCACCATCGCCCCGCAAGACACTGTACAGGTCATTGCCCCAGTCTTCGCGCTCGATGATCGTGACCTGCATGCCGAGGAAGGGGTGTCCCCTTGTTCTTTTGTTCAGGGCGGGTGGGTGGGGATGAAAAGAAAGTATGAGTGGATGCCAGACCGATTTCCCTTCAGCTTTTACAATAAGATATACTCAAACCAACCAGAGAATTATTTCATATGCTGACGGAAAGGAGCAACGAAGCAATGTCCCATACTGATGATACCTCTGCCGCAATGACGCCAGGGCCGCGCACGGTTCGCGCGCCGAGAGGGACGACAATTTCATGTAAGAGCTGGCAGCAGGAAGCGGCTATGCGCATGCTTATGAACAACCTCGATCCCGAGGTAGCCGAGCGTCCGCATGACCTGGTGGTGTATGGCGGATCTGGCCGGGCTGCGCGTTCCTGGGCTGCCTTTGATGCTATTGTGCATTCATTGCGCGCGCTTGAGAACGATGAGACTTTGCTTGTGCAGTCAGGCAAACCGGTGGGCATTTTTCGTACGCATGCCAACGCACCGCGAGTCCTGATTGCCAACTCAAACCTCGTGCCGCACTGGGCAACCTGGGATGAATTTCGCCGGCTTGAGGCGCTTGGCCTGACTATGTACGGCCAGATGACCGCCGGGTCCTGGATTTACATTGGCTCGCAGGGCATTGTGCAGGGGACCTATGAAACCCTTGCCGAGGCGGCACACAAGCATTTCGGCGGTTCGCTCAAAGGCAGGTTTGTCCTCACCGCGGGACTGGGTGGCATGGGTGGCGCTCAACCACTGGCAACCACAATGAACCAGGGGGTTTGCCTGGCTGTGGAGGTCGATCAACAGCGCATTCAGCGGCGTCTGGATACTGGCTATTGCGATGAGATGGCCAGTACGCTTGACGAGGCGCTGAATCAGGTGCGCGAAGCCTGTGAACAGGGTCAGCCGCTCTCGATTGGTCTGATTGGGAACGCGGCTGAGATCTATCCAGAACTGGTGCGCCGCGGGGTGATTCCTGATATGGCCACTGATCAGACCTCGGCCCATGATGCCCTGAACGGCTATATCCCTGCTGGCTTGAGTTTGCAGGAGGCCGACGAACTGCGTAAACATGATCCCCAGACATACATCCAGCGCTCAAAAGCCTCGATGGTCACGCATGTGCAGGCTATGCTGGAGATGCACAAGCGTGGTGCCATCGTCTTTGACTATGGCAACAACCTGCGCGGCCAAGCGCTCGAGGCTGGAGAAACCCATGCACTGGACTTCCCCGGCTTTGTGCCTGCCTATATTCGACCGCTCTTCTGTCGTGGCAAGGGACCATTCCGCTGGGTTGCGCTCTCAGGCGACCCCGAAGATATTTATCGTACCGATGAGGCTATTCTCGAACTCTTCCCGGAGGATACTGCGCTAAAACGTTGGATCACGCTGGCCCGCCAGAAAATACATTTCCAGGGGCTGCCGGCGCGTATTTGCTGGTTGGGCTACGGCGAGCGCGACAAAGCGGGGCTGGCATTCAACGAGCTGGTGCGCAAGGGCATTGTCAAAGCGCCTATTGTGATTGGACGCGACCACCTGGATAGTGGATCGGTGGCCTCGCCCTATCGGGAAACCGAGGCCATGCGCGACGGCAGCGACGCCATCGCCGACTGGCCCCTGCTCAATGCCCTGTTGAATACGGCATCGGGCGCGACGTGGGTCTCCATCCATCACGGTGGCGGCGTAGGCATCGGCTACTCCATCCATGCCGGGCAGGTGATCGTGGCCGATGGCACGCCCGATGCGGCGGAACGCCTCTCACGCGTCCTGACCAACGACCCCGGCACGGGAGTCATGCGCCACGTCGACGCTGGCTACGAAGAGGCTATCGCGTGCGCCCAGGCACGCGGGGTGAAGATACCGATGTTGTAGTTGAACCTTTCTTCGTTTTGGATTCGAGGGCGGCCGCAAGGTTTCCCTCTCCCTATTGTTAGGGCCGTTTATACAACACAATCAAAAAAATAGAGCGCAAATAGAGCATCGTAGAGTAGACTACCGATCGCGTCGGCGCCGGCGATAAAGCGTAGCGGAGGCTGTACTTCGCTCGTGATAGTCTCGTTTTCAGAAACGTGCCTGTCCCTCTAAAGCCGGACCATGATCTTCAGGGCTGTGCGCTGATCCATCGCCGCGTAGCCCGAGGGAACGTCATCGAGATCGATGGTGACATCGAGCACAGCAGAAGGATCGAGCCGTCCGGCCAGCACCTCAGCGAGCAACTCGGGCAGATAGGCCCGAACAGGGGCCACCGCACCTCATAGGGCGATATTGCTGCCAAAGAGCTGCCCAAGATTGAGCTGTTCGGCCACCTGCGCATCGGTGAGCCCCCGGGCCACCAGGCGCAGCACCTCGACCTCCAGGGCCGTCAGTCCATCGAGAGAGGTGGAAGCTTTGGGAATGTGTGAAACTGAGGATGGTCCTGTCGGGACTGCCGTGGCATCGTCGCTGCTCTCTGTGCCGCCAGAGCTTGTTCCGCCGTCACGCTGTGGCCCTCGGCCATGGCTTCGGCAAAGGCCATTTCCCCCAGTTGCACTCGGACGGCAGCTACCGCCTGTTCATAGATGGGACGATCGACGGGCGGCAAGGGCGTCCCCAGAGCTTCACGCAGATCTTCAGCCGTTCCCAAGAGCCGCGCCGCCCAGGTGAACTCCCCCTGTGCCGCGGCCACATCCGCCAATGCTTCCAGGCACGAAGGGATCAGCCCCTTGGAGTCCCCGCCTCTCGCTGCCATCGCTAGACTCTCCTCATAGAGGGCGCGTGCTGCCATATTGTCACCCTGGTGAACCTCCACCCTTGCTAAATGGAAGAGCGAGTCGGCAGTGTGCTCCCTATTTCCTATCTCTCTGTTGATCGCCAAACTCTTCTCTAAAAGTCGACGTGCCGTGGCAATGTCACCCTGACTGAGAGCGAGCTTCCCAGAGAGAGAGAAGAAGCTCCCACTCGCTTCTTTGTCGCCCACCTCCTGAGAGAGGGCGAGACTTTCCTCCAGCAGAGCGCGTATGGTCGTCGGATCGTCCTGGAAATCAAAGAGCGCCGATGCCAACGCCCAGAGTGCATGGGCCATACCCGCCTTGTTCCCTACCTCCCTGTGGAATGCCAGGCTCTCCTCAAGGAGGGCACGCGCTTCTGCAAACTCGCCTTGAGCAAGGGCCAGCAACCCCATGTTGTGGAGTGACCAGGCGGCGCCCTCCTTGTCGCCCACCTTCCTAAAGAGCGCCAGGGCCTCCTCGTTCAGCATGCGTGCCGCAGGAAGCGTGCCTCTTCTCCCGGCTACCCCCGCCAACAGACGGAGAGAAAGTGCGATGCCTTGGGTGTCTCCAAGTTCCTGGTAGAGCGCCCGACTCTTCTCAGCGAGCGCCTCTGTCCGATCATTGTCGCCTTGCTTGTTGGCCAGGTTGGCGGCAGTGACGAACGCCTTTACCTGCACAGATGCAGGCACTCCTTTGCTTTCCACCAGCGCCCGCTCCAGAAAGTTCCTCCCCTCACTCAAGTGCCCATGCACAACCCAGAACCGCCGCAGCGCTCCACCCAGTCGTAAGGTCATTTCTCTGCGGTGTCCGTCTTCACCTGGCACAAGCCCCCACTGCAGCGCGGCTCGCAGGTTGTCATGTTCCCGCTCTAACCGCTCCAACCACATCGCTTGCCGTGGACCTGCCAGTTCCGGCTCAGCCTCCTCCGAAAGCCGCACATAATACAAAGCATGAGCCTGTCGAGTGATTTCCATCTCCCCGCTCGCCGTGAGAACCTCCAACCCATACTCGCGGATCGTCTCCAACATCAGGAGGCGTGGCTCCTCGCCTTCCTGCTCGGTTTGTTGCAGCAAGCTCTTGTCGATAAGCGAGGCCACTGCATCCAAGACTGGCTCCACTTGATCGCCAAGCGTGCTGCAAATTGCCTCGATGGCTGAAAGCCGGCAACCACCGGCAAAGACCGAGAGTCTCCTGAAAAGCCGCTGCTCGTCGGCATCGAGGAGGTGGTAGCTCCAGGCGATGGTATTGCGTAGGGTTTGCTGCCGCGAGGGCCTATCGCGTTCCCTACTCGTCAGGACAGCGAGGCGCTTCCCCAGCCGTGCGAGGAGCGCCTGCGGTGGCAGTAGCTTGACGCGCGCTGCCGCCAGCTCGATGGCCAGTGGCAACCCATCCAGATGGGCACAGATTTCTGCGACGGCGAGGGCATTCGCATTGGTTACCTGGAAATCAGGCTTGACCGCCTGGGCTCGTGAGATGAAGAGGGCTACTGCCTCGTACTGCGACAACGCCACCGGATCGGGCACGTGTGTGGGGCTGGGGACGGCTAATGGTGGGACTGCAAACTCCTGCTCCCCTCGCACGTGCAGGACGAACCGACTGGTCACCAGCACTTTGAGCCTGGGACAGGCGGCCAGGAGATCGGCCAAATATTCGGCGGCGCCCAGCACCTGCTCGAAATTGTCTAATAGTAGCAAGAGCTGCCTGTCTTGCAGAGACGCTTGCAGCAGGTCATGCAGCGGTTGCTCTCCGGTCTCTTTGAGGTCAAGCGTCCCCGCGATGGCGGGCACAACGAACGTGGAATCGCTGATGGGGGCCAGGTTCACGAAAAAGACGCCATCGGCGAAGCGGTCACTCAGTTCCGCTGCGACTTGCAACCCCAGGCGGGTTTTGCCTATGCCCCCAGGACCAGTGAGCGTGAGCAGCCGTACCTCTTCACGCTGCAGGAGATTCTGGACAAGAGCCACTTCCTTTGCACGTCCGATAAGTGGTGTGGGCTGGACAGGGAGGTTGTTGGGGTGCGTGTCGAGTGTTTTGAGAGGCGGAAAGGAAGCCTGGAAATCCGCCATGACGAGCTGAGAGAGGTGGCTCTTCTGCTGTAAGTCCTTGAGGCGATGTACTCCCAAGTCCCGTAGGCTCACTCCGGTCGGCAGATCATGCTCGACGAGGTCACGAGTGGTTTGAGAAAGCAGCACCTGCCCTCCGTGCCCAGCACTCATCATGCGTGCGGCATGATGCACGTCCAAACCAGTGTAGCCCTCGGAGGAAAGCCTTGGTTCGCCTGTATGTAGACCCATACGGACACGCACGACCACTCCTTCGGGCCAGAAATGCGAGGCGAGGGCACGTTGTGCTGCCACTGCACCTGAGACGGCATCGCTGGCGCGAGCAAAAGCCACGAAGAAGGCATCTCCTTGTGTGTCCACGACGTTCCCGTTCCACTGTTGGAATGCTGCGCGTAGGAGTTGGCGGTACTCCTCCAACAGGTCGGTGTAGCGCTCACCCAACTGCTGAAGCAGACGAGTGGACCCCTCCATGTCGGTGAAGAGCAACGTGACGGTTCCCCTCGGGAGGTGATGCATACAGAACCTCCTTGTCTCCGGTCAGAAGACGCACACCCTCAGTACTCGACTTGTAAGCCTTCCATGGCGCATTCACGATCCTAAAGTCGAGGGCAAACTGTAGCGACGGGTGGTTTCCAGGCGTTTATGCCCTGCCACCTCAGCTACCAGCACCAGGTCATTGCCACGACGCACGAGGTCGGTGAGGGGAAGATAACATCGATGAAGAACTCCCAGTGAATGACTCACCTGACTGTGCTTTCACTCTTTATTCTCTCACTCTGTTCAAGCAAGCAGGCATCACCGAAAATGATGGAGTTCCCACATGTGGGCTGTCTCCTGTCGGGTTCTGACATGAAGACCCATGCAGCTCCCAACCCGAGGACGAGGACTCCTCCGGCGATCACGAAGGCGATATGCATGCCCGAGAGGAACGTCTGCTGATTGCCCACCAGCGTTCCCAGGATCGCGACCCCTATGACACCACCAACTTGCCTGCTCACATTTAGCATGCCCGCTGCTATCCCTGATTGGGCTTTCGGTGCATGCGAAATCGCCGCCTCGGTCATTGCCGGTAAGACCAGGGCAAGCCCGCCTCCCAAGACGGCAAGCAGACACGCAAGAAGCACGTAGCTGGTTTGGGTCTCGACCAGCACCAACCCAAAACAGCCCAAAGCGCTCAAGAGGAGACCAATGACCATCACGCGTTTTGACCCGATGCTGGCCATGAGCCTGCCGGAGAGCGATGTCGCCAGGAGGGCAAAGCCAAATGCAGGAAGCAGTGCCAATCCCGTGAAAGATGGCGGATAGTGTTTCACCTGTTGCAGGAACAGACTCATGACAAAAAGGAAGCCCATAAACGTAAAGGTCTGGAAAAGGGCGACGACATTGGCGGCAGAGAACGTCCTTTCTCGAAACAGTGCCAAAGGCAGCATTGGATTACTGGTTGTCTTTTCTCTGATAAGCAAGAACAGGAAGAAGAGCACACTTCCGGTATACGCCGCAAGAATCAGCGGAGACGTGCTTCCCAGGCTGTTTCCTTCAATCAAAGCAAAGGTCAACATTCCCAGAACGAGTACACTTGCCACTTGACCCGGAAGATCAAGGCTCCGTCCTCCCTGCGGAGTCGATGGAGCCACATACCGGGAGGTGAGCAGAAAGCCGAGGATGCCGATGGGAAGATTGATCAGGAAGATGCTGCGCCACCCAAACGCGTTGACCAACACACCTCCAAGGAGAGGACCAGAAAGGGCCCCGATGCTTGCTACTGCTGCCCAGATGCCAATCGCCCACGCCCGTTTCTGTGGGTCAGGAAAGATCGTCTGTAAAAGAGCGAGCGAATTCGGGACAAGCAGGGCCGCGCCAAGCCCTTGGAAGGCTCGTGCGATCTGCAAGACGAGGAGCGTTGGCGCAAGGCTACACAGCGTTGACGCCAGCGTGAAGAGGGCAAGACCGGCTAAAAAAACGGTTCTGCTTCCTCTTCTGTCGCCAAGGGCTCCACCAGTCAGGAGAAAACTGGCGAAGACGAGGGCATAGCCATCCACAATCCATTGCAGCCCGGTCACATTTGCGCTCAGATGCTCCTTGATATCGACCAAGGCAACATTCACGATGGTGACATCGAGAATCGTCATGAAGTAGCCAAGACAAAGAGCCAGAAGTGGTATCGCCGTCGGTGGTCTTGTTTGTTGAGATGGTGTCGTGGTAATCATTTGTTTCGCTTTCACATCAGAGGGTCAACGCTTCCTCCCTTCCAGGGGACACAGCCTTTCCTGGTATCATGCTCGTCCTCTGGGATATCGTCGTCGAAGGGAGAACCAGGAGATATCCACGAGAGCGTGGTTTTTCCACATCTCCTGGTCCTCCCTCGATTTGGGGGTTGCGCGCACGTATACGTCCTTGTCCCTCTAAAGCCGGACCATGACCTTCAGGGCTGTGCGCTGATCCATCGCAGCGTAGCCCGAGGGAACGCCATCGAGATCGACGGTGAGATCGAGCACAGCAGAAGGATCGAGCCGTCCGGCCAGCACATCGGCGAGCAACTCGGGAAGATATGCCCGAACCGGTGCCCCCCCACCTCGCAGGGCGATATGGCCAAAAAAGAGCCGCATAAGATTGATCTGTTCGATGCCATGGGGCACACCGACGTAGCCGATGCTTCCTCCTGGACGGGCGATAGCAATGGCTGTATCCATCGACTCCTTCGAGCCGACGCACTCCATCACCGATTCCGCTCCCCCTGCCGTCACCTCGATCACTTCCCGCTCGGCCTGCTCGCCGCGACTCGTGACGAGGTCGGTTGCGCCGAAACGGCGGCCCAGGGAAAGGCGCTGGGCTTGATGCCCCAGCAGGATGATGCGTTCCGCTCCCAGGCGTCGTGCCGCCAGCACCCCACATAAGCCCACGGCCCCATCGCCGACGATGGCAACCGTTCCCCCTGGATGCACCCCTGCTAACACGGCGGCATAATGGCCTGTTCCCATCACATCCGTCAGAGGAAGGATGGCCTGAAGCTTCGCTTCATCTCCTTCAGCACTGGGAGTACGACGACCAGCGTACTATCGGCAAAGAGGGCACGGATCGCTTCGGCCTGTCCTCCATCATGAGTCTGTCCCCAAACGCCGCCATGCAGGCAGTTGGTGTAGAGTCCTTTGTGGCAGAACTCGCAGGTGCCATCGGAAAAGGCAAACGGGGCGATCACCCGATCTCCCCTCTTGATGGTCGTCACCTGCGATCCCACGTCTTCAACCATCCCCATCCATTCATGGCCCAACCGCCCCCCTGGTGGAAAGGGTTCCAGCCCTCGGTAGGGCCATAAATCAGACCCACAGATTGCGGCATGG
>WNFR01001344.1_pt1 | contig 25566 bp, 17 predicted proteins | sample 5400221 | NCBI WGS metagenome assembly WNFR01 (sample SAMN13153357, study PRJNA577476) | soil metagenome | isolation source: 40 cm soil under Madrone tree | place: USA:California | collected 2016-06-14 | reverse complement strand
TTTCCTGGATTCATCGACGTCCATATTCATGGCGCCAACGGTGTGGATACGATGTCGGCAAAGGCAGCCGACTTGCGCCGTGTCTCGGACTTCCTGGCGCGTCAGGGGGTCACGGCATGGCTGCCAACTCTGGTGCCCTCTACGATTGAGCAATACGAGCACGCGATCGATGCGATCGCCGGGTTGATTGAAGAACCAGAGTCAGAGTCCCCGCCTGCAGCGATCAATGCGGACGAGACGTCCGTGCTCCCAGAAAGGCCGGCGAGAGTAATCGGCGTTCACTATGAAGGTCCGTTTGTTAACAGCGAACAGTGCGGCGCGCTTCACCGCGAACACTTCAGGACGTTCAAAGCTGTCGCCGATCTTGATTCCTTACCCACCATCCAGCACGAAGGCGCTGTCCATCTCATGACGCTCGCGCCAGAGATTGAGGGCGGGATCGACCTGATCAAAGAGCTGCGCCGCCGCGGGTGGATCGTCTCAATTGGCCATACGCGCGCCAACGTCGAGGTTCTGGATCAGGCGCTTCAAGCTGGCGCGCGACATATGACGCACTTCATGAATGCGATGACGCCGTTGCATCATCGCGCGCCCGGGCCGGTGGGTTGGGGGCTGATCCACGACGAGGTCACCTGCGATGTCATCGCAGACGGGATGCATCTCGACCCGTCAATACTCAAACTAATTCTGCGCAGCAAGACCGCGGAGCGAATCTCCTTGATCAGCGATGCTGTTTCGCCTACGGGGCTGGGCGATGGTGAGTATCAAATCTGGGGTGAAACAATTCGCGTCGAAAATCGGCGCACGCAAAACGCGCGCGGCAGCATCGCCGGTTCAGTCATCACGATGCTGGAGGCTGCGCGAATGATGCTCTCGCTGGGCGCGCCGGAATCCGCGGTCGCGCGCATGGCCTCATTGAATCCGGCAAGCCTGCTTGGAATCAGCGATGAATGCGGTTCAATTCAGGAAGGAAAGCGCGCCGACCTAGTGGCTCTCGACAAAGCGGGGAATGTTCGGCTCACCGTCGTCGGAGGGGTGTATTCGAATCGCGGAGCAGATAGCTAAGGTTATGTCGTCTCTTCATTGATGATGTCGACCGCTTTCGGCATACAGTCCGGCGCGCTGATACGATTCGTCAAGGAGTTCGACTGGATGACAAACTCGCAGAGACATTCCGGCTAGACGCGCGCCAGCGGCAATTTGCATGTGACAACCGGCATTGCCGGTGGCCAGGATCGTGGCTCCGCTGTCCTGAATATTCTTCAGCTTCTCGGTCAACACCTGCTCTGACAGTTCCGGTTCCAACAAGTTATAGACGCCGGCGCCTCCGCAGCAAACATCACTATCTTTAAGGAGCGCGAAGTTCAAACCAGGTATCGCCCAAAGCATCTGCAAAGACGCAGCTGACGCATGTTGTCCGTGGAGCAAGTGGCAAGAAGCGTCGTAGGTTGTGCGCTCGACGCTGATCGCCGCGCCGTTACGAAATCCGGACTCTTCGAGTTGCTGCCCGACGTCGCGCACTCGAGCACTGAAGGCCCGCGCGGGGGCAGCGTATTTTTCATCATCAGCCAGCAGGTGTCCGTATGATGCGAGCATCGCGCCACAGCCACCGGCATTAGTTACTACGGTCTCACCACCAGCGCCAAAAGCCTCGATGTTCTGTCGCGCCAGGATGCGCGCGCCCTCGAGCTCGCCGGCATGCGCGTGCAAGGCGCCACAACAGACCTGGCCGGCCGGGGCCTGGATCTGGCATCCGTTTGCTGCCAACACTCGGATTGTGGCTTCATTAACTCTTTGAAACAGACCTTCGGTGACACACCCTTTGAAGAGCAGCGCCGCTGGAGCGCCCGCGTCCTGCGGGCGGTTCGCGGGCGTCCGGCCCGCATTTCTCTCGCTCGGCATACCCGACGAGCTGTCCAGCAAAGTTAAGCCAAACTCAAATTCGGACGAGATCGCGCGCGCCAGTCCAATATGCAGGAAAAGCCTTGCCAGGCCCGAATCGCGGATAAAGCGCGCTAGCCCAAAAGCCGTCCGCAAACGCTTCGGCTTCAGCCAAACGTGTTTCAGCACAAATCTCAACAGAGAGTAAATACCGCCAGGCTTGGTTTGTGCTCTCGCAATCTCTGCGCGCGCCGCCTCGAGAAGTTGGCCATACTCAACGCCGGCCGGACACGCCGATTCGCAGGCGCGGCAACCAAGACAACGATCGATGTGGTTTTCAAACGTCGGCGATGCAACCGCCAGCCGGCCTTCTTCGACGGCGCGCATCAGATAAATGCGCCCGCGCGGGCTGTCGTTTTCGTCGCCGGTGACGACGTAGGTGGGGCAGGCTTCCAGACAAAGCCCACAATGCACGCAGGCAAGAATTTTTTCTTGTTCGCCGACAAAAGCCTTGGTCAGTAGCGAGGTGCTCATTTATCTTGCAAGCTGAATTCGTTTTGTTATCATTGCCATGTGGATTATAGCAAGATCATCACCATCGAACCGGGCAAACGCAGCGGCAAGCCAACTATTCGCGGAACTCGAATGACCGTGACGGATGTACTCGAATACCTTGCCGGCGGCATGAGCGAAGAAGAAATTCTGTCTGACTTTCCCGACCTCACCGCTGAGGACATTAAAGCCTGCCTGGCGTTTGCTGCCGACCGCGAACGAAAACTCGCTACCCTCCCCGAACATGAAACTGCTGTTTGATCAAAATCTCTCACCACGACTTCCCCGTCTGCTGGCCGATATTTACGCCGAGAGCGTTCACGTAAGGGAAATTGGATTGCGCGATGCCGGTGACTTGGAGATTTGGCAATACGGGAAAGTGCACGGATATGCGATCGTCTCGAAAGATTCAGACTTTCAGCAGCGCAGTCTGCTCTACGGTGCGCCACCGAAATTCATTTGGCTTCGCGTTGGCAATTGTACGGTACAGAGGACTGAAGCCTTACTGAGGACTTACTCGGCTGCGATACACACATTTGATTTGGATGATTCGAAATCTCACTTGATGCTGCCATGATTTGCGGGACGAGCCATGATTGTTGGCAAGACGCCTTGAGTAGGCAGGTTGTAAGCAAGCGACCGCATTTTTGAACGACTCAGCCTAATTCGGAATATCTTCATGATATCCAACTTGTCTGAGCTCCGTTTCCACGAGTTGTTGAATGTCATCTTGGGCCTTAGGTAACAAGGGCATGACCGCCCTCATAGTTCTAGCAAGTGATGACGGAAAATAATAGACAGGTACTTCTCTCCTATCCTTCGAGTATCCAGTCAAAGGAACAATGACGCCGGCGCTCTTAATTCCTTGAGGGCGTCCGACAGGATTCCTCTTTTCATAAGTTCCTTGTATGTATTCGAGAGCAAGTGATGCGGCGTAATTGCGATTGCGAGCGCTCTCGCTGTCGGCGACAGGCCCTCAAGCGCTTTCATAGCTTGCTCAAATGCTTCACTCAATCTTTCAGGGCGCGGAACTCGTAACTGAGCGGCGATGGTTGTTTCTAGCCGTTCAAGCATTTCGTTCAGCTTTTCCATCTGTTGTGAGGAACTTGTTGAGGCGCGGTCCCGGCTGTCGTGGGGAGTCAATTCTGCTCTCAGTTCAGTTACAATGCCTGAAGCAATCTCCTTCGCGAGTCCTTCTACCGCTGGAGGGGATTCTTTTTCTGCCTGTACGGTGCCGAGCATCTTATCCCAGCCCGCTTTTATCAGCTCGCGAGTGTCATCAGACTGCCTTTCAACAGCCGATTCGATCTTCTGAAGCGACTTGATTGTTTGATCACTGACAGCCTTTGCACGTTTATCCACTAGAATTGCGAAAACGATCGCAACTAACGATAGGGCGATACTAATCGTCCCTGATAACAGACCGATCCAGAGCGCAACTTTTTCTACATCTGTCATATGCTGTTCGCCAGACTCCGAAAATCTGGGCTTGTAGTACGCATTACACTCGAAACCATGCTATCGGTGGAATCGCAACCAAGTCACCGATGGCAAGAAGCAGCTCTGTGCGACATTTTCAATACCCCACCGCCAATCCATCACTCCTTCTCGGATCAGTCGCCCCCAAACGCATGCCCGTCTTCTCTTCAATCATGATGCCTTCGGCATCGCCCAGGTAACGCGGCTTCGCGAGTTTATGGCCGCGAGCGGTCAGGGCGTTCTGAGTATCACCTGACAATCCGTAGGGCTCGAACACGAGCTCGTCCGGCAGCCACTGATGATGGATGCGCGGTGCGTCAATGGCCTGCTGAATGTTCATGTCGTAATCAACGACGTTGGTGATCACATCGAGCACCGTGTTGATTATCGTCGGCCCGCCTGGGCTGCCGACCGTGAACCACAGAGTGCCATCTTTGCGCAGCACGAACGTCGGGGTCATGGCCGATAGCGGCCGTTTGTGGGGTGCGACGGCGTTGCGCTCGCCCTGAATCAAACCATAGAGATTAGGAGTGCCGGGCTTGGCTGCGAAATCGTCCATCTCATCATTCATGAAGAGGCCTGTGCCTTTAGCAACTACCGCCGAGCCAAATGAATTATTTAGGGTGTAGGTGTTCGCGACCGCGTTACCTTCGGCATCGACGACGGTGAAGTGGGTCGTCTCTTCTGATTCATAACCCAAAGGCTTGCCGGCCTTCACCTGTTCACTTGACGAAGCGCGCTCCGGATTGATGGTGCGGCGCAATTGAGCTGCATATTTCTTCTCAACTAATCCGGCGATTGGCACCTTCACAAAATCGGTGTCACCCATATATTCGGCGCGATCGGCAAACGCGCGGCGCATCGCTTCGGTCATCAGGTGATAGCGATCAGAGGATGCCCAATCCATCTTTTTAAAGTCATAGCCTTCCAGAATGTTGAGCATCTCGATCAGCACGGCGCCGCCGGATGAGGGCGGCGGCATGGAAATCACATCGTAACCACGATAGTTGCCGCGCAAAGGCTCACGCTCTTTGGCGACATAGCCCCGCAGGTCCTCCACCGTCAGCAGGCCGTTATGACGTTTCATATCGGCCGCGATTAACTGAGCCGTCTGTCCCTCGTAGAATTCATTCGGACCGCGTTGCTGCAAACGTGCGAAGGTGCCCGCGAGATCAGACTGCACGAACAAATCACCTTCGTTGTAGAACTTGCCGTTGTTTAAATAAATCCGTCTTGTTTCCGGATACTTCGAAAGATATTCGCGATTACCCCGCAGACCGCGCGCGAGCGTGTAGTTCACCCTGAAACCATTCGCGGCCAAACGCCGTGCTGGTTCAATCAACTGCGCCCAACTCAATCTGCCCGAGCCGTATTTCTTGAGCGCCAATTCCATTCCGCGCACCGTCCCAGGGACACCGGCAGCACGATAACCTTCGATCGAACCGCCTTCGCCTTCGATCACGTTCCCGTTCTTATCCAGATAGATGTTGCGGCTGGCGGCGGCCGGCGCCATCTCGCGGTAGTCGATCGCCGTCGTGCGCCCGTCTTTCAAACGAATCATCATGAAACCACCGCCACCCAGATTGCCGGCCGCCGGATGCGTGACCGCCAGCGCGAAGGCGACTGCGATAGCCGCATCAACCGCGTTGCCGCCGCGCTTCATAATGTCGACGCCGACGTTCGAAGCAATCTCGTTTGTCGAAGCAACAATGCCGTGACGCGCCCGCACGGGTTCGCGCGAAGCGGCGTTGGTGCTGGTAAATGATTGAAGCGAGGGTGGCGCGACCTGGGTCGAGAAAAACGCCCCGGCCAGAAGAAGTGGCAGCAGAAAACGCAGACCAGAAAAGACATTGACTCTCATTTCTTTTGCCTCCAGATACGATCGGTCTTGCTTAAATTATCTTTGCGGCCTTTGCGTCTTTGCGAGAGCTTGTTCACGCAAAGGCGCCAAGCCGCAAAGAAAAACTGCAAACTCTTATCTTCTTCCCTCGAACCACCCCGGCGAGAGGGCGTGCTGCGGATCGAGTTGAGCCTTCACTCGCTTCATCAAATCGGCCGCTGAACCAAAACTACCCCAGGCATCAAAATCATTCCTGATCTCCCTGGACGCGCTTTCGACGACCAGACTGCCGCCGAGAGCTTCAGCCTTATTTCGCAACCGCTCCAACGCGCGCACGGCTTCGCGATGATACATCGGAGTGCGAGCAATTGCGCGCAGGCGGCCGTCGCCGAGACCGGCGTGCCAGCGAAGTTGCGGGTGCGAGGCTTCATCATTCTCCAACTCAGCCATCTCGCCCAGAAACACCGCCAAATCGGTCGGTCTCAGCACCACCCGCCATTTTAAATCGTCGGCGGATTGTAAGGGCGCGGCGCTCAACTTACTCCACTGCTGATTGTCCTCGTCGATGGTTGCGCACCGGTTACCGTCGTCGCGCAAAAGCTTAAGTGCCTGCGCAGTTTGCGTGACGACCGCGCGCGATGAACCGGCAAATCGCATCATCAAAGCGCATTCGGGTTGCTTTGTGATTTGCAAATCCTGAGCGAGCCGGTGGGAGATCAATTCAATGGCGACCGGAGCAAGTTGGCTGTAGACTTTTCGTCCGGCGATTATCAATGGCCCGGGCGATCCGGAAGCCACGACGGTGCGACTTTCCGCCGGCAGCGGACGCAGCTTGAAAGTCAGTTCGGTGATCAGACCCAGCGTGCCATAACTTCCGGTGAAGAGTTTACAAAGGTCGTAGCCCGCCACGTTTTTTACGACACTCCCTCCGGCTTTAATTGCACGGCCATCAGCCAGCACCACCTTCATGCCAATCACAAACGACCTCGGCCAGCCAAAGCCGAAACTCTGCGGGCCGCCCAATCCGGTCGCAACCACACCGCCCAGCGTGGCGCGCCCGTCATCCGGCGGATCAATCGGCAGCCATTGGCCGGCGGCCGCGAGTTTCCTTTGAAAAGCACTCAACGTCAATCCCGCCTCTGCGGTGGCCACCAGATCGGCGGGTTCGTGACGAATAAGCCGGGTCATGCGCCGCGTGGTGACGATCAAATCGCCCGAAGGATTGCCACCGTCGATCCAGGTGGCCGCGCCGGCGGGCAACACCTCCATGTCTTCTTGCACAGCCAGCTGCATTACCTGAGCTGCGGCTTCAGTAGACTGCGGCGCCACTTCGAGCGGTCGTGGGTTAGTGAGCGTATAGCCTTGCGAGTTCCCGATAGAATCTGAGAGCCTGCGTACACTTTGATCGCCGACGATTAACGAAAACTCGCGCGCGACTCGTGCTTCGTTGAGCTTCGTAGAAATTAGCGCCTGCTTATGGGTGGTCCGGTCACGCGGGGTGTGGGACGAATTTAAGTTGGTCGAACTTATCTGAAGTTCATCTCGAGGATGTGAAAGAGATCGTCGGGCCTCGACCGACCCGGTCGCTACCGCTCCCGGTTCTGACAGACCCACTGTCGCCACTGCGCGTCCTTCGCCGCAGCCGCGCAGTAGCGGAATAATCTTGCCGGGGTTGCACAGCCCGGACGGATCAAACGCGGCGCGCACTTGCAGCATGGCATCCATGTCGTCGTCGCTGAAAATCAAAGGCAGGTAGCTGCTCTTATCAAGGCCGACACCATGCTCGCCGGTAATCGAACCGCCGGCCCGAACGCAGGTTTCCATTATCTCGCGCCCGGCCTGGCGTACTCGATCGAGATCGTCACCGCGACGCAGATCAAAACAGATCAGCGGATGCAAATTGCCGTCACCCGCATGGAACACGTTCGCCAGTTGCAGGTTGTGGCGCGCGCTGATGCGATAAGTTTCCGCCAGAACTTCCGGCAGACGCGATCGCGGCACCACGGCATCCTGAATCATGATGTCGGGACTTAAACGGCCGACTGCTCCAAACGCTCCCTTGCGCGCGGCCCAAAGTTTTTTTCTCTCGTTCGCATCGGTCGCGCGACGAACTGAACGTGCGCCGTGTTCAATGAGAATGCTTTCGGCTTGCGTCGCATCGTCATCAATACCGGCTTCGATGCCGTCTAACTCCACGAGCAGAACAGCCTGGGCGTCAGTTGGCAACCCTGCCGTGAACACGCTGGCTTCTACCGCCCGGATGATGGCGTTGTCCATCATCTCCAACGCCGCCGGCAACATGCCCGCGGAAATAATTGCCGAGACGGCGTGGCTGGCATCATCAACGTTAGTGAAGTCAGCCAGCAGCGTGCGCACTGCCGGTGGAACCGGCAAGAGTCGCACTATCGCCTCAGTTGCGATGCCGAAAGTTCCTTCCGAGCCTACGAAAACACCGAGTAGATCATAACCCGGGGCGGCTCCGCCAAGATCGACGATCGCGCCGCCGGCCAGAACTACGCGGACGCCTAAGACATGATCAGTCGTCGTTCCATATTTCAAGCAGTGAATACCGCCGGCGTTTTCGGCAATGTTTCCGCCGATGGTGCACGAGGGTTGGCTCGAAGGATCGGGCGCGTAGTAAAGCCCGTAAGGCGCGACTGCGCGCGAAAGATGCGCGTTCACCAGTCCGGTCTGCACCACGGCGAGCCGATTCTCCGGATCGATTTTCAGAATTGAGCGCATGCGGGCGAGTTCAATCACTACCCCGCGATCGATTGCCAGAGCGCCACCCGAAAGACCAGTGCCCGCGCCACGCGGCGCAAAACTCACACCTTCCCGCGCCAGGAGCTTCAATACTTCCGAAGTTTCTTCAGTTGAAGTGGGAAAGACTACAGCGCGCGGCGGATGTTTGTGCTGCGGCAGGCCGTCGCATTCATAGACGAGCAGCTCTTCCGGCTCGCTGAGAACATTTTCGCGACCCACGACCGCGCAGAGATTTTTGATGAGTTGATCCACTGATTCCGTCTGCTTCCCGGCAATGATACACCACGGAGTTGAACGTCATCGATGTGGAGCAAGGGAATTGTATGCGGGTTTACGAAGAACGCGTCTGATAGACTCTGTAGCCAAAGTAGATCAGCAATCCTACTAGCGCGGCGATTCCCGCTTGCTTGGCTTCCTTCAGAGTGCTGTTCGCCAGCAGCCACACTGCCAGGATCAGCGCAGCCACCGCGATAATGGGTCCGCCGCGGACTTTGAACATCGCGGCCGGCACGTTTACCCGCCCCCGCAACACCGGCAAAGCCGCGCAAGTCACCACGTAAGTAGCCAGCCGCGCGATGGCGCTGATTGTAAGCGCCGCTACAAAGGAACTTCGCAGCGTTAGGACCAGTATAACGACGGCCGTAACCAGGATGGCGATGTGCGGGGTGAAAAACCGCCGGTGGATCGCCGCGAAGACTGCCGGCAATTGCTTCTGCTCGGCGATCGCGAAAGGTACGCGTGACCCGGAAAGCAAAACTATGTTCAAGTTTCCGGCGATGGAAATGATCGCGCCCGCAGAAATCATCGCCGCACCCGCTGTGCCCATGAACCGCCGGCCGGCGTCGGCGAGCGGCTTTGCTGAACCCGCCAACTCAGGCAAAGTACCGATGCAAACTACCTGAATCAAAATGTATGTGAAGGCCACGACCGCTGTTGAAATCAGTAAGGCGCGCGGCAAATGTTTTTGAGGGTTACGAACTTCACCTGCCGGAATCGCTGCCATTTCAAATCCGCTGAACGCGTAAATCAGCAACAGAACCGATTGCGAGAATGCCCCGGTTGAGGGCAGGGGGCCCAAAACGAAAGCGTGCGGGTTGAGAAAGAAAAGCCCGGCGGCGATAAAGAGCAGCATGGGAATGAGCTTCCCCACCGTAAACACATTGCTGGCATTTGCTGCCTGACGTACCCCAAAAACATTGAGCGCCGTCAGCGAGATGACTACTGCAGTAATTAATAACGCTCGCGGAACAGGTGAGCTGGCCGAGGGCCAAAAAAACGCCAGGTAGCTAATCATGAGATTACAGTTAGCCGCGAAGGCGGTCAGCCGCGCCAGCCACATTAGCCAACCTACTTCGAATCCTACCGTCGGCCCAAACGCTTCGCGTGCGTAAAGGTAAGGCCCGCCGGTGGTATCAAAGCGGCTGCCTACTTCGGCGAAGCAGAGAATGATCAGGGTGACTACCAGCGCGCAGACAACAAACGCAATCAAGCTGTACGAGCCGATGAGGGCGAATACCCTGGCCGGGAGACCGAAAATTCCGGCGCCAATAATGGCGTTAATGGCGACGGCGATCAGATCCCACTTGCGTATGCCGCGGAGCAGTCCTTCCGGTGAAGGCTGGGTCGGTGATTCAGTTTTCATTTCGGTCCGAGGTACAGAACCGCTCGCAATAGCGAGCGGCTAGTTCTCCAATCAACTACCAACGAGACTGAAGGAACTGACTGCATCTCGTGAGGTCAGTACCGGGAGCGGTAGCGACCAGCTGGACCGCTAGTGATCACTGGTGGTGGTTAACTATTACGACCCGGTCGCTACCGCTCCCGGTACTGGCCTCGGTCTTGCGGCTCTTAGCCAATATGACGGCGAACACTCGCCCGCTATCGCGAGCGGTTCAGGAGTGCCTCACGCGCGACTTCCTTGTCGTCGAAATGAAAAACTTGGCGGCCGATGATCTGATAATCCTCGTGACCCTTGCCGGCGATTAACACCAGATCATCAGTACGGGCCTGAGCTATCGCCTGATTGATCGCTTCCCGCCGGTCCGCGATCTTTTCGTAAGGCTTGCCCGTCTTTTGAATTCCCTTTTCGGCGTCCGCCAGAATCTGATTAGGATCTTCTGTGCGCGGATTATCGGAAGTAAGTATCACCACATCACTCAAAGAGCCGGCAGCTTCACCCATTGGCGCGCGCTTCGATGCGTCGCGATCGCCGCCGCAGCCAAACACTGTGATGATTCTGCCCCGGGTGACATCGCGCGCGGTGCGTAATACATTCAACAGCGCGTCGTCGCTGTGCGCGTAATCTACCACGACGGCAAAGTCGCCATCGTGCGGCACGCGCTCGAATCGACCAGGCGCGCCGGTGCACTTCTCCAATGCCTTCGTGATTATATCGAGGCTGTAACCCAGCGCGAGCCCACTCGCTACCGCCGTTAGAGTGTTGTAGATATGCGGGGGCCCGACGAGGGGAGAATGGAAGTCGCGGTCGCCGGCCGGCGTGCGCAACCGAAAACGCATTCCGGTTAAAGCGAACTGTGGATTTGCGGCGCTGACATCGGCCTCGGCCGTTACCGCGTACCGAATCACGCTCAGCCCTTCCTGCTCAAGTCGATTCGCCAGCTCAACGCCGTAAGGATCGTCGACATTGATCACGGAAGTCTTCGGCCTGGACCCCAGCCGCCCGTCGAACAGACGCTGTTTCGCGTACCAGTAGTTCTCCATCGTCTTGTGATAGTCCAGATGGTCGCGCGTCAGGTTCGTGAAGGCAGCGACGGCATAATGCAGTTCGTCGCAACGGTGAAAGTCCATTGCCTGTGAAGACGCTTCCATCACCGCTGTGCGGCAACCAATCTTGACAGCCTGACGCAGCAGCCGCTGCATGTCGGTCGCTTCCGGCGTGGTGCGTCCGGCCTTCTTGCGTTCGCTGCCGAGCCGGTATTCGACCGTTCCCGTCATGGCCACCGGCTCGCCCGCGGCTTCGGGAATCGATGCGATCAGATAAGCGGTGGTGGTCTTGCCGTTGGTGCCGGTGATCCCGACCAGTTGCAGTTCTTTGGAAGGATAGTGGTGCACTACCGCCGCGGACACGGCCATCGCACGACGAACGTTTTCGACTTGAAGCCAGACTGCAGGGACGGGCCGCTTTCCCGGCTGTAACTCTCCTGACGATTGCCAGTCTGTTGGTGGTTCAGCTTCTGAGACCACGCCGACGGTGCCCTGTTCGATTACTTGCGGTACAAATTTGTGCGCATCAAACAATTCACCGCGCACGGCGACAAACAAACTTCCTTCGCCCGCCTGACGCGAATCATGAGTCACGTCAGTCACCGGGATGCTGCCGTCGCCAATAAGCTTTGCGCCGGTTGCCTGGACGACTTCGTTAATTTTCACTTTGTGCTTTTTGATTGGTTCAGTATTCAGGTCAATGGCTGAATTCCGTGAAAATTGTAGCAGAACTAGAGCCAACTCAAAATTACATCTGCAGCGGCTCAGCCCTAAACGTCGACGCACAAACCTCCCATTAATACAGCGAGGTTCATGCGGCGCGACGAAATCGCTCCGCCGAACAACCCAGCAAGCTCCACGATAATGTTTGGCCCCTGACTATTTGAACGTCACTGCGACTGTCGGCTGATGCGCCGGGTCAAACGAACTACTGTACAGCACAGAACCCGCATAATCCTTAACCACCACTCCCGTAATGTGAGCGGTTTTCTTCGTATGTGTGTACCCGTAAGTGCCGGCAGTATGACTGAGACAATCCTTGCCGTGGTTAGCGCCGCACTGAATCTCCATCGAGCCGCCCTTAATGATGATGTCGTCACTAGGAGCCATCATCTGGCCCGGCGAATGGATCAGTCCATAGACGCCGAGGGCGAGCGCAAAAATTGCCGCGAGGGCTACAATAAGTAAACGAAAGCTGCGCATTGTTTCTCTCCTTATTAGGGTTAACTGTAATGACGCGGGATCGGCCGCGCACCTCTGAGACTGCCTGGAAAATAACGTCTTGTGAATCAAAGGCCACGCGAACCAGCGCGAAGCCGAAAAGATCACCGGGCGGCGCCCGTAACGCGCTCAAGCTGTTTTCTTAGTCGTTGCACGTCTGGGCGGGAGAGGAAACTATCGCGATTTTCTTTGCCCCAGATCTGTTCGAGTTTCGACAACGACTGGTTTGCCTGCACGGCATACTCCTGCGCTTTGTTTTTGCCGCCAAGCTTTTCAGTGGCCAGTGCCGCAAGCACGAGTGCCCGCCATTCGGACGCGGGATGACCAAGTTGCCCGAACACTTGTTGTGCCTGCAAGGCGGTTTTCGCTGCGCCTTGCGCATCGCCAGAGAGCAGCATTGTCTCCGCCAGAGCGAGCTGTGCTTTGGCTAATTGCCAACGATCATTTAATTGCTTCGCTAACTCCACCGCCTCTGCGCATTTTTGTTTTCCGGTTGCCGAGCCTCCAGAAGCCAATGCCATGCCCAGCACCCACGTTCCGTTCATCGAGACTTCGGGAAACGTGGTCGCTGCCAGAGCCAGTAATTTCTCGGCCTTGTCTCTGGCTTCAGAATTGTGATCCTGACTCAAAGCGATCTCTGCGCCGGCAAGTTGGGCTTCAAGAGAAAGGCGCTTGATCTCGCCACCTGGTTTATCGGCAATGGCCGCGGCCTGGTTTAGAAGGCTCTCGACTTCGCCATAACGCCCCAGACTTCCGAGCACAAAAGCCTGATCGACCAGGTTGTAACCCACGCTGCGCTGAACGCCCTGCGAATTGTAAATAGCGTAAGCCTGGCTGAGATGGTCGAGCGCCGCGGTAAATTTTTCCTGTCGTGTCAGTGCGGAAGCCAACTCGGCATGGGCCAGGACGATGATCGACTGGTCATTCACCTCCTGGCCCAGCTTCATTAGCTGTGCATGAGCGTTTTCCGCCGCCTGATAATCACCTTTTTGCAGATCCGCTCGGGCCAGCAAGGCCAGACATGAGGATGCTGCTGATCGATAGCCGGCTCGTTGGTAAAAGGTTAGCGCGGGCTCGAGATACTGAATGACTTCATCGGGCTTGTTCTGCTGTTGACGCAAGCCGGCCATCGCGCCGCGAGCTCTCGCCTCGTTGTTGCGGGCTTTGACTCTCTGCGCGGACTCCAGCGACTGCTGAAAGTATTTCTCGGCTTCGTCAGGTTGACCGCGCACGAGGAAGCTGTACCCCAGATCAGTCAATCCCTGCGCGCTCAGGTTCTCCATTCCATTTTTCTGGGCCAGTTCGACGGCGTCCCGAGCATAATCGACTGCCCGGGCCGTTTGTCCGGAATCGACTGCAACCAAGCTTAATTGCAACAGCGTTTTGATTTTCTGCGAGGAATTGTTGCCGGCCTCGGCTAAGCTGAGCGCCTGATCCAACTGAGATTTCGCCTCGGCTAACTTGTTTAGTTGATTGAGCAGTGCGCCGCGCTGATAGGACACCTCCGTACGCCCCTCCAGATTGCCCAGGGCCTGATACGTCTGCTCTGCTTTGTCGAACGCGGTGAGCGCGTTTGGAAGATCCCGCTGACGGCCATAGAGAACCCCGAGGTGCAGGAATGTAGTCGCATAGTGCGGATTTCGATTCGCCGCTTCCGCATAAGCCTCAAGGGCTTTCTTGATATCTTCGTTCTTTTCGTAAGCGCGGCCCAGGTCGACAAGCACGCGCGGCTTCTCTGCATCAGAGGACTGTTTCACGATCGCCGCATAAGATTCGATTGCCGCGGGATAGTCATGCCTTCCAGTCGCGGAAATCGCATCGATATATAAAGCGTCTGTTGAGGGCAACAGCGAACGATCGCTCGCAAGTGCGCCGGCACGCAGCAGCTCGTCCTTGGCCCGATCCAGGTAGTCCAATTCGATGAGGCTGTCAGCCAAACGTGCGTGGGCCAGAGCATACTTATCGTCAATTGAGATCGCTTGTTCGAGGGCCTTGCTGGCTTGATAGAAAGATCCATCCCGTAACGCGTTGGTCCCGATTTCATACCAGTTTTGAGCCTCCGCGGCCGGAACGTGGGGCGCGGGCCTCCACCATCGCCAGAAAATCCAGGTCCCGACAATGACGACCGCCGCGGCAACCAGGAGATACCATAACGGCACGCGTGGCCGGCGCAGCATCTGAGAGAAATTCGTCAATGTCGTATGTCGCGTGGTGGACATTGTCGATATAGGCTGGATCAAAGTGTTACCCAGGTCTTCCTGCAATACGCCCCGAACCGAACGCACATCTGCGATTAGTTCGGCTGCCGACTGATATCTTTTCTCAGGATTCTTCGCCAACGCTTTGAGAATGATGGAATCCAGCTCTGGTGGGACAGCAGGGCTAAGCGAGGATGGCGGCGGGGGCTCGAAGTGAATCACATTGGCCGCAATCTCAATCAAGCTCGTTCCGGGAAAAGCTGCATGGCCCGTGACACATTCGTAGAATACTCCTCCAAGCGCGAATAGATCGCTACGTCCATCGACGTCGCCTCCCATCGCCTGTTCAGGAGACAGATAGGCCGGCGTTCCGATCATGGCGCCGCTCCGCGTATGCACAGCGAGCAGGGTCCGCGCTTCGGGCTCAGATTCGTGAAGCTTGTCTTCATTTAGCTGTTTGGCGAGACCAAAGTCGAGCACCTTAACCTGACCGCGATCGTCAACCATGATGTTCGAAGGTTTGATATCACGATGGACGATGCCGCGAGTATGAGCTTCGTCCAGGGCAGATGCGACGGCTTCCACGATCTCCAACACGCGCGACACAGTGAGCTGTCCTTTGCGCATCACCCTGGTCAGCGTCCGGCCGCGGACATATTCCATCACCAGGAAGGGTCGTCCTTCGCTGGTCTCGCCATAGTCGAAAACCGTCGCAATGTGCGGATTGCTCAACTCGGAAACGGCGCGTGCCTCGCGCAGGAAGCGCGCGCGAAAGTCGCGTTCGTTCGATTCGAGCATCGGGAACTTGATGGCCACGCGCCGGCCCAGGTTCGTGTCTTCGGCCAGATAGACCTCTCCCATGCCTCCCTTGGCAAGGCCTTCAAGGATGCGGTAATGCGAGACTACCTGACCGATCATTTCTTTTTATTCAGCATCGTTTTGAAAAAGAGAATGAGATGACGATGCCGCGGATTCTGAGAGCGCGGTCACGCCTTAACGTAAAGGATCCTTAGTCGAGGCGCATACTACGCCAAAGGGGAAGGCATTTCAATCATGATTCTTGCTGAACATGACAAGCTGAGTCTGGACAGAATTTCGGGTTACGTTTACGATGCCCTGTCTTAAATTCCACCCGAGGTGCGTAGTCGTATGAATGTCAGAATCGCAATTGCTTTGACGCTTATCTTATCGACTATGACACCAGTCACTTCGGTCTCAAGCAAGACTTCGGACTACGATCTGATTATCACGAACGGCCGCATAGTCGATGGCTCGGGACGACCTGCTTTTAGAGCCGACCTGGCCATTAGAGGCGATCGAATCGTCCGTATTGACAATCTTCAAGGCGTCGCAGCCAGGCGTACCATCGACGCGAGTGGACAGGTTGTCGCGCCAGGCTTTATTGATATGCTCGGCCAATCAGAAACGTATCTGCTCATCGATCCACGCGCGATGAGCAAAGTTATGATGGGGGTGACTACCGAAATCACCGGCGAAGGGGAGTCGATCGCTCCGATCAACGATCGCATACTAAAGGAGCAGGAAGACTTCAATCGTCGTTACAACCTTACGGTAAATTGGCGCACGCTGGGCCAGTATTTCGATCGACTGGGCAAACAGGGGTCCGGCGTCAACCTGGGGACCTTTGTCGGGGCCACCCAGGTGCGGGAGTATGTAATCGGCTATGACGATCGGCCGCCTACAGCGGTTGAGTTGGAACAGATGAAGAAGCTGGTTGCCGAGGCGATGAAAGACGGCGCGTTGGGAGTTTCGACTTCACTGCAATATGTGCCGGCGCGCTTTGCTAAGACCGGCGAGATAGTCGAACTGGCGCAGGTCGCGCATCAATACGGGGGCATTTACATCACCCATCAACGCAGCGAGGCAAACGCGATCGATGACTCGATGAAAGAAGTTTTCGAGATCGCTCGGCGCGCGAACATTCCGGCAGAGATCTGGCACTTCAAGACCGCGTATCAGAAAAATTGGGGACGCATGCCCGAAATGCTGCAGCGCATCGAGACCGCGAGGCGGCAAGGTCTCAAGATCACCGCCGATGTTTATCCGTACGTCGCGGGCAGTACCTCGTTGAGTGCTTGTCTGCCGCCGTGGGCGATAGAAGGTGGCACCGATCGAATGGTGACCCGGCTGAAGGATCCGGAAACACGCGCGCGATTGAAGAAGGAAATAAGTACGGACTCGAAAGATTGGGAAAACATCTACCTCGGGAGCAGCGGGCCCGGTGGAATCCTGATCGCATCAGTAGTGAATCGCGACCTCGAGAGCTCGCAGGGCAAGCGGCTGTCGGAAGTCGCGACCGAACAAAACAAGGATCCGCTGGATGCTCTCTTTGATTTCATCATTGCGGATCATGGTCAGACGGGCGCCATCTTTTTCATGATGAAGGAAAGCGATATGCAGGCCGCTTTGAAATCGCCGTTCGTCAGCATCTGCACCGACAACGGCGCGCGCGCGACCGATGGACCGCTGGCCGGATCGAAATCACACCCGCGCGGATGGGGCACGTACCCACGGATTCTCGGCCGCTACGTGCGTGATCAGCATTTGATGACGCTGGAACTCGCAATTCATAAAATGACCGGGCTGCCGGCCGGCAATCTGAGTTTGAAGAGTCGTGGCCTGATTCGTAATGGCTATTTTGCAGACATCACTATCTTCGATCCGAAGACGGTAATTGATCGTGCGACCTTTGAAGCGCCGAATCAATATCCCGCGGGAATCAATTTTGTGATCGTCAATGGACAGATCGAAGTAGATAGCGGCCAACGCACGCCGGCGCTGGCGGGGCGCGTGCTGCGCGGCCCGGGATATACTAAATAGCTCACGGAGTGCGGACATCCTTGTCCGCCTGAGCGCGAAGCGCGAATAGCCCTACAAACTCAGGGAGCAGTGAGCGTGCTGCGCACGCTGTGCGGACAAGATGTCCGCGCTCCTCACCTACAACGACCCTATGATCTTCCGATATTCGTCTTCAGTAAACGCCGGCAGCGTTAGCGTGCGCACATTACCGTCTGCTCCAAGTGATAAGACCGCCCTGGCTGCTGTCTCGGCGTCGGGCGCTTCTACGACACAGACAAGATCGTAAGGGCCCATTGTCAGGTAGACATCCTTCAACTCACAGCCCAATTTCTTGAACGCCTTTCTTCCGGCATCCAGCCGTTTCGAACTGGCTTTGATTTTTTCCATACCCTGTTCAGTCCAGTTGAGCAGCACGATGTAACTTGCCATAGGTTTTCTCCTTTGTACCTGGTAATCTGAAAACTCCCTCTCTAAACCAGAAAACGGCCTAAGCAACTCTTTCATTGTTCGAACCGGCGTAATCTGGGTAATCTGCGGATGACCCGGTCGCTACCGCTGCAGGTTCTGACTCGGCGCGACCGGTCGCGTCCCCAAACCAAATTCTTCCGGACTCGGCAGCGTCGAAGTCGCTTCGTACTTGCGCAACACTTCATCCATCGCCCGGCTCTTTGTCAGCCAGAGCGAAATCATTTGATCGTAGCGCGCCGTGACGCTGTCGAGCCAGTACGGCCGATTCTCTGCCAGCCACTGGGCGCGATAACCTTCTTTCAAAATTGAAAGCTCTTCTGCCATCTCGCGCAGGTTGTTGTAGATAGCGCCGCTGTAATAACGCAGCTTGCGCGCTTTCACACGATCGCCGAGATTCAGATACGCGTCCCAATACTGATCGCTGAACTTTTGCATTACCTCCATCCGCCGGCCGAGATGATCGAATCGCTGCGCCGCAAATTTCATGGCCCCGATTGCGGTCACATTGCGCCGGGCGCGGCCTTCGTTTCGCGCCAGGGATTCCGCCACGTCCTCGACCTTCAGACGCATTTGCCGAATTCGCTCGGCGGAGTTACGAGCCTGATTCTGAAACTGCGTCGCGAACGGATCGCGCCAAAACAGCTCATCAGTGGTGCCCCCGGCGCCAAGCTGCGTGCCGGCGCTCCCCAGCGATCGTTCAGCTTTTACAAACTGATCCCCATCGTTGCGAAAGAACGCCCAGTCGAAACCAGCATCGAACTGATCCAAATCGACCGTGCCCTCCTGCCATGAAGCAGCCGCCCCCAGCACGATCGAGTACCAGGTGACTTCGAACAACGATTCGCCGTCATCGTCCCAGGTGGTATTCATCATTCCAATCGCGCCGGCTTTCTGGCCATCGCGCACAAAATTCACGATGTTCTTCCTGGCTCCGTCCAGGTTCGGAAAAATCTGGTTCCAGTTTTGGGCACCCGGGCAGGCGAATTGCTCCAGCCCCGCGTCCTTGAATGGCTGAATCGATGACCAGAAATCATCGCGCGCGCCGTACTGCCAATTCATCACGATCATGTCTTTCGGAATGTTGCCGATCAGATCCGGATGGTGCAGCGCGATGTCGCCCCAGAACATTAGCCGCCGGTTGTAAGGTTTCAGCACATCGCGCACTCGATTCAGGTGCTCGAAATAAATTGCTCCGACGCCGCGCGTTTTGGCTGCTTCCCTGCTCTGCCCTTCACCGAGCTCAAACGTTTCATCCTCCCCGATGTGGAAGAACTGGCCGGGAAATAGTTCGTTGAGCTCCTTATACCAATCGGCGATCAGCTTATAGCTGCCGTCCTGCTGTGGCGAAAGCACGTCGCCGTACGGCGTCTCAGCCAGTTCCGCATATTTTTCTAACCGCAGTGCTTTATGCAGGTGACCGAAGGTTTGTTGCTCCGGCACCAGCTCAACGTGATAGCCCTGAGCATAGGCGACCAGTTCACGAATTTCCGCGGGCGTTAGGGATCCTCCTGCCGGGCCAATTAGAGGATGAGACTCGCTGGCGAAAGTGTGCTCCATATAAAAGGAGTGCATGTTGAGTTTGAAGAAGGCTTCGGTGCGAATCTGTCGTTTGATGTACTCAACAGTCGGCACCGGACCGCGGCTGATGTCATCCGAGACGCCGCGCCAGCGCATGGTGGGCCAGTCGACGATCCTTACGCCGGGAATGAACGCGCCCGCGCCTTCGCCGCGAACCAGTTGTTTGAGCGTCTGGATGCCATAGAAAGTTCCGGCGGATGTTTTTCCGGCCACCACCACTTCATTCGAGCTGACCGCGATAAGGTATCCTTCGTCAGTCATCCTTTGATCCAGGGCAACACCGGATCTTTTCAGAGCTTGTTGAATTCTCGGCAAATCGATCTGGCCGATTAGTATTTCGCGGCGCGCGCTGTTTCCGCTGAATTTCAGATTGACGCCGGCCGCTTGCTTCGCATCATCGATGAAGTCCTGAGCGGCGAAATGATCCTCTGCTGACTTGCCGTTGGCGAGGACGATGCGAGCTTCCGGGCCAAGGGCAAACTTTCCTTCGCCCGGACTCAATTGTTTTGGCGCTGGAATAATTTGGCCGTGCGCCGCCTGCGCTTCTGCCAGAACAAAAGCAGCGGCCAGCACGCAGAGAATTGCCGCACCCAGATTTAAGGTTCGTGTTAGAGTTGAAGTCATTGGTCAGATCTCGTTATGACGTCCATAACTTTCTATTGAGCTAGTTGGGATAGACGGACGACTATTTACCTGATATCGAAGTCGAATACAATGACCAACTAACGCGAGGTCAGGATAAAGGCCGTTAGTCCGGCTTTTACGAGTAGAATTCTCAGATGCGGAACTTGTGCTCGATCACACAGGCTAAGATTGAATGTCCTTGATGCTTCAGGAAATCGCCGAGCAACCAGCTGCTCTGGCGAAAACAATTATTGAGGAGCGCGCCAAAGTCGTGCGGCTGGGAGGATCGCTGCGACGGCGCGAGCTTGATCTAATCGTGCTGGTGGCGCGCGGCAGCTCTGACAACGCCGCTTTGTTTGGCCGCTATCTGCTGGAAATCACCACCGGTATTCCCGTCTCACTCTCAGCACCTTCGGTCTATACGCTCTACAATTCAAAGCTGAATCTCAAGCGCGCCCTGGTTATAGGGGTTTCTCAGTCCGGCGAGGGCGAAGACATTAACCGGGTTCTGGAAATCGCGCGCGCGCGCGGCGCCTTCACGATCGGGATCACCAACGAGCCGTCGTCATCGATGGCCGGCGTAGTTGAGGAAACACTCTTGATGCATGGCGGTAAGGAGCGTTCTGTAGCCGCAACCAAAACATTTACCGGCCAGATGTTGCTCTTCTATCTGTTGGCGGCAGCCCTCGCGAACGATGGACGCGCGATTGATTACCAGCTAATTCCCGATCTGGCCGCGCGCGCTCTCGAACAACGACCGGCAATAGTCGAGCTGGTCCAGCGTTATGTTTTCATGGAAAACTGCGTCGTGGTTGGGCGTGGCCTGGCTTACGGAAATGCTTATGAGTTCGCTTTGAAACTGATGGAGACTTGTTACGTGGTGGCTGAGCGATTTTCATCAGCGGACTTTCTGCACGGACCTGTGGCGATGATCGAACGTCACTTCCCGGTAATTATTTTTGCTCCACCGGGGGTCATGCTGGAAGGCACGAAAGATCTAGTCCGGCGCTTGCGCGAACTGCGCGCTGATACGCTGGCGATAACCGGTGACCTCGAAGCGGGCGCATCGTGCTCACGCTCGATCATCATGCCACGGGAGATCGACGAATTCCTCGCGCCGATACCTTACATCATTCCGGCGCAACTGTTCGCGGCGTTGCTCGCTGAAGCGAAAGGACTGAATCCGGACGCGCCGCGATCATTATCAAAAGTGACCAGAACGCTGTAATTGAAGACCAACACCGTGTGCTGGGTGTTGCAAAGTGAGTTAAGGGCCGACATTGTAACAGCTCGCGGGCCTCTTACTTTGTGCTTGATAGTTGGTTGAATCGGACCGATAATTGAAGCCTCAATGAACGAAGAACCGACTAGAGATCTTCCCAATAAGGGCTCATTCGAAGAGCGGGTATTCGCGCGGTTCGATGCCTTTGACGCCCGGTTCGATACTGTCGACGCGCGCCTCGAGAAACTTGAGTTGCGCACGTATGACACCAAGCCCATCTGGGAAAGAGCATTGGCGCAAATCATGGAAACCGGTTTGGAGATAGGCGAAATAAACAAGAAGGTTGGAGTTATTGAAACGAAGGTTGCTGTGATTGAGACCGAAGTTGCAGGCTTGAAGACCGAAGTTGCAGGCGTAAGAACTGAAGTCGCAGAGGTGAAGACTGAAGTTGCCGGTATGAAGACCGGCTATGCAGGCATAAAGAATGAACTCACGGACGTAAGGCGCGAACTAAGGCATGACATAAAGCAGAAGCTCGATCTGATCCTCAAATTTCTGCTTGAAGATCGCGAAGACATTCGCGACGCTGAGGACAAAATCAGGCAGCTCGAAACAAAGTTGGCATAGGACCTAATCACGGTTACACTCTGACCACGTGAGTCCTGTCAATCCAACAGACCTCAATCAATCCTTACAATCAGACAATCGACAGTCGTCGGCCGATACTGGAAAGCTCTTGCGCGTACTCGGCGTCGGCTTTGGTCTCGCCGTAACTATCGGCGGCACGATCGGGATGGGGATTCTGCGCACTCCCGGAGAAATCGCCGCGCAACTTCCGAACGCAAAATTGTTCATTGGCGTCTGGATCCTCGGCGGCGTGTATGCCTTGCTCGGTGCGCTTACTGTCGCTGAACTGGGCACGATGATTCCCCGCTCAGGCGGTTGGTATGTCTTCGTGCATCGGGCGCTGGGGAACTATCCGGGCTTTGTCGTGGGCTGGAGCGATTGGCTTTCGACCTGCGGGACCCTGGCAGTTATCGCGATGGTCGTTGGTGAATACACTGCGGTGTTAATTCCACCGCTTGCCGGACGCGACAAATCAATTGCTCTAACAGCCACTCTGGGGTTCGCTGCCCTGCAATGGCGCGGAATTCGTTGGGGCAGCTTCACGCAAAATACTACCAGCTTGCTGAAGACTTTGATCTTTGCGGTGATCGCAATCGCCGCGTTTACTTACGGCGGAAACACCAGCACGGGAAAGTCTTTGCCAGTGCCCCACGGATTTGCTCTCTTCGGAGCACTAATCATAGCGCTGCAGGGCGTGCTCTACACTTACGATGGTTGGTATGGCGTGATCTATTTTGGCGAAGAGGTCCGCAACCCCAAACGCGACGTCGTTCGTTCGATGATTGGCGGCGTGCTGCTGGTAATTGCGATCTATCTCATCGTTAACCTTGCTTATGTGTACGTGCTGCCGATGTCGCAACTAGCTGGTGAAAACTTTGCGGCTGGCGCAGTCGCCAACAGGATTTTTGGCGCCTATGGCGATAAGACTATTCGAGTGCTGGCGATTCTCTCCCTGCTGAGCACGATCAACGCTTACACTTTGACTGCGCCGCGGATTCTTTATGCGATGAGCTGCGACGAGCTTTTCTCGCACCACGCCACCAAAGTGAACCGAGGCGGCACGCCGACCATTACTTTGCTTATCAGCACTCTCGTAGCGGTGCTTTTCATATTCAAGAGTTTCGACCAGGTGCTGGCGGCGCTCGCTTTCTTCTTTGTGGCGAATTACGCGATGGCCTACATCTCTTTGATTGTGCTGCGCGTGCGCGAACCAGATCTGCCGCGGCCATATCGCGCCTGGGGTTATCCGTGGATCACGGGAATAGTTCTGCTGGGCTCAGTTGCGTTTCTCGTCGGAGCCGTGATCAGCGATCGCGTAAATCACAAAAGCGACAGTCTGTTTGCGCTGGCCATCCTCGCCCTCAGCGTTCCCATCTATCTCGTCGTGCGCCTCCTGTCGTCACGCCAACGTAAGGCCTGACCAGTGACCTTGCCGCCAGGCAAAACCGATTCACGAAATCACGAAGTCGAATTGCCGGTTCGTGCGAATTGGTCTGATTTCGCGGATCTGTCTTTAAGTCGTACAAAGAGTCTACCAATCAAAATACAGCACACTTCGCGGGGATCAAGAATTTGGCGCTCGAAGGAACCAAAGCGACGGATGCGCATGCTTCGAAGTGTGTGTTATTCTCGCTTTTGGTTTCAATGAGTTGCGAAAGTGGCGGAATTGGCAGACGCGCCAGACTTAGGATCTGGTACCGAAAGGTGTGGGGGTTCGAGTCCCCCCTTTCGCACCACAAAACAGTAAGCAGTAGACAGTAAGCAGGCGGCAATACTGCTTACTTTTCTTTTTATGAAAACAGAACTGAGAGACATATCACCAACCCGCAAGCAGATTGACGTCGAGATCGAAGCCGCGGCTGTGCGCTCTGTCTACGATCGCATTAGTGATAACTATGCCAAAGGTGCGAGCGTGCCCGGGTTTCGTCCTGGACATGCGCCGCGGGCCGTCGTTCGCACTCGTTTCAAAGATCAGATTCGCACCGAAGTCCTGCGCGAATTGCTTCCCGAGGCCGTCCAAAAAGCGGTCGAGGAACACAAACTCGAACCGCTCGGCGAGCCCGAACTCAACCTGGAAAACTCTGAAGGACTCGATCAGCTCGGGCAGCAGCCAATTTCTTTTAATGTCAGCGTGGAAGTATTGCCGGAAATCAAACTCGGCAAGTACAAAGGCCTCGAAGTCACTCGCAGCACGCGTCCTGTAAACGATGGTGACGTCGATCGAGTTATCGAATCGCTGCGTGAGGGTTCAGCCACGCTCGAGCCGGTCGAAGATCGCGGCGCTCAGCTAAACGATATAGTCACGGCGAGCTTTCACGGCACTTTGCTTAACGAACAGGATGCTGAACCTATCAAAGTTGAGGATGTTGACGTAGTTCTGGGGGGCGAAGGCGTGGTCCAGGAGATCACGGACCAACTGGCTGGCGCCAGGCCTGATGACGAAAAAACTTTTACGGTCAACTACCCGGCTGATTTTAATGCCAAGGGTCTCGCCGGCAAGGAGGTCGCGTACACCGTGAAGGTGAGTGCGGTGCGGATTAAGGAATTGCCTGACCTCGATGACGAGTGGGCCCAAAGTCTCGGCGACGAGATCGGCTCACTCGCGCAGTTACGCACAAAGATTCGCGAAGACCTGGAACAGCAGGTCAAAAATGAAGCCGAGAACAAGATGCGCGGCGCATTGATACGACAACTGGTCGACGCGCACGAGTTTGAATTGCCCGAGCGCCTAGTCGAACATCAGACCGAGCATCGCCTGGAGTCGGTGGTGCGTGACATGATTGGCCAGGGGATCGATCCGCGCAATCCCGAGCTGCAATGGGACAAAGCGCGCGAGTCTTTGAAAGAGCAGGCCAGCTATGATCTGCGCAGTTCGCTGCTGCTCGAACACATCGCCGGTGAAGAAAAAATTGAAGTAAGCGATCAGGAAGTTGATGACGAGATCAATGCGATCGCCGAAGGCTCCAAACAGTCAGCAGATCAAGTGCGCGCTATCTTGACAAAGCAAGGTGGCGAACGTAGCATCGCTGGCAGGTTGCGCAATCGTAAAGCGCTCGACTTGTTAGTCGAAAATTCGCGCGTGACTGACGAAGCGTGGAAGGAAAAAGCAGACGAGTCTGAAGGCGACACGCAGGAGCAGAAATAATTTTCCATCTCTCATTTTCCATTTCTCACTTGAGGTTGTTTGCACCGAGACCATGTTTTAAATGGCAAATGAATTATCACAAATGGATGACGGAAAATCAGATTTCTAAACCCTGGGCTTTATCTCACATCACAAAAATCTGAGAGCTGATATGGCATTGATTCCCATGGTGGTCGAGCAAACGTCGCGCGGAGAGCGGGCGTTTGACATTTACTCAAGACTTCTTAAAGACAACATCATCTTTCTCGGCACGCCGATCGACGATCAGATTGCCAACCTGATTGTTGCCCAACTGCTCTTTCTCGAAGCCGAGGATCCTGAAAAAGACATCAACGTCTATATCAACTCGCCCGGCGGCTCGGTTACCGCGGGCTTGGCAATCTATGACACGATGCAATTCATCCGTCCCGATGTGACGACGATT
>WNFR01002134.1_pt1 | contig 25576 bp, 19 predicted proteins | sample 5400221 | NCBI WGS metagenome assembly WNFR01 (sample SAMN13153357, study PRJNA577476) | soil metagenome | isolation source: 40 cm soil under Madrone tree | place: USA:California | collected 2016-06-14 | reverse complement strand
CTTTGGACCGAAACTTATGACTACGATGTAGCAAGCATATTTTCGCTGGAAACCGATGTGTCGCGGCGCATAGCCAGCTCGCTGGCTCTTCAGTTGCTGCCCGGTCAGCAGATGACGCGGCCACAAGTGACGAGCGTAGAGGCGTATGACGCCTACCTTCAAGGCCGCTACCACTGGCACAAAGGCTCGGCCGAGGAGGCGAGAAAAGCGCGCGAATATTTCGAGCAAGCCGTGAGAATCGACCCGAACTACGCGCCCGGCTATGCCGCGCTAGCCGGTTACGGAGCCACCGATGATCTCCCCACGAAAGTGGCGATGTCAAAGGCGAAGGAATATGCACTGAAGGCCCTGCAACTCGACCCTTCTCTAACTCAAGCACATACAGCGCTGGCGGGAATTCGATTCTATGGGGATTGGGACTGGTCTGGCGCCGAGAACGAGTTCAAGCACGCTCTCGAACTGAATCCGAACGACGCAGAAGCCCGCCGAGTCTATTCCTTTTATTTGTTGGCCTTGGGACGATTCGAGGAGGCCATGGTCGAGGTCCAGCGCGCCCAGGATTTGGATCCCATTTCCCTCCTGACAAGTGTCAATGCGGGTTGGACCTTCTATTTCGCTCGTCAATACGACCGTGCCATCGAAAAGTGCAAAAGTGCTTTGAAGTTGGATGCGAGCTCAGATGGCGCTCACGCGTGCCTGGGCCAGAGTTACCGTGCCAAGGGGATGCGCGACGAAGCGATCGCCGAAGCCGAACGCGCGGTCACGCTTTCTGGAGGCAATCCAGTTCGCCTGGTAGCGCTCGCCCGGACCTATGCGGCTTTCGGCAAGCAGCCTGAGGCGAAGAGGCTGCTGACGAGGCTGAGCGAGCAGGCTAAGCTCCGCTACATTTCGCCGTACTTATTAGCCATGACGCATGTCGCGCTTGCGGAAGAAGATCAGGCCCTGGCTGCTTTGGAACAAGCTTACCAGGAACGCGACCGTTATCTTGTTTCGCTGAACATTGACGACGCCTTTGACCCGCTCCGAGACAAGGCACACTTCCAAGATCTTTTGCACCGAGTTGGCTTTCCGCCGTAGGGTGCGAGATTCAGCCTCTCGCGGTTGCGCCGATTCTCTACTTGGTCTGATCGACTCCGAATGAGGCGGACGCCGAGTAAGTATGCGAATCGTGCACCACGACAGCGAAGTAGGGATCACCAGATGCGTACTTGGAATCACCGAGTTGAATCACGAACTGGCCCTTCGAGAGGTCGCTGTAGGCCGGCTTAAAGATTTCGTACTTTTTGTAAAACGCCAACGGGTCGCGCTGCAGTTCTTGCTGTCTTTCGGCGGAGAGTTGCATGATGGCGATTTGTGGTTCCTTCGGGCCGAGGCTCGGTTCCTCCCATAACTTAACCACCTTGAAGTCGGCTACGGTTTTCCAAACGGTCGAGACTTTCTCTTGGGCCAAATGCGCGGAGCCGGGCTGCCAAAGGATCAGAAACGTGGTAAGGATCCCCACGAACAGGATTCGCTTCATGTCGCACCTCCGTGGCATGGAATGTAGGGAAGATAAGGTGGGCCTTTTGCAATCCCTCTGTATGCCTATTCGGTTCGAATGTCAAGCCAGCTCACAGAAAGGTCAGAAAGGCGTCGGCGCAAACTTGAGGATGTGACTTGGCTCCCGAAATTTGTGACAGCTTGAGTCGATTGCTGCTCCTTTGTGCAATTGTGACCGAATTATGACGGAAGGCGAGTTCGACGGCATGCCGAGAACTCGTTTGGGAATCAGCGAAATCGACATTCGCGCAGTGACCAATCAGGACACTGACTGGAATTTCGATTATTTAGCGTTTAAGGCCGCTTCCTTGATCTAGATCTTCGGCCACTAGCGGCTGCCACGCTGCCCCAATTTTTCGCGTCGCTTGAGCGATTTCGTCCGCCGATGCTCTGGCGAGCCCGGCACGCCACTCTTTCCACTCTTTCCGGACAGCCGCGAGTTCCGAATCGCTCGCGTCTTTCCAAAACGCCCGTGCCGCCCCGACCGCAGAGCCATATTCGTCGCGAAAATCCTGGTGCAAATATCCTTCAAAAAATGCCCTCAGGGCAGGGAAGTCTGCCGTAATTTTCGCTACACGCTGCTTTTTCTCGCCACTCGTCATCGCGTCTCCGGATACGTCGTCAGCACGTAGAAAACCTCATTGTGGGCAATACATCCGTCAATAACGGCGGCGGCATGTGGATATCCCCCTACAATGCTAACTATAGTTCGCCGATCTTAGTGATAAATAACACGATCGTCGGCAACAGCGACGGTGCGCCACATGAAACTTCGGGAATCTACACGACCGGCTTCGCGCAGAACGTGACATTCACAAACAACATCGTGGTGGCGGTACCTGGACAAAACGCGATTACGTGTGACAATTCCTACAGTTCGGTTTCACCTGTCTTTTCTCATAACGACGCTTATAGCTTCCGCGGAGCAGGCTTTACCGGATGGTGCATTGCCAGTCCCAATTCGGGCAATTTCTCTTCCGATCCCATTTTCCTCAACTCCGACAACAATGATTTCCACCTTTCGCAATCATCACCTGCAATAGACGCCGGCGACAATGCGGCTCCGAATCTGCCATCGGCTGATTTCGACGGTAATCCTCGTGTGGCAGACGGAAATGGCGACGGCGTGGCAGTCATTGACCTGGGTGCCTACGAAGTTGTGAACACTTCTGCGGCTAATTTGAGCCCAATTTCGCTGAGCTTCAATCCTCAGGGAGTCGGCACTACGAGCCCTGCACAGCCGGTGTTGCTGAGCAGTTCTGGTTCGACATCTTTCCAGATCACTAGTATCCAGATTAGCAGTGGGTTTACTCAGACTTCCAATTGCCCGGTGCTCACTGCCGTTGGCAACACTACCGGGGTTGCCGGAGGGAGTTCATGTATTTTCAGCGTAGGGTTTGACCCGACATACGCGGTGTCCCTATCCGGGAGCCTCACGGTGAATGGTACAAAATGGCGCTGCCCTGACCACCCTGCTGAACGGAACAGGTACGACCGGCCCAGTCGCCTCGCTTTCTACGGCCAGCTTGGTTTTTCCCGGACAAGTCGTGGGAACGGCGAGCGCGTCCGAAACGGTTACGCTCACGAACTCGGCTCCCGGTACAGTGACCATATCTTCGATTGCTGCCAACGGGCCATTCTCGCAATCCAACAATTGTGGATCCGCGCTCATCACCGGTTCGAGCTGCCTGATCAACGTCACATTTAATCCTATTGCGTACGGACCATCGAGCAACACGCTCGTCATACGGGACAATGTTAGTGGTCTCAACTACTCCGTTAGTCTCAGCGGAACTGGCGTTGACTTTTCGGTTTCGACCTCGATTGCAACTCCGAGCATGCTCGCCGGGTCTTCTGTAAATATTCCGGTCTACATCAACCCGCTTGGCGGAAATTTCGCAAACTCCGTTTCGTTGTCTTGCGCGGGGCTTCCGAATAATTCAACATGCAGTTTCTCGCCAGCGAACGTGGTGCCAGGGTCAAACGTCGCCACGTCGACCATGACCATCAGCACAAGCCAAGCGGGAACACCTGGCGGGGTCTTTCCGGTCACTGTAACAGGCGTGTCTGGTTCGACGCTCGTCCATTCCGCGCAATTACAATTGGCGATCCTCAAGCCGGTAGCTTCGTTGTCCGCAACGTCTTTGGTTTTCCCAGGACAGGTCGTTGGTTCTAAAAGTTCGCCGCAAACCCTTACCCTCACGAATTCAAACGTAGCACCTGTGAACATCTCTTCAATCATCATTGGTGCGCCATTTACGCTCAGTAGCAACTGCGCCTCTACACTTCCGGTTAGCTCCAGCTGCTCAATCACTGCGGTCTTCAATCCTGTGGTTTACGGACCCGCCAGCGGCACGCTTGCTATACAAGACAACGCCGACGGTCTATCTTACTCGGCGAATCTCAGTGGCACTGGCGTGGACTATTCGATTGTGCCGGCTGTGAATTCGGAGACAATTGCTTGCGGCGAATCTGGGACCACGGCGATCAATCTTCTTGCCCTCGGCGGAACTTTCAACAATCCAGTTGCGCTTTCTTGCTCGGGCCTGCCTAGCAAGAGTACTTGCAGTTTCTCACCATCTAGTCAGATTCCTGGCAGTATTGGCGCATCATCAGCAATGACTATTTCGACGGATCAGTCGGCCACACAGGTTGGAATGTACATCGTGACCGTCACGGGAACTTCCGGCGGATTATCGCACTCCGCGCAAGTACAGTTAACGATTTCCAAAGCGAGACACTGATTCAATAGGCAAGGGCATTGACGGAGTAGGCGGGACGAATCCATATCGAATCAGCTATACAGACGCGCATCAATAACAGGACTGGCCATTTGATGGCGATGGACCTAACCACGTTTTCGCCACCCTCTTTTTAGCCGCTCCGTACCGCTAAAGTTCGCAAACACGAGTTCCGAGCGTTGATTTGGCCGGTTTTCGTGCAATCTGACTTGACAGTGTGCGTGCGCGAGTTGATGTGCTTCGCAATGAGCGGGCGTCCTTGTTTTCAGTCTTGTAGTTGTTCAAGAGCCTGTCGTGTTATGCGCATTGCGAGCATTCTCTCCATCGGACTACTATGAGGCCATGCTGGAAAGCATCGGCCATTATCAGATCCGGCGCAAGATCGGCCAAGGTGGAATGGGTGTGGTGTATGAGGGCTGGGATGATCGGCTCAAGCGAAGCGTGGCCATTAAGGCCATCCCGGAAGGAACGGAAAGCAAAGACGCGCGCGGTCGGCTTTGGCGGGAAGCGCGATCCCTGGCCCGGGTTAATCATCCCGACGTATGTCAGGTGTTCGACGTTCTAGAAGAGGGTGAGGCTCTCGTCCTAATATTGGAATTGCTAAATGGCCAGTCGTTGGCGGAACGCCTTCTAACGGGCATGATTTCCACCTCGGAAGCGTTGGTTATCGAACGCGAGATCCTGGGGGCGCTGCAGGCCCTCCACGATCTCGGCATCGTTCACCGAGATCTGAAACCCTCAATGTGTTCCTGACCCGGCACGGCATCAAGCTGCTGGATTTCGGATTGGCGCGGACGACGGATACGACATTTTTGGGGGACCCGGATCAGACGAGAACAGCGGCGTCACTAACAGCCCCTGGCCTGCTCGTTGGTACTCCCCAGTACAAGGCACCGGAGCAGGCCGGTGGTCTACCTGTGGGTCCCCCCGCCGACATTTTCGCGGCTGGCACAATCCTGTACGAGATGCTGACTAGCAGGCGGCCATTCGACGGCACATCTCTGGTTGAAGTGCTTTATGCCGTTCTGCATCAAAATCCACCGCCGCTGAGCGGGTCGCGCGAAATCGAGGCTTTGGACCGGGTGATTCGCCGGGCGATGGCGAAGCGTGTTGAGGACCGATATTCTTCCGCGCGTGAAATGCTCGGGGCAATGGAATCCATATTACTTTCGGGCAGCACAGCCGTTGCTTCGCGAACAAGAACTGTTTCCCGCATTATTGTCTTACCGTTTCGCGCGTTGAAAAGCGACGAGCAAACTGATTTCCTGGCCTGGAGTTTGCCCGAGGCCATCAGCAATTCCCTCTCGGGGATGGAAAACTTGATCGTGCGGTCCAGCCTGATGGCGGCAAAGCTGGAAAGTCCTCCGGATCCCAGACGCGTCGCAGTAGAAGCGGACGTTGACGCATTCCTGACCGGTTCGTTGGTCCGAGCTGGGGATCGGTTTCGGCTCACTTGCCAACTGATTGAAGCACCTGGTGGTTCGGTATTCTGGTCGGACTCAGCCGATTCATCCATGCAGGATCTTTTTGTGCTGCAGGACGAATTGTGCGAGCACATCTTGCAATCGCTAAAGTTACCGCTCGACGAGCGCGAACAGCGAAGCTTGCGGCGCGATGTTCCGGCAACGGCGAGAGCCTATGAGTGTTATCTTCGGGCCAATCAGATCGCCGTCACACGCACTCTGGATAACATGGGCCTCGCCCGCGACCTGTACCTCCAATGTCTTGAGGAGAGTCCTGACTATGCGCCGGCATGGGCGCGTCTAGGACGCGTTTACCATTTCCTGGAGAAATTTGACGAGGATTCAGGCGAGAATCTGAAGTGCACGGAAGAGGCCTTCAATCGAGCATTCGCTCTCAACCCCGACCTGCCCGTTGCACATAATTTCTATACCTCCGTGGAGTGCGACCAGGGCCACGCGCAAAAGGCCATGTCGAGGTTGCTTGAGCGAGCGCGCTTCCGCAGAAACGATCCGGAATTGTTTGCAGGTTTGGTTCAAGCTTGCCGTTATTGCGACGAACTGGAGGCTTCCGTTGCGGCACACCACCGTGGGCGCCATCTGGATCCCCACCTGGTGACCAGCGCCGCACATACGTATTTCCTTCTAGGAGACTATGGCAGAGCGATCGATTGCTGTGGCAGAAAAGTTGGCTATTACTTGGATTGCGCTGCGCTGGCTGCGCAGGGGGAAAACCAGGCCGCTCTTGCACTTCTTCGGGAACGCACGGAATCGAGAAGCGCCACTGGCGCGATACAGGGAATCATGCGCTCTCTCCGCGCCTACCTTGAAGGTGACTGGAAGGAGTGTCTCAAGGTGCTTGAGGCCGGGGAGGCGGTTATCCTCAAAGATCCAGAGACCTCGTTCTATACGGCCCGTCAACTCGCGCGCATCAACCAGACCGACCGGGCCCTCTCCGCTCTCTCCAACACAATCGACATGGGATATCTGTGCGCAACCGCCATTTCACGCGATCCGTGGTTCGCATCTTTGCGACCTAGCCCTCGTTACACGGAACTCATGCGCAAGGCCGAGCTACGCCGCAGTGAATCGCATGTCGCCTTCCTTGCAGCGGGCGGGGATCAAGTGATCAGCGTCATGTAAAGCGGGAAAGCCATGAGTTTCACTTCCGGATATTTGGACATCAGCTTCAGGCGGCATCCGCAGTTAGGAACTTGCCAGTAGGATTTTTGGGAATTGATTGGCGTTAAGCAGGAACTTTCCTCCAGAACGGCAGAATCGCCCAAGCCGTTCTAGTTCCCGAGCGGGAGTTTTTCACCTGTAATTCCACCCGTAAGAAGTCCGGCTTGGCCGTGGCTCAAAGTACTAAGGCAGTACCCGACGCGCTCCAAGTTTTTAAGCCATTCCGTAGTGCTCTCCGTACCCTTGAAACTTTGTCTGACACTTATTTCGGCGTAGTTTGGCGGTCCCGGTCGTTTGCTAAGTTGTTCAGCGTATTGGTCAGGTCTGGGGTTCGAGTCCCCACGAGCCTACCATCGTTTTCAGCCCCGCCATTTCGACGTCGCCATGCGTTTATTGCGTTGGCGCTTCCGGAAGGACCCAGACTGTTTGGATCTCGCAGGGGCTTAATCTCCTTTATGGCAGTGATTAGCGGCCATTGACCTGCCTAAATTAGAAGTCCCACTTCCTAACTTCATTTCACTGGCCCTTGATACTTGAGGGGCGATGGGCATGCGCAACGAAGCCTTCAAAGAATGGCTGCAGTATTTGAGTTTGGACGGTGATGGCGAACTCGCAAAGAAGTTGGAGACAAAAGCAAAGGAACTCTCCGACCCAGGTCCCCGACTCGCGCACATTACTCTCAACTATTACCAGGAAAAAATGAAAACACAGTACGTTGCGGCACTCACCATCGCCAGCGTTTATATCAATCTCGGCGACAAGGATAAAATGTTCGAGTGGTTGAACCTTCCGGTCGATTCTTCCAGCCCTGGCGCGGGTCGGAATTGACTCAACGAGCTTCCTCCACATCGTGCAAAGCGGACCCTGCTAGCCGCCGATCCGCAGGATAGGCCGCACCTCGATACTGCCGAGTTTAGCCAGTGGAATTCCTGCGGCGATTTCGAGAGCCTCGTCCATTCCCGCGGCCTCTACTAATATGAAGCCGCCCACAACCTCCTTGGTTTCGGCGAAGGGCCCGTCGGTAACCGACATTTTGCCTCGGCGGACTCGAACGGTGCGAGCTCTGCCCACCGGCTCGAGCGCTTCGGCAGCGATGTACTGACTCCTTCCGCGCAACTCGTCGTTATAGGCCAGGGAGTTGCGATCCAATGCCGTTTTTTCGCTGGGCGAAAGAGCGGTCAACGTTTCGGGTTCGAAGTAAACCAAACATAGAAATCTCATGGTATTGCTCCTGGGAGAGTTGGTGACATCTCTACATACTCGTCGTTTGGGAACCAGCGAAATCGACATTCGCGCGGTAGGGCAAATCAGGGCTGCCCGGAATTTCGATTATTTAACGTTTTAGGGCCGTTTCCTCGTAATCGAGCTCTCCCGCCTGACGGCCGGCTACAAAGAATCCAGCACTCCAGAATCGGATCTTGGTTCTTCGCCCCGATTCGCATTCACCGAAGCATGCACTACGGACCCATCGGGAATCGTGCGCGCGGCCCCGAATGGGATGCCCCACCTGGCGCACTTAGAAGTGAAGTCGTAAAAGAATGTGGAAGAAATTCCAGCAGCCACCACCAGAACGTCAGCGAGTTGAGCAATGTCGGCGACGCATATCGCTATCTGATCAACGTTTATGAGGAAGGGACAACGTTTTCCTGTTTGGATTCAGCCGAGGAGCTTACACAGTCCGCGCTCTCGGAGGTGTGTTGCATATGTACGGGCTACTGCGTCCCGGCAACGACGGACTGATCCCTTACATCATCGCGATGTACGCGAAAAAAACGCGTAATCCCGCGCCAAACGCCAGTCCCATCACGATCGACCACGCTTTGCTGAGACGGTTACGCGCCGTCGGAGCGTCCATCGGGCCCCCACCGGGATGGTAGTAACCGACCTGCTTTATTCCATCGATGATTAAAGTCGCATAGAGCTTGACCACGTTGGAGTTGTGGTCTCCGAATTCATTTCCCGTCCCGTCGCATCAAATGACAATGTTCTTAGGCACATGGACCCCAGAACGCGCGCCGCTAGTTCCCCGCGAAGCGTTTCAGACTTTCTTTTATCTCTCATATTGCCTTAACCGATATCATATTTTGACGTCGACCGCGTCACTATCATTTCCTCATGTCGGTTCAGAACATAGAGTCGCCCATTGCATTAGCCTCGGGATTGACAATCTGTCTTCGTTGACTTGCCTTGTACCTCACCCTAAGATGAGGCTCCAATGGCTGATTCCGCATCGCTCATTGGGCAAACGATTTCGCACTACCGCATCCTGGAGAAGCTCGGTGGCGGCGGAATGGGCGTGGTCTACAAAGCTCAAGACACCCGGCTGGATCGTTTTGTCGCTCTGAAATTCCTGCCTGACGATGTCGCCCGGGATCCCCAAACCTTAAGCCGTTTCCGTCGCGAAGCCAAAGCGGCCTCCGCTCTCAGCCATCCGAGCATCTGCACCATTTACGACATCGGCGAACAAGATTCGCGAGCCTTCCTCGCCATGGAATATCTGGAAGGCAGTACGCTGAAGCATCGCATCGGCAGCCGGCCGGTAGAACTGGAAACGCTTCTCACACTCAGCCTCGAAATCACCGATGCCCTCGATGCCGCGCATGCAAAGGGCATCATCCACCGCGACATCAAACCCGCGAATATTTTCGTCACTGCTCGTGGCCACGCGAAAATTCTCGATTTTGGTCTCGCGAAAATCGATGTGTTTGTTCAAGGCGTCTCTACATTGCCAACGGCAACCGGTGAAGAACTGCTGACCAGCCCCGGCACTGCCCTGGGCACAGTCGCTTATATGTCTCCGGAACAAGTGCGCGGCAAAGATCTCGATGCGCGCTCGGATCTTTTTTCCTTCGGCGTGGTGCTGTACGAAATGGCCACCGGCGCGTTGCCTTTCCGCGGCGAGACGTCAGGCATTATTTTTGAGTCCATCCTGAATCGCGAACCGGTTGCGCCGGTGCGCCTGAACCCCGATCTCCCGTCCCGGTTGGAAGAAGTGATCAACCGCGCGCTGGAGAAAGATCGCAATTTACGCTACCAGCATGCATCCGACATGAATGCCGAATTGCAGCGGTTGAAACGCGATAGCAGTTCGGGTCGCTCCCCGGTTTTGGCTTCGAGTACGGCTGAAAGCGGAACACCTGAGTCACGCTCCGCGATTGCTCACCTCGCGCCTCGTCAGACTCCGCGATTTCGCTATCGTTATATTGCGGCGGCCGGGGCACTTCTGCTGGCAGCAGCACTCTTGGGCGGTTTTCTTCTTCGTCGTTCCACACGAAGCGCCGTTCCTGCCGCGAACGATTGGCAGCAACTGACGTTCTTCACCGATTCCACGGTGTATCCTTCGCTCTCCGCCGATGGCCGCATGCTGACTTTCATCCGCGGCAGCGACTCCTTTTTTGGTCCCGGGCAAATCTATGTCAAATTCCTGCCCGACGGCCAGCCCGTGCAACTGACCCACGATTCGAAACAAAAATTAAGCCCGACATTTTCTCCTGATAGCTCGAACATCGCCTACGGAACGGCAGGACCATGGAGTACCTTTACGGTTCCCGTTCTTGGCGGAGAGCCCCAGGTTCTCTTGCCCAACTCTTCGTCTTTGACTTGGATCGAAGGAGGAAAGCGGCTGCTGTTCTCTGAAATCAAAGAAGGATTGCACATGGCGGTCGTCACCAGCGACGAAGGCCGGGGACAAATCCGTGACGTATACGTTCCTCCTGGCGATCGCAGCATGGCCCATCATTCTTATCTGTCGCCCGACGGGAAATGGGTACTGGTGGTCGAAATGGATAGCCGTGGCCAGATATTGCCGTGCCAGGTTGCTCCCTTTAATGGGAATGGCGACGGACACGTTGTGGGTCCACCTGCTAAGCGATGTCTTTCAGGCGGTTGGTCTCCCGACGGAAAGTGGGTCTATCTGACGGTTGAGACTGACCAATTTCACATCTGGCGTCAGCGTTTTCCCGATGGCGCACCCGAACAGATCACTTTTGGCCCGACTTCGCAAGAAGGCATTGCGATGGCCGCTGACGGCAAATCGTTGATTACATCAGTCGGTTCGCAGGACAGCACCGTATGGCTGCATGATAAGGACGGTGACCATCAAATCTCTTCCGAAGGGAATGCAGTTGCACCGCAGTTTTCCTCTGATGCAAACAGCCTCTATTTCTTAATGGCGAACGGCCAAACGGCCGGGGTTGAACTCTGGGTCAGGAAGTTGGCTACCGAAAAAACTGAGAAGCTCCTGCCGGGCTATTCTATGGAAACTTTTTCAGTTTCACGGGATGACAAAAAAATCGCGTTCTCTGTGAAAGATGCGAGTGGCCACACCAGCATCTGGATTGCGCCGACGGATCGTCACTCGTCGCCGCTGCGGATCTCTTCAACGGAAATCGAAGATTCTCCGTTTTTCCTTCCCGATGGCGACCTGGTTTTTCGCGCCGTGGAAGGCGGGTCGAATTTTATCTATCGCATGAAAGACGATGGCTCGGAACGCCGCAAAGTCAGTTCCGAACGGATTTTGGATGCGCTTGCAGTGTCACCCGACGGCCGTTGGTTTGTCGCGGTCGCTCCAGTCCCAGATCAGAAGCAATTGGTTGCGGCCAAGGCATTCCCCGTGGATGGCGGAGCCGCCGTTACCCTATGTTTGGGTTATTGCTCGCTCAAATGGGATAGCTCCGGAAAATTTGCGTATGTCTATCTCCCATCGTTCTCGCAGAGCAGTTATGCGATCCCGGTTCAGCAAAGCTCCGGACTTCCCAGGCTGCCTCCTGCGGGAGTTTCGCGAATCGAGGATCTGGCGCAATCAAAAACCGGCGCGGTAATTCCTTCGTTCGTGGACTCGGCGGTAAACCCCGGCCTCTACGCGTACACCCACCAGAATACTCGCCGCAACCTTTATCGCATCCCGTTGCCGTAGCTCCAGAAATTTCATGCGTATGTGAACGCAACTCCAAGCCCAGCATGGAGATGCAGCAGCCTGATTTTTGCCATCAGAATCGAGCTGTATCTCTTATTTCTTCGCCTGACGCCTGCTTGAGCCACTCTTCCCGCAATGCTATTCTCGCTGCATGGCGGACCCCACCACGATTATTTCTCCGGAGGCCGCTCCCTCCCCGGCTCTCGATCATTCACGGCGTCAGCTGGAAGTACTGCTTGACGTCAGCAAAATCATCGCGCAGCATCGCGATCTAAAAACTCTATTCCACGAACTCGCCGCGCGCCTGCACTCCGTAGTCGAATCCGATTTCTTGACTTTGGTTCTCCACGATCCCGTCAAGAACACCATGCGCCTTCACGTCCTGGAAACTCGCGTGGAAAGCGATAAGCCGGTCGGCACGGAATATCCCGTGGAAGGCAATCCGTCGGGTTGGGTCTGGCAAACGCAGCAACCGTTTATCGTTACCGATCTTGAAACAGAAACGCGCTTTCCGGAATTTCTCGTCCGGCTGCGCGGCGCTGGAGTTCGCTCTTTTGCCATTCTTCCACTGACCACCGCGCAACACCGTCTTGGCGCCATGGGTTTTGGAAGGGTTCGTCCACAAGCCATTTCCGATTCGGACATTCAATTCATGCAGCGCGTCGCGGCGCAGGTAGCCGTCGCCGTGGACAATGCGCTGAACTTTCAATCCGCACAGACCTCCCAGCAGGAACTCGCCGAGCAGCGAGACCGCCTGCAGGTTTTGCTCGATATCAACAACGTCCTGGTCACTAGTCGCGAACTGAGCGATCTTTTCCGCGGGATCGTTTCCGCGCTCACCCGCGTCATCCATCACGATTACACCAGCCTCGCGCTTCTAGACCAGTCAACTAACCGGCTGCGAATTCATGCGCTGGATTTTGACGGCTCTGACTCTCTCTTTGCCGGAAAAGAAGTCACCGTATCACTCGAGGAATCGCCGGCCGGCCGTTGCATGCGCGCCGCAAAACCCACCATATTTCATGGCGCGGAGCTGGATCAGTTTCCAACTGAACTTGTCCGTGTCTTGCGCGAAAAAGGCCTTACTTCTGTCTGCTGCGTGCCCCTGATCAGCAAAGGCCGCGCATACGGCACGCTGAATCTCGCCAGCCGCCGCCTTGACGCCTTCAACGATGGCGATGCCGAGCTTCTCGACCGCGTCGCTGCACAAATCGCCATCGCCGTTGAAAACGCTTTGGCCTTCAAGGAAATCGATTCCCTTAAAAATAAACTAGCAGTGGAAAAACATTATCTGGAAGAAGAAATCCGCAGTGAATTCAACTTCGAGGAAATCGTCGGCGAAAGCCCCACCATCAAGCGCGCGCTTGCTCAGGTCGAGCTCGCCGCCCCTGGCGACACCACGGTTTTAATTCTCGGAGAAACCGGCACCGGCAAAGAGCTGATCGCGCGCGCCATTCACAATTTAAGTCCACGCCGCGAACGCACCTTCGTCAAAATCAATTGTGCCGCCATTCCCGGTGGCTTGTTGGAAAGTGAACTTTTCGGCCATGAACGCGGCGCTTTCACTGGCGCGATCAGCCAGAAAGTTGGCCGTTTCGAACTCGCCGATAAAGGCACAATTTTTCTCGATGAAGTCGGCGACATTCCGCTGGAACTGCAGCCCAAACTATTGCGCGTTCTGCAGGAGCACGAGTTCGAACGCCTCGGGGCCATGCGCACCGTTCATGTGGATGCTCGCGTTGTCGCCGCAACCAATGCGGACTTAAGCCGCCTGGTCGCTGAGCGCAAATTCCGCAGCGATCTTTTCTACCGCCTCAACGTTTTCCCGATTCAGATTCCGCCGCTTCGCGATCGCCGCGAGGACATCCCACTTCTCGTGCGCTATTTCGTGCAGAAATTCAGTCGCAGCCTGAATAAACTTGTGCAGTACGTTCCATCCGATGCCATGGACGCCCTGGTGTCCTACTCGTGGCCGGGAAATATTCGCGAATTGGAAAATCTTCTTGAACGCGCCGTCATTCTTTCTCCCGGCAAAGAACTGCGCGTTCCTTTCTCCGAGTTGCGCAACGCTTTGGCTGCGCCCGCGGACGAGTCTCCGCTCACCATCTCGACCACAGCTCCCGTCGCTACTCTGGAAGAAGCAGAACGCCAGCACATCCTCCGCGCCCTGCGCCAAACCGAATGGCGCATCGCCGGCCCGCGCGGCGCCGCCGTTCTACTCGGCATGAAGCGCACCACGCTGCAAGCGCGCATGCGCAAACTCGGCATCCGCCGCCCGCTATAATCCTCCGCGTATCGCTTAACCGTCATTCCGAGCGGTTCTTGCGAGGAGTATCTCTCTTACTTCAATTCCGTATTCAACAAATTCGCCAACCGCGCTCCTGCCAATGCCACTCGCTGCTTCGCCAACGCTGCCGCATTTCTTCTGTACGCGGGTGTCAACGTAAACGGCCCATCTCCCGCCGCAATCGGCGCCGCATAAGCAGTCTGCTGCGCCTTCATAAAACTTTCCGCAATCCAATCTTTCTCGTCGGACTTCGCCGCCAGATCCGCTTCCGCCCTCGGCAATTTTCTCGCGGCCCCTATCACGGTATTCAGCTTATTGCTCCTACCGAGCAGGTCGTCCCAAAACGCATGCAACTCGCGACTCTTACAACTCAACTTCACCAGATTGCCGCCAGCATCGCCCTGTGGATCGCTTCTGCTCACACGAGTCGCAGCATGCAGAGGCTGGTGTACGTCGCCAACCAAATGCAACAGCCACGTCAGATCGTATGACTTCAGTGAATCAGCGCCGCTTGAAGCCAAGACGGCGCGAAACAGCGCAATCCGTTCCTGCGCATTCGGTGTGGGAATCGCAGGCAGCGGCGTCCCGTCAGCGCTAAACGGCGTATCAATGAAATGCCAGTACTTATGCATCAGCAAATCGTCGTACCCGGTATTTCTTCCCGAATCTGGACTGCCAACCGGGCGATTGCCGCCCTGGCTTCCGTCCTGTGTATAAGTCGAATCCCGCTTGATCCCATCAGCCCACGTCGCCGCAATCATGAAAATCATCAGGTTCTTGTCGTCAGGCGACGCCCGTGGCATCTCTTGTTCCACCGTCGCCGACCAATCGCCATACTTCGGATTCAGCCTCAGCAACGCGTTGACGCGACCGCGCGTCGTAGGCGTCAATTGTTTGTACGCCACATAAGCCACGGTCATATGTCCGCGATCGTTCCACGCTAACGCCTGCCCGCTCAACGCAAGTCCTAACATCACGCACGCCAGAACTCTCAACACCTTCGCAATGAATTGCATGAACCCTCCGCAGCTCGCTGAATAGGACGTTTGCGCCACAATCATTTTTAATATTTTTTGAATAACGACTCGTTAACGTATTGCGACTCTTGGACGACCGTACTTTCTCTCCGGTTTCCCGCTAACTCCGTGTAAAATTATCAGTTCAGCTTCACGGAAAAGGGTCCACAAGGGCGCACATGGCAAACGTCAACACCAAGAAGGGCATCATCGGCATTCTCACCGGCGGCGGCGACGTCCCCGGCCTCAATCCCGCGATCCGCGGTGTTACTTTCCGCGCGCTCCGCGAAGGCTACCAGGTCATCGGCTTCCGCCACGGTTGGGGCGGCCTGATCGAAATGGTGCGCGACAAATCCTACGATAACTCCGAAAATTATCTGGTCCTTACCGAAGAAATTGTCAATCGCGCCGGGCGCACCGGCGGTACTTTCCTCCATTCTTCACGCACCAATCCCGGCCGCACCAGCAAAGCCAACGTGCCAGAACATCTAAAATCTCAATACAACGCTGAGAAAAATGATCTCACTCCCGAAGTCCTGAAAAATCTCGAATGGCTCGGCATCGACTACATGGTTCCCATCGGCGGCGATGACACTCTGAGCTACGGCGTGCGTCTGCATCAGGAAGGCTTCAAAGTAGTCGCCATTCCAAAAACAATGGACAACGACGTTCCCGGCACCGACTACTGCATCGGCTTCAGCACTTGCGTCACACGCACTATTCAACTGACCAACGATCTGCGCACCTCAGCGGGTTCGCACGAACGTTTTCTCGTGCTTGAAGTTTTCGGGCGCTACGCCGGATTCACCGCCATGCTTCCAACCATGGCCGGGGCCGCGCACCGTTGCGTTATTCCCGAGCACAAGTTCGATATCGACAATCTCACCGAGCGCCTGGTATCCGACCGCCACAAAAATCCCAGCCACTACGCCACGGTTCTCGTCTCCGAAGGAGCCATGTTCGAAGGCGGCGAAATGATCTTCGAAAGTGAATCCGCTGACGCCTATGGGCACAAAAAACTTGGTGGCATCGGCGAAATCGTCGCCGAAGAAGTAAAAAACCGCTCCGCCAAATTCAACAAAGGCAAGAAAATCGAGGTCATCAGCCAGAAACTCGGTTACCTCGTTCGCTCTGGCGATCCCGACGCGCTCGATTCCATCGTGCCCATGGCTTACGGCAACCTCGCGCTGGATTTAATTCTCAATAAAACTTTCGGCCGTCTCGTGGTCCTCAAGGAGGGCCGCTACGACAACGTGCCCATCGGCACCATCACCGCCACGAAAAAATTCGTCAACGTGAAAGAGCAGTACAACACCGAGCGCCTTCGCCCGCAATACACCAGCTTCGCCAACAAGCCCCTCTTCCTGATGGGCTCCTAGCCGCAGTCTATCCTTGCGGCTGTCTTTGTAGCGGTTCCGACCCTGTCGGAGCCATCTTAGGGTTGCCGCTTTTTCTTTGTGTAGCGGCGGGTTATCCCGCCGTCTTTCTTTCGTAGTGGTCGCCTGCCTGCCGCAGGCAGGGCCTTCAGACCCGTGCCTTTTCTTTTATGTACTCATAAAAAGCCCGACTAACAAATACGAGCTCTCTTGTGTCCACCTGCGCAACCGGCCTGCTATCTCTTTCGCACAGCCCTCTTTCCTTTCCCGCTATTTCCCCTCACAATTCTTACCAGCCTCCCCGGCCGGACAGCGCGCAATATTTTCTCTTGCGCGTTTAGCCTGAATTCTGTTTCGCTATCAACATTCTGCCGCACGCAACCCCGCGCGCGGACCGGCGGTGCTCGATGTCAGCAACAGCGCAACATCTTCTCGGCCAGCTCGCGGACGGCCGTTTCCCGCTCCGCAAGCTTCTCGGCGTCTCGCAGAATTCTGCAGTCTTCCTCACCTCGGAACCCGTGCAGCCCGGCGACCCTGCTCCCGACATCGCCATAAAATTAATTCCCGAAGATCCTGCCACCTCCGACCTGCAACTAGAACACTGGCGCGCAGCCGCTGCTCTTTCTCATCCCGGACTTCTTCGCATCCATCATTTCGGCCGCTGCACCATCGACGGCTCGCCTTGCCTCTACATCGTCACCGAACGCGCCGACGAAGACCTCGGCCAGCTTCTGCCGCGTCGCGCGCTCACGCCCGACGAAACCAGCGGCATGCTAGCCGCCGTCCTTCCCACACTCGATTTTCTTCACGAAAACGGCTTCGTCCACGCCGGCGTAAAGCCGTCCAACATTCACGCCACCGGCGACAACGTCAAACTTTCCGCCGACCGCATCGTTCCCGCCGGCGAATCCGCTTCCACCTGGCCGCTGGCCGCACCGTTCGCAGCTCCCGAGTCTGTACTTTTTCCCGCGTCCGACATGTGGTCTCTCGGGGTTTCCATCTGCGAAACACTAACCAAAGTTTTGCCGCAGCAACGTCCCTCCGGCCGCTTCGTACTTCCAGCACTCCCCCCTCCCTACGAAGAAATCGTTCGCTCCACTCTCGTTGAAGACGTCACGCTCCGCATCACCCTCGACCAGGTTCGCTCGCTCCTCGATCCCTCGTACGCCCCAAAACACCGAGCCACACCCAGCACCAACGAACCCGCCCCTTCTCACGCCGATCCCGCTCCCGTGGACTCGCCCTATATCCGCCCGCCCGAAGTCCCCAATTCTCCCGAGTCCCTCATCGCCGCAGTCGAGCCGCCTTCCGCCGCATCTTCGTCCGCGCACTCTCGCGCCGTTCAACGCCAACCGCTTCCAGAAATCGATCCACTCGCCGTGCCGCTTTCCCCAATTTCCCCCAACGCTTCTCCCAGCGCCTCCCGCACTGTACCGTCGCAACCCTCGCGCGCTCCGATTCCCGTCACGTCGCTTCCGCAAATCAACGCCACCATCGGCAGCCCGCGCCGCGCCATTTCTCCCAATCCGCGGCCTCGCTCCAATAAACTTTTTCTAGTCAGCGCAGCCGCCGCTGTCATCCTGGCGATCATATTCGTGCCGCGCCTGATCCTGCGTTCGTCCAAATCCTCCGCGCCCAATTCCGCCAACTCCAGCGCCACTTTTCCAGTTCCCAAGAACTCGGCCTCGCCATCCAGCGCGAACCCGTCGCCATCTTCGAATTCCGCAAACGCCGCAAAATCGAACGCGAACTCTGCGCCCATGTCGCCCAGAAATTCCGCCGACCTGAATCCGCCGGTCGCAAACTCGACCGACGCAAGCTCACCCGCAACAAACGCGCCGACCACAACTTCGCCTTCTCCAAATTCAAATTCGCGCGCAAACAAAAGCAATCCCTCCGCAAAATCCGAATCGCCAAGTCCCTCGGCGTCCTCGCGCAATGTAACTCCGCCTTCGCCCGCCGCCACGCTGCCTCCCGGACTCGTAACTCACGCTCCCTCAAACGTAAATCCCGCAGCTCTGTCCATCGCTGCTCCCTCCATCCAGCGCAAAGTCCTTCCCGTAGTTTCCGAAAAAGCCCGCTCCACCATTCACGGCAGCGTCCGCATCAACGTTCGCGTGCAACTCAATCCCGACGGCACCGTCTCCTCCGCCGAACTAGCCGCTCCCGCCCCCAGCCAATTCTTCGCTGACCTCTCCCTAAAAGCCGCCCGCCAATGGCAATTCGCCCCGCCATCTTCCTCTGACGCTTTGCCCTCCTCCACCGTAGTCCGCTTCGACTTCACTCGAACCTCCACCGCCGCCTACCTGCCATAGGCTTGCTCTGGCGGTTGGCGTTCTTGCCGCTGTTTTTCTCTTGCTCTGCCGTTGTTCGTTCTTGTCCGTTACTCTTGCGGTCGTTTCTTGCCGTCGATCTTGCCGTTGTTTTTTCCGTTGTGGGGGCCGGTCTTCAGACCGGTGCTTTTCTCTTTTTCTTTGTCCTTTTTTCCCGTCCGTTTCTAAACGAGCGCCGCATACGAATTCCGCCGACGCTTTCACGATCGGCTCTGGGAAAAAGCTTCTATGACTACATCCTCCGCCCTCCGGATTCCATCGACAACGTCGCCTGCTATATCTGGTGAAATCCCGTAAGAAAACACCTCTGCACCCGCCCCTCCGACTTCGCGTTTTCCGGTTCACAAACCATCGACTGGATCAGCCGTTGTCAGCTGCGCCACTGGGAGAAAACTTACAACTGCATCTGACCACACCAGCCCCTTGCCTACCTCACCCCACTGGAATTTATCACCCACTGGAAACAAAATCTCGGAAAGGCAAAGTGTCACTAATCTACTGGACGAGTACACTCCCTTGCTTCCTGCCCCACCCCGGAGTACCCTCGCGACTCATGCCAAACATCGAAAAACACGCCCCGGGCAACTTCTGCTGGATCGAACTTGCCACCACCGACCAGCCCTCCGCCCAATCCTTCTACGAAAAAATCTTCGGCTGGTCCGCCAACAACATTCCCATGGGCCCCGACGGGGTTTACACCATCTTCCAGCTCGAGGGACGCGACGCCGCGGCCGCCTGCTCCCTTCGTCCTGACCAACTTCACCAAGGCGTGCCCTCGCACTGGAATCTCTACATCGCCGTGCAAAACGCCGACGCCTCTGCCGCCCGCGCCAAAGAACTTGGCGGCACAGTTCTGGCTCCGCCCTTTGACGTTTTCGATGCCGGACGCATGGCCGTCCTGCAGGACCCCACCGGCGCCGTGTTCTCCCTCTGGCAGCCCAAGCGAAATCCCGGCACCGGAATTGCCGGCGCGCACGGCACCCTCTGCTGGGCCGACCTCAGCACGCCCGATCAGGCCCGCGCCGGAGAGTTCTATTCGGCACTTTTCGGCTGGCACATCATGAAGGAAGACGAAGACCCCGCCCACAACTACTGGCACATTCAGAACGGTGAAGAGTTTATCGGCGGCATTCCTCCCGCCTCTCACCGCCAGCCTGCAACCCCGGCTCATTGGCTCGCCTACTTCACCGTTTCCGATTGCGACGCCACGGCCGCCGAAGCCAGGAAGCTCGGCGCCACGCTGTACATGCCGCCTGCCGACTTCGAAGACATCGGCCGCATCTCCATCATGGCCGACCCGCAGGGCGCCGCTTTCGCCATCTTCAAAGCCGCCGCCCGCCGTGCCGCTTTACCCTGAAGTTCCTACGCTTCACTCTCATTCCGACGCTCTGTGCCTCGGTGTCTCTGTGGCAAATCTTTCTCCGAGTTATTTCTCTCGCGTCCGAGCTACCACCGCTCGCGACCCACTACTCACCGCTCGCCGCCCTGTGCTACCTTTCCCCTTGGCCTCTCGGACGCCACCACCACCGTGGACACCCAGAAAGCCGCGGTTCTCGCCGCTCTGGCCATTGCCGACGAGCTGCACAGCGGCCTGCGCGAACGCACCGAACAGGAAGAACTCTTGCGCGAACAAGCCGAGCGCTGCCTAACCCTCGTCGAACGCGCCCTCAAACAAACCGCCTGAAGTGGCCTCAGTCGGGCGATGCGATGCCTTCGTACAGAAACGTCATCGGCTTTGGACCGTGTTTCATATAGCCGGTCGTCAGGTGCGTGATGTGAAAACCCGCCTGCTCCAACAAACCAGAAATAGGCCGGTTCAAATGGCAGCCGCCGGCAATGCGCTTCCAAATCGGCGTCAAACGATCCTGCCACTTTTTCACGCTCGCGTCCGGCGACAGCCCGTGTTCGACAAAAAGAAGTTGTCCGCCCGGCTTCAGTACACGTCGCATTTCGCGCAACGCTTGCGGCGCATCGGGAATCGAACACAGCGTCCAGGTCATCGCCACGGTGTCCACGGCGCCGGGCTCCAGCGGAATCGCTTCCGCCGAAGCTTCCAGGAAATTCACGGCGGCGATGCGCTGGGAAGATTCGCCGGCCGCGCGGCGCGCCATGCTGATCAATTTTGCGGAAGGCTCCAGCGCAACAATTTCTTTTACGCCTTGCGGATAAAATTTCAGATTCGCTCCCGCGCCGATTCCAATTTCCAGTACGCGCCCTTCCGCTCCCGCAAGCACTCGTTCGCGGTAAGGATCGAGCTCGCGATTGCGCATCGCGAGATTCACCAGGTGCGGAACAACATGCTCTTGGTAAAAACTCATGACGGATTCTTTCACCGCGGCGGCCAAAGACTCTACAACTCTTCTTTGACTCGCAACCGCCCTCACTGGCTCCAGTCGGTTGGAGCGCGATCCCAGCGATGCTTTTGCAATTCCGCCTGCAGCGCACCGGGCAGCGGACCCTTATCGCTGGCGGCGATGTTCGCTTCCACGTTGCGGATTTTTCGCATCCCGGGAATGATCGTGCTCACATCCGGATTATTCAAAATAAATCGCAACGCCATTTCCGGCATCGAGGAGCCGGACGGAATTAAATGTTTCAACGCGTCGGCGTGCTCCACGCTGTTGCGCAAATTTTCTGGAACAAAATATGTACTGCGCCAATCTCCTTTCGGCCATCCGCTGTCGAGCGTCAGCGTTCCGGTCAGTGAACCTTCATCAAACGGAACGCGCGCAATCACCGCGACATCTTTTTCGCGGCACGCGGGGAAAAGTTCATCTTCCGGATTCTGGTCGAAAATGTTGTAGATCACTTGCACCGCGTCAATCAATCCGGATTTCACCGCGCGAATTCCGTTCCACGGTTCCCAGCGGTTCAGGCTGATTCCGATGGCGCGCACTTTTCCGCTGGCGCGTAATTGTTCGATCGTGCGAACCATGCGCTCATCATCAAGCCATTTGTCCTCCCAGGTGTGGTACTGGATTAAATCGAGTGTGTCCGTTCCAATGTTGCGCAAACTTTTTTCCACGTACTCGAAAACGTATTCCGGCGGATACGATTCATCCAGCGTGAACGTACGCTTGGATGGCCACTGGCGATTTTTCGGAGGAACTTTCGTCGCAACATATACTTTCTCGGACGGATTTGCACGTAGCGCTCTGCCCAGCAGCTCTTCGCTGTGGCCGTTGCCATACGCCCACGCGGTATCAAAAAAATTGCAGCCAAGATCGATTGCCCGCTGCAGCGACGCCAGCGATTCGGCGTCTTCGGAACCAGTCCATCCCGCCATGCCCCACATGCCATATCCAATTTCGCCCACTTGCCATCCGGTGCCTCCAAACCGCCGTAATTTCATGCGCTCGTCTCCTGGCAGGATTATATGACGCGGAATGCGCATTCTGCTTATGACTGTTGCGATTCAGCTGTACCTCGGTACAGGCCGTTTGAAACTGTGTTGCTGTTAGCATCAATTAGCAAAGAGTTGGTCCTTCGGAGACATATTCTGATGACGCGTGTATGGAGCAGTTTTGCCGCAATAGTTCTGGCTTTTTGTGCCGCAACGACGCCTGCACAGCAGCATGCGGCACAACCGGCTGCGACAAAAATCGCCGTGCGACCAAACTCTGAGCCAATGCGCTTGACTACCAAGTCGGAACACGCGCGGGAACTTTTTGGCCAGGCGATTGTTTTGAGTGGAAACTACCGGCTGGACGAATGCCTGAAAAGTTTGCGGACGGCGGTGGGCGAAGATGCAACTTTTGCGGCCGGATGGAGTTTGCTGGCGTACTTCGCGACCGATGCGCATGAAGCGGCGGACGCGTTGACGCATGCGCAAAGCCTGGTGGCAAAAACTTCGCCGAGTGAAATGCTCTTTGTGCGCTGGGTGGCCGCACAGAAACATAACGACCAGATCGCGGCGATTTCCAATCTGAACGATTTAACGAAGCGGGAATCTGGCGACAAATTTATTGTGTACCTCGCGGGACGCTGGTTTTTGGATCAGCGAGATCAGCAAAAGGCGGTTCCACTTTTTGAAAAAGTTCTGGTGCTCGATCCGGAGTTCACTCCGGTTTTGAACCGGCTAGGGTACGCCTACGCGGCAATGGGCGATATGGCGCATGCGGAAACATTGATGCAGCGTTATGTGGCGGCGATGCCGGCTGATCCGAATCCGGAAGATTCCTACGGAGATATTCTTTTCAAGGCCGGCAGATACAATGAAGCGCGCGCACACTTTGAAGCGGCGCTGAAAAAGGATCCGTCGTTTGGACCTTCGCAGCACGAGTTGGGTGATGTCTTCGCGATGCTGGGCAATCAGGATGCGGCGCGCGACGCCTATCACAAATCCGCGCTGCTGGCGGCAAATCCCCGGCGCAGCCTGGAATACCGGTCATCAATCGCATTGAGCTACGTTCGCGACAACTTGTACGGATTCGCCGACCGGGAATACTCAGCACTGGTGGCGGAAGCGAAAGCGCAAAAGTACACGGACCTGCAAGCCAGTTTTCACGAGGCGATGGCGCTATACCAAACCGATGACCTTGCAGCGATGAAACATCTGGATGCAGCGGAAGATGCGATTCGCAACGACGAAGACCTGGCAACGGTGACGCGCGATGAGCACATGGCAACGATCCGCCGCTGGCGCGGAGTGCGTTCGATGCATGCGGGAAATCCAGCGATGGCGGATGTGTGTATTCGAGTGATGGAACAAAAGTACGAATCCACGGAAAACGAATTTATTGGCGATCAATTGCACGCATTGCGCGGCGCGTGGTTCTTGGAACAAAAGAAGTTCGCACAGGCGATTCCGGAGTTGGAACAAGCCAGCGACGATGCTTTTTCCTTGGAGCTACTGGCACGCGCCAAGAGGGAATCAGGCGACGCTGCCGGCGCCGAGGCCGCGCTTCGGCAACTTCTCGCCATTCACTCTTCAACGATGGATGGCGTGCTGGTAGTAGAGCCCCTCCGACAAAAATCCACTGTATCCGCAGCCACTTCCCGATAACGCTTGAAGTAATTTGCGTTGCCGGGCGAATGAGAAAGACTTCCGCCTTATTCCTTCAATTTGAGTTTGCCGGCGGATTTTTGTTCTTCGAGGAAGGATTTGAGTTCTTGGGAGGCTCCGAGCAGGCGGATCCATTGTTCGTAATAGAGCGTGACGGGGAATCGTCCGAGGCCATAGACGCTGACGCCGCCTTTTTCGCCTACGCGAAAATCGAGGGCACCACTCTTTTTTGCGCCTAGCTGTTTTTGTGCTTGTTCGAGTTGGGCTTTTAGTTCTTCGTAGGTTGGTTCTGACATTTCGATCCTCCGCGTTGGGTCTAAGAAACAATTTAACACAGAGCGCAGCGAGAGAAGAGCACAGAGGGCGCAGAGAGGCCCGAGTGGTGGAACCGACTCTTATCGCGGGTCGATATGCATTGTGCGTATGCTGCGCGCGGTTTTCGATCTGACGACGTGGATGATTTGGAAGTTGAGATCAAAGGAGCGCTTGTAGTTGCAAGGAGCGATTCGTAAACACGCGCTGCGTAGCTAGACCTGGAGGCGGTCGCCTTCGCGGGCGGCTACTTCGTAGAGGACGGGATTGATGAAAAATCCGAGGACGAGGCGAGAGATCAGGCCGGCGACGACTACGATGGCGAAAGGTTTTTGGGTGTCACTGCCGACGCCGGTAGACATGGCGGCAGGAAGAAGACCGAGGCAGGCGACGAGAGCGGTCATCATGATGGGGCGGAGGCGAAGGAGCGAAGCTTCGCGTGTGGCCTGGCGAATGGTGCGGCCTTCCAGGCGCAGCTTGTTGATATAGCTGACGAGGATGACGGCGGTCTGGACAGAAACGCCCAGCAAAGCAAGAAGGCCGAGGAAACTGGAAACGCTGAGTGGAGTGTGCGTGAGTTTCAAAGCGATGAGAGCACCGACCGGTTCGGTAAGAACGACGCCGAGTGCGATGGAGATGGGAAACTTCAGGTTGCCGTATAGCGCAAAAAGAATCATGAAAATCAGAAATACGGCGAGCGGACCAATAATATAAAGCTGCGATTTTGCTTCGAGCAGTTCGCTATATTCGCCGCCCCATTCCATGCGGTAGCCTTCAGGCAGGCTTACATTTTTGGCGATGTTCTGCTGGCCTTGCTTGACGATGCCTTCTAGGTTGCGGCCTTCCACGGAAAACTGAATGCCAATGTAGCGCGAATTATTCTCGCGGTAGATGAAGGACGCGCCCGAGGCTTCGCGGATGGTGGCGAGTTCGGAGAGCGGAATCTGCTGACCAGCGGGTGCGGGAACGAGCAGATTGCCGATGTCACGGGCGTTCGAACGGAATTGTGGTTCCATTCGAACCACCATGTCGAAAAGTTTTTCGCCCTGAATGACCTGGGTGGCGGTTTGCCCGCCGACAGCGGCCTGGATGACGGCTTCGACATCGGAGACGTTGATGCCGTACCGCGCGATTTTCTGGCGGTCGGCATCGATGATGAGACTGGGCTGGCCGAGTTCGCGGACGACGGTTAATTCCTTGAAGCCGGCGGTGTGATCGAGGACGTTGCGAATTTCGACGGCTTTCTTTTCGAGAACATCGAGATCGGGACCAAAAACTTTTACGGCGAGGGCAGATTTGAGGCCGGTGAGGGCTTCGTCCACGGCATCCTCTGCGGGCTGGGTGTAATTGAAGATTACGCCGGGATAGGATTCGAGTTTGCGCTGAATGTCTTTTTCGAGTTCCGGCTTG
>WNFR01001342.1_pt1 | contig 25581 bp, 26 predicted proteins | sample 5400221 | NCBI WGS metagenome assembly WNFR01 (sample SAMN13153357, study PRJNA577476) | soil metagenome | isolation source: 40 cm soil under Madrone tree | place: USA:California | collected 2016-06-14 | reverse complement strand
GATGGCGGCGGGGGGCTTGGGATCAAAGAATCGGATAGTCTTCCTGAATCGGAGAGCATTGACATGAGACCTTTCTTTCCCGCCCTCATACATTAAACTATTGGGAGGTCGGTGTCTCAGTCACGTTGACACAGAGGGTTGGGCGAATAGCACAAAATTCGGTTATGGGCAGCGCGGTTGGGATGTGCTCACGGTAGTTATGTTGTCAACCTCATTAAACTCTGGCAGTTGATTATCAGGGTCTAGTATGAACGTAAGCACTCTTCCTGGTGGAAGTTGCTGTTCAGGAATGGGGCCTAACGAGAAAACTAGCGTACCGACACAACCGCATCCAATAGACTGACCAGAGTCGTCAGTCTGACGCTCGCAGTTGTACCTTGTACACTGCCTTTCAAACTTATTGACGAAGAAGAGACCGAGAAAAACCGGGCCGTCTATCCCAACAAACACCTCTATACATACGTCCCCACAAGTACCACAAGGTACATCTCCACTTATATTGCAGCTGCCAGCTTCTGCCTCAGTTTGTAATTCCCCTGTAAGGGCAATGTTATTGTCAAGACGGAGTTGATACTTTGCTCTTATTAAATGTCGTGGACCAATGGTGGCGATTCTAAGCGGCACTAGAATCGTTATGTTCTGGCCGTCTTGGAGGAGGGACATATGCCCTATTGCGAGATTGTCTTGAGCCGCAGGCGGCGGCGGTGGGGGTGGTGGAGCACTGCAATCACAACTATCGTCCGCCGTATTCCGATCGGTAATGGTTATATTGATAATACCGACTGTCGCCGCATTTATCGTGATAGACGCAGTGCCGCTATGTACGCAGGTGTCGACTCTGGCTAACACTTTCACTGTTCCTGCGAAGTCTTGCAACGTAATCGTGCATCCATGTACAGTTACGCTCCCATCTCCCCACAGTATCCGACCATCAGAACATCTGGTGTACTTGTACTCACCGGTCGTTGTATTTATTTGAAGTGCGTCTCGGCTGCTGTCATCTTGAAGGCATACATCGAATGTCTGCTAAGTTGACGAGAGCCCTACCAGCCAGGTCATTGCGTCTGTCGCAGCGAACATGTGCGCTTCCGCAGACTTCTGATCGTTAGGGATATTCGTTATGGAACGCAAATCTGGATGCGAATTGCTAACGCGATTCGCAAACGGAACGGCTGTCGGAGTTAACAATCCCAAGACAACAATGCAAATCGCCACGGCGATTCGCAAATGCATTCTATCACTCCTTGTCATAGCATTTTCTCCTTTCTACCTTCCGTGAGTTGGAGAGGTCGCAAGCAGGTCGTTGTGACTCAGAGACACACGAAGCAGGCTAGAAAGCTTTCATGAGAGATAGCAAATTGTGACTAAGCTAGCTGCCAATATAGATTCAATCAGAGCCCGATGCGTCTGCGCGTAACCTAATTTGTCACTTGTCTCATTCGTCTAATACGACAGTTCAATCATCTCGCGCGAGCAGCATCAATTCCAGTTCTGAGTAGAGCATCTGATATGCCATCAACCCAGGACGATTAAATGGGTATTAAGCCTACAGAGTTAACTGTCCGTCTTGAAAAGGGGTGCGCAAATCTAACGGCAGTTAAAATGGAGACGTTATGCAGTTGATCTAAACCTGGATGGATACTAGGTTACCAAATAGCTGGCGTTGGAGTATCCGGTGGTACTTATTACCCATACTTTTTGAACAAACTAACTTTGTGTTTGTAGCGACGAGACTTCAAGGCAAATTGACGGTTGTGCCCTTTTTGGTTGCTATCATACTTGAATAGATTAAGTGATCCAGGTATCATTTCCTCGGTTTTCGACCGTATATCTGAAGTTGCTCCAATGCAAACAATCTAACGATATTCCAGCAGCGTACAGTGGAGAATTCGTTCAGGCAAACCTGTTGCAGAAAGGAGAATCGCATGCAGCTATCTCGACGAGAGGTCATCAATCTGATCGGCGCCTCGGCTGTGACGGCAGTCTTCAGCAATCTGATCGATAGCGGAATTCAGGCGGGTGCTCCACAAGCGCCTCGCCTGCCATTAGACGAGTTTGTTCAATCCCCACGACTGCTCGCTGCATTACGCAAGGGTGTTCTGGAGATGAAGCGCCGCAAGCCTTCAGACCCGCTAAGTTGGTTCTATCAGGCAGCGATTCACGGTGTCACCGATGCTGCAATCGAGAAGGCCGTCAAAGACGATCCGCTTGTAGGAAACGTGTTTCGCAAACGCTACTGGAATCAGTGTCCACACGATGGAGAAAACTCGGCCAACTTCCTCCCATGGCATCGCGGATACACATACCACTTCGAAAAGATATTGCGGATGCATACGGGCGAGGCCGAGTTTTCATTACCCTACTGGAATTATCACGATCCACGCAACCGAAAATTTCCGAGGGAGTTTGGTATCCAGCATCTTGACGGTAATCTTGAAAATAATAGTCCTGACAACATAAACCCGCTCTTCTTGGAAGAGAGAGATTTCTACTTCACTTCCTACGAGCATCCGTTCGCAACAGGCTTACCATTGCTTGAGCTTAGCGAATCTGCGGTTGACATATCGCTTCCTATGTCATCGCCAGTATTTTTTGGTATCACGGAGCGAGAGGGAATCGGTGGGGGTATTGCTGACGAGGATCCATCAACCAGAGGTTTGCTAGAAAGCTATCCGCACGATCACATTCATAGATCGGTTGGCGGCATTGTGACATCACCAACGGGTGAAACCTCTCTGGGAGCTATGGCGACGCCTCCGACAGCCGGCTTTGATCCGATTTTCCCGATTCATCACTCGAACATCGACAGGCTCTGGGCCGAGTGGTCGTGTATGCCGGGCAAGCAATGGGGCCAGCTCCCGTCGAATTATTGGTTCAATGAAAGGCCATGGTACTTCTTTGATATCGACGGCACAGTTGTCAACGTCCCAAGGAAGGACTATTTCGATCACAGAGCGCTAGGCGTCCATTTCAAGAATGAAGACATGACCTGTAAACCGCTGGCATTGCCCGAAACTATAGACCCTGCGGCGGATCGCTTCGCTGCGAACGTAAGTGTGAATGTATCTAGACGCGTTGAGTTCGTAGCTCAAGACGACACTGCCTTCTCGGTTACTGCTGTGCAACGCGCTGTCATTCGCTTCCGGCCAGGCACTATGCAGCGTCTCCGTGCGCCTATGACGACTGTAAGGGGGCTAACGAGAGTCGGGGGTGCAGGGACTAATCCGCGACTCTTTCTTCGGCTACGCGATGTTCGCTTAGGAGCGGTTGAAGCAACAGGCTTCGACGTTCACGTCACATCAAACGTGAATGGTCAGTTGACGCGCGCGAGTGCGAGCTTCGTTGGATCAATTGCACTGTTCAGACATGCAGCTGGCGATGCTCGACACGGAGGCAATTCGACAGATGACACTGCCAGCGAAAGCTTCGATATTTCTAAAGCAGTGGCAGCTAGCGATAATGCGAATCTTGATCAGTTGAGCCTTGTATTCGTTCCGTATTCACTGCTGACTGTTCCGGGGAGGAACACCGTATTTCCAGCTAGAAACTTCCTGACAGTAAGAGGCGTTGACTTCTTGATGATCCAGTAGCAATTGCAAGGATCTCTTTGATTATTGCGATTCCAGCGGAGTGGCTCTCTGCTGATCATGGAAACGTTTTAGGCAGGAATTACATATATGAATGAGTAGCAAGAATATGTATTCACGATTGCGCTTAGACGGGGCTAAATTCTAGTCTTACTTTGATAACGGAATAAGTATGATTCACAACCGACATACCTCTTTTATGTGCCGCAATGTGTGTGAAAGGAGATCCAATGAACCACTATCGAATGGAGTTCTCAAGATGCTTTCTCCTGCTTACTATCGGCTTAACCGTTACTTCTTTTGCTCAGGTGAAAGATCAACAGACTCAAGTTGAGAGGAAAGAGCCTAGTAAGCAAGACGTGTCACCACCATTAAAGGATATTAGACCGAAAAGCGACAGTGTGGACGGAATAGAACGGGTCATCCGGTTGCGTAGAATAAACCAGAACCAAGTCTCTGGTGACGCTAACGGTCAACCAAGTCAGGCCATTCAACCTGCGGTCGTCTCAAACCTTTTCCAGCAGGTTCAGGTCACTTCTTCACTAAAGAATGACATTTCCCCCCCGTTAAGTACTATTACTCCCAGAAGGGTCGAGGCAGGACCGTTCAAGCGCGTTATACCATTGCGCCGAATACGCCCTTCTACGGAGGGACGAAGGCCAACTGGCCCTACGGTCAATGATTCTGTCTCGCGGCCGCTCGCACCAACTCCTGTTGGAGCGGACATAGATAAATCATTCGATGGGATAGGAATTGGGCAGGGGAATTTTAGACCTGCTGCTTCGCCGCCGGACACGAACGGAGTTGTAGGAGCGACTCAGTTCGTCCAGTGGGTCAATAACTCCTTCGCTATTTTTGATAAAAGATCAGGGAATCTGGTATACGGCCCCGCTGATGGCTACACTCTGTTTACAGGATTCGGCGGCCCTTGCGAAACAAGTAATGACGGAGACCCAGTCGTGCAATACGACAAAGCCGCCGACCGTTGGGTGCTCTCACAGTTTTCGATTTCAGGCGTGGACCCTGCCGATCCAAGCAGACCGGCTTTTCGCCAATGCGTTGCCGTCTCTACTACGCCCGATGCGACCGGCACCTATAACCGGTACGAGTTCAAGTATGACGATTTCAACGATTACCCAAAGATGGGCGTGTGGCCCAACGGCTACTACGTAACCTTCAATATGTTTCAGGGAACCGATGACACTTTCATAGGCGCCAAGATTTGTGTTTATGATCGTGAAAAGATGCTTGTTGGTATGCGTGCGGACCAGCAATGCGTTCAGCTCGGGAATCAGTTCGGTGGTCTTCTGCCTTCGGATTTAGACGGAGCGACATCGGTCCTCCGGCCCGTCAATGGGACTCCGGGGCCGGGTTTACCGCCCACCAATTCTCCTAACTATCTGCTCAATTTCGGTAGGAACTCGCTAAGGTTGTGGACATTTCAAGTTGACTGGGCGAATTCCGCCAACACGAGGCTCTCCGGCCCGACAGTTATCCCGGTTGCGGCGTTTAATGATGCTTGTGATAGCTGTGTCCCGCAGCGTGATGTTACTCAACAACTGGATACACTCGGTGACAGATTGATGTTTCGACTGGCGTACCGCAGGTTGAACAATCTTGAGTCCCTCGTACTCAATCACGCCGTTACCACAAACAACGGTAGCGTAGGCATCAGGTGGTATGAGGTACACTTGACTAACCAGCAGGCCACAGTCATCCAGCAGGGGACATTGGGACCGGATACCAATCATCGATGGATGGGCAGCATAGCAATGGACAAAATCGGCAATATTGGACTGGGTTACAATGTCTCTGGTAGCAGCATGTTTCCCGAAATACGATTTACAGGTAGAGCTGCGGGAAGTGGCTTACCTTCGGGCCAGCTACAGACTGAAAAAATAATTCAACCCGGAAATGGATCGCAGACAACTTTCAGCCGTTGGGGTGATTACAGCAGCCTGAGCGTTGATCCGGTGGATGACTGTACGTTCTGGTTCACAACCGAATACTTGAAAAGTACCGATAAACATAAGTGGAGTACCCGTGTTGTTTCATTCAAGTTTCCCACGTGCCAGTGAAATGAAGTGATTTACTGACCCCCTCAGGGAAAAATCTCTGAGGCGGAGAACTTCCGCCCACCCTTTCGTGGCGTGAAGAAACTAATGTATTTGAGGCGTATTCATCGCCTTAGATGTCTCGGCAGTGCATGAGGGGAGCGCAAAGAAATTTAGGAACGAAGCAGGGTTTAAGTCCCTGCGGAAATGCTGGTTGAACTCTAGCTATAGGAGGCCTTAAACTAGATTGCAGTACGCCACTTGTGGAAATGCTAGAGGCCGCCTCGCCATGGAACGAAGGAGGGCATGATATGTTGATATTTTTCCTGCTAACGATGCCCATTAATTTTCCATCAATTAATCAATTGTCGGATTTCGACCAGATTCGCAGAGGAAATAAGCTCGCGACAGTCGCATTACATAGTTCGGCTGATTTCCAAATGAAGAGCGGAATTTTCAATATACCTCCTGTACATGCTTTGCTAGCAGTGTATGTAGAGCAAGCTGACAGTACTCCCCAAGGCAGGAGAGCGACAGCTGCTACACGCAATCAGGATCAGTCAGAGGCTATCCGAAATATCCTCGCCAACAAGTCTATTTGGGGTAAAGATTTTGCCACAGCTTTAAGGGCCATTCCTTACATGGAAGATACTGGTGAGCAAAACGTTCTGATCTTCCCTGATAAAATCGTTGGCGCAACAGCATACGTGAAAACAAATGTTCCCGCCGTCTCTGGCGCGCGCCTCGCAGCGATGGAAGTTAACGCTGATATTACTAAAGGCGAGAAAAAGCTGGGCGGCAGGAATAAGATGGGGACTGCGCAGCCACTCTCATTCCCTGAAGACAACTCAGAGAGAGTAGCCCTGATAAATACACGTAATCAATACCTCGTGCCGGAGACAACAATAACAACCATTAAGCAGCAGTTAGGTGCCCCGCAGAATATTACGAAACACAGTGTAGGTAGCTCAAGGGAGGACCGCCCGGAGGTGCTCATTTATTACCATTACGCAGAAGACGCGGTCATCTTCGTTACAAGTAACATCAAGAACTATGGTTATGTAAACAGAGTGATCTTGAATGCTCCCGTTGTAAAAAATGCGTTAGCACACAAGTAAAGTACCGATACTCTTTTCCTGTTGCTGTAGGGAATCTCATATAACATGCCATGGACTACTTATGCGAATCTCCAGCGCTCAACTTGTGACGATTCTTGTGCTCCTGCCTATTACAATATTCGCGGCGACATGCTCAGGCGGAGAACAGCCCGGAATGGAAGAAATATTCATAACCGACATTGCCACCGACGCCACTGATCCATGTGATTTGCCGGACGGTGAACCGAGTATTGCGGTCAACCCCAAGAATCCTGAGGAAATAGTAGTTTTGACTTTTTCTGAAGGATGGGGTCCCAGTACGTGTAAAAAAAGGGAAGACCTAGAGAAGGCGCCTCTGTGGAGGTCTAGTGACGGCGGCAGAACATGGGAGAAACAATTTCTTATACCTCAAACGCGAGTGTCTCAGTTTGGGCCGTATGACCAGCGTGTGATGTTCGACTCTTCAGGACGCCTCCTCATCGCTGTTATGGATGAAGGTGCCAAGGATTTCGTTTACCGCCAATCCGACGATAGCGGCGGAAAACTGATTGGGGGCATAGCCTATGGTAACGATCAGCCTCTTATTGACGTAGACAAGGCTGCATCAAGTAAATGTTTTAATCGCGTCTATTCGCCTTGGAACAATGCCAGAAACCAGCCCAACAGCATCTCAATGGTTTCAAACTCGGCGAACAGCGGAGCTGCGATGTTCGATGCAAGGATAGGGATCGATGATTTCCCTAACCGGGCAGCGAGGATTGCGATCGCGCCCGACGGGACAGTCTATGCAATATATAAGACACAGGAAGGTCAGATAGACGATCGCTTTGAAAACGCCCGCTTCAGGGTAATTCGTTCGGATGACTGTGGAGCCACTTGGAACGGAGTCGCGGCTCGGGGTGTTTCGGTTAACGGGGATGCGCCGGCACGAACATGGTTCACAAAAAACGATGGAAATGGTTTCGGAAATGTTTCTAAGGGAGGGAAAACCAATCGTGCGCGGAGTAGTGACGCATGGATCGCTGTCGACCCAAGGAATGGAGACGTTTATACAACATTCGTCAACGTAGACTCATCGGGATTCAGCCAGATTTTTGTCGCCCGTTCTGCTGATAGAGGAGAAACGTGGAAGACCTCTCGGGTACCAGATGACGGACACAACTGCGCCTTTCCAGAAATCGCTGTGGCTGGCAACGGAACGGTGGGAGTCCTTTACGTTGACTATGACGATTCGGGAGCCACAACAATTTTTCGCCATTTCTTCTCTCGCTCATTTGATCAGGCAGAAACTTTTGAGCAGAAAGCTCTTCAAAACATGGACCCCGTGAACATCAGCAATGACGAACCTGACTTCTTGTGGGGTGACTACGAAGGGTTGATCGCTGAGGGCGACATCTTCTACGGTGTCTTTACCGGCGAATCTATTAATCGTGGGACAAGGCAACTTGACCCGATCTTCTTTAGAGTGCCTGCGGCTCCGTAAGAAAACCGGGATCCAAAATCGTTGCGGAGAGGTTTTGGGAAGTGCCTCCTTGAATTTATGCCGCACCTCGCGATGAGTTATTTCAGTATCGGCATATTCTATGGCACATCTGGAGTTTGAAATACTTAATAGCGGAATAGGGAATACTTTTAGACGACCCGGAATTAGCAACCCGGAAGTTGTCCTGCCTCTTTTTTTCCTGATAGCATCCCCGCTCGACATGCAAAGCCGGCGTGGCGCAACCTCTTATCCACTACTGCGGATACGCTCCGAAGTCTTCCTTCTGCGACTGGCTCAGTTCGTAGTCTCTGCGAATGCGCCTCTCAGTACAGATCTTGATGTGCAGACAGGAGAGGTTGCAGATCCTCCAATGAACATATCCACAGCATCTATATTGTCACGCGAGTTTTCCCGTCTACCCGTTATCCTCAGGAACTGCTATCGTGTCAGTGCGTACTAACCCACCGGCAATCATCCGTCCTCTAGGCATAAGCCGTAAGAACAGTCACCAATTCTGATTCTAACCGTAGGGTGAAGCCTGCGAGTTTATGTTCGTGAGGCACACCGCTTGAGGCGGGAGAGAATATCGAACATCTCAAAGGAGGAACATAAGATGACCAGACACCAATCAATTCAGCTGGCACGATTGTGGACGGCGCTTGCCGACGTGCAGGCCAGGATCGACAGGGAGATCATTCCGGTTGGCACACATCTCGGGATCGAAGACCCTGACTTGATGGCCGCGCTTGAAAACCTGTCGGAGAAAATCAAAACTCACTTCGACCAACACAGGTTGCAAGCAGTGCCAATAAGAGCCTGAAATGGTCTTTTCCCAGACTGCACTATAGTGCAGATCGCAGACCCAGAAGCGGGCTCGACGGCGGCTTTGGGTGAAGGCGATATCCCTTCCAGATAGCGTCCACGGCGCGTTCAACTGTCCCACAGAAAAAGTCCAAGCGATGCTCGTCTCTCTGTAGAGCGAGTCTCGATTCCTTCAAACAAGTCAATGTCGTTCTGGGGTCGGACAGATGTGTCTGGCGAACCCGTCGGGAACTCTGTTGGACCCGCATCCCTTTTTGGAGGCGATATGGCACCTCGAAGGCAAGACGTTGTGGCATTACCGATACTTTGCGACGAAGTGCCGGTAGTTCCACGACCACTACTCGAACTCTACAACCGTGCCTCGCTGTTTCTCGACAAAGATTCAACGCACCAGGACCACTACTGGGCTGTCGGAATACACAAGGCAATTCATAAAGCCTTTCCAGATTGCGGGGAGATCCATACAGCTACGACAAACAAACCAGGAACGAAACGGTCGTCGTCCTGCCAAGTCTCCCCGCAAATAACTCCGACTCGGCGAAAGCAGGAATCGCGATCGACAATAAAGCACCGCGCAAGCAAAGAAAAACGTCGACGCAAATCCGGCCCCGAGCAGCTAGCGTTCAAGCTCACCCACGAGGAGCGGGCTGACTGCCTGGGGTCGCACGATGAGACTAAGGTAGTCCCATTTCGCAGGTTCCAAAGAGCGGTGTCTATGGAAGTCGGTCAACGTGTGGTCTTGGTTTGTACCATCTGGTCAACCCATAATCGAATGCCGATCGAAAGTGGCACCTGGGGAGCTATCGCTGAGGTCGGCAGCACGATCAAGGTGGAGTGGCAATTGCCATATTACAGGACCCCTTTGTGGGATTGCTTTCCACCTAACGAGTATCTGAATTATTTCGAGGAGGAGTTAGAAATGAATTCGTTCTCTCTCTGAGAGATCATTAGCTCTGCCATTGACCGATGGTGGAGCTTCTTTTGTTCCGGTCCCTTCCGGTTGTAGGAGAACTGCATTACTTTTCTGCTGAAATACGTCTCCTAAGATGATCCTCGACAAAAATACTACCAACAATACATGCGGTTGTCGGTGAGGAGGCTTTGCCGCTGGTTTGCGGGAATACGAAAAACAACTTGGCGAGGGTTATCTACTCAGTAGGCTATCCTCGAGCTGCACACCAAAACATTCTATCAAAAACGAATTATCTGGGATTGATTTTGCGTCCGTGTAAGTAGGAGTGATGGGACGCGTTGCTATCGCTAGGTGCGCCTCAGAGGGCGGGCATTGTTGGGAGGTCCTAGATGAGTTACCAGTCACGTGGCACTGGGAGTATGAGCACAGATACGGGGTTTCTGGGGCTAGTCTGGGGGGCAATCAGCATCGGCGTGGCGGTTGTTTCTGTGTGGGGGCTCGTGTGCGCCGCGCGCATTACTCTGAGCGGTCTTTCCTTGCTGATCGACACCCTAACTAATGGTGCGCCGGCCGACGTAATGAAGACCCTGGTCTTGAATGGGATGGGTGGTGTATTGGGCGGCGTTGCAATAGTAGTCTTGCGGTCGTGGGCAAGAAAGAGTGGACATCTAAGCCAGTCGTTTGTCTCAGCGTTGTTTAACAAGGGACTGGCAGCTCCAGCGTTAGATGGAATCTTCTTGGGACGAGTTCTCATCGGCGGCATAGTCGGCTTCTTGGTTGGCATGGCTAACGGGGCAGCTGGTTTTATCAACTTTCCACAGTTTCTATCTGAGTCAGGCGGCACAGAGGTGTTTCATAATACTGTCTACCCGATTGTGGCGTTTCTCGGAGGAGGGTTTGGCGGTCCCGGCGGAACGGACTTCTGGGCGTTGTTGTTCCTGATTGTTGTGATAATCGCCGCTGCCCTTCTTATGGGGTTCCTTGCGGGATTCCTTCTGCACGTAGTCCTCGCTGGAGTCGGCGGGACGATAAAAGGGGGAACAAAAGCATACGTGACCAAGATCCTTACTGAGAGAACCGTGGGTGAGAAGATGGAAGAATCGCATCCTATCAGGGCAGGGGTGACTCGTGGATTGTTGATTGGATTGATTGTCGGGATCTTAGAATCAATCTTCACCGTCTTAGGAGTTGTCAGGTTTATCGCTCCACGCTAAAAAGAGGGCGAGAAGTCCGTAGATCATTTTGTCTCCTGTCCGTTTCTCGGCCCGACAAGATTTTCTTTGCGTCCTAAGCGTTCCGCCTAATGGCGGCACGGCGCAAGACTTTTGAACCTTTCGCCCTTCCCTGATTTCACGACGCCGCCGAAAAATCGCTCACGCCTCATCGCCCATCATGAATGAATTCGGCGTCGAAATCCGTCTATCCATTATGGAAACCATGAACCCGAAGAGGATTCCATGTGTGCGTGGGACGTGGCCGAGGTAACAAGGTAATGGGGTGGCTGACGGGAGTGCGGGCAAGGATAATCGTGGCAATAATTGGCGCTATCGTGGCGCTCGTGATTGGTTACTGGCAGTTTGTTCACAAACCCGCTTCGTCGGATGAGTACGCAGGCAGGGTGCAGGATGCTCGGACCGAACACGTGATACGAGGTGCCAAGGTCAGCGTCGAGGCCCAAGGAACGCAACACGTTTTCTATACGGATTCAGAGGGTATGTTCTATTTGAAACTGCGCGGCGCAGTTGATGCAGTTCGCATCAGAATAGAGGCGACTGGCTATCAGCCCTTTGACAGAAATGTCCATGTCTCTGGAACTGTAGTCGAGGACGTTCGTCTAACACCGTCTTCTGGTCCACTTGTGCTGTTGCCAAAATATGCTTGGAGCCAGCGAACCGCAGTCTACCACTACGATAGTTGCTGTTGGGTAAATCGAATCAGCCCAGAGAATCTACAACGAGGCGACATTCCGCCAGAAGGACGAAGATTACATCAGGGTTGTCCTACAAAAGAAATAAACGGGCGCTGCGGCAATGAAACCTCATAGCTGGTGGGTTAGTGGGCATCAATGCTCAACCAGGCATTGAGTTGACGTGTGGTCCATAAACGGTGCTCACCTGAAATGGGAGAGGTCAGGGTCTCCGTTAGGCGTGATGGATTTGAAACGCAGTTAGAACGAAGGGAGGTGGATAATGTCGAAAGAAAAGCTTAGTAGTCGTTGGCGGGCGTGGGCATTAGTCATGCTCATGGCCGCAGGTATCAGCGCATATTCGACGACCGGCGTGTCGCAGAGTTATAGCCGCAAGGGCGGCGATAAGGTTGCGGGTTCCCCTGACGCAAATCAGTCGCAGACAGAGGTTGAGAAGGACCTTGCGATCGGGAGCCAAAAGGGAGAAGACTCCGCCGAACGCAAGAAAGACGTTTCCTTTTCCCGAAAATATGCTTGGAGTAAGCAGGCCCAAGTGTATCACTATTTTAATTGCGCTTGGGTGAAAAAAATCAAACCAGAGAATCTGCAGACAGGTGATGTGCCGCCAGAGGGTAGGAGGTTGCATAGAGGCTGTCCAACGAAAGAGTGAGCGCGGATAAGGGGTTGGCGAGTGCCAGGGGGCAGCAATCATTTCCAAAGAGCATTCGCATCGGCGCCTGGCGGGAAGCACTCAGAAGTTCTTTCACTCGGGCTTCTCATGTATCTGTCTGCGGTAACGTGGCTTGACCAGCCCGGTCACCAACGCTCTCGTGCTATGATCGTTGGTCGAGCGCTCTCGTACTAGTGGCGGACTATGACTGCCAGACCAGAAATGATCTTGTCGGTTGAGAGAATGACTTGAGCCTCGCCGAAGGTGCCGCCCTCGTACGGCACACGAACGACAGAGTCATTGGTATCGGTGCTGCATATGGTGTCCACTTCTCCATTCGCGACCACTAGCCCACCGCGTGGCCCGAAGAAAACTCGAATCGATTTGTCAGACTTGGTTGCGAGCAATCGCACTTCCCTTCCCGTGTCCTCGACTTGCTTATCACCATAATCGATGGCAATCAAAAGCAACTCGTGCGGCATAACTACAAGGGAGCGAGCCTATTCTTCGAGGATCTACCCTTCTACAACAATTTTGGCGATAGCTACACCGTGATCGCCTACGCGGACAATCATGAGCAGGCCGGTTTCCACCCAGTCAAAATCTCGAATGTAAGAGATGCAAGCATTGATATTATGCTGCTACCTAAAGACGGAAGGTTCAAGTTCCGCGATCAGGATTGGGCCAGCGTCAAACAAAATGCTCCTAGGCTTGCGGAGCTATTTGGACACGGCGCCCTCTCTAGAGTATCCTTACGCCTCACGGATGTGAGTGCCCATCTATTCATGGAGACTCCTTGAGACTCAGTGCATGCTGATAATGAGGCCTACCCTGGTACGAGAACTCATATAGCTCCACGGGCGGGCTCATTCTTGGATTGATCTGCTGACCTATAGCGACTGCGCCCCCTGTCGGCCCCGCGTAAAACAAGTGTATCCTCTGACACCCAGGCACAAACTTCCTAATAGATGTCAGAACCTCTCTGAAGACTTGACTCAGGTAACGCAACTGATCAGCGCTACGAAGCCACATCACGTCAGGTGATTTAACCGAGACATCGATCTGCACGGGGAGATCACCGCATGCTTCGATTGTATCTTCTCTATCGATTGTGGCGCTCAAAGAAATACGAATCAGGGCTTCGCATTCACTCCGAACCGGCTTTTTCGGTACGCCGCGGATTATGAGTTTTTCATCGACCGGCGACGGATTAGCTGGCCAGTTCCAATTCTTTTCCTCCCTATTATACTGGAAGTATCTAACTTCCAGCCGATCAGATAACACATATCCAAGATGCACGCATAGCGGGATAGGAGACAAGCTAAATACCGCAAATCGAGGCAGCACATCTCGACTCTTCCGAACCGCTTCTAAGATGGCCGTACGTTGATAGCTAGCCGCCTCGTGCCATGGCAGATCTCCGACTGTCGGCCTTATCCAGATCGGAGCACCAAAGGGAGCAGATGGTTCAAGGGCCTTTACAACGGATTGCAAATTGATTGGCGTCATAACATCGTGAACAATGACAAACCAACCTTTTTCAAGAGCCTCTTTTATGTCGCCAGTCGAGGCAGAGGCCGCTAGAAATAGATGCTCATAACCGCTAGGCGCCCCAAGGATTTCTGTCCGTTGCTGAAGCGTTAGGCCACGGGCCATTTCCCACAGCGCATCGCTGCTCAGATGGTCTATGTCGATCTCTTTGTATTGTTTCTTCTTTTTCGTGAGGTGGCTTGGAATGTCGGGCGGTAATCCACGTCTAACATTGTAAACAAAAACCCACTTTCTTAACTCGTCACGCCAGTGTGCAACAGCGCCATCGAGATCTTCATCGATCTTCCTTTGGACCTCTGCCTGAGTCAGCTCATCAGGGGAGTAAACTTGAAAGATAGTTCCAGCTGCTTTAAGTAGTCCGTCACACTTACGATCACCAATGTTGCCGTATGGTCGTATTTGCATAAACTCCGGCTTGGCCCTTTTGATGATTTCTTCAAACAATCGCTGAAACTCAGCAGGAACACATTCGTGACACCGGTACTTATACCAAAGCCAATGGTTTAGCGTGATAGAATCGTATCCTTGCGGTACCATCATAGGTCAAGACTCTCCCGTTAACGTATTCGCTCAATCTTACTTAAAGAGCAATAGCCTCGCGCTAGCTGCGTTTTGCCGCTAACAGCTTTTCAAAAATATCAGCCTGTGCTCGCGCATCTTCCAGAGCGTTATGAGTTTGCTGACGCATAGATCGGAACTCACTAGGAAGCTGACTCGATCTGGTTTGGTCCCACGTGCAGCCAACAAGCCCCATGTAATAAGCCTTGATGTCCAGCGCCCCGAATCCAAAAGGATTCTGGCCCAAAAACGTATGAAAGTACCAATTCACAAACGCCCAATCGAAGCTTGCGTTGAAACCGACGAAAATAGGAGCTCGGCCTTCAGCAACATCGTGCAGCCATGTGTTAAGTTCGGCCATAGCTTCAGCCGGATTCTTTCCGTCCTTTGCCAAAGCCTCAAGATCAAGTTTGCTCACAGCCATAGCTTCCGGCACGGCGTTGCTATTGATCGGTTTCAACTCGACATAAAATGATTCATCAGTGTGACCGACAGCACAGGCTCCGATGCTCAGCATGCTGTATTCGCCTGGTATGGGTCCTGCCGCTTCAATATCGACTGAGATGTAGATTTCTTCTTTCATTTTACTTCCTCTTGCTTGGTCGATCCCATACGAGGTGTCGGCTCAAGTCTTTTCGCCTCCTGTAATAAATCTTCAGCTTTTAACTCCCGATGCTGCATGTATGCTCTTCGCAAAACTGCCGGCAGCAATCGATCGGTAATGTCCGATGCTGTGAATGGGACGCCCTTATTTTTGACTGCCTGATCGCCGGTCAGATGGACCAACTCCTTAATCTCTTGCACGTTTAGTTTTAGTTCGGGAAGCGAAGTTCTAATGATCTCTGCGCGCGCCTCATCATTTGGTCGATCAAAGACCAAAGCGAGTGCAGCTCGGCGGCGAATGGCTGAGTCGAGAACTTCGGGCCGGTTTGTAATGAACAAAGCTACTATGGGAAGCCGCGTTAAGCGGAGATTATCCAGGCGCTGTAGCAGGGTATTGAGTCCCGCTTTATCTTCATGATGCATCTGGTGATTGTCACGACTGGAGGCGAGAGCATCAGCTTCATCAAGAAGCAGTAGCACTGGTTCGCCGCCAAGTGCCCTGGCGCGCGTTTCGGCTTGTGTGAAAGCCTGCGCGATGAGATCACTCATTTCCCCTACTTGGCCCGTACCACGAACTTGAGTATTGATCTTCAGCAAATGCACGCGTGCTTTGCGACCTATGCGGCGGGCAAGCGCGTCGCCCACTGTCTCGGAAAGGGCTGTCTTGCCGGTACCAACGTCGCCCTCCAAGATAATTAACGGCACACGATTGCGTTGCAGTTCAATCAGACGCAACACTTGACCTCGATGATGCTTGCGGCTCCATGTTTCCAACTGCGCCGGAAAGAACAACATCTCTAACTCGATAAGAAGCCGCTCTTTTTGGTCATCAAGGCCAACTAACCCTTGATACCAAGCATGCGCGTGCTCATCAGGATAGCTACGTTCCATCTCAAAGAAATTGATAACTTGCGAGTTGTGAGCGTCTGCCATGGGTTCTGCTCCCCTTGATGACTGTTCAGACGAATTAGAAACCGGAACGTGACGAAGGTTGTTCTTTTCGTGGTCGCTCTGGGCGCCGCGCACGCGCACTTCTATGCTATTTACTGTTTGGCCTCGACGAACTCGTTCTATTGAGCGTACAGCTTCTTTGAGATCTTCCTTGGCGATTTTGAAGCCAGCCTGCTCTAGCCATTTGCTAAGTACCATCGGAAGAGCGGCGTGCTTTGTAAGATTTTGGGCAAGTGCAGATTGCTCGGCCTCGGCAACAACTGCCATTGCCCCGGGCCGTAATCGCCCCAGGGGCTCACCTTCCAGGCCTTTTAGCAAAATTGGGATCTCCGGCATACTTTTCCTTGGCTCACCGAACAAATCTTTCGCGCGTCAGACCGTAGCCACCGCTGGAATACGTCCGGTCAGAAACCCATCGCCCGCCGCCGTAATCAAGACTGTCAGCGACTCCCCATAGGCATTTAAGCCTTTCACGGATATTGTCTCTTCCGTCTCTTCCAATATCTCTCCAACGCTGGCTAAAGTGCACTCTTACTTCGAAGTCGGCGCTCGCCAACTCAACTTGATATCCAATTCCCCCTGAATCATCGTCCACCTTCACAGCGATGCCTGAGACCACGATGTATTTGAGTTCGTCTAACACTCGCGTACCCCCGGGAACTCTCCACGCAAAACTAATCTGATCGATGACCTCCTCATCGAGGAAGACCCTGATGTCGTTGACCGCTCCCCTTGCCACGTCTTCCGAAAAGTAACCGTAGGTATCCAGGATCGCCAAAAAATCAGCCTGAACCTTACGAGTAACATAAATGATCTTGCTGTAAGTGCTTGTTTGGGTCCGCGTAGCGGAGTATGACGTGGCCATAGACTAATCCTCCTTCTCTGAGAGAGTCCTGAATTGTGGACCGAATACTCGACACCATTGATCCACGGCTCCGTCTTCCTCTTCGTCGAGTTCATAACTGCGAGCATCCATCATAGCGTCGTAGGCCTGGTGTATACGTTCCAAGTAGCCAGTCCTTGTGCTTTCCGTCCACGTGCACGTTATGTTGTTCTCAGGATTTACCGAGTCCATCACGATCACAGCATCATCAGGAAGCGCAATCTTGCTGGAGTCGTAGTAGTCGCTAAAAACGATTGGTTCCAGAAACTGGTGTTTTCGAAAATAAGAAAAAACATTGCGCAGGCTTGTCCGCCATTCGCCCGTAACGCCGGTTTGCTCAAACGCTGCCGCAGTGATGAGGTCGCAGAAGATTGACGGCTGGGCCAAACTACCTTGGAGGTTGTTCCACCATTTGATCATGCGCTCAAGGCGGTTGAACTTTACCGGCCCGGAGCTGGCATTGCTCAGGCCGGTGCGCTTGTGGATGAACTGGTTGTGACAGGTGACCGAAGTCAGCCTCCAGCCGTCAGTTCGGGGAATCCAGCCGCCGTTTCTTATTTCCAAAGAGTCATCGCGAATGATCGGCGCTAGATCGACGTTTAGTTTGATGCCGCTTCTAAACTTGACTCGTACCGCACTCTTCATGACCTTGAAATCATCATCTTCTTTGGTTGTCTTGTAGATATCGCGAACCTGGTCCCGAGTGAATTGTAGAAGTGTCGCTAAGTGATTCTTCGTTGCGCCCGCGCCGGAGAAGTAAACGCCTAGATCAACATCGAAAATGTTTTCCTCTGTCTTGCGCAGTGAGGTGAACTTCGCATTAGATCCGGCCTTCAAGACCTTTTCTAAGGTAAAGCTACCATCGACAGAGACTTTGTCTTTGAGCCGCTCAATCATATAGTCGGTCTGCCGGTTTGCCTCTTCTATGTGCTTATCAGTTGGTCGAATTTGAGCGGCGAAGCGGTCAAGCCTTCCTTTTATGCTCATCTATATCACCCCATTAATCGGATCGATTGAACGGCAATTGCCTCTCGCTTCCGTGCCACGAGCCATTGCAGGCTCGCCCTACTGCGTTGCGCATGGCGCGGGCTTCGTCGGCCCTGAAGCGAAACTCACGGCCACGAGCTACAGGCCCGCGCAAGACGCCGACGTTAGAGCCCTATTGATAGGCGAGGTTTTGAGGGGACAGTCTGCGGGGTGGACCAACCTCGAAGACGCTGTTTCAGGGCCGCAAAGTTTGAAATCACACTTCCGACCGTTAACCTATCAACCTCAAACGCCGCTCACTAACGACTTCGACGAGCGGCATTTTTTCTCTGCACAGTTACCTATCAGAAACCTAAATGCACGTTGGAGATTCTACCACACGACAAGACCTAATCGATACCACAACTTGTGGGATATTGGCCGTAGCCCACTGCATATTGTATTCACAACTAATCGCCTGTGCCCTTCCGTCGTCATTATCGTATGCTCAGAACAACGGTGCAGGTGACATGTCACCGGATGTTTTAACTGTGAGCATACATGGATAACGTAGTAAGATATGCCGATGGAGGAAGGAAGGCGCATCTCGCGCAGAGTTCCGATCGAAAGCTGTGCAACTGCTGAGGAGGTGTGCTCAGCGTTCTATGGACTAAAGGATGAAGAGCAAATAGCTCTCGAACGCTATGCCGAGTGGCGTATCGTCCGTGTCGGAATTGCGGCCAGCGGGCGAACGCCGGACGACTTGTTGCAGGAGGCTTTCGAGTCAACCTTTGACACCTCCAGACGGCACTGGAACAAAGATAAGGTCAGCTTCTTTAATTTCGTCAAAGGGATAATTCGTAGCACTTCAAGCAATTGGGCCGCAAAAAACAAGCGGCAGCAGATCCGACTCACCACGGGCGCAACGGTGTACCAGCATGAATTCGGTGAGGCGTATCAAAGAGCCGACGATGCCACGGATGAGCCAGACATTTCGTCGCTCGCCGAAAACATAAAATCCGAACTTGAGGAACTTGTGGCAGGCCACCGCGTGCGTAGAGAGGTGTTGGCAGGCTGGAAGTCTGGGATGAGCGGTCCACGAATTCAAGAGCGATGCGGAATAACAAAGCGAGAATATGATGCGGCTAGACAGTGGATTTACCGTCAAAGAAAGAGATTAGCCATCGAGGTACAGCGACATGAATGACGAGGGCCGTGACCGTCATATCCGCGAACTCGAGAACATAGATGACGGCATTGAAAACCTTTTCGACGAAATGGCTCCCTCAGAGATCACGGAAGAGGTGAAGGTTCAAGGGGAGTCGGCCCAAGAGATTGTGGCTCGTGTGCGGCGTATCTTTCTAAGAGCGCACATGAACTATCTGAAGAAAATGGAAGGAAGTCCGGCGACTGAGCTGGGCCTAGAGAGTGAGAAGGAAGATCCGCAATCGGAGTCAGAAACAGACACACGACCGGCGCTCATTCGCCTATTGCAGCTCAGTCGAACACAAAGCGGACTGACACTTGAACAATTCTCCGCTAAAGTCGGTGTTGCCTTGACCGAGATGACTGGCATAGAGACGGATCAAACCTATTTACCAACTCCCAGAACGATCTACAAATTGGCAGAATATTTGAAGGTGCCCGTCAAGAGTCTCATGGCACTCGCCGGGCTGATCAAACTTGGAGATTTGCAGTTCGATGACGCGGCCGTTAGGTTTGCGGCAAATTCGGAGTCTGTCGAAAGATTAAGCAAGGAGGAACACAAACTCCTTAGAGAATATGTGAGATTCCTTTGTGAGCGGTGAGAAACAGATTCATTGATTCGCTTACGGCTCGTGACATAGATGCTCAGGTCTCCAAAATCCTTCGGGGCCTCGGGAACCCTGCGCCCCCACTAAACCTCAACTATGTGCGCGAGTTGAGAAAGCTTGATCGACAGTATTATTCGTCCAGTGATGATGGCGCCCTTCGTGAATTCATCAGCCGCCTGAAAGTAGCTGGTAAACAGGTGGTAACGCGACCGCGGTTGATTCTGGACGTCGTCCGCAAGTTTGATCTCAAAGCTCTCTGGGTTCCTGATAGGCAACGAATTCTGATCGACGCGGACCAGCCAGAGCTCAAGTGGCGCTGGAGTGAAGCGCACGAGATCATTCACAGCGTCGTTGAATGGCACAAGGAGCTCTTGCTGGGTGACACAGAGGTTTCGCTTAGTCCAGCGTGTCATGAACAAATTGAGGCTGAGGCGAATTACGGAGCGGGCCGCCTGCTATTCATGCAGGGGCTCTTTGATGAGGTGGTAAGAGGCTCCATCCCATCCTTCAAGCTGGTCCATATGGGAAAGAAGGGGTTTGGCAACACGCTTACCTCCAGTCTCTGGCGGATAGTAGAGACCTTAGCAATTCCGGCCCTTGGCATTGTGAGTCAACATCCTCATTATACGAACAGTGAGTTCGACCCTTTGAAGCCCTGCAAGTACTTCATACGGTCTCGGCAGTTTGAGGATCGGTTCTCGTCTGTTACTGAGTTAGATGCTTTCAAGATTTTAGGGAGCTATTGCACTTGGAGATCGCGAGGACCGGTAGGGCAAGATGAGATTATCATCGTGGATGACCGAGGAGAGAAGCACCTGTTCCAATTCGAAGCGTTCTCCCACAAGCACGACACGTTGACGCTCATAACCTACTTGAAGCCTTACAGTTCGCCAATTGGTTCGAGATCGATCCGCCAGCCTTAGGACGCAGGTTCCGGGGAAGAAGGCGCCGGTCGAGCGCATGCTGCAAAGCGAACTTACCCACCAACAAGGGGCTATTGTGAAATCAATTAGGCTGATTGCTAGGGAAGCACGCTTAAGCTCGGCGAGCGCCCTGTGATACCAAGCCAAACATTGAAAACCTAGAACGAAGTATAGGGCAAGCCGGACTTGAATTAAGTGCTCGAACAGATTCATATGAGGGCCGGGTAAGAGGTTATCGAGAAGTCGGGAACGCGCCGCGCCAAGAAAACGCCTACGATCCGAACTCTGGGGAAGGCGTCTTAAGGATTAAATTTGGCTGAAGCGATAACTAACAGTTATTAACGTGAACCAAATGCATCAGCCGTGCTTCTAAGAGATCTGCGGGGGCGGTTAAGGATAGGGGAAGACTGGTGAATAGTTCGCTTAATTTATTTAGGTTTGCTTCGCTGTGATACCAGAAGAAAGGGATCATGGTCATACTATGACGGAATAAGGGTCATAGATGACAACACCGGGTAGTGGTCCGATGCCCTTATACTGTGATCATGAATGACTCTATTGGACTGTACGTAGATCGCAGGGTCCAAGGAAACAAATCTTGGTCCCGCGAATATATAGTCAAGGGTTAAGGTCGGATCGTTACCTACTCCACTCGCCTTAGTACCCTGCCCCCACTGGGTTCTTTTTCCTCGCTTCGGCACGGTATCAATGAAATTCATCCGCTTGATAAAGGCGTACTCCGCAGATTCTTCTGTGAAATTGAAATCGCCCGCCATGACCCAAACAGGCGAGTGTCGCTTGAATGATTCCTGTGGTTCTGGCTCCCTTTTTTCGCCACGTTCTCGATATCCACCCTGTCGCCACGAGTTATATCGGGATACAATCCCATTAAAAATGACATCCAGTTGAGCCTGTCGCATTTTCGCAGCTAATGCATCAATTTCTGGAACTCCTTCGCGCTCCATCATCAGCGTCGTCAGATGCAAATTGATAACGAATATATCCAGTGGTTTCCGAATATCGTTTTTCATAGTTCCTGGCCTGTCACCAGGATCATAAATGAAGTGAGCAACTAGAGCTGCCCGAGGTTCTGTATTACGATCTCCAAAATAAAGTCCGGTGTCCAAATGAACGAGTTCGATAAAATGATCTTTGCTCTTTCCAGGTCTTGGCTGATCGACATTTGACAAATCCCAAACAGGAAAATGAGGACAGCCTTCTTTAATCAGAAAAGCATTTCCTTGTGCAAAGTATGTCGCATCATGCCAATCGCTATTGCCCTTTATTTTATTCCACTTCGCCTTTGATGATAGAAGATTGCTATCTATAAGAGGGAAAGGGAAGTAACAGTATCCAGGAATTTCATCAAAAAGGTCTCTTACTTTCTCGTCATCTCGTTCCCTATAGCGGACAATCTCCTGTAGTGTAACCACATCCGGCTTAGGACCCATTTCGCGATCTGTCAATATTGCGATCAGTGCCTCGTTGATCTTGGTGCGCGTCCTTTCCCTTTCAGACTTTGTCTTCTCTTCAAGAAACTTAGCGCCACCTACATTCCAATTTAATACAGTGAATCTCAAGTTCATTCCTCCTGAAGGGGTAAATTCAGGATCTCATGACCCCGCGGTTGTATCTTGAACAGTATCTCGCGATATACACTGCCCAGTTCTTGTCGAAGTGAGAGCAGTGACTCGGGGTCGGGACCGAATACCAGGATACTTCCGCCGCCTCCAGCGCCAAGTGGAAATACGACACATTCCCTTTCACGAGCGAATCCCTGTATTTCCCTTGCCCCATCCATGTAACCTGGGCACAATGAAGTACGCACCTCCTGATATTCTCTTATGGATTCGTGGACATCATTCCACTGCCTGAGTCGTAACCCCTCGCGAAATCGGTAAGCAATATCTAGCTTCAGCTTATGCATTCGATATCCTTCTGGTTGAGATAGTGCTCGCATCCAAACAGCGTTTACATCTTTGCTTGCTCGCTGCATTCCAGAATGGAAGATAGCTAGCCGTTTTTGTAATTCCTCGTAATGTACTAGCGCTATGAGTTCAGTTCGAAGGGATGTGCCGTATCCAGTGTCTTTCTTACCTGGCATTCCCCAAGGAAACCAAACATAGTCACAGACTCCGCCAAATACAACGTTGGATTGTTCTTGAGTTCCAGTAATGCTAACCCCAAAGTCTTGTTCTATGAGCGATGCCATTGAAACAAGCTGGCTTAGACTTAGTGGGCGCCGTGCCAACTCGTTAGCAAGAATGCACACACCTGTTGTTGCCGAGGCGGAGCCACCGAGCCCGGACGATTGTATGCCAGGGCGAAGATTGTGCATTGTGAACTTGACACCTCTAAGGCCAAAGAGATCGAGAATCTTCAGTAGCCAGTTTTCTTTTATTGGCAAGACTTGACCAGGTTTCGCGATGACCTGGGTTCCGTACTCAATAGACTGAACTGCTATTAACCCAGGATCGAATGGCTCTGCATATATCTTCGTGCCTGTATCTATTGTGATGCCCGTTGTTCTTGGCAGAGTACGTGTCCATTCCATGGCGGGATCGACAAATAAATCCTCTGGTACTTGCGGCAAAGACCAAAATGCCTCTTGAAACTCGCGTAAATCTAGACTAGATCCAGGGCCATCGATTCTGTTATAAGCCAATACCGTCGGCAATCTCTTTTGCTTTGCTGAGTTCTCTAATATCCTACTCAGATCCAACATTGGGCCGCCTGGTTTTACCTGGGCAATCGAATTCTACGTTTCTAATCTGCGAGTGCCGCTCTTACCAAAGAATCCCAGAAGTTAATATGGAAATGCACCTACAGTTAGCAATGGTAAATTGTAATACAGAGCCCGTTACTCCTGCTAGCAAAAAAGTGAAGCCTCAGCGCTACAGTGGAGCTGCTATAAAGTCGTATGCGATACTGCACAAAGGTCTGGAGTTGTCCCGCGCAATCAGGATTTGTACAAACTTAGAGGCAGATGAACACCCTGAGAAGTGAACTTTGTCCGAAGTCCGTTTGATGAATCTCGTCCGCCAGTCCGCAACCCAATCTGGTCTGAATTCCCCGTCAAAACCTTCCTAACCCTGTGTTGTAGCATCCATTCTGGCGCCCTGAACGAATGCTCACTCTATGAGACTCAGCCCTGTTGCCTAATTATGCACTACTCGTATCAGGAACTGGTCATTGGCGAAGGGCATCCGATCAAGAACATCGGATAACAAGGAATTATCGTTTTTGAAGTGCAAACTTTCGCCTTGCTTTAGCCTAAGTCGATGATTTGATTTAGAGGGCGAGTTAATCTTGGATTCTGCTTCAAGGTTCCTGCGACAGTAGGGCCCGTATCTTGGAGAGAAAAAATGAGGTGGGGACGATAGGCAACAGAATATCTCGCAGTACGGCTGAAAAACCGGCCGCCATCACCCACCTATCAATTCGATTTCCTGCCTTTTGAAATTTTTGGATCCGCTTCTCACGTCGTTGTGCGTAGGACGACAGTGTGTGTTGAAGGTCTCGGTCGGGGTATCTTCTCAACTCATCAGCTAAGACGAATGCATCCTCCATAGCAAGAGACACGCCCATGCCAGAGATCGGTGACGTAGCGTGCTTAGCATCTCCCATGAGCGCTACACTGCCTCGGAACCACGCAGCACAGTCTACGTACGCAAGATCGTCAAAAAACACATCTTCTGAACCGGGAGCCATTTCGATAATTTGCCTAACGGATTCGTTAAACCCGAAGAAGAGCTTCTGAAGACTCTCCAGCCGATCGTCTTTCTCCCCAACTTGGCCGGGGGGCCACTCCCGCTACAAACATGACAACAGAGCGATTGTATAACGGGTAAATGGCATACATCTTACCGTCGCCCGCTACCTCTATTGCCCCTTCCGGGTGCTTGAAGGAATCGGGTAACCAGTACGCCCAGACACCCCACCCGTAGTACTTTAAGAAGTCTTCCCCGAATATCCGCTCGCGTGTTAAAGATCGTATGCCATCGGCACCAACAACGATATCGAAGAACTCCGGTTGCCCGTCACCAAAATCCACCTGCACTTTCCCGCTGTTCATTTGCCGGACTCCCTTTATCGTAGTGCCGAATCGAACTTCTACACCGCTTATGGTTCCAACGATGCCTTGCTGAAGCGCCGAACGGGTTATGATTGCAGTAGGTCCGAATTCCCTGAATGTATCCAGCGGAAAACTCTTGAGCAACTTCCCACGTCGGTCGTGAAACGCAGTCCACGAGATCTCATACCCTTCTTGTTCGATAACGCGCCGGTCTATCCCTAGCTCTCGCAACACGCGGCGTCCATTACCCCAAAGGCCAATGAGATAGCCGGCGTTGCGAAAGTCTGGTGCCTGCTCAATGAGTGTTACGCTGCCAATGCCGTATTTTCGGAGAAGCCCGGCAAGTGATAGCCCAGAGACACCTCCACCTACAATAAGTATCTTCATTATTTTGGATGCGGTAGTTAGCTAATAGTAGTATACCATACATACGTCTCGCCGCAGGTATGAGCGAATACGCAACCACAGCATTGCATTGATACCCTAAGGCTGAAAACCCAGTGATCGTTGGCCAAACCAACTTCGGCTACGTTCTGATCACTAGTAATGATAACTAAAAATTATCAAGAACGGTAGAAGAACGCCTCCGGCGCGTGTCAACGACTTTGAGACACCGACCATTTGAATTTAGTGTAGCACCGGCTCTGAGTCCGGCGGGCCGCCCAGCATAATGGGCGGGTTGATCCAGACGGCTCCCGGCAATGCGGGAGGCTCTGGAGGTTTTC
>WNFR01003242.1_pt1 | contig 25595 bp, 25 predicted proteins | sample 5400221 | NCBI WGS metagenome assembly WNFR01 (sample SAMN13153357, study PRJNA577476) | soil metagenome | isolation source: 40 cm soil under Madrone tree | place: USA:California | collected 2016-06-14 | reverse complement strand
ACTGTCCTGAGCACTCCGGGAAGGGCACGACTTCCAGTCGTGCCAACAGAAGCATCTCAGGCGTGCGGCTTCCAGCCGCTGAGGTACGAGCTCCGGAAGAGCAACCCTCAGTGGCTTAAAGCCGCTTCTGCTCTCAGTTATTTCGGCACGGCTGGAAGCCGTGCCCTTCCCGGTAGGCTTCATCGGCTCTTTTTCAAAACAGTTCCGGTTCTTGCGACTTATCGGAAGCTGGCGCTGCGATGAGTCTGGCGAAAATCGGCGCCTTCCATCTTGATGATCCTGCACATTTCGTGCAGCCGCGAGCGCATGCGCTCTCCGATGCGATCGCCCAAGGTCTCTCCCCGCGCCGCACGCTGCGCCCGAGCGAACTCCGAGGTCGCATTGGAATCGCGCGCCGCATCATCGGGATAATTCGTCGTTATAATCGTCGTGCGATTGTTATTGTAGCGAGTGTTCAGGATCAGGCTGACAGTATCCCATACCCATTCCGTCGGCTTCACCGCGCCGAGTTCGTCCAGCACCAGCACTTCGGTCTCGAAGACAGGGCGGAGCACATCCAACTCAGTGACCTTCACCGAATCGTTGTACGAATTCTGGATTTGCTTGAGCAATTCGCGGTAGTCGTAGAACAGGCACGGAATCCCCTTGCTGAGGAGCAGTTCCTTAATAATCCCGACGCTGAGATGGGTTTTGCCTACGCCAATGCTGCCGATCAGCAGTAACCCCGTATTGTCCAGAGGATATCCTTCAACAAATTTGCACGCGGCCATCCGGGCCTGCATCAGATTCGCATGCGGCCCGTCAAACTCGAAGTTCGACAGCTCGCAATGCTCATACCGCTTGGGAATTCGCGCAGCCGCCAGAAGTGACTCGGCCCGGACTTTTGTTCGACAGTCGCAGCGCACTACGCGGCGATCTGAGCCGGCAGACTTCCAACCACTTCCACTACAGACGGGGCAAACTTCGGCGGCAACTTTCATCAATTCTCTCTATTTCAATTTGCACTTTCGCCTGTAATCGCGCAAGTGCTCAGAACGGAAGCCCTGTGTACATCCTGTGGAGTTATAGGACAGCTTGTGGAGGACTGAGGAAATAAAGGAGCCGTGCTCCAGAAACGCGCGTAATTATCTTTTTCGCAACGCGCGGGATTTCTCGTTTGCCTCCGGCCGCTCCCGCACCACTTCTCTCACCACCCGCAGAAATGACTGCGCCTCGGCCCGCAGAGGACGATGCCGAGGATGGATCAAATCGAGACTGCGCCGAAGCGGTTCGGCATTTACCAACTTCACGGTTGCCAACTCGCCTCGCCGCACTTCTGGGCCAACCGCAATGAGCGGAAGAAAAGCCAGTCCCAGCCCGCGCTCCACCATTCGTTTCGCGGTTTCGATGGTGTCGACTTCAAGCGCGACGTTAGGTACGAGCCCAGCATTTCGGAATAGACCGCGAGTCAGTGTCCAGTCACTCGATCCTCGCTCATAGAAGATCAGCGGCCAGCTGGCGACTTGTTCCAGCCGGGCGCGGCGGCAAGTGGTTGGTCCCTGCTTGGGATGAGTAACCAGAAGCAGCGGATCATCGCGGAGGCTGATGGTCTCTACCTCGGGGTGTTGCAGCGAACGAGCGAGCCCGATCTCGGCTTCCTCGCCGAGGACCATGTCCAGCACTTCTTTGGAATGGCCGGGACGAATACTAATGATCACCTTGGGAAACGCCCGCTGAAATTTCTTTAGGACGTCTGGCAGGAAATAGACGGAAACCGAAAGCGCAGCCGCGATCTGTAGAGGGGTGTCACTGCCCGGCTGGAGCTGATGCACTGCCTGGCGCGCAATCGAAGCAGTCTTCAGCAACTGCTCGGCATACGGACGCAGCACCCGTCCGGCCTCGGAGAGCGTCAGGCCGTGCCTCGATCGCACGAACAGCAATACTCCGAGAGACTCTTCAAGCGCCTTGATGCGTGCGCTTACCGCAGGCTGTGAGACGCGGAGCGCCTCCGCCGCCCGGTGAAATCCCCCGAATGTGGCCACCGCCAGGAAGGTTTCGATCTGCGGAATTTCCATCTTTATCGCCTAGCTTCTCACGGTGACAATATAAATCTATCAGAGATGGGTTGCCAGATAACTTTTGGTTATCGCCATGATAGAAACGTTCCGTTTGACCAACGGCCACGCCCGCGCAAAGATGGGCAGTGTGTATCGCCCAGTCGGCGCGGCTTTTGCTTCTCTGGGCTGAACGGAGCCAAACCGCATGGCCACGGTTGCTGTTTCTGACAACGTAAGCGGCGAATTTCCGGCGAAAAACCCGCCCATCACTATCCCGGTGCGGCGGTTCGCAACGGCTGGCGAATCGACCTTCCCGAATGGTGCCAGGACCAGCGCAATCAGATGACCGGTCCTGCGGACGACGCCGAGCTCGTGGTAAAGATGCTCAACTCCGGCGCGCCCGGCGTGATGCTCGATCTCGAAGACTCGACGGTCAATGAATGGGAGCGCCAGCGCCTCGGGGTGGAGAATATTCTGGCTGCCCTGCGAGGCACCTTGACCTACGCAGACAACAAACGCGACCGCGTCGTAGGAATTCAGCCCAGTCCCGTTGTCATTTGGATTCGTCCCCGGGGATTACACATTCACCAGGCAGGAGTTTTCGACGAACCCACGCCGGCCTCGCTGTTCGATGTCGCCCGAATTGTTTATCGCATCGATCCCGCTGAACTCAAGCATCCTCTTTGTTTCTACATCCCGAAATCCGAATCGGCGGAAGAAGCTCTGTGGTGGCGGGACCTATTTCAGGCAATGGCTGCCGCGCGCGGCTGGCCTCGGGATTACATCAAGTGCATGGCGCTGGTCGAGTCGCATCCGCTCGCCTTCCAGATGGAAGCGTTCCTCTACAACCTGGGCGACCACATCCTAGGCCTGAACCTTGGCCGGTGGGATTACATGGCGAGCCTGATTCATTTCAACCTAAGTGATCCCGAATGGGTCCTGCCCGACCGCAACACCATTCCGCACGATGTCCCGTTTTTCCAGAATCTGCGCGAACTGATGCCGGAGATTTGCCATAAACGCGGCGTTCTGGCTATAGGCGGAATGACCGCACTCTATCCCAGCCGCACTGACGCTGAACTGAACACACGAGCTCTCGAGGTCCTTAGAAAAGACAAAAGGAACGAAGCCAACAGCCGTATGGATGGCGCGTGGACCGGACATCCCGACCAGAATCAGATCGCCATCGAACAATTTCCGCAGCCCAATCAATTGCACGCGCGAGTTCCCTATGGTGAGCGCTTTCCCAATCTGCGTCCTGCGTTGAACGGCGTTGGACAGAAAACGGTCGCGGGCACGCGGGCAGCGGTCAAGACCGTGATTCGCTACCGCAACGGTGTCCTGAATGGAAAAGGCGCGAGCCTGCTTGACGGCTACATGGAAGATCTGGCCACGGACCGGATCTATCGCTTGATGATCGCCCAGCGAGTGCGGCACGGCGGTGTAGTCGATGAGTCCGGAAAAGCAGTTCCGCACACCGCGGAGTTTGTTCACCGTCTTTTCGACGAGGAACTCGAAAAGCTGCTCTCTGATTCAAAGCGCAGTGACGTGGGCTCGGAGGAAACATTCCGCGAGGCGCGGCGAATCGCCGAAGCAATGGTGATGAAAGAAGAGTTTGATCCGGTTTAGAAATTTTGGTTTTCACAGGTACGAGCAAGCATCGGGGCGGAAAAGGAAGGCAAACATGACTACCAACGGAAAGCTTACAAAACCAGACGCAATTACCGATTGGGAGTCCAATCCGAGATGGAGAGGAACCACCCGTCCATACACCTGGGACGATGTCGAACGTCTGCGCGGAACCATGAAGATCGAGTGCACTCTTGCCCGCCATGGCGCAGAAACTCTTTGGGAGATGTTGCAAACCGAATCGTTTGTGCCGGCGCTCGGGGCGCTGACCGGGAATCAAGCCGTCCAGCAGGTCAAGGCGGGCCTCAAGGCTATTTACGTGAGTGGTTGGCAAGTCGCAGCCGACGCCAACAACGCCGGAGAGATGTATCCCGACCAGAGCCTCTATCCCTCCGACAGCGTTCCTGCGGTAGTCCGAAAAATCAACCGCGCTCTTACCCGCGCCGACCAGGTCCATCATTCCGAAGGAAAAAATGGCATGAACTGGTTCGTGCCGCTGGTCGCCGATGCTGAAGCCGGTTTCGGCGGAAACCTGAATGCCTTCGAGCTGATGAAAGCCATGATCGAAGCAGGCGCCGCTTGCGTTCACTTCGAAGACCAGCTTTCTTCGGCAAAAAAATGCGGTCACCTCGGCGGAAAAGTCCTGGTCCCCACAGTCGAAGCCATCCAAAAACTTGTGGCCGCGCGTCTGGCTGCTGACGTAATGGGAGTTCCCACGCTCGTTCTTGCGCGCACCGACGCCAACAGCGCGCATTTGCTGACCAGCGACATCGACCCGCGTGATCATGCCTTCCTCACCGGAGAAAAGACCAGCGAGGGCTTCTACTGCATCCGTGGAGGACTCGATTCCGCGATTGCGCGCGCAATATCCTATGCGCCCTATGCCGACCTGATCTGGTGCGAGACATCCGAGCCGAGCCTCGACGAAGCCCGCCGCTTCGCCGAAGCTGTTCACGAGAAATATCCCGGCAAAATGCTGGCCTACAACTGTTCTCCGTCATTCAACTGGAAGAAGAAGCTCGACGACGCCACCATCGCCCGCTTCCAGACCGAGTTGGCGGCCATGGGCTACAAATTTCAATTTGTGACCCTGGCCGGATTCCACTCTCTTAACCTGAGCATGTTCGAGCTCGCGAGTGCATATAAAGGCAGCGGCATGAAAGCCTACTCCGCGCTTCAGGAAAGAGAATTTGCCAGCGAAGCGAACGGATACGAAGGCGTGAAGCACCAGCGGTTCGTCGGCACAGGCTACTTCGATCTGGTCACGCAAGTGGTCGCCGGAGGTCTTGCTTCAACAACTGCCCTCGCGAACTCCACCGAAGCCGAGCAGTTCTTGCCGATGCCGCTGCCGGCAGAAATCGTGCCCGACGAAATGCTCATGCCATCGGGTGATTGAAGCGGCGCTGGTTGGAAATCGAGAGTAGTTGCCGATTTCAAAAGCAGGGGGAGCCATAGTCGGCATCTGGCGCGGATTTCCACAGTTGACATTCCGCAACTCAGGGAGCTAAATAGCTCCGGCGACTTTCCAACTCAACTAATCCCAGGTCTTCAGCGTGAATCGCTGGGGATCTTGATTGCTGGGAACAAGGAAAGCTCCCCTAGGAGCTATGATGAACAAAGCAGATCTAATTGATCGGATTGCTGCCGGCGCCGGCATCAGCAAGACGCAGGCTGCGAGCGCCATCGACACAAGTGTAGAGAGCATCACTAGCGCATTAAAGAAGGGCGACCGCGTTGCCCTGATCGGTTTCGGGACTTTTTCCACTTCGCAGCGCAAGGCTCGTAATGGACGGAATCCGCAGACCGGGGCCACCATTAAAATTGCCGCCCGCCGCGTTGCTAAGTTCAGCGCCGGCGCGGAGCTGAAAAAGGCCGTCAACCGCGGGAAGTAATCGCCCGTTTCCCAGGAATAAAACGGCAGGGGGTCGGCCCTGCCGTTTTTGTTTGTCGTTCACACCGCGCTACTGCACATCTGGATTAGTTGGACTGAAGACGCCCGTGGGGCTGTCCTTCCAGATCCAGGCATGAATCATCCACTGCGTTTCCGCCGTAAAGTGGCCGCCCTCTGCCTGACATTGGCTGTCATTTAAATCGCCCTTGACGCTGCGATCGGGGAAGACACAAAGATTCGAATGCCGGTGCCAGTTGGCCAGTGATTTTGGAAATGGCGGGTTCTTCGGCTGACCGTCAGCGTCGGTTTCTGCATTCAGCAGATAGCTCACGCCGACCAGGGCATATCCGGACGGCACCGCCGGATTTTTCTCGTACAGCAGAATATCCGGTTGCTCAACCTTGAATCCGGGCGAATGCGGGCCGACATGCACGTAATGAATTCCCATGCCCGGAACATCTGGGCCGATCGCTTTGTAGCCGTCACTCTCAGCGACTCGCACCTCACGATACTTCGTGGTGGCCTGCCGCGCGGTTTCAAGCAGGGTTGCGGTTTTGGTGAGTTCCTCGTAGGTCACGGGCACACCACTTCCGTGGTGCTCGTGGCCCGTAGACATTTCCATGGAATGACCGGCATGGCCGGCCATGTTGTGTTCCATTTCCTGGGCTGCAGCAACCACACTCAAGCCCGCACAGACTAAAGACGATTGAACAACGATGCTGATGGTCTTTGTTAAGTTCATACGTTTCTCCTTGACTGGTTATTTCGAAATTTTCCGTAAACGCTGGATCCACTCCAGCTCTGCCTGAATCTGGCTCTGCAGGAATCGTGTGCTTTCTGCGGCATAAGAATCGAGCTCGAAGCGCGCCGTGATTCCCTGCAGGTGCTCCGCTCTCTTTTGCAAATGTTCTGCTCGACCATCGAGCACGCGCTCCCGCACCGCCGGCTCGAGCACCTGGAAGAGGCCAACCCGAGTCAGGAAACCTTCCAGCGACCTCGCGTCTGACTGCGTGTATTCGCTGAGCTTTTGAACGAGCGTCCTTCGCCCGAGCGCCGTGAGCGAGTACTGGTGACGTTTCTGTCCGCGCTCCCCCGGCACAGTTTTTTTCGTGACCCACCCCGCCTCACTAAATCGCCGCAGCAGGGGATAGACCAGGTTGTTGTGCAACGCTTCCTGCCCGAGGATCAATCCCGCTTCATGCTTAAGCTGGTATCCATGCTTAGGCCCCGGCAGCAGGGTAGCCAGGATTATTAGGTCATTCATGACAGTGTCAGTATTGGCCTAATGATAGAACTTGTCAAGAGAAATCGATGGAATATTGGGAAGAGCTTGCCTCTGAGCAAGCGTGAGGGGATCTCTGACAGCCGAGGAGATGTTTAGCCAACGGCCAAGGACCGACGGCCAACGACGGGTTTCCCGGTTTGCTGAATCCCCAGCCCATCCTTTAGAATCCAATGGTTCGGCACAGAAATTGGAGACACCATGAAGGCAGCAATCCATCCCTCGTACAACGAAATTCGCGTGCTGTGCGCGTGTGGGAGCAGTTTCACCACGCGTTCCACGCATAAAGGCGATATCCACGTAGAAATTTGCTCCAGCTGCCATCCGTTCTTCACTGGCAAGCAAAAGCTGATGGATACGGCGGGTCGCGTGGAGCGTTTCCGCCGCAAGTACGCCAAACCAGGCGCGGAAAAGAAGTAATCGCGCTCTGGAAAAGATTGTGAGGCCCTCAAATCTGGGGGCCTTTCTCTTTTAATATTTAGTCGTGACCGATATTGGCAAGATGCTGGTCTTGCTTGGCCTGCTGGTCGTAGTAGCGGGAGGAGTATTCATCCTTCTGGGCAGGACCAATCTTCCCCTGGGCCGGCTCCCGGGCGACATCGTCTATCGCGGCAAGAACACTGTATTTTATTTTCCGCTGGCGACTTCGATCGTGGTGAGCGTAGTGCTGTCGCTGCTGTTTTATCTAATTGGAAGATTCAGGCACTGAGGACTGGAACCGCTGTTCAGGACAGCGGCTCCCGCACGGGTTGCCCCTCGTGAATATGTGCGCATGCTGATGCCACTTCGGAATCACGCAAATAGACGAAAAAGAAGTAAAGGGCTGGTCCTAGCGCTAAGACAAAATAGAGTGGGAGGAACCAAAGGGCTTTCTTTCCCCAGGATGAGCTGTCGAATGTGAACCAGAAATACCACATAGCAACGCTGAGCAGTGCGGCGCCGCAGATTCCGGGAAGAAGAATTGCTCGAACAATCGCCGTGACGGCAGGAAAGGATCCGAGCGAGTGCACTCCGGCGAATGCCATGGCAGACAATGTGGCGAAAAGGGCGCCAAAAAGAGTGGCTGCGAGCAGAGCACATACAAAATAAACGGCCCGGGCCGTCCTCGATATGATCCAACTCTTTGTTATAGGAAGATATAGCACGATGCGCGCACTCTAGCATTCTCGCGACTGCGGTTCAAGTCGACACGCATCATCTACGCCTGAATGCGGGCTGCGGCGGTGCTCCCTTGTAATCCTTGGGATACAGCACCACTGACCTGCGCAATCCTTCGCCATCGCTTTCCGTGCGGAGGTCCTGTTCATCGCGCAAAGCCAGGTGCAAGATACGCCGCTCGCGCGATGACATAGGCGCAAAATGGTAGGGCACACTTGTCTGCCGGACCTTGTCCGCGGCGACTCTTGCCGATAACCGTAATTCTTCCAACCGCGTCTTCCGGTGGTTCATGCAATCGAAGCTGATCTTCTCGTGCTCGTTTCCCTCAAGCCGCAGCATCTCCATAGCCAGCAATTCCATTGAGCGCAGCAGTTCCGCCCCGCGCTCCAGCAGCAGAGAGGAATCCGGCCCGGCGAATTCCACAAGAATCTCCGGGCGCTCCCAGTCGCGATCGTCGGTAACCGGAGGATCCACGGTGATGCGGTACTTCAGCTTGAGTCCGGCGTGCTTCACGACCGCACCGAGAAACGTGTTGAGCTGGTTTGCAGATTCGATTTTGTTCATAGAAGAAGCCTTCAGCCGTCAGCCATCAGTCGTCAGCTAGCGACCTCTGCCGGCGAACTCTATGGCCGATCCTAAACTCAACGAGTCTTTGAAATTGAAAAGCAATTACCTCTGATATCAGGCGCTTGCATCACCGATTTTCCTGACGGCTGATGGCTGAGGGCTGACGGCTCACTTCTCCCTCTTCCTCGCCCTCTTGGCCGCAATTTCTCTCATCTCCCGCCCCAGTTCGGTGCGATTCATAACCGCCTGCTGCACGATCATGATCACATTGCTCAGCGCGTAATACAGGTTCAGGCCCGCGGCCAGATTGAAGAAGATGAAGCCCATCATCAGTGGCATCATCACCGTCATCATTCGCTGCTGCGCTGGATCCATGCCCGCCTGCGGAGTCATCTTCTGCATGACGAACATGCTGATCACCATGATCGCTGGAAGTATGAAATACGGATCGCGCGCGGAGAGGTCGTGGATCCACAGCCAGTGCGCCTGGCGCAAGTCAATGGCCGCGCCCAGCATCTTGTAATAGGCGATCAGGAAAGGCATCTGTATCAACAATGGCAGGCATCCGCCGACTGGATTTACCCCTTCCCGCTTGTACAGTTCGCCGATCTCCTTCTGCATGTCCTGCTTGCGCGGATCGCGCATGCTGTACTTCTTATATTTCTCCTGGATAGCCTTCATCTGCGGCTGGACCCTCTGCATCTTCAGCGCAGACTTCATCTGAGTAATGCGCAGCGGCAGCAGGGCCAGAGTAATGATGAGCGTCTGTAGCACGATCGCCCAGCCCCAGTTGTGGACGTACCCGTAGGTCCACCGCAGCCAGATAAACAGGGGCCTGGCAATTATGCCAAACCACCCGAAGTCCACCATCGCACGAAGATCTTTTTCCGCGCCACTTATGGCGGGGACCTTGACCGACTCGAGCACGTCGAGCGATTTTGGTCCGACAAACAATCGCTCGCTCGATTCGCCGGGATGACCCGCGGCCACGCCAAGCACGTCTTCCGGCTTGGTCTCATTGGGTTTGCTGGGATCAACGGGGACTTCAACTGAATTTCGCAATGTAACGACATTCACATCGTCGGGATTGTCAGGAATGAAAACCGCGCCGAAGTAGGCGTCGGCTATTCCAGCCCAGGCGAAAGTGCCGCGAAGGGTATTGCCGCCGGAGACTTTCTTGGCAGGGATACGTTCTGTGTTGCTGTTGACCTGGTACTCGAATTGGGTGGCCGCATATGCCGCAGGAGTGGTCTGGTCACCGAATCCCGCCGGCCAGGTAGGAAATGCGTTTACCGGATCACCGTTTGAAAGGACAGAAGTTTCGACCCGGACCACATAGCTGTGATCGAACTGGAATGACTTGCGGACCGTGAGTCCCGCATCCGAATACTCGAATGACAGGTTTGCAGGTGCCGTCAAGTTTCCTTCTCCTGAGCTGACGTACAGCGCGGAGTTCAATTTGTTTCGCAGCGTCTCATGGTACGTCCACAAGGAAAGCGGGTATCCATACTTGGCCGCAGCGATGGGATTCACCAGGTCGAGCGGGCGGCCCTGGTCATCCTGAAATTTCTTCAACACCCACGACTTCACCTGCCCGCCGCGGTTCGTGAACACAATCCGGTAAAGGTCGTTCTCAATAGCCGTCTCGGTCTCGGACTGGGCCTGTTTTGTCCTAGCCGGCTGAGCGCCCTTCGTGGCGCGGGCGCCCCCGCCCGCGATGCTTTGCGCGACAGCGCTCTGGGGCGACGCAGGTCCCGGCGCCTGCGCTGCGGGTGCCTGAATCGGCTGAACCGGCTTAGCTGTACTCGGCGGCTGCTGCGGCATGTACTTTTTCATCAGCCACTGCGAACCGAAAATCACCACCGCTATAAGCAGAAACACCAGCAGAAAGCGCCGCTCGGTGCCGGATTCTTGTTGTGGGCTCTTGTATTCAGGCATTCGACTAGTTGTTTTCCATGTCCATGTGGGAACAGGCGCCCCCAGCTGTCCTCCGGAGCGAAGCTCCGGAATCATACCGGTTATTCACCATTTGATTATTGGAAGCCGCCCGCGGCACCGGATCAAATCCGCCGCGCACAAATGGATGGCAACGCAGCACGCGCCACATCGCCATCGCTGATCCCCGAAAAACTCCGTAGCGTTCCACGGCTTCAGCCGCATACTCAGAACAGGTCGGCACGTACCGGCACGCGGGAGGCAGAACAGGCGAGAGCACCCATTTGTATCCGCGAAGCAGCCCCACCAGCGCAGCCTGGGGCACCCTGAAGCACAGCGCCCAAAACCTGGAGCCGAATACCGGAAGCCTTTTCATAAGTTCAGCGCTGCTTCTCCTTTTCTACCTGTTTCTCCAAAGATTTCTCGATTACCTGGAAAGCCCGCTCTACTTCTCTCTGCAACTCGTTGAAGTCGGCTTTTAAAAGCGACCGCTTGGGATTAATGACAACGTCCACCGCGGCTTCCTTCTGCACCGGCGTTAAACGAACTGCCTCGCGCAGCCGGCGCTTCATGCGGTTTCGCTGCACCGCTCCACCGAGCACCTTTCCGACCGTAAAACCAACTCGAGGCCCCTCAAGCACATCGTCGCGCCGCAAATAAAAAACTGTCATATGCGTCGCGAAATGCCGCTTCCCCTGTTTGTAGACCTTTTCAAAATCCGAATGCCGCAACAGCCGCCGGCTCTTTGGAAACCGTTTCTTCGTGTTTTGCGGAGCGGATTCGCTCACGGTTTCAGTCCGACGCGGAGATTTGGGATCGGGCAGCTGCTCGCGAGATCTTACTCGCGGAAGCCGGGCTTCACGGAAACTCTCTTGCGGCCTTTGGCTCGACGCCGGGAAATGACGGCGCGTCCGCTCTTGGTCTTCATACGGGTGCGAAAGCCATGCGTCTTCGAGCGGTGGCGACGGTTAGGCTGGAATGTACGTTTCGGCATGAAAAATTCCTGGGCTCCTGTCTTGAGCTAATGCGAATGCTGGAAATTCGTGAATGAAAAGTATAAATGACGGGTTGGCAGAAGGGAAACCACACTGGACGCCGATGGTAGCCTGAATCGCATGGAAGGGTCTGCGAAAACGGTCGAGGCTCCAGTGCTCGTGTCTAGTAATCGTTTCGGCTTGCTTCGCGGTGTCATCGAAGCTGTCATCTTTGGCCTGCTCGTCGCCGGTACTGTGTTTCTCGTCCAGTGGCGTTATGGCTTCAATTGGGGCGACGAGGGCTGGCTCTGGTACATCAGCCAGCGAACCGTTCTTGGCCAGGTCCCGGTCAGAGACATCTTCAGCTATGACCCGGGCAGATACTACTGGACAGCCGCCGTCTTCAAAGCTCTCGGCAAGGACGGCCTCTTCGAGCAACTGATCGCTAACTATCTCTTCGGCGCAGTCGGCCTTGTGATCACCTACATTGCTATGGCTCGCATTGGGGTGAGTAGAGGCTGGCGGGTAGCCATTCTTGTATTGTTGGGAGTCGTCCTTGGCTTCCCCCGCCACAAGATCTTCGAACAATCGCTGTCCTTAGTTGCTGCTGCCGGAATCGCGTTCATTCTGTCGGGCCCCGACAGAATGAAACGCTGGTTCATCTATGGAGTGCCTGCCGGTCTTGCCGCGTTTATCGGCAGGAACTCCGGCCTGTACTTCGCGATCGCTGCGGTTCTCGCCTTCTTACTGCTAAGAATTTCGGGATCCAGAACAGCCAGCCTTCGATCGGTTGGCGCTCTTCTTGGAGGGATCGCCATCGGCTACTCCCCGATCTTTTTCATGATGCTTCGCTTTCGCGGATTCGCTTCGGCGTTTCTCGATTCTGTTCTCTTGACCCTAAATTGGTCGTGGGGACTCCGCATCCCGTTTCCCTGGCACTCTCATGCCAGCGGTCTTCACGGTCTAGACGCATGGCAGCTAAGAGCAGTCTCGTGGTTGTGTCTGGCCGTGCCGATCACCTACGCTCTCGTAGTTTGGTACGGGTCCAGGACTCACGCGAGCCGGCCACTGACGTTAGCCACGGGTGCATCGCTTGCGGGTATTCCTTATCTTCATCATGCCTTCTATCACGCGGATTTTTTTCATATAGCGCAAGGCATAGTCCCATTTGTGGTAGCCGGCGGCGTTTTCTCTTGCCATCTTTGGGTGCAGAGCCGACGCCGCTGGTCGCTAGCGTGCTTTTCCGTTCTGGTCTTGCTGGTCCTAGCTTGTTGGCTGCCGATGGAGCCGCTGGCCCAGCACTTGCGAGCCAAGGCCAATGCGCCGCAAAGTGTGGATGGAATCAAGATTGACGGCAGAGATTTTGAAGTGCCTGCGCAACAGGCGCAGGTGATGCGTGCTGTCGATGCTGCATTCCACAGTTGCGCAGCAGCTGACGGCAGTTTTCTAGAAGCACCCTATTATCCCGGGCTGTATGCTTTCCTGAAAACGCGCGCCCCGTCCTGGGACGTGTATTACCTCTGGCCACGAAGTGACGATGTCCAGAAAAAAGAAATTGCAGCCCTCATTCAAAACCGCACGTCGCTCGTTTTGCTCAATCGAGATGCATCCTTCGATGGCCAGGAATGGCTGAAGATCGGGAACACGAATCCCAAACTTGTCGAATATCTTTCATCAGAGTACGCGCGCACGCGCACGAAACTCCCGCAAGGTTTTGAACTGGACGTGCGGCCCCAGTCATGCGCGCAATATTTTGAATCACGGTGATCTGCACCACTCTCGCGGCATTTACGACTTCGCTACTTGACAGAAGTTTTTCTTCGCGGTTGAAAAAGAAGATGAAGAAATTCTTCGCTGAAAGATTTCCACACAGGCAAATATTTTGTGCTAGTATGCCGCTCTGTCACTTCAATTTTATTTCGTCTGACGCCAGCTCATAAAGGTTGCTCTCTGCTGGCAACGAAGCGATACTTGTACTGAAAGCTGATTCAACACCGGCGCTGCTCCAGCCGCGGCCCAGATAAAATCTTTATGTCCGTTCCAACTCCGACTCTTGCTCTGAACCCGTGGTTGCGCATCCTGGATGCACTTGAGAAAAAAATTAACCGGCACTCCTACGACACCTGGCTTAAACCCACCCGCTACAGCCACTCCAGCAATGGCATCATGTACGTCCGCGTTCCCACGGCTGAGTTCCGCCACGTAGGCGATAAATACGCCGACCTCATTCAGGAAGCGCTCGACAATCTGAACATGGATTATCAAGAGGTGGAGTTCGTCACGCCTGACGACGATCCAGCTCAGACCCCGGTGCGGCACGATGGCGGCCTTTCGGCGCCGGTTGCGGCTTCGGCTAGTTATCCGGTTTCTCAGGCGCGCTTCGATTGGGACGGCGCCGCGCAGCTGAATGCCCGCTATACCTTCGACGCATTCGTGATCGGGAGCGGCAATCAGTTTGCCCATGCGGCATGCCAGGCAGTCTCTCAACGTCCGTCGAAAGCCTACAACCCGCTCTTCCTTTACGGTGGCGTAGGCATGGGCAAGACTCACCTGATGCAGGCCATCGGGCACGAAGTCAAACGGGCGATGCCGCAAGCCGCCATCTGCTATGTCTCCAGCGAGAAGTTCACCAACGAGATGATCAACTCGCTGCGTTACGACAAGATGACCAGCTTCCGCGACAAGTTCCGCAACGTGGACGTGCTGCTCATCGACGACATTCAGTTTCTGGCTCAAAAAGAGCGCACCCAGGAAGAGTTTTTTCACACCTTCAACGCTCTTCACGAATCGATGAAGCAGATCGTGATTGCCAGTGACCGTCCTCCGAAAGAGTTAGCTGAAGTCGAGGACCGATTGCGCAGCCGCTTCGAATGGGGACTGATAGCAGATATCCAACCCCCAGATCTAGAGACCAAAGTCGCGATCCTGCAGAAGAAGTCCGAACAGGAACGGATTACCCTGCCCACAGATGTCGCTCTTTTTATTGCTTCAAACATCCGGTCCAACGTCCGCGAGCTCGAGGGAGCGCTTATACGGCTGGTAGCGCACTCGTCCCTGATCGGCAGCGAAATTACGCTTCCCTATGCCCAGCAGGTCCTGAAAAATTTTATCGACTCGCAGGCCCGTAAGGTCACAATTGAATCCATTCAGAAAGCTGTCGCCGAACAATTCGGGCTGCGGCTGGTTGAAATCAAGGCCAAGAACAACTCGCGGGCGATTGTCTATCCGCGGCAAATTGCAATGTATCTGGCCAAGCACATGACCGAGGCCTCGCTTCCGGAAATCGGCCGGCAATTTGGCGGGAAGCACCATACGACTGTGCTGCACTCGGTCGAGAAGATCGAACAGACGCGCAAAGCCGACAAGGATTTAAACAGGCTGCTCAACAAGATGACCGAGCAATTAGGCGGATAAACAGCAGTTTGGGACACGTTTTCCAGTTTCGGACCGGGTCTTCCGGAACATCAGCTGTGAATGGATTGTTGAAGCTGTGCAAGAAACAGGGTGGAATCGCCGATCGCTCCAGGTTATACGTCGCCGGGCACGGTAATCGGGGCTGATCTTGGACACGAAGGTAGTAGCTGGAATTGAAGCAAAGGCTGTACTTGGACTGGATTTCCACTTTTCCTGCATACCTACGGTTACTACTGGTTTTAAGTGTTTTTGTTTTGATATAAGGGAAGTACTAAAAGTAGCGTCGCAAGAGGGGATTTTGCTTTTATGCCGGTAGAAGCCATCGCATCCGCAGCGGGAACGACCACCATGGAAATCACAGTCAGCAAATTCGAACTACTCCGGGAACTTTCAGCGACCCAGGGCGTGGTCGAACGCAAGACGACGATTCCCATCCTCTCGAATTATTTGTTTGAAGCCGCGGCCGACCGGCTCTCCTTGACGGCAACCGATCTCGATTTAAGTTTGCGGACGTCCTGTAACGCCAAAGTAAAAAAAGAAGGCTCATGTACGATCCCCGCGCGCAAGCTGTATGACTACGTAAAGCTGCTGCCCGACGCCGACATCACCATCAAGCTGCTGGAAAATCACTGGGTCAGCATTCGCTGCGGACGGTCCAATACGAAGATGGTGGGCATGGCGCGTTCGAATTTCCCCAGCCTGCCGGCATTCCCGACCGCGGGCGTGGTAAAAATTCCCGCTCAAGTGCTGCGGGGAATGATCGCTCGCACGGGTTTTGCCATCGCCAATGAAGAATCACGCTACACCCTGAATGGCGCTCTGATGGTGCTGAAGCCTGAATCCATCACCATGGTTGCAACCGACGGACACCGCCTGGCACACGTGGAACGCGGCGGCGAAAAGTTCGAAGGCGTCTCCGGCGAACTGAAAACCCTTGTCCCTAAGAAGGCGATGGATGAACTGAAGTCGCTCGTGGATTCGACCGACGTCGAAACCATCGAGTTCGCAAAAGACGAATCCACTCTATTTTTCCGCATCGGACCACGGCTGCTGACCTCACGCCAACTCACCGGTCAGTTCCCGAATTTCGAAGCCGTCCTCCCCAAGGACAACAACAAGAGCATCGCTCTGCACGCCGAAGACCTGGGCGCGGCCATCTCCCGCGTGGCACAGTTTGCCGATGAACGCTCGCGCGCAGTGCGCCTGAAACTGGAAAAAGGCGAACTGAAGTTGTCAGCTTCATCCACCGAGACTGGCGAATCCGAAGACTCGATCGAAACCGACTACAACGGCGAGTCGTTGACCGTCGGCTTCAATGCGCAGTACATTATTGACTTCCTCAAGGCCGCGGGCGCCGGCGACGTCCGCCTGGAACTAAAAGACCCGCAATCCGCCGGCCAGCTCCGCCCCGCCGAGAGCGAAGACTACAAGTACCGTTACATCGTGATGCCCATGCGGATCTGAATGTCACCACTATGGGCTGTGTTTCCAGATATTTCAGACGAGCTGCGAGCTCTAACCTAGCCTTTCATTCACTGTGAACTAACCCGTTTCGACAGCAGTAATCTCCTCGCTTTTCCGCCCATTTATCCTTCTGCTGCATTCGCCCGAAATCGTGCTACAATCCTCAGCCATCTCGGGTCTTGGGAAATGGGGTGTGCTCCTAGCGAAGTTACGAGGAGGCGCCATGTCTCGGAAGTACCTGCTTCTCACCCTCTCTATTCTCTTTGTTCCCACCATTGCGTTACAAGCAGCAGCCAGGGACCTGATTCCTGCGGGAACGATTCTGCACTGCACCATGGACGAACCTAATTTCTCGTCGAAGACTGCGATGGTGGGTGATCCGGTGCTCTGCCATCTGGGGCCCCTGGGGTCGTTCGGGCATTCCGTCTTTCCCCGCGGAGCGCAGCTGGGCGGCCATCTTGAGGAATACAAAAATCCCGGACACTTTGTGGGCAAAGGCTGGATTGCCATTGAATTCGATCGTCTGATATTGCCTGGCGCAGAAGTGTTACCGTTGTCCGCCAAAGTGATCTCCGCGCCCCATCTCAAGCTCGATGCGCAAGGCGAGATGCACGGCAAGGGACATCCCAAGCGCGACGCCATATTGTGGGCCGTTCCCCTGTTCTGGCCAATAAAGGTTCTGACCCTGCCGGCACGCGGTCCCTATCCCGCCCTTAAAGGCGAAAATCGCCTCGCTCTGCGCTTGATGGAAGATGTCGAGGTGCCTTTCCCAACCACGGCCAGGAGTTCAATCCCGATGCCGCCACGGAGCAGCTATCAGCCGAATTCCCCGTCAGCGTTTCAGCCGGCATCGAGCACGCACCAGGAAGCCGCGACTGTGCAACGGATCACTTATGCCCAGCCGGACGCAGGCGCTTCAGCAACTTACGACGGGCAGTTGACGGTAATTGCTTTACATGCAGGCACGGCGGTGTTGGCTCGCCGTTATTGGGTGCAAGGCGCGTACATGCACTGCCTTTCGGCCGACGGCGTCCCGCAGGAAGTACCCTTGGCCTTGATCGATCTTGCCCAGACAGTCAAGATAAACCAGGAACGAAATGTGGAGTTCTCATTGAATTCCAAAGGCACACAGGAGCAGTGAGGCGGACCGCAATCGAAGTTGGACCTGAACTCAGGGACAAAGCTCCAGCCAGCGAGGTCACGTGTGGTGGCCCAGCAGGTGAATTAGTGCGTGTGCCGTGTTCCGTGCGGCCGATCGACGTTCGTCGGGAACTAAAGACAGGCAATTTGGCGACTGCCTCCGCACCGCCGGGAGCGAGCACAGGCTTTTAGTATGACGGTCGAAGCCGTCAATTTGAAACCCAGCCATGAGTCTCTAGGTTGACTCTATCGACGTTGAGCCGTACAGTGTCCCTGCTTTCTGGAGGCCTCAATGCTCAGCGGATTCAAGCAGTTCATCCTTCGCGGCAATGTTGTGGACATGGCGGTCGGCGTCGTGATCGGCGCAGCATTCGCCACCGTTGTCTCAGCCTTCACCAAAGACCTGCTGACTCCACTGATCGCCGCCATCGCCGGCAAGCCGGACTTTTCCGCCATCACCTTTACAGTCCACGGCAGTGTCTTCAACGCTGGCGATTTCATCAATGCGGCTATTTCATTCATCCTCGTAGCGGCCGCGGTTTATTTTTTCGTCGTGACCCCGGTCAATCTGCTGGTCGCACGCATGCGCAAGGCTTCCGCTGCGGCTGATCCGACCACGAAGAAGTGTCCCGAGTGCCTGAGCGAGATTCCCATCGACGCGCGCCGCTGCGCGCATTGCGGACAGCCAGTGCTGGCGCAAGCTGCCTGAGGATGGCCCGGCCGCATCGAATCAACAAGTGAGCATATTTTTTACGTTGAAAGGCCCGCGCTCTTCAAAGGCGAAATCCCGGGCCTCTGCTATCCGGCGAGTGCTGCGAGGGCAAACATTTTTTCTGTTAATGCCGGCCCTGCTGCTGTCGTTCGCGCCGCAAACTTCCGCTCAGGGGCCCCAAACATCCAAACCTTCCACCAGGCCGCGCGCAAATGCCCAGGCATGCGGCCCGCTTTTCGATAACGTGCTCAAGTGCCCGCGATTCGGATTCACCTACAAAGTCACGTTCGGCTGGGTGGATCGGACAGGTGACATGCAGGAGGACGCCGACGGGTCCAAAGATGAACCTGGGAAAGGGGGAACGTCTCAGACCCTGCTGGCCGTTTTTGAACGCCCTCCAGGCGCTCCCGGCGATACGATCAACTCAGCCGTGGTTATCGCGGCCGAGAGTCTGGCGGACTACCACGGGATCAAACAGGCAGCCGACTACTTCGGACCTATCACCGAACTTGCCCAGCAGCGCGGATTTAAAGTCGTGAATGAACCCTACGCCTTCAACATTGGCACCAAGCAGCTAGTGCGCGGCGACTTCAGCAAGGAAAGAGGCAAACTGACGATGTCGCAAAGCTCGCTTGTAATGATCGAGAAGGGGTACATAATATCGTTCACGTTCGTGGGTGGAAGCGAGGACGAAGTCCAGGAGCTGATTGAAAGGCTGAATTTCGCTGTGCAACGAAGCCGCTAACAAGCCGACCGCAACCAAGCCGGCCGCTAAGATGAGGGTGGAGCAGGCCTTCAGGCCTGCGGCAAGATGTTTTCAAAACCAGGGCTTCAGCCCTGGGACTACTCCAGCGCTTCCGGATGAAGCGCGATGTTCTTTTCCCCCGCGGCCTTCTTCTGGTTGTACTTCTTCATCCACGCTTCCCAGCTCCGGCAATGTCCGAATAAGAGATGGAAAGTTTCTGATTGCCTGACTTGGGGTAGAGCCGGACTACCGAATCCGAAAGCGAACGCCCGGTGCGGCGGTCGAAGACGTAGCCCTCAACCTTCTCTCCGCTTTTAAGCGTGATGGTAATGTCACCCCGATAGTCGAAGGCTTTCTCCAGAGCGGCACGTATCTCTTCATCGCCAGCGAGTCCCGGAATCCAGCCCTCGAGGTTTTCGCGCTGGCGCCCGGGTGCGTGCTCTAGCTCTTCCGGATTAGAAGTTCTTTGTGGGACACTCATCTGGTTTGTGAAACGCTCATGGCGATTTGTGGAACACTCATTCGTAATCTCGGGATCTGGCGTCCCTAGATCCAACCCTCAGCCGCGAAGCGGCGAAATAACGCAGCCCAGGGCGCAAGCCCTGGGTAGGAAGCCAAAATACGTCAAGCCCCGAAGGGGCGAAAGAAACTAAACTCGGGTTTCCTCTAATGATTGCCTTTTGATCTGCACCAGAGGTCCCGCGTGCTCGGGAGACGACAATTTATCCAGCAATCGCGCCGCCCCGGCATCCGGATAACTACCGAACAGCGTCGCCTTCACCGTGTCCATGAAACCACGCAGCGACCCGAATGTGTCGTTCACCGCGGAAGCTTCGTACCCGCTATGCACCATGCAATTCGCGCACCGTGGATTACCGGATTCAGTCCCGTAATTCTGCCACTCGGTCGATTCCATTAGCTCCCTAAAAGTATCCGCATAGCCGTCCTGCAGCAGGTAGCAAGGCTTCTGCCAGCCGAAGATGTTGTAAGTCGGCATGCCCCAAGGGGTACACGGATAATGCCGCTTGCCCATCAGGAATTCCAAAAACAGCACCGACTGATTGAAGCGCCAGGTCTTCTTCCGATTCGAGAGCATAGCGCGGAACAGTTTGCGCGTTCGGGCGCGTCCTAGAAAGTGCTGCTGGTCGGGAGCCTTGTCGTAGGAGTATCCCGGCGAAATCATCATGCCTTCAACGCCGAGTTCCATCATCTCGTCGAAGAAAGCCCGCACGCTCTGGGGGTCGGCTCCATCGAACAGAGTCGTGTTCGTAGTCACGCGGAAGCCACGCTGCAAGGCCTCGCGGATGCCGTCAACAGCAATCTCGTACCCGCCTTCGCGGCAGACGGACAAATCATGGTGCTCGCGCTCGCCGTCAAGATGAATGCTGAAGGTCAGGTACTTCGAAGGTTTGAAGAGATGAAGTTTTTCTTTCAGCAGCAGGGCATTGCTGCATAGATAAATGTATTTCTTGCGCGCAACCAGGCCTTCGACAATCTTGTCGATCTCGGGATGCATGAGCGGCTCGCCGCCCGGAATCGAAACCATGGGCGCCCCGCATTCGTCCACCGCCTTGAAGCATTCCTCCGGCGTGAGTTGCCGCTTCAGAATGTGAGCGGGGTATTGGATCTTGCCGCATCCGGCGCACGCCAGATTGCAGCGGAATAAAGGCTCAAGCATCAGGACGAGCGGATATTGCTTGCGCCCAGCCATCTTCTGCCGGACCACATAGCTGGCCACCGTCCACATCTGCGAAACAGGGACACTCATAGAAGTATGCACCTATGGTATCAAGTTCGCCCCCAGATTTTGGGTACGAATCGAGCACTTGGGCGTCTAGGCACTTTGCATCAGAGTTCTTCCCGATAACACTGAAAGACGATAACGACCGGACCGACAATTTTGGGCCCGAAAGTGCCATGAATCGAGTGGTTTACCGCCAGGATTCAGGGGTCGAAAAAAGCCCTGAACTGTGGTAAAATTCAGAATACTCAAAGATGCCTTAAGTTATTGGAATTTCAGTAATTTGTGGTCATTTTCTGGCATCAAGAAGGGCAACGGAAGACGGCTCCGGTTGCCTGCCTTTTTTGCGTTCAAAAGGTAGGCCTGATCGAGAGCCTTCCTCACATCTGAATGGCAACCAAAGAGATCAACTCAGCGACAATCGTCGATAGCAAAACTAAGAACGGGAAACCTGCCGTCAGCGGCGGCAACGGGGACTACACTGCCGACTCCATCAAAGTTCTCGGCGGAATGGAAGCCGTCCGCAAACGCCCTGCCATGTACATCGGCTCGACCGGCGACCTGGGGCTGCATCATCTCGTTTACGAAGTCGTGGACAATTCGGTTGACGAAGCGCTCGCCGGATTCGCCGACAAAATCGAAGTCACCATTCACATCGATAACTCCATCACCGTCGTGGACAACGGCCGCGGCATTCCCACTGAAACGATGGACATCGACGGCGAGAAAATTCCCGCTGCGCAAGTCGTGATGACCACGCTGCACGCCGGCGGAAAGTTTGATTCTTCCACCTACAAAGTTTCTGGCGGACTGCACGGCGTTGGCGTCTCCTGCGTGAACGCGCTCAGCGAAGAATTGGAGCTCGAAATCTGGCGCGATGGCTTCACCTGGGAGCAGACGTACTCCAAAGGCGACCCCACCAGCAAGCTCAAGAAAGCGGGCGCGAGCAAAAAGCGCGGAACCAAAGTCCGTTTCCTGCCAGACAAGTCCATCTTCACGGTTACCGAATACAACTACGACACTCTCGCCCAGCGGCTGCGCGAGTTGGCCTTCCTCAACAAAGGCCTGCTGATCACGCTTACCGACGAACGCACAACTGACGCCAAAAGCGGCGAAGCCAAGACTTCCGAGTTCAAGTACAACGGCGGTATTGCCGAGTTCATCAAGCACCTCAATCGCGGCAAACAGGTCCTTCACGACAAGCCTATCTACATGGAAGCTGACCGCGACGGCGTGGTCATGGAGATCGGGCTGCAGTACAACGACGGATACTCCGAGAGCGTTTTCAGTTTCGCCAACAACATCAACACGGTTGATGGTGGATCGCATCTTTCCGGATTCCGCACGTCTCTCACCCGCACCATCAACTATGCCGGCCAGCAGATGGGCCTGTTCAAAGACGTTAAAGAAAATCTGACCGGTGACGACGTCCGTGAAGGACTGGTCGCAGTCATCAGCGTAAAGCTGCCGCAGCCGCAGTTCGAGGGCCAGACCAAAGGCAAGCTGAATTCCGATATCGCTGGAATCGTGCAGGCATTCGTCAACGAGCGCCTGGGCGCGTATCTGGAACAGAACCAGACTGTCGCGCGAAAGATCATCAACAAGGCGGTTGACGCCGCCCGCGCCCGCGAAGCCGCCCGTAAAGCCCGTGACCTGACCCGCCGAAAAGGTGCTCTGGATGGCGGTGGCCTGCCCGGCAAACTAGCAGATTGCAGTGAACGGCAGCCTGACCGCTGCGAACTGTTCCTGGTGGAGGGCGAGTCCGCAGGCGGAACTGCCAAGCAAGGACGCGATCGCCGTTTCCAGGCCATACTCCCTTTGAAGGGAAAAATTCTCAACGTCGAGAAAGCGCGTTACGACAAGATGCTCGGCCACGAGGAAATTCGCGCCATGATCACCGCACTCGGCACCGGAATCTCCAAAGAAGATTTCGATCCTGCCAAGCTGCGCTACGGCAAAATCATTCTGATGACCGACGCCGACGTGGACGGCTCGCACATCCGCACGTTGCTGCTCACGTTCTTCTTCCGCCACATGCAGGACCTGATCAAGCGCGGCAACGTCTTCATCGCGCAGCCGCCGCTCTATTCGATTAAGAAGGGCAAGTCGCAGCAGTACATCAAAGACGACCGCGAGTACGTAAAGGTCATGGTCAAGCGCGCATCGGAAGGACTGATTGTGCGCTATGGCGAAGGCGCGGCCAAACTGGAAGGCGCGGCGCTGGCGAAGTTCATCACCGTGTTGAAAGAATTCCTCGATTTCCATGAAAAAGTGGACAAGCGCCTGCGAAACCAGCGCGTGACCGATCTCCTGCCCAAGCTCGATCTTTCGAAGCGTGCCGACTTCGAAGGCGACAAGAAAACGCCGCCCAAGAAAATCGAGAAGCTGGAAAAAGAACTGAAGAAGCTGCAAAAAGAATTGCAGTTCAAAGAAGTTGATTCGCGCTTCGACGAAGAACACAACCTCTGGGAAGTTCGTTACGTGAACTCGCAGGGCGCCGAGCACCTCATCAACTGGGAGCTGGCCTCCACGCCCGAGTACCGCCAGATGCTCTCGAAGTTCAAGCAGATCGAACCGTTCATGGAACCGCCGTTCGTGGTCGAAACCATTGCCAAGGGATCGTCCGGAGGAAACGGCGCTAGTGCAGACGGCGCAGAAGCTGACGCTGACGATGAAGGTGTGGGGGCGGGCGTCTCCGCCCGTCCGGGCGACCAAGAGTCGCCAAAATCCGCCAAATCTTCGGCCAAAAAAGTCGTGAAAGAAGAAGTTGAAAAAGCCAATGCGCGCGATCTCTTCGACCATGTCCTAGCCGAAGGGAAAAAAGATTTCATAGTCCAGCGTTACAAAGGCCTGGGCGAGATGACCGCTCCGCAGCTCTGGGAAACCACCATGGATCCCGAGCGCCGCACCCTGCTCTCCGTCAAGCTCGAAGACCTCGCCGAGTGCGAAACCATCTTCACCACCCTCATGGGCGAAGACGTAGAAGCCCGCCGCAAATTCATCGAAGAAAATGCGCTGGACGTGAAGAACCTGGATATCTAATTTCTTTGCCTGTGTGGGGCGGGCGCCCTCGCCCGCCTAAACTTTTCAGTGCCTAATGCGGGTCTATAGAGCCTGAATTCTTGCGCCCTATATTATAATAACTATTGTTATGAAACTAAAACTTCGTTCCGTTGGCACATCCACCGGAGTTCTCCTTCCCAAGGAAATGCTCGTCCGCATGAAAGTGAACAAGGACGATGAACTCTTTGCGGTGGAAACTCCCGACGGCTACTTGCTCACGCCTTACGATCCGGAAGTAGTCAAGCAGATCGAAACTGGCAGGAAACTCATGCGCAAATATCGCAACGTGCTGCGCGCTCTGGCAAAGTGAGGACTCCACGTTGGCTGGATCTGCGCGCCGTGATCCTGCTCCACGCGGAAACCCTTGCGGAACATGGCGGTTTGCCGGGACTACGCGACCCCGCCGCGCTGGAATCCGCACTTGCCAGGCCCCGAAACATTTTCGCCTACAAGTCGGGTACAGACGTACCAAGGCTTGCAGCTGCCTATGCCTTCGGCATCATTCAAGATCATCCCTTTGTTGACGGGAATAAGCGTGTGGGCTTTGTGGCTGCCGCCTTGTTTCTCCAACTGAATGGATACCATCTGGAAGCCGATGAGGCGGAGGCCATTGGGAAAGTCTTGGGCCTCGCCGCCGGGGCCTTTACAGAGAACGAGTTTGTGGAATGGCTACGGTCGCGTAGTTTTCGCCAGAAATAGGGCGAAAGTGTTACTCGCAAAAATCGTGCAACTTTCCTCCCCACCGCACGTTCTCTGGATAGGACCGGAAAACTCCTCCCCTTCCAGGTCCGCTATGGGAGGGCTTCATGAAGAAGCTGTTGGGGTTCTTGCTGGGAACGATTCTGTTCGCGCTGTTGCTAATGTTCAGTATTAAAGTCTGCGCCGCGCCCGCCTTGGCCCAGAATCGGCTGGCGCAGGAGAATCCGGCCGACGACAATTCCACCGCCCTCACCATCTACAACCAGAATTTCTTCGTCGCGCGCGAGCATGTCCCGCTCGATCTGAAGCCGGGCATCAATCACGCCGAGTTTGCCGGAATTGCAGCGCATCTGGAACCCGATTCGGTCATCCTGCGGGATCCCAATGGACGCGCGCTACAAATCCTCGAGCAGAATTATCGCAACGACCCGGTCTCTCCCGAAATGCTGCTTTCGTTCTACGAAGGCAAGACAATTGACTTTGTCGTCGGCCGCACCAATGGAAAAGAAGAGATCATCAAGGGCAAAATCGTCCGCAGCGGATACGTTTCCCCGAACTACATTCAGGGCTATCCGCAGCCTGCATCCGCGCAGCCCATCGTCGAAGTCGATGGCGTACTCCGTTTCGGGCTTCCGGGTCAGCCAATATTCCCGGCACTTAGCGCAGATTCCATCCTGAAACCAACGCTGAACTGGCTGCTCCAAACCGACACCCCGGGCAAGTTCGACGCGGAAATTTCCTACGTCAGCGGAGGCATGAACTGGCAGTCCGATTACAACGTAGTCGTACAAGACCAGCCCGCAGGCAAATCGGACCTGCTGGACATGATTGGCTGGATTACCATGCGCAACCACAGCGGCAAGACCTTTGAAGATGCGCGCATCAAGCTGCTCGCTGGAGATGTAAGCAAGATCCAGGAGCAGGTTCCCGGAAGCCGCATGTACGCCGCAGAAGCCAAAGCGATGGTCGCGGACGCGATGGCCCCGGTCGTGCGCGAAAAATCGTTCGACGAATTTCACCTTTACACGCTTCAGCGTCCCACGACGCTGCGCGACGAAGAAACCAAGCAAGTCGAGTTCGTGCGCTCGACCGGCGTTCACGCACAGCGGCTCTTCATCTACGACGGAGCGCGACTCGCCGATTAC
>WNFR01005913.1_pt1 | contig 25601 bp, 18 predicted proteins | sample 5400221 | NCBI WGS metagenome assembly WNFR01 (sample SAMN13153357, study PRJNA577476) | soil metagenome | isolation source: 40 cm soil under Madrone tree | place: USA:California | collected 2016-06-14 | reverse complement strand
GAACCTTACATTGAACAACGCCGCTGCCTGGCGCTCTGTTTGGCGTTAGTGGATCTGAATGTTCCTCCTCAGGAAAGCGACAAGCGGCTGCTGGAATTTTTGCGGGCGGCAGGACGACCTTTTCTGATGGTTGGCACAAAGGCTGATAAGCTCTCCGGAAATACGCTCCAAAAGGCGCTCAATACTTTCACCCAGGAACTGCCGGGCTTGCGTGTCGTGCCGTTCTCCGCAAGAACCGGACTTGGACGAGACGAGTTATGGCGTGAAATTCGGGCCGTTGCCGAAGCTGGCCAGAGCTCTGGTCGCGAAGCGATTTAAGTGCGCGGGATTGATAATTTCTCCACCGGCAAACGCGAGAACATTGCCGAAATTCTCGGGCAAATCGATTTCCGAGAAGCCGATCTGCTTGACCTGGACGCGATCCAGAATGCCTGCCGCGGCGTGGATTACATTTTTCACGAAGCTGCGATTCCTTCGGTACCCAAGTCTGTCCTCGATCCTCTGGGCAGCAACCGCGCCAACGTGGACGGGACAGTCCATGTGTTGATTGCCGCCAAAGACGCCAAGGTCAGACGGGTGGTTTACGCCGCGTCTTCTTCGGCGTATGGCGACACCCCGACTTTGCCAAAACACGAAGGCATGACGCCGAACCCGATTTCTCCGTATGCCGTTGCTAAGTTGGCCAGCGAGTATTACATGACTTCGTTCTACCGCTGTTATGGGCTGGAAACGGTTTGCTTGAGGTACTTCAACATTTTCGGGCCGCGCCAGGACCCGACTTCTCCGTATTCCGGCGTGCTGGCAAAGTTCATCACGCAGATGCTGGCGGGTGAACAGCCGACAATTTTCGGCGATGGCACCCAGAGCCGCGATTTCACTTACATCGACAATACGGTCGAAGCCAACCTGCTGGCGGCGAAGGCTCCTGCATCCCAGGCGGCGGGGCACGTGTTCAATGTTGCGAATGGAGAACGAGCTGATCTAAACGAAACGTTTCAGTTGCTCAAGAAGATCATCGGCTACAAAGGTGACGTGAAATACGCGCCAGACCGCGCCGGAGACGTCAAGCACTCACTGGCAGATTTGTCCCGCGCCGAAAAACATCTCGGCTACAAACCCAAAGTAAATTTTGAAGAAGGCCTGCGCCGGACGGTGGATTGGTACAGGGGGCAGCAGAAGGCAGCGAAGGCGTAAATGTCGATTCTACCGAAACCTCTGGTCCCGCCAATCTTGATCTGGCTGGTTCGATGCAAGCATCGCCAGCCGCCTGCCCGGCGTCGCGCCGTACAGCAGGTCGGAAAATAATATCTGATAGACCGCGACAAAGATGGTTAACGCAGTGAAGAAAAGCGCTGCGGCCAGCGGCCACGCCGGCAAGCCTCCCATCACCGCGATCGAGCTGATTGAAAAAAGCAAAACTGCACAGAGCAGAACCAGGGAATCCACGAAAATAGAAAAAATGCGGGCCGAGAGGGAGAAGAATCCCCAATTGACGCGGGGTGAGTCGGAATCCTCGAGAGCGAATGGCGGCTCGACAACAATTGCCGGCCTGGCGGCCGCGGAGAATGATAGCGCTGGCTCGATTGCAGAAAACATTGAGTCGCGACCGGAAATCGTAGCCGCGGAAAGCATCTGAAAGAGCAGCCAGTCTCTGAGTGAACGTTGTGACCGTGCGGTGACCCCGAAAAACTGAACGCCTGCCTGACCGCCCGAATCCGCCCAGGCCACCCGGCCACGGGCCTCCACACGAACGCGCGGGGAGAGCAATTCAAATCGAAGGCTTACTTCCTGGCCGGGATGCAAACGAGCGACTGCCTGGACCGCCATCCCGGATTCAGTCAGGTCACGAATGATGCCGCCGTTTCCCTCGTCCAGCGTCACGTAAGCAAGGGAACGGAGAGTCTGCCGCGGATAGTGGCGACGCCGCGGATGCACCTGTGGCTCGGATTCGACGGCTTCCGGGCAGTACGCCATCCTCAAATCTTATCGAGAGCCTGTGCCTGCCTCGCAGTGACGTCCGTGGTTCAGGATAGTAAGGTTGCCAACGGATCAGCTCGCGCCACGCTGGCCAAGGTAATCGGCCAACGTTTGCTGCCAAGGACGCATTTGGATCTGGTACCGGGAAAGGCTTGCAAAAGACAACACCGAGTATTTCGGCCTCTCGGCTGGACGGGCGAATTTTTCACTCGTTGTAGGACGCACGACGGTTTTGAGGCCAGCCTCGCGCAGAATTTCCGATGCAAAGTCGTACCAGGAGCAGTTGCCGCTGTTCGTGCAATGGACAATTCCCTGAGCTCCGGCCCGGCATAGCTGGATGATCGCGTCGGAGAGATCAAGAGTGTAAGTGGGGCTGCCGCGCTGGTCGTTGACGACTTCAATTTCCGGGCGATTGGCAGCAAGCTTCAGGATGGTGTCGGGAAAGGACTTACCTCCCGGACCAAAAAGCCAGGAGGTGCGGACAATGCAACAGTCCGGCAGGATACTGATAATTTTTTCTTCCGCTTCAGCCTTCGTCTTTCCGTAAACGTTAATGGGATTGCGCTGGTCGCTGGTTTCGTACGGAGAAGTCTTCCGGCCATCAAAAACGTAATCGGTGCTGACAAAGAGGAGCTTCGAACCCGCACTGGCAGCCGCTTTTACGACATTGGTGGCGCCGTGCGTGTTCACAGCCGATGCAAGGGTGGGATTGATCTCGCATCCGTCCACATCGGTGTACGCGGCCGAGAGAACGGTCCATTCAGGTCTGGTTTGCTGAATTGCTCTTTGCACCTGTTCAGGATCGCGAATATCGGCTTGTGCACTGCCAAAGCCAGTGACATCATCTCCCGTCCACTGGCGCATCAGTGCTTTTCCGAGCATGCCGGTGGCTCCAAAGATTGTGACTCGCATTCGTCAGGCACTCACAGGCTGAGCCGAGTTGACGCCTTCGGCGTCGAAAACTGTTGCCAAGCCGTGGATTACTCCAGCCAAGCGGATTGCGGCAAGAATCGAAGCCTCGCTTAGCCCTTTTTCGCGAATAACTTTCTCATGAGAATCCACGCACGTGCCACATCCATTCACCGCGGATACCGCGGCACACCACAGCTCGAAGTCGACAGGATCGATTCCATGCGAGCGAATGATGTTCATCCGCAGCCGCGCAGGCATCGTTTGATAGTTCGAGTTCGAGGTCAGGTGCAAGAAGCGATAATAAACGTTGTTCATGCCCATCACCGCGGCCGCACCTTTTGCCGCATCGAGCGCGGCGCTGGAGAGGTGGGTTGCCGCTTCGGCCAATACCGCCTGCGTGAGTTCCGCGTTCCGGGAGGCGATCGCCGTCGCAACAATTGTTCCCCAGGTTTGCTGCTCGTTCAAGTCCGGCTGCTGCTTTAGCGACGAGAAATTCAGTTTCAAGTCCCGCGCATACGCCGGGACGGTCTCCATAAGTTCATCCAAATTCATAATTCTCCTGCAATTCGCAATAGTAACGATAATGGCCGGAGATCCTTCGCGCAGAATCTCCGGCGGTTTATTAAACAAGCTGAAGTGTGGGTTCGCCCTTCTGCCAGTTGCAAGGGCACAGTTCATCGGACTGAAGCGCATCCAGCACGCGCAGGACTTCCTCCGGATTGCGTCCGACCGAACCGGCGGTGACATACGCGAATTGAATCACGCCGTTGGGGTCCACGAGAAAAGTAGCGCGCTGGGCGACACCTTCAACGGGATCGATGATTCCAAGTTGCTCGCACAGGTCGCGTTTGATGTCGGCGAGCATCGGGAACGGCAGGTTCTTCAGATCTGGATGGTTGTTACGCCATGCATGATGTACCCACTCGGAGTCAGTGCTCCCGCCCAGGATCTGCGTATCGCGTTCCTGAAATTGTTTGTTGAGTTTGCCGAAGCCGGCAATTTCCGTCGGGCAGACAAAAGTAAAATCCTTTGGCCAGAAGAAATAGAGCTTCCACTTGCCTTTGTAATCCAGGTCGGTAATTGCTTTGAATGCGGTTTTCGGGTCCCGTTCGATGCCAACAGTTGCTGTCAATGAGTAAGAAGGGAACTTCTCTCCAACACCTAGCATGATCGTCTATCTCCGTTTGGTTTGAAATGAACTCTGTTTTGAATTTTCTTTAGCTGCACAGGCCGCGCAAATCCCCAGCACATCGATAGCGATGCGCGCCACTTGAAAACCTCGCGGCCAGTCCTTCATGCGGACTGGGATGCGCAATGGTCCCAGGCTTTCTTCGTCTAAATCAGTGATTTGCTTGCAGTGGATGCACACCACGTGATGATGCGCGTGCTCATTCGGCTCCACTTTCAACGACCCGTGGTGCACACTGACTTCGCGTAGCATGCCGCTGTCGAGGAACGTCCGTACGTTCTTGTAAACCGTGGCCAGCGAAATCGCAGGGATCTTCTTTTTGACCTTCTCGTATATGAGTTCCGGGCTGGGATGTCCGTGCAACGACATTACCGTCTCGTAGATCACTTGCCGCTGGTGCGTTGCAGCCAATTTGTGCTTGCGGCAGAGCGACTGAAAGTTGCTGCTTTTTGTCATGTGATAATTATTATTATCAGATAGACTTTATGTTTTAGCAAGTGTGCAGTGTTTGGACCGGCGACCAGCCCCGATCCATGCAGCAGGTGTAAAATATTGATCGGCGGTCTTTCCTGCCGAATTCATCCTTGAGGTACACATTCATGGCAACCCTTGAAGCTCCCGTCCGTCCGCGCACCGATGTAGGTCCTTTCCGGAACGAACCAATGACGAATTTCAGCAAGTCTGAAATTGCGCGTCAGATGCGGGCGGCGCTCGACCGCGTCCGTGGGCAACTGGGCCGTGAGTACGACCTCGTTATCGGCGGCCGGCGGGTGCGCACGACTGAGAAAATCCAGTCCATCAATCCGGCCCGTCCGTCGGAGATTGTCGGCATTCACCAAAAGGCCGGAAAGGAGCACGTCGAACCTTCCATGCAGGCCGCACTCACGGCATTCGAGAGTTGGAGCCGCACTCCGCTGGAAGAGCGTGTTTCCCTGCTGTTCCGCACGGCCGAATTGCTGCGCGAACGCAAGTTTGAGTTGATGGCATGGCTGGTATTCGAGGTAAGTAAGAACTGGGCCGAGGCTGATGCGGATATTGCTGAGACTATCGACTTTTGCGAACTTTATGCCCGCGAGGCTTTGCGGCTTGCCGACGTAAAAACAGCAGTGCAGTTACCCGGTGAGCACGACCAGCTCTTTTACATTCCTTTGGGAGTCGGGGCTGTAATTCCGCCGTGGAATTTTCCTTGCGCCATCATGGCCGGGATGACGCTCGCTTCTATTGTCTCCGGCAACACTGTGATTTTGAAGCCTTCGAGCGACTCGCCAACTATTGCGGCGAAATTTGTTGAAATCCTGGAAGAAGCCGGCATGCCGGAAGGCGTGGTGAACTTCTGCCCCGGTTCAGGCGCCAGCTTCGGAGACGCTATCGTGGCACATCCTAAGACCCGGTACATTGCCTTTACTGGATCGCGCGAGGTCGGACTGCGAATCAACAAAGTTGCCGCAGACCGCGCTCCTGGCCAGATTTGGATCAAACGCACCATCCTCGAAATGGGGGGCAAGGACGCCATCGTGGTGGATGCCGACGCCGATTTTGATGCAGCCGTGGACGGAGTTGCGGCCGCAGCATTTGGATTTCAAGGACAAAAGTGTTCCGCCTGTTCTCGGGCAATCATCGACGAGCGGATTTACGATAAGTTTCTGGAGCATCTGAAAAAGCGGGTGGAAGACATCACCATTGGCGATCCCGCCGGCAACAGCAATATGGGCGCTGTGATCAACGAAGGCTCGATGAAGTCAATCCTGAACTACATTGAAATTGGGAAGCGCGAAGGGCGCTTAATCACCGGCGGAGAGCGTGCGCCCGATGCCGGCGAAGGTTATTTCGTTCAACCCACGGTGATCGCTGACATCAAGCCTAAATCAAAGCTGGAACAAGAAGAAATTTTCGGCCCGGTGTTGGCCGTGATCAAGTCTCGCAACTTTGAACACGGGCTTGAGATCGCAAACGATACCGAATTCGGATTGACCGGCGCGGTCTTCACCAGTTCGCCGGAAAAGATCGAGCGGGCCAAGCGTGAATTTCACGTGGGCAATCTGTATATCAATCGCAAATGCACGGGCGCGATCGTAGGGGCGCATCCTTTTGGTGGGTTCAATATGTCGGGAACGGATTCGAAGGCCGGCGGCCCGGATTATCTTTACCTCTTCACTCAGGCAAAGTCAGTGGGAGAGAAAATCACCTAGATTGCGCTCGCGTTATTTGCCGCCCATTACCAGCTTGGCGATAGTCGAAAGCTGCATATTCGACGTGCCTTCGTAGATCTTGCCAATCTTCGAATCGCGCCAATATTTTTCAACGGGATAATCTTTCGTAAAGCCATAGCCGCCATAGATTTCGATCGCCAGCGAGGTCACGCGCTCGGCGACCTGCGAGCAGAACAACTTGGTCATGGCGGCCTCTTTCACAAATGGCACTCCGGCGTCTTTCATCCGGGCGGCGTTGTAGACCATGAGGCGTGCGGCTTCGATGTCGGTTGCCATTTGCGCAAGCTGGAACTGAATACCCTGATATTCCGCAATCGCCTTCCCGAATTGTTTCCGTTCCTGCGAGTATTTGGAGGCATACTCCCATGCTCCACGAGCCACGCCGGCCATCTGAGCGCCAATTCCAATGCGTCCCTCGTTCAGTGTTTCGATGGCGATCTTGTATCCCTTGCCAACCTCGCCGAGTACATTTTCCCTCGGCACCTTGCAGTCTTCAAGAACCAGTTCGCAAGTCGAAGACGCCCGAATCCCCAACTTGTCTTCTTTTTTCCCAACTGTGAAACCGGGAAAATCCTTTTCGACGATGAACGCGGTAATTCCCTTGTACCCGGCTGCCGGATCGACAGTGGCAAACAGAACAAAAATCCCCGCTTCCTTGGCGTTAGTGATCCATAGTTTGCGCCCATTCAGAACATAGTTGCTGCCTTTGAGTTCTGCTCGCGTCTGCAAGGCGAACGCGTCGGAACCCGAACCAGCCTCGCTCAGCGCGTATGCTCCTACGGTGTCCGCAGCCATGCGAGGCAAGTAGCGCTTCTTCTGTTCCTGGTTCGCCCAACGCAGGAACGCGTTGTTCACCAAAGTATTCTGCACATCGACGACTACTCCAGCGGAAGCGTCGGCACGCGAGAGTTCCTCGACCGCCAGTATCGCCTCAAAAAAATTCCCGCCGGCGCCACCGTACTGCTCCGGAACCTCAATGCCCATCAATCCGAGCTGAAAGAACTGCTCAATGAGGCTCTTGTCAAAAACTGCCCTTTCGTCCATCTCTTTCGCAAGGGGGCGCACCTTTTCGTCGGCAAATTGCCGGACGTTGTCACGAAAAAGGATCTCGTCTTCGGTAAAGGAGGTTAGTGGCGTGCGGACTGAAATCTGCAGAGCGGTTTCCGGCATATCGATCTTAATTGAGAACGCTAGAAATTCTAGCACCGGAACGACGTGTGACGCAGGAAAGACCGGATCTCAGCGCTGCGAATCTACTTGCCCGCCATGAACCAGCTTCAGGGAGTCGGCCTTTAGAATGCGCTTGATCTGGGCACGCGCATGGACCGCCCACGGACCGGCAGAATCCAACTTCACATAAGCCTGCCAGTGCTTGAGCGCCTTGCGCGGCTCTTTCAGCTTCTCGTACGCCAGGGCGAGATTGTAATGGGCGTCGGCGTAGGTGGGCGCCAACTGGAGCGCTGTGAGGTAGGTCTGGACTCCCTCGGCCACGCGTCCAGTTTCATCTAGCACATTACCAAGATCGAAGTAGGCGAGCGCGTACCTCGGATCTACCTTGATTGCGCACCGGTAATGCTGTTCCGCGGCAGTATAGTCCTGACGGTTGTAATAGAGGGTACCAAGATTGATGTGCGCTGCGGCGTGTTCGGGATCTAGTTCCAATACGCGCTCGTATGCCGCGATCGCTTGAAGCTGATTGCGCGGGTCTTCCTCGAGTGCCACGCCGCGGGCGAACAACTCAGACACGTCTCCAGAGGTCCCCTCGCCTGGCTTACTCCGCTCCCGTACAAGCGGAACACTGGTCACCACCTTTTGTTCTGGAGAAAAGTCGAACATGAATTGTCCCGCAATCGGCTCCAGCAGTCTGCCGTCATGGCGAAACGCAACCCGGTGACGTCCGGCCATGAATGCGCTCGCCTCCAAAAGTGGGTTTTCCATTCCCGCGGCCTGCTTTTGCATTGCGCTTAGTGACTGCCGGATTTCCACTGGTCGCACACGGCGGGCGCACAGATCGCGAACTTTCTTCACCTGCAGGAGATCGAAGAAGGTATAACTATCGGCGGCGGCCAGCAGCCCCGCCTTCTCCCACGCCGACAACTGTCGCGCGGTCACGCGAAGGATTCGAAGCAAGTCTTCTCGGCTGTATCGGTACACGTCTGTGATGGAGCTACCTGTATTATCGGGAAGGCCGCGCTCCATGCGCAATAGGAAAGTAGTGCCTGGAGGAACCTTTTCTGGCAATGATTGCCACCGGCCCGGTGCAGTGAATGGTTGAAGCCTGTGGAAGACGCGGACTTATTGGAAAAATTCGCCCATATCAGGCGCGGAAGCGGCAAGGCCTGGGAATGAGTTAACGCCTAAAGTGGAGAGTACCAACCGAAGCGTGCTTTCATGCTGGAAAAAAGTCGTGCTCTGATGACCACTCTTCACTTTCGGTCCGACTACCAGCATAGCAATGTGCCCACCGCCGTGTGACATGTCACTCGACACGCTTTCATCAAAGACGACAATCAAGAGCCCACCGTTTTGAAAGCCACTACTCTTGATCAGCGGATCGATGTTGGCACTCAGCCATTGATCGGCGCTCGCCAGTGAGCCGTCGTGGGCATCATGCAGAGCATCCGGAATGATCATCGAAAAATCGGGGAGGTTCCCGTTCCCCGAGTCTGACGAGAACTGGGAAAACGGAACGACATTGCTCGCCTGACTTGTTCCGATCACGTCCGAGAAATACGCCGCGGGATTATGGCGTTTCAAATATGGGTAGACGTCGCCTCCCAGATAACCAGCTTGCGGCAAGCTCTCGGCGTAGGTGCGCCAGGTCTTATTTGCCTTTACGAGCTCGCGAACGATGTTGTCGTCGGTGATGGTCCCGCTGAACGCGTCGTCGACGGTTTCAATTTGGCCAGCCGTCAGCATGAAATAGTTGCCGATTGACGGGTGGACGTTGGCGTAGTACTGCGTAGCGAGGCTGTATTTCGAGGCCAGACCGTTGAGGTATGGCATAGCAGAATTGCCGATCACCTGCGAATAGCTGTGGTTCTCTTCCACTACCAGGAAGACGTGGGCTGACGTGGGAGGCGGATTGCTCGCTCCTCCGCCGCTGGCGCCGCCACCGCATCCCGCATTGATAACCAAAACTAAAAGGCCAACGCAAGAAATGAAACCGGAAAAGCGTGCAGGGGGTAGCATTGCAATTTCGATGCTACCCCGCAAATCTGGGCTGTACGGGATCACCCGCCAGCCACTCCCCTTACTTCACCAGTTTTCCGATGTAAACCCCATATGGCTCTAGCGTTACAGAGGACACGTCGGCTCCAGCTTCTAAGCGCATGGTGGTCAGCAACGTGGTTGCACGTTTTGCCGGGAAGCCCTGGCCTGCCAAGTCGAAGCTGGACTTCTGTTCTTTCGCAGACATGTTGAGCACCACCAGCACCGCTTCGTTCTTGTACATGCGAAGGTAGGCGAGCACGTTGGGATCGTCTTCGTTCAAAGGAATATATTCACCTTCCAGCAACGCCGACTCATGATGGCGCAGCGCCAGAAGGCGTTTATAAAACTGAAGAATCGAATTTGGATCTTTCAGTTCCGCGGCGACATTATGAGACTCTGCCGTAGGCGGGACTGGCAGCCATGGCGTGCCTTTGGTAAATCCAGCACTCGGACCACCTTTCCACTGCATGGGAGTGCGCTCACCATCGCGGCCCTTCTCTTCGGGCCATCCCAGTCTGCCAATTGGATCCTTTACGTCCTCCTTGCGCTTGGGATCATTGTTCGTCATCCCAATTTCTTCGCCGTAGTACATGATCGGCGTTCCGCGGAGAGTGAGATAGAGCCCAGCCATCAGCTTGGCGATGGCATCGTCGTGCTCACCGTCTCCATAACGCACGTAGGAACGAACGATGTCATGATTGCTGATCACGTACACCGGCCATCCCGCTGCGTTCACTCCCGCGATCTGCTTGCGAAATTCTGCGGGGGAAAGCTGATCGACTCGAGTAAACAGGAAATCCATTGGCATTTGCAGCTCGTTGTCGTGATCGCCGTAATATTGCCGAAGTTCGTCGATGTTCTTGGTCCAGGTCTCGCCGATCAGCACGGCGTTGTTCTCGTCAGCGACTCCGCGCAAGCGTCGCAAAACGTTATGCATTTCCGGCAATTTTTTGTTGTACTTGTCCTCCATGTTGGGATCGCCGTAACGATTGGTCCCCGGAAGAATGGGGGTTGTCCTTCAGATCTTCCACTTCAAAGATTGTGTCTACCGCGTCCAGCCGGAATCCGCTCACGCCGCGCTTGTACCACCAGCGAGTCACGTCAAACATCGCCTTTTCCACCGCTGGATTGCGCCAGTTCAGATCGGGCTGTTCGGGATAGAAGTAGTGGTAATACCACTGGCCAGTGGTCGAATCGTATTTCCACGCAGGCCCGCCAAACGTGGAAAGCCAATTGTTCGGCGGCTGATTGTCACCTTTGCCGTCGCGCCACACATACCAGTCGCGCTTGGGATTGTCTTTCGAGGAGCGCGATCCTTTGAACCAGGCATGTTGGTCTGACGTGTGATTGATCACAAAGTCCATGATGATGTGGATACCGCGCTTCTGCGCCTCTTCATGTAGGCGATCAAAATCCTTGAGAGTTCCATACATCGGGTCGATGTTTTCGTAATCCGATACGTCGTAGCCGAAGTCCACCTGCGGCGAGGGATAGCAAGGCGTGATCCAGATAGCGTCAACGCCCAGATCTTTCAGGTAGTCCAGGTTCGACGCGATGCCTTTCAGGTCGCCAACCCCGTCGTTGTTGCTGTCAGCGAAGCTGCGCGGATAGATTTCATAAAAGACCGCATGTTGCCACCACTGATGGCCTTCGGCATCCACCGGCCTAGTCTGGCAGTTGGCGGTAAGTGGCTCAAGACAAGCCGCCGCCAACGCTACGGCTTGCATTAGTCGCATTCGGAAGTTTCGCAACAGGCTTTTATCAAGAGTCGAATACTTCTGGTGAGTTGATCGCATCGGCATCAGTGCCTCCCAGGGAAATGGATGGTGATCTTCTCGTGCGGATAAGGATCGGCATCACTGGATGGAATTTTAATCATTAGCTTGCCAGCTTTCAGTTCTGCCCCATCCACGGATGCGATCGTTCCGGGGTTCCAGATCGAGAGCTCGTATTGCGATCCCGAGGCGCCGGCCACGTCGAGCGTGAAAGCGTCATGCGCTGCCGACCAGGACTCCGATAGGATGCGAAGTCCATGGCTACGACTGCCGAGTGGCGGCAGCGACGGAGAAAGAGCGATGCCGAAGTCGTTTCGCAACCTGATCCGTAGCACGCTTTCGCCTTTATTCAGTGAGGCCTGCAGAACTACGTGCTGATCGAAATCGCTCTTTTCCATGCGGAACGGCACGCGGCGGCCATTTATTTCCGCGCTTAGCACGTGGGCGCGTGGGCTAACAGCTGGAGAAAATTCCACAGTCGAATCTCCGCTGCTCTTGATGGTGAGAGTAGTCTCATCCAGAGTCTTCCGGTAGCTGAAATCAAGCACAGCATCTCCCGCACTAACGTGACGGATTGTGAAAGCAGTCCAGTCCGCAGGAACGTGCGGAGCCAGGGACACCCGATGATTGAGAGCGTCTGTCTGCAGGCCGAAGAGTCCCCGCAGCAGTGGACTGATTACCATCGCCGACGACCAGATCTGGTGCGGCGAACTAGTTGAGAGCGGCTGATAATAATCGCCGGAGAGGACTTCAGTGACGTGGCCGAGAGATCCGTCGAGCGCCAGCAGAGCATTAGCCTGCAGATTCAAATACGCGGGAAGCGCGCGATGATAGCGGTATTCGCCGACCGATGCCCAACCAGTGAACAGTGGCCACACCGAGCCATAGTGATAACCACCCGCATCGTACCGCGAGGCGCGCGCAGAAATGATTCTCATTCCCCAGTCAGCTTCATGCTCCGGCGCGCCAAGCTGAGTAATCATCGAACTCGCCTTTTCTGAATCCAAAAGACCGAACCACATGGGGACAGTTGCCAGCACGCTGGGCTCAATGACTTTCTGATTATTGTTGTCCAGGGCGAAGGCATAGGTGCCCGACTCCGCCGACCAGAATGCCTGGCTGACCAGCTGTTTCTGCCGGGCGAAGTCCTCGGCTAGTTGCTTGCTGATGTCGTCCTTCTGAGTAAGTCGCGCCAGATTCGAAAGCGCCGACAAAGCCTGCGCCCCAACTCCGCTCTGGTAGAGCTCGGTCTTTACCGGAAGCAGCGGACCACCTTCAACCCAGCCGTGACCGAATCCGAAATTCTGCGGGAGTCCCTGCGAGTCGTAAGTCGAGCGCATGAACTGATAAGCCTTCCACAAGCTGTCCCATTTTTCACGCGCGAATGCGGTGTCTCCGCTCGCGGTCACATAGTCATTGGCCGCGATGATGTACAAAGGCGTGGCGTCTGCCGAAGCGTATCCGTAGGGAGGAATCTTTCCGTCTGCGCGCTGATACTTCGAGATGAACTCCAGCGCGGTGCGCGTCGAGACGAAATCACCTTCGGCATCGAGTGCGAGCGCAGTCCAGAAGGAATCGCGTCCGAAAAACCAGGCAAATCCCGGCCGCTGGCTAGTGCCAGATGTTCGATACCCTGCGACTAATCCGGTGCCGAGAGTTGGATTTGTTACCAGTCCTTGGACAACGCTGATCCGCGCCCAGTCGTACGCTTGCTGCAGTTTCGCGTCCGGCAATTCGACGCTGACAGTGCGATTCATGTAGTCGCGATAATATTCCGCTGACTGTTTCTCTTCGGCGGCGTAATCGGCCCCCAGACGCCCGTACGTATTCTCCGCTTCCGATCGGCCATTCAACGAGCCTGCGATTACTACAACCTTGGTCTCTCTTCCCTTGTCTGTAATTCCCAAGCGGAACGCGCTTTCCTCGGACGCAGAGTAGTTGGTCTGATATTCCTGCTCGGCGAGGGCGCCGGTCGGTGATCCGACAAGCGCGACATACTTTCGCTGCTCCTCGCCAAAATAAAAACCGTGAAGACTCGGGTCCCAGAGCAAATAGGTACCGCCCAGAGCAGCCGGCCACTCTAGCTGAAAATCGCGCTGAAACACAACCTCGATCTCGATTGGGTGCGCCGTCTCAACCTCGAATGTGATCACAGCACCGGGTTCATGCACCGGAACGAAAAGCGTTTCTTTCACTGAAAAAGTGTCGCCACTGTAAATAATCGTGCTTGATTCCGGACGTACGCTCACCGTTCGAACCAGGCTCTCCGCTGGCAGGCTGCGGCCCTCAGTCAGAAACCGCACATGAAAATTACGCAATATTTTGAGTGGATAGACCCACGCTTCCAGGTTGCCGCTCTCGTTTCCGAACAGGCCGGCGCGAGTTCCTACGGAGCAAAAGAACTCCCAAGGCCTAGCGGTTCGGGAAAGCTCAACCTCTTGCGCGTTGCCCTGAAGCACAATCGTCAGAAACAGCAGTGGCACGACGAGGAGAACAAGTAATCGAGGTTTGCGGATCGGAAGAAAAACTGAAATTGGCATCTTCGGAGCAGGGCGTTGGGACTTCATCTAAACTTGCCAAAGCGAGAAGCCGTTTACTATAAAAGTAGCGGCGAATTGTAACACGATCCAAACTCGGGAAGGTATTCACCCTTTTGTTTTCCTCACGCCGCTGGTTCCTTAAGTCCCTCAGCCGGTCTGCGCTGGTGCTCTCTCTTGAAGACGTTCTCAAGATCGCTCGTCCTGCGTTAGCTCTGGCGCCGGAACAAGCCACGGAGAAGCAGCAGGCCGGACTGGGAGTCACCTTTATTGATGTCGGTCGCGAAGCTGGGCTGAACGCAAAAACCATTTACGGCGGCGAGCACAAGAATAAATATCTGCTTGAAACCACGGGCTGCGGCGTCGCCTTCTACGACTATGACAACGACGGCTGGCTCGACATTTTTCTGGTGAATGGATGGCGGCTCGAAGGTTTCCCGCATGGCGAAGAGCCGACTTCACATCTCTTCAAGAACAATCGTGACGAAACTTTTACCGACGTAACGGAAAAAGCAGGGCTCATCCACCACGGCTGGGGACAGGGCGTGTGCGTCGGCGACTACGACAACGACGGTTTCGACGATTTGTTTGTCAGCTACTTCGGAAAAAATGTTCTCTATCACAACAACGGCGATGGCACCTTCACCGACGTGACCGACAAAGCCGGCGTCGGCGGGAACGGCAAGCGCTGGAACACCGGCTGCGCGTTCGTGGACTACGACCGTGACGGAAAGCTAGATCTGTTTGTCGCCAACTACATTGATCTTGACCTCGCGACTGCGCCCGTTCCTGAATCCGGTCCGTGTCTCTACAAAGGCGTGATGGTGGCATGCGGCCCTCCGGGGTTGAAGGGCGGTAAAAACATTCTGTTTCACAACAACGGCGACGGAACATTCAGCGACGTTTCGGAAGCTGCAGGGATTCTGGATGCAAATGGCACGTTTGGTCTCGGAGTCCTGACGGCCGATTTCGACAATGACGGTTGGCCCGACATCTATGTGGCAAACGATTCATCCCCGAGCGCGCTCTATCAAAACAAGAAGAATGGAAAGTTTACAGATATTGCAATCGAGGCGGGCTGCGCGCTCAGTCCAGATGGCAAGCCGCAAGCGGGCATGGGGATTTCAGCCGCCGACTATGACCTCGACGGTAACCTCGATATTGTGAAAACGAATTTTGCCGGTGACACGCCCTCGCTGTATCACAGTGTTGGCGGGGCCAACTTTGAGGACGCGACATTCCCCGCCGGACTCGGCGCCCACACACAATACCTGGGCTGGGGATGCGGGTTCCTCGACTTCGACAATGACGGCTGGCCCGACATCCTGATCTGCAATGGGCATGTTTATCCGGAAGTCGAGCAACTCAAGACGGAAGCGGGATATGCGCAGCGCAAGCTGCTCTACCGTAACTTGCGCAATCGTAGGTTTGAGGATGTCTCCGAAATGGCGGGCCCGGGAATTTCGACTCCTTCTGCTGCGCGCGGTTGCGCGTTCGGTGACTTTGACAACGACGGCGACATCGACGTGGTGGTAAACACAGTGAACGGACTCCCACAGCTTCTTCGCTGTGATTCGAGCTCAGGAAACAATTGGATCAAGATCAAAGCTATTGGCACAAAGTCGAACCGCAGCGGCATTGGTGCGCGGATCATGTGCACAACCAACCCTTCCGGCGAGAACAAACCGCACCGGCAGATGGATGAAGTCAGGAGCGGCGGAAGTTATTTTTCGCAGAATGATCTGCGTGTGCACTTCGGCCTGGGGAATGCAACCAAGGTCGATGTGCTGGAATTGCGCTGGCCGAGCGGGCAAGTGGACAGGGTCAAAGATGTAGCCCCCAACCAACTTATTGTCGTCAAAGAAGGCGAAGGAGTGGTGCGGACAGAAAAACTGCAAGGAATCAAACGCCGCTAGCTCTCATTTCACGCTGGCAATTAACACAGCAAACGGTTCCAACTTAATCTGATCCAGTGACAGCTCAGAATTCATGGGCTGAGGCGCGGCTAGCAGCACATGCGCGCTCTTTGCAGGCATGCCGAAGCCCGCTAGCTTGAAGCTGACAGTCCTCGGCTCAGCGCTCATATTGAGCGCCACCAGAACGGAGTCCTTTGCGTCCGACCCCTTCCGCAGATATGCCAGTACGTTCTGATCGTCGCGGTTGACCGCCACGTAATCGCCGTTTCGCAAAGCCGGCAGGTCGCGCCGCATGGCGATCACGCGCTTATAAAAATTCAGGATTGAGTCGGGATCGCGGTCCTCGGCGGCCACGTTGTATTGGGTATAACTCGGAGGCACCGGAAGCCAGGTCTTCGAGGCACTGCTGAAACCCGAATTCTGTGAGCTGTCCCACTGCATGGGAGTGCGCTCGCCATCTCGGCCCTTGTCCTTTGGCCATCCTGTCCTGCCGACCGGGTCCTTGACGTCTTCCTTGCGCGTGGGTGGAGTCGTACGCATGCCTAGTTCTTCGCCGTAATACATCTGCGTGGTCGCGCGCGTTGTGAGCAATAGCGCTGCCATGAGTTTTGCAATTTGATCGTTGTGAACTCCATCACCGTAGCGGTCCCAAGTTCGCGCCTGATCGTGATTGCTGAAGAAGTAGTACGGTTGCCCCTCGACGGGATTGAACTCAATGTCATCCAGCAGCCGCCGGAACTCAGGCGCGGAGAGCCGGTTCACATCGGCAATTTGGAAATCCATCGGAAGTTGCACTTCATCGTTGTTGGGGCCGTACATCTTCACCAGTTCGTGGATATTGGGCTCGTCGGCTTCGCTGATCAGGACGGGATTTCCAGGATAGCTATCCACCAGGGCACGAATTTCACGCAGCACATCGTGCACCTCAGGCAAGTCGTCGGTGTACTTGTGCTTGATATTGGGGTCCCCGAACGCATTTTTGCCGGGAAGGATGGGATCATCGTGCAGCTTGGGATCTTCGAAGAGACGTGAGACGGCATCCATGCGGAATCCCGCTGCGCCGCGGACGAGCCAGAAACGCAGGACGTCATACATTGCTTCGCGTACTTCCGGATTGCGCCAGTTCAAATCAGGTTGCTGAACGTAGAAGTAGTGGTAGTACCACTGACCGGTCTTGGCATCGAATGTCCACGCCGAGTGGCCGAACCATGATTGCCAGTTGTTCGGCGGCTTGCCCGGTCCTTTGCCGTCGCGCCAGATGTACCAATCCCGCTTGGGATTCGTGCGAGAAGAACGCGAGTCCAGAAACCAGCGGTTCTGATCGGAGGTGTGGTTCGGAACATAGTCCATGATGATGCGAATGTCCCGCTTCTTGGCTTCACTCACCAGGTGATCGAAATCCGCCATCGTTCCATACTGGGGATCAATGGCTTCGTAATCGGCGATGTCATAACCGAAATCTACTTGCGGCGATGGATACATCGGCGTGATCCAGATCGCATCGATCCCAAGATCTTTGAGATAGTCGAGGCGCGAAGTGACTCCATTGATGTCGCCAACCCCGTCGCCGTTCGAATCCTGAAAGCTACGCGGATAGACTTCGTAAATTACGGCGTGCTTCCACCACGGGTCGGCACCGCTTGACGCTTGCGCACTACTGGCCGCCTCTTGTGCGTGAAGTATGGGAACAGGCCAACAACTGAGGAGCACGAAAACCAGCAGGAACCTTAAAAAAATCACGCGGATGTTTCTCCTGAGCAGTGGTTTGATAAGGCCGGACTGCCGACGAGAATATTACTTGCAGAGCTCCGCAAGGGCAAAGCTTTGTTTCAAGAGATTCGTCTCAACGGGCTTTTGCAGCCTCGACAGGCGTGCCACTTCCCTCCGTCAAATCGTGGATTGAATCCACAGGGCGGTTCTCAAAGCGTTCCGTGAGTCCGCTAGGCCAGCGCACTTGCACGAAATCAATCTTGTCCGTCTGCCCCAGGCCAAAATGCACTCGCATATCGCTACTCGAGGAATAGCTTGACCCGCTCCGGACCTCATCCACCAGCATTCGTGCTCCTACTTTCACCGTAATTCGTGCGCCAATACCATCGCGATTGGATCGCGCACCGAAAGTGCGAAACGCGACCCAATGGTTTGCAGACCTTACCTGATTGACAAGCACGCCTGGCAGCGCGTTCATGTTGCTGATTACAGCTGACAGCCGCCCGTCATTCCACAGATCGCCCACAGCGAGACCACGCGCGGAAGTTGCAGTCATAATTCCGGAACCCGAATCAGCCGAAATGTCAGTAAATGTTCCGTTGCCGTTGTTGTGATACAAAATCTTCGGCTCCTGAAAATTGCTTCCCAAGTGCTGTTTATCGACTTCTGGATAGACGTGTCCGTTCACCAACAGAAGGTCCGGCCAGCCGTCATTGTCAAAGTCGAAAAACATCGTCCCCCATCCCAAATACTGAGTGTGGAGGCCCAATCCGGCAGCAAAAGTTACATCGTCGAAAGTGCCGTTGCCATTGTTCCTGTAGAGGGTGGAAGTGTCGTCTGAAAAGTTTGTGCGGAAGATGTCGAGCCTGCCGTCACCATTGAAATCGGCAATGGTGCTTCCCATGCCGGCCTGAGCCCGCCCGTCCTCGTTGAATGCAGCACCTGCGACCACCGCTACATCCGTGAACGTTCCGTCGCGATTGTTGTGATAAAGAATGCTCGGCGCAGTGTCGCAAGCCACGTAAATATCAGGCCAGCCGTCATCGTCGTAATCCAGCGTAGAAACGCTCAACGAGTAATATCCGGGTGTTTGGTCGATGTGCGACTTCGAGCTCACATCCTCAAACTTTCCTGCGCCCAGATTGTGATAGAGGATATTCTTCGCCGAAGGCAGCCCACGCGGACCACACATCACCGGCACGCCCTTCCACACGCAGGCAGCCCGTTCGCCCGGAGCGGGAGCGGTTTCCAGATCGAAATCAACGTAATTCGCAACCATCAGGTCCAGCTTGCCGTCGCGATCGTAGTCAACGAAGGCGCACCCTGTTCCCCACGCCTTGCCTGAACCAGCAACTCCCGCTTGTTCTCCGATCTCCTTAAACACGCCGTGCTCGTTATGGTAGAGACGGTTCTTGCCGTAATAGGTCACGTATAGGTCTTCCCAGCCGTCGTTGTCGTAGTCACCGACGCATACTCCCTGCCCCCATCCCGTAGCCTCCAGACCTGTTTTAGTGGTCACATCCGTAAACGTTCCGTCGTGATTGTTATGGTAGAGGTGATTCGTGGGAGCCTTACCTTTGGGGAATCCTTCCAGTGTCGTGCCGTTCACGATGAAAATATCCGGCCAGCCGTCGTTGTCGTAGTCGAAAATTGCGACGCCGGTGCCGGTGGTCTCGATGATGTACTTCTTCGTGTCGGTCCCGCCGAACACGTTCATCATCGTAAGACCGGCTTTGGCCGCAATGTCTTGAAAGTCAGCTAGTCTGGGACTTGTCTTCTGGTCTTGGACCAGAGCCTGGGCCCAGAGCGGCATAGCAAATGAGCAGAGCACCGCGGCTATTACGAACTTGGCACACAATCTGAACTTGCGAAGGAGGGATTGCATCACACCCGATTTCAGCATACTACCAAGTAGATTGATGCTGGGAACCAAGCTCCGCGCGGAATTTGACCATAGTAGTATGAGATTACTTCCCATGTATTTAAGTTTTCCAGTGAAGGTTTTTGCCGGTTTGGGGAGGTTGGCCGCTTTCGTGGTCTTAGGTACTTTCGTGCTCGCCGCGCAAACTCCGCCGCCGCGCGCGCAGGCTGCATCGGAGCAGTCGCGGGCCAAGGCCCTTTACTCCGAGGGAATGTCGGCCGTGCAGCACGGCGACTTGGACAGCGCTCGTACCGCATTCGAGAAGCTGCTTCGCTTGGCTCCGAATAGTCCCGAAGCTCACAACTCCCTCGGGTGGGTGCTGCTCAGTCAGGGACAACCAGAGACCGCCATTTCGCAATTCCGGTCGGCCTTGAAGCTCCGCCCCGATTTTCCGCAGGCGCACGTGAATCTCGCGAACGCGCTAATTCAAACACGCGATTTCGCGGAGGCCGAGTCGGAAGCGGGGGAGGCAGTTCGCCTCGCTCCCAAAGACTCCGAGAGTCATCGCACGCTCGCGCGCGTAATGAGTTTTCGCGGCAACACCTCAGGCTCAATTGAGGAAATGCAAACGGCCGTCAGGCTTGATCCCCAGCGGCCGGATCTGCATGACGATCTAGGTTCACTCCTTGAACAAACTTCCCGCACTGACGAAGCAGCAACACAATTTTCTGAGGCCTTGCGCTTGCAGCCGAATTTTCCATCGGCCGAGCTTCACCTGGGCATCGTGCGATGGCAGCAGAAATCGCTGCCTGAGGCACATGAACTGTTGGCGAAAGCAGCGCAGTCCGCTCCTGGAAACGCGCAGGTGCACTACTACTTTGGCCGAGTGCTGCAAGATGAGCAACTGTCGGCCCCTGCCATCGAAGAGATGAAGAAGGCGGTCGCTATCCAACCCGAGTTTGCCGAAGCCCAGCTGAGCCTGGGGCTTCTCTCGCAGCGCACCGGTGATGCCGAGGGTGCGGTGGCGGCATTTCGCCGATCAGTCCAGCTTCGGCCACAGGATCCGGATGCTCACAACAATCTCGGCTTGGCGTTCATTCAGACCGGGGATGCCGCGTCCTCAATACCTGAATTTGAACGGGATACCTTGCCAATCTGGGCACTGCGTACTTGCAGAAGACGGATTTCGACTCTGCTATTACGCAATTTCAGGCCGCCCTAAAAATCGCGCCCGACGATCCCACCTCACACTACGATCTCGGCTTGGCGTTAAAGCTGAAGGACCGCCTTCCAGATGCCATTGCCGAATTCAAAAAAGCCGCGGAGTTGGCGCCTGACCAGCCTGACATTCACTACACCCTCGGAGTAACGCTTTGGCAGAAAGGCGATTTCGGCGCTGCGGAAGACGAACTGCGCGCCGCAACACAGGCAAAACCTGATTATGCCGAAGCCTACTACACGCTGGGAACGGTTTTGAAGCAGGATGGAAAATTGCCGGACGCGGCAGCAGCGTTGCGGAAGGCGATTTCGCTCCAGCCAGATCTCGTGGGCGCACATACCAACCTGGCCGGAATCTTGCGACAACTTGGCGACACGTCCGGTGCTGACGAGGAAAGCCGGCGCGCTCAAGAAATTTTCAAGAAGAGCAATGGCCTGCAGGCCGCCACTTTCAACACCAACTCAGGCAAGAGACTTCTTCAAGCGGGGGACCTGGACGGCGCAATCTCTCAATTTCGTTCTGCGATTAAATTGGCTCCAGACTACGCTCCGGCGCATCTGCAGCTTGCTCAGGCACTCGATCGTAAGGGAGAAAAAGTAGAAGCTGAACAGGAATCCCGCAAAGCCGCAGCACTGGATGCTGCTGCCAAACAGCAGTGAACTTGTAGCCCTCTCACTGTGCAGCTTTTCGCAGGGCAACCAATTCAGTACCCACGGGAACGCCGTGCGCCACCTTCACTCGCAGCACGGCCTCGAAGGGTTTCATTTCGCCATCATTGGAAATGTTCAATCGCCGCAATAGCTGTTCCAGAGAATCTTGCCGGCACACGTACTCGGCTGCAGCTTGCGTTCCTATAGTCGTGATGCCAGCCAAGATCATCACTGATCGCGCAGGGTTCAACCCATGCACCAGGCCGATGATGGCGTAGTCCTCGGTCAACTGAGATCCCGACGGACTGGCAAGGAACATCTTGGCCTCATCTGGCTGGGGATGAAGATTGACGACCGCCAGGTCGTTTTTTCGCGGCCCCGAGGGCACACGCTGAAACACAAACTCCTTCGTGCTGGGTATGTCCCTCAACGTCAGGTTCTCGGCTGGAGAACCTACAAAGATCAGGTCGTTGTTCTGGACATCATCCAGCGAAAACAGCCTTCCGCGCTTGACGCGAACCTGCTTGTGCAAAAGATCGAACACGTGATCAAGGTCGTGCACCGCCAGCACCTCGCCCACGCCGGTGTAATGGTCGAGAATGGCTTCGCTGGAATCCTGAGCTGGATTGTAAAACCGAAGCCCCGTTTCCGGCCGGCCTACAAAGGCTCCATTGCTGAAGATCACCCAAGCCTGGTCTGGTCCTGTAGTGAACTTCTGCCAGAACACGCGGAACGCAGCTGGCGTGGCCTCTCCTGCTCTTGTATCGTTCGCCTGACGGTCATACGCCAAAACAGCAATTGCGATCACCGCCATGACCAGCAGGCCGGCAAGCACCAGCACTGGCACTGACAATGGCAAGGATCTCCTGCTGGTCGGCACAGCGTGAGTTTCGCCAACGGGGGAACTAACCTTTGCCGGCACCGGAGCGCGGTGGAACGATAAAGTGTAAGTACCTTTAGGCAACTCGACGATCATGGAGTCTTCGATACCTTCGGAGGAGTAGTACTCGGCGAGTTTTGATCGCAAACGTCCAGCCTGCACGCGTACCAGAGAATCCACCTGAGGATCAAAATCGGCAGGCCGTCCGAAGACCTCGGTCGCGATCTGATACTCCTTCAGCGCGCCGGGATGCTTCAGCGCGTGGTCTGCTAAGTACCTTAGCAGCTTGCAGAGGGCCTCAGAGCCGTGAAGGGTATGGCTATTAACCAGCCTATCGATCTGGAGGAGGCTCTGTTCCGTTTCGGTTACACTGCTTGTCACAACCACGTAACAGAGGGTAACAAGGGATTTCAATCCATGCAAGACAGCAACTTACGAGCGGTAACCGTAACAAACCCACTGACACTTTCAAAGTAGAACAAATCTCACCATGCTGTTGCCCATTCAAGAACGCCTCGAATTTCCCCGTTGAAATTCGATGTGAGTATTTTCTGTTTGCGAATCAGAGTAGATCGCCGACAGGATTCGTGGGTTTTCGCTTTCTCAGGTTCGAAGTCACGCTTCGAACCTCGAAATTGCGCTCTCACAAATTCTGATGCTTGAAGTGTGTCGCGGCCTCCCTGTTTCGCAGAAAATTTCCCTGCATTTTCAATATTTCTTTTTTGGTAGAAATGGGCCTCGGTAAATTTCAATTGCTGTATAACGCGCGGCCGTCGCGCGAGTGAAACGCAATGAATTCAACGAGCTCGGCTCCGAGGAACTTCGGAACCAAAACTGCTGAATGTTAGCGGCTCTTCAGGTCAAGAGCGTCACCGTACCAAAACGATCCACCGTGTTCGTGATTTCGTGGGAGGAATCAATGAAAAGGGTATTTCTCGTAGGCGCCGTCCTCGTCGTCGGCCTTCTCTGTAGTCTCACTCCTCAGGCAAATGCTCAAGCAGTTTTTGGCAGCATTTTCGGCACCGTCACCGATCCGCAAGGGGCTGCGGTGGTTGGGGCGAAGGTCACTGTCACAGACCAGAACAAAGGTACTAAAGACCGACCGCGCCGACGTGGCGACGACTTTTAATCAGACATACGTCGAGGATTTGCCCATCATCAACCGAAACTTTACCCAAATCGAGTTGCTGTCGCCGGGCGCGCAATATTTAGGTTGGGGCCACGCTGCTACGGAAAACCCGCAGGGCAGCCAGCAGATCATGGTCAATGGGCAGCATTTCAGCGGTACCGGCTACGAGCTCGACGGTACGGACAACCAAGACCCAATTCTGGGGATCATTGTTGTTAACCCCAACATCGACGCAATCACGGAAACCAAAATCACCACGGCGGATTATGACGCCGAGTTCGGCAAAGCCGTCGCCGGGCTTGTCACTGTACAGACCAAGTCAGGCACCAACGCCCTGCATGGCAACGCTTTCTGGTTTCGTCGCACCGATGCGACCGAAGCGCGCGACCCCTTTAATCAATTCCCTAGACCCGGCGGCGGAAAGATCATGCCGCAGGACAGGTGGAACCAGTTCGGGGGGACAATCGGTGGTCCTATCATCAAGGATAAGCTGTTCTTCTTCGGCGATTACCAGGGAACACGGCAAGCCAGCGGAGCCTCGTATAGTTTGACCCTCCCTTCCAAACAAGTCCACGATACTTGTACCGGCGCGGGTGATGGCAGTGGGTTTTGTAAGCTGGATCAGTATACGTCACTCATCGGTAGCGGTGCAGGAGGCCTGATTTACGACCCCAATACCAGCGCCGATCCGAACGGTATCGGGCGCATGCCATTCCTCGGGCCGGGGGGGGAGTCTAACTGGATCCCGATGACCGCGGCTGCCGCCACCTCTGTGGGCCATCCTGCGAACAGCGTGGTTGATCCCGTTGCTCAGAACATTCTTGGGTTGTTGCCTTTACCAACAGATCCCGCCGCACTGCAGAATAACTTTATCGCCTCGGGAAGCGGACCCTATAAGCAAGACAGCTTTGATACTCGCATAGACTACAACGCGAGTCAGTCTCTACAGGTGTTCGGCCGATTCAGTTTGGCGTACTTCTCCCTGTCAGGTGTGGGCGTCCTCGGTCCCCTAGGAGGGGTCGGCACTGGCCAACTCGGTTTGGCGGGCAGTGCTGTTACTCACAATTACAGTCTTGCTTCGGGTTTCACGAAGACGCTGAGCACTTCGCTGCTGACTGACTTCCGCTTCGGCTACTTCAAATACAATCCAAAGACCCATAAACCTGATGAGGGCAAGGATGCGGCGACGGCCCTAGGTCTTGGAGGGTTAAACTTCGGCGATGTGTTTACTTCGGGTCTGCCCACTTTCGATGGCTTGGGCCCTGTGATTAACGCCGGCAATGATCTAAATACTTTCGCCATGGGCGATGGCCTCAACGTAGCGCGGTGCAACTGCCCACTCATTGAAAGTGAACAGCAGTTTCAGTTCGTTAACAACTGGACCAAGATGCGCGGCAACCACCAGTTTAAATTCGGAGGCGACATCCGCTATGCCATGAACCTGCGGGTACCCAGCGATGCCAATCGCACTGGCGAACTCCACTTCACCCAGGACAACAACCATCCTAATAGCGGTAGTACATCCGCTGGCGGCGTTGGTGGCGCTGGCTTCGCCAACTTCCTTCTTGGTGATGTGAACCACATGGGTCGCTTCGTCAGCACCAGCACGAGTGCGGCGGAGCGGCAGAAACGTTTCTTCTTCTACGGGCAGGACACCTGGCGTGTAACATCCAAGCTGACTGTGAACTACGGCTTGCGTTGGGAGATTTACTTCCCGGAAAACGTAAACGCCAAGGCAAACGGTGGGTTTGCCAATCCGGTTGAAGGCATCATCCGCGTCGCCGGCTTTGGTAAGTACGGAACAAACGGCAACATCGACAACAGTTGGAAGGCATTTGCTCCGCGCCTGGGAGTCGCGTACCAGGTTACGCCAAAGACAGTTGTCCGCCTAGGATATGGTCGTAGCTTCGACATGGGTGTGTTTGGTTCCAACTTCGGCCACGCCGTGACTCAGAACTTGCCGGTGCTGGTAAACCAGCAGGTAAACGCGAACAACAATGGATTCCCGACTGTTAACAATGCTTTCTACGGAGCCTTTACGCTTGCGCAAGGGCCGCCGGCATTTCCGTTCCCGGCCATCCCGTCGGACGGCATACTGCCCCTTGGCGGGCCGGCCGTGGTGGACCCGACCACCGGGCTAGTTCTCAGCCCGGGCAATAACGTACAGCCCCGCATGCGCCCAACATTCCAGCGGTTGCCGACTCTGGACGCTTGGAACGCCAGTGTCCAGAGACAGCTGACAAATACCATGAGCCTGACAGTGGGATACGTGGCCAACAAAGGTACGCATGTTTTCGCTGGCAACGGTCCAGCCTACGACTTGAACCAGGTTCCCTACGGACCAGGCGCGGCAGTTGTGACAACCGCAGGCACGGCTCCTGGTTTCGCGGCTGTTACGCCTCCTGATCAGCGACGACCCTTCT
>WNFR01001487.1_pt1 | contig 25652 bp, 24 predicted proteins | sample 5400221 | NCBI WGS metagenome assembly WNFR01 (sample SAMN13153357, study PRJNA577476) | soil metagenome | isolation source: 40 cm soil under Madrone tree | place: USA:California | collected 2016-06-14 | reverse complement strand
CGACGCTGCGCCAGGACAACGGCGCCAATGAAAAACTTTACAAGGGCAAGGTTACGGCAGAACAGATCGTGCGCAAGGGCTCTGTCGCCGTACCTCCTTCTGGCCAAGAAATGATTGCGCTCCTAAACAAGAAGTCGCCCAAGAATCTTTCTGACCCCAACTCCCTGAAGGAGTAGTCCTTAAGCAATACTTCTGAGTTTCTCGGAACACCCCGGTCGCGACCGGGGTGTTTGCTTTGTGGCTATTGCGTCTCCTCGAGGCCTGCTGCCAAGGCGAGGACTAGAATTCAGGGCTTGACAGCTGGGTGAACATGACTTATAGTCATTTATGGTTTACAGTCACTATGACTCCTGATTCCAAATTGCTCTTCACTAATCTTGACCCGCTAGCCCCGCGCTCGACTCCCGGCCGACGGCAGCGCCGCAGTGCCGATATTCGCGAACGACTATTCCGCGCAGCTCTGAATTTATTCGCCCAGAAAGGATTTGCCGAGACAACTGTCGAGGACATTACCGAGTCTGCTGACGTCGGTAAAGGCACCTTTTTCAATTACTTCCCAAGCAAAGACCATATCCTGCTGGCTTTCGTGGAAATGCAGCTCGGGAAGCTGGAAGCAGCCATCGAGACAGCCCGGCAAGCAAACGAGCCTATGCCCGAGTTCCTTCGTTCGCTCGGCATCCGCATGACCCAGGAGCCTACTCGCAACCCTGCGATCGTCCGTGCGCTTCTTCAGGCCTACCTCTCGACGACTCCGGTTCGTGAGGCCATGATGGATTTGCAAAAACGCATGCATGGCCTGCATACCCAGATGATTCAGCTCGGCCAGGATCGCGGCGAAATCCGTAATGACCTTCCGGCTGCGGAGATCGCTCACGTTTTTCGCCAAACCATTTTCGGCACTCTTCTGATCTGGTCGCTTTATGGCGATGCGACCCTGCATTCACGAATCGAGACAGCCTTCAACCTGCTCTGGACGGGCTTGGCGCCTCGCGGCAATTCGACGCCTGTGCCGCCAGTCTCGTTCTTCACCAGTGGAGACTAGTTTCATGAACCGCAAGCTCATCCTGATCTTACTTGCTGCTGCCGTGGCGCTGGCCGCCACCGGGCTGTATGCCGGATGGTTTCGGCGCGACAGCGCCCTCCAAGGTTCCGCCCTCCAAGGTTCCGGCACGGTGGAATCCCGCAATATCCGGGTCGGCTCGAAGATCGGCGGGCGCATCGACAAAGTCTTAGTCCGCGAAGGCGATTCCGTCCAGCCGGGCCAAGTTTTGATCACCTTTGATGACAAAGAATTGCAAGCTTCCCTGGAGCAGTCCCGCGCCAACGCCGAAAAGGCTCGTCGCGGCTACCGTCCCGAAGAAATCGCGGAAGCCCGCGCCACGGCCGCTCAAGCCAAAGCGGACTACGAGTTAAAAAGGAACGGCTATCGTCAAGAAGACATCGCCACTGCGCAAGCCGATCTCGATCGTGCGAAAGCCGACGAAATTCGCACGCATCTGGATTTCGACCGTTACGATGCGCTTGCAAAAAAAGATCTCGTCTCCAAGCAACAGCGCGATACCGCCGAAGCCAATTGGAAAGTCGCTGTCGCTCAGCAAGAGAGCGCCCTTCACAAGCTGGCGGAACTCCAGCGCGGCTACCGTCCCGAGGAAATTGCCTCCGCCGAAGCGCACTACCATCAGACGCAGGCCAACCTGGAAAAACTTGAACGCGGCAACCGTCGCGAAGATGTCGACCTGGCAAAGGCCGCCTACGCCTACGACGAAGCCCGCTTCCGGGAACGCCAAGTCGTCGCTCCTTCTGCCGCCGTCGTCGAAGTTCTCGATGTTCGTCCAGGCGACCTTATCGCTCCAAATACTCCCGTCGCCACGCTTCTCGAAAAGGATCAAATCTACGTTCGCATCTATATCCCCGAAACAGAATATGGCCGCCTCAAGCTCGGACAGAAAGCCGAAGTTAGAGTCGATTCTTTTCCAAATACGGTTTTTGAGGGGGTCTTAGAACAGATCAATCAGCAAGCTGAATTTCTGCCGCGAAATGTGCAAACCCGCGAGGAACGCGTGCACCAGGTGTTTGGCGTAAAGATTCGCATCAATGATCCGGCTGGCCGCGTCCTTGCCGGAATGGCCGCGGATGTGAAATTGAAAGCGGGAAGTTGAAAGCCGTGGCCGCGACACCGCAAACGAACGGAGAAGTTGCCATCTCCGCCGAGCATCTCGTGCGCCGCTTCGGCGACTTCACAGCCGTCAACGATGTCAGCTTCCGCGTCCAGAAGGGCGAAATCTTCGGCTTCCTTGGCCCTAACGGCAGCGGAAAAACCACCGTCATCAAAATGCTCACGGGCCTCTTGCCGCTCAGCGCGGGCGAGGCTCACGTCGAAGGCCTCGATGTCCGCACGGATTCTGAATCCGTCCGCGAGCGCATCGGCTACATGTCACAAAATTTCAGCCTCTATTACGATCTGACCGTCACCGAAAACTTGCAATTCTACGGCCGCATCTACAGCCTCGAACCCGCGCGCCTTAAACGCCGCATCGACGAAATTGTCCAGCTGAACGGCCTCGAACCTTATTTGAATCGCCTGGCCGCGCAACTCTCCGGCGGCTGGAAGCAGCGACTCGCACTCGGCTGCGCCATGTTGCACGAGCCCAAACTCCTTTTCCTCGATGAGCCCACTGCCGGCATCGACCCCGTCGCGCGCCGCCAACTCTGGGATCTCCTCTTCGAGCTTTCCGGCCACGGCATCACCTTTTTCGTAACCACGCATTACATGGACGAAGCCGAGCGCTGCAGCCACGTCGCCTACATTTATTTCGGCAAGCTCATCGCCGATGGGACGCCCAATTCGCTCCGCGAGCTTCCTGACGTCCAGCCACAAGGCACGTTGCGCGTCGAAATCACCACGCCGGAAGTTACGCGCGCGCTCCGTTTCGCGCGCCAGATTCCCGGCATTCGCAGCGCCACCATCTTCGGACAATCCATTCATGCGCTCATCGACGATCATTGTAATCTCGACGACCTCCGCAACCAGCTCCTGAAAAACGGCATCGCTGTCGCCGAGATTCGCCCGCTCGCGCCCAGCCTCGAGGACGTCTTCGTCGAACTCACCTACAAGCATCAAGCGCTGCTGGAGGCCGCTCGTGGGTAACTTTTTCCGCGGCTTCGGCGCGGTCTTTTACAAGGAAGTCCTGCACGTTCGCCGCGATCCCGCTACGCTGTTCTTCTCGCTCGTCATTCCTCTGCTGCAGATGGTTGTGCTTGGCTTCGGAATTGACACCAACATCCGTCAGATCAACACCGTGGTTCTTAACGCCGACGGCCGCCGCGAAAGCCGCGAGCTGCTCGATCGCCTGAAAAACTCCGACACCTTTCACATCATCCGTTTCGTTGACAACGATCGCGACCTCAACGACGCCATCATTGCCGGAAAGGCGCGCGTCGGCATCAAAATCCCCGTCGATTACTCCGACCGCCTGCTCCACAACATGAGCGCCCAGGTCCTCGTCCTCATCGACGGCTCGGACTCTTCCGTCGCCGGCCAGGCCATCAACGTCACCACGGCCATCGGCCTCGACGAATCGCTACGCCGCGTTCTCCAAGACCGCGCCAGCTTTGCCGTGGATATGCGCCCCAAGTTGCTCTTTAATCCCGACTCTCGTTCTCCCAATTTCTTGCTCCCGGGCCTCACCGCGATCTTGCTGCTCAACGTCACCACGTTTCTGACCGCTTTCTCCATCGTCCGCGAAAAAGAGCGCGGCACCCTGGAGCAACTCTTTGTCACGCCCGTACGCCCGATGGGTCTTCTTTGCGGCAAACTACTTCCCTATCTGGTCATCGGTTTTGCCGAACTCTGCCTGATTCTTACCTTTATGCGCTTCGTCTTTCAGGTTCCCATCCACGGCAATGTTTTGATTCTTGCGTTTCTTTCTCTGCCCTATCTTTTCGTCTCTCTCTCTATCGGCATCCTGGTCTCCAGCAAAGCCAACACGCAGTCCGAGGCCATCCAGCTCGCCTTCCTCACTTTTCTGCCGAGCATCTTCTTTTCGGGATACATCTTTCCGCGAGAAACCATGCCCATGATCTTCTACGTCATCAGCTATTTCATTCCCGCGAGCTACTACATCAACATCACCCGCGGCATCATCCTGCGCGGCGCCGGCCTTTCCCATCTCTGGCTCGATGGCCTCGCTCTCTATGTTATTGGCTCCGTCCTTCTTCTTATTGCCGCGCGCCGCTTCCAGAAAAAAGTCATCATGGCTTAAACATCTCGGTGGTCTTTCGTGTGTTCTTGTCTTCGTGCGAAGAATTTCAGGTATTTTCTTGAGCCTGGTTTGCGTGAGTTACCCGATTGCCCGGAATGCCCCTTCCCTCTATACGATCTGAGTGTTCCAAGAATGGGCGGTGCCCGAAAGCGCTGGAGGGCCAACCCCTGTTTTTCTTGGAAAGCTTGGCCCTTCTCGTCCCCCCACGTCTGTCGGCCAAGACTTGACCGGAACGGCTGTCGTGTTTCTTGTGAGATTCGGATGCCGAAGCCACTCGGTATCTGACCCGCCGGTCCGCTCCGTCGAGTCCAGGGATAGGTTTGTGTTCGTTTTCTCCGAAAGTCAAATGTCGGCCAAATGGAAGGAGCCATACTCATGAGAAAGCCAATACTCGCGGTCCTCTTTGCAATTGTCCTGCTGCTCGCCCTCGTTCCATTGATACAAATCGGCCCCGCCAGCCAGTTTCATGTCATGGCGCAAAGTTCCTTTCCTAATCCCGCGAACGAACATGCTTGTCCCAGTCAAACCGGCGCGGGCGGTGGCGCCGAAGCGATTCCCGCCTTCGTGGGCACGGGCAGCGACGGTTTTAGTCCCAATCAAAGCTTGTGCTTGCCTCAATTGGCTCCTGTTCCGACTGGCTTAAGCCCGCTTGCCTTCATCGTGAAAGGCGTCGAACCCGGCGACCGCGTCGATTCCCAGGGAACGATTTACGTCGAGTCCATCCGCGGGGTGCCCGGCGGCGTCGACCTCTGGCGCTGGAATCCATCCATTGAGGGTGCGCCCAACGCCAACGGAACTTTGCCGTTCAAATATGAAGGGCAGCCCGACAATTGCGGCATCTCTGGCTTAACCGGAGGCGGCTGCGTCAATAACGTTGGCAGCCCCACCAATCTGGGGGTAGCTCCAGGCGGCGGCGATGCCGACATCGCAGTGAACGCGCCCGATCCCAACAATTCCGCTATTCCGAACCTGGCCTTCAGCAGTCTGACGCTTGCCCCAGGCGTCACCGCCACCAATTCCAGGAATCGTGGCGACACTTTCTTCACCCCACCCAATGTCGTTGCCGCGATGGTACCCGGCGACGACCGTATGTGGAACGATGCCGTCGATGATCCTTCCACCGTGTACATGAACTATCACGATTTGGCGACGTTCAATATCGAAGTCCAGCGCTCCAACAACGGCGGACTAACCTACACGGCCGGTGCCGGTGAAGGCATCGACGCCGCGACCTTCCCCACCGCGGGCAATATCACGCCCACTGCCAGCGCGAATGTCGCTGCGCAGATCAAAGTCGACCGCAACACCAGTTCCTGTCCGAGCAAAGGGAATCTCTACGTCGCCTTCGTGGCGCCCGACAGTGCGACGGAAAACGTCAACACTGGACCGCTCCGAAGCATGTACGTTGGCGTATCCACGGATGCCGGCCTCGATGCGCCGACCATCACTTTCACAGATCACAAGGTCTTTACCAGCCCAGCTGGGTCACCCGGAGCGGTGAACGGAGGCAACAACATTTTTCCCGCCATCGCCGTCGACAACTTCGGCTACGTCTATACCGTCTGGTCCGACAACCAAAATATCTTTCTCTCTTCGTCCTCGGATCTGGGCAACACCTGGACGTCTCCTGTCCGCGTCAACCGGGACGGAACGGTTGGCAAGTCCAACGTCTTCCCTTGGGTCGCGGCTGACGCCAATGGCCATGTCGTCGTGACCTGGCTGGGATCCAGCATCGCCGGCAACTCCAACAATGCTGCGGCCATGCAGCCGGCGTGCGTCGATGGCACCACCAACTGCTGGGCGCAATGGAGCGTTTATGTGGCTGAATCCGTCAATGGCCACGCCGCAATTCCTTCCTTTACGCAACTAATTGCCAGCGATCACTTCATTCATGCCGGAACGGTCTGCACCAATGGTACGGGCTGCTCCAACGGAGACAGCCGCGCCCTTGCCGATTTCTTCCAAGTAGCTCTCGACCCGCAACACCGCGCCAACATTGCCTTCGCCGATGATCACCTCGCCAGCCCGCTGTGCTCGCAACAAAGCCCCGGCCACTGCTCGAACAACGATCCTCAAGCATTCCGCGTGGCAGTGCCCTATTTCACCTATCAGCTAAAGCCCAACAAGCGCATCGTTACCATCGGCCTTTGCGCCCGGTAAGGGGAAAGACACACGTCACCGTTTCCTACGTCAGCTCTTCTACGCAGTTATCAATCAGCGGCTCAAAGCTGTGTTGAAAACGCCGGGGCCAACTGGTGAGGCACGAACTATGTAGCGCTGCGGGGAACGCGGACTGCGCCCGAAGGGGTAACAGGTTATGAGGGTCAGCACATCGTCGGAAGTGGGCGCCAAAAGACTTAGATCTTCAGGGGCGACAACGCGGATTGTATCGACGGTGTAGGTGCGCTGGCGCAACCGGCCCCGGCGCGTGTCATACCATTCGATTTCTATCGTGTCGCCGAGCACCAGCCCCTGAAGCGGCTCGAACCAACTGGTGCGGTGCCCCGCCAGTTCCAGATTGCCGGGCTCTCCCAGAGCAGCTCCGCTAAGCAGTCGTGCGGGACCAAAAGCCAGTGTGCGCGAAGTGGCTCCTTCCAAAACGATCTCGTCGTAATTCAAGCGCGGGATGCAAAGACGCGCTACTGGATGAGTATCGGCCCACGGCCACGGCGGGTGAGACTCGCCTCGGCGCGTGGTCCCTTGCCAAGCCCGGCGGATGAGGACGCCAGCGACTTCGGCTTTCGCATGAAGGTACAGGGCACGTCCCATGAGGCACATTCCTGCGACCAGCGTCAACGCGACGAAGTAGCGCAGTGGCTTCATGAGAGCGCTCGCGCCTTACGCGTCAGCAGCCAAAGCGCGTAGCCCACGAGGAGTAGCACAACTCCGAGAGCTTCCAAAAAGGCGTCAGCCGTGCCAGTCGCGGGCGCGCCAAAAACTTTGTCCAATTGCATCCCAGCCGGAAGCTCCGTGGGCACGGGAACCGTGGCGGACGCGCCGCCCGTGTTTGCCACAACTTCCTCAACGGCAACAAGCGAGGTGAAGCGCGTGACCAGCCGGTAACGGATGGCGTGGGCGATCAACGCCGAACGAATCTCTGGTCTGGAGTCTTCGTCGGAGACGCGCCAGCGGTCCATGAGGTCTTCCACGCGTTGTCGCGCCCAGAGGGTAGTGATGCCGGCATGGAAAGTTGCGGTCGAGGCGTCGAAGGCGAAACTTGCTTCATAAGGATTGTCGCCCGCGCGAGCGGTGAGGCGCACGCGGCCAGCTTGGCCCCGGGAAACACGCCCGTACAGAAGTAGAGGTTGGCGCAGAAAAAGATCCGGTACGCGATGCGGGTAGACTTCCGCGGCTTCCACCCCTTCGAAGGTTAGTTTTACATCCGTGAGCACCGGACTCTCAATGGTTTCTAGAAGCCGGCCCATCTGTTCGCGAATCTCTCCGATATCGGCGATATGCGTGAAGGTGCCCCGGCCGAATTGCGCCATCTTGCTGGCAAGGAAGAAATTCGGAGCGCTCCCGATGGCCACGGTATAGAGGCGGGCACCTCCCAACTTGGCGCGCAGTGCCGCGAAGATTTCCTCTTCGTTGCCGAGATCACCGTCGGTAAGCAGCACGATGTGACGCAGATACCCGGAAGTTTCGGGCTTCTGCATCAAATGGAGGAGCGCGGGAAGCATCTCGGTGCCGCCGCCAGCTTCGAGCTTTTGTACGAAACGGCGTGCGGCAGCCAGGTTTTCCGTGGTGGCGGTTCGTGGTTCAAAGGCAAATTCAGAGTAGTCGTTGTTGAAGGCCAAGATGCCGAAGCGATCCTTTTGGCTGAGCCGGTCGAGGGCCTGGAGAAGTGCCTCTCGAGCCTGCGTGATGGAGGTACCGGCCATCGAGCCGGACACGTCAATCATATATAGCATTTCCACGGGCCGGCGTTTCGCGGGCTGCACCGTGGGCGGAAAAGCGGACAAGAGAAAATAGGTATCGCCAGATCCGGGATCTGGTGAGAGGAAGAGCGCTGTCTTGGGCTGTTTGCTTTCGGCCTGCCGCACTTCCAGAACGAAATCTTTGTTTGGTATTGTTGCGCCGGAGGCAAGCTCCACATGATGGCGGCCGTCCGGCAGGCGGCGGTCGGTGATGGCATGAGACACCGAGTTTATCGTTCCAAACTCGAAGCCGGAATCGAGATCGACGGAGAGGGAAACGTCATGCCCAGGACGGCTGTCGGGAGGCCGGACGAGAGGTGTTATTCGTGAGGCGTCAGGCACGGCGTCGGTGTCTATCGCCCAGCCAGCCCCGTCGTGACCCATGACATTTGTGCCGGGAACGTAGCGCGGACCCACGACCATGGGGAATACCAACCGAATTCGTCCATCTTCCCAGCGCAACGCCTCAACGTAGCGTAGGCGGACATCAATGTGGTCACCGGGCATGAGGTTTGCTACGGAAGCGGTGAAAATGTTGGGGCGTTCTTCTTCGACAAGCGCGGCGCGCTTGCCTTCGGATTTGGCCGACTCGTAGACCCGTTTGGCTTCTTCGCGTTCGCGTATTGCGCTGCGAATCACCCGGTTGCCAACGCGGATTTCCAAGTCGTAGACAGCCGCGTCATGAGGCAGGGGAAAAACGTAGACGGCCTCGATTGGCTCCCTGCCAGAGTTCACATACTGCTGAGTGACCGTCGCTGCAGCCGCGAGACTGCGCACATCTAGGGTGACGTCGGTATGGACAAGTGGCACGGATTCGTAGAGACCAGAGAGAGGTGAGCGGTAGAGGAGCGATCCTTCACAGACGGAAGCTGGTCCGTTGTCGGATTGCCCGCTCTGTCCCCCGTATGACCATCCGGCAAGGATCGTAGTGACTGCCAGAAGCGCCAACACAAAGCGCTTACAAATATTGAGGTAAGCCCACTTTCCCGGGAATTGTGGCATTGTCTCCTCCCACGCTCGATGTGCAGCGTGGATTGGACTGCAAGAGACAAGCCAGGGAGACTTCGCGTCAGAAGCCAGCTCAAGTGTCTGTCTATGAGCCACTTAGCATCAGCGGTGAGTACGAACCAGTGCATGTACCCGTGTTGCGGCGCCCACGAATGTGTGGCCGCAACAACGGCGGGCGATTGTTCGTAATTTTGTCTTTTATGAACGCAACGCGTATTCTGCTGATCTGCCTTAATTTGCAGAGGAGAATTCGTGTCCTGCTCGATCTGTGAAAAACGCAAACCTGAGCGCTTTTGTCCTGCCAAGGGCGAGAGAATTTGCGCCGTCTGTTGCGGCACCGGGCGCGAGGTTACCATCGACTGCCCTTCCGATTGCTCCTACCTCGTCGCGGCCCACCGCTACGAAAACGAGCACCAGCGTTCCCTGCCCGCGGACACTCCGTTGCTCGACGAGAAAATTCCCCAGGACATCGTCCACACCCACCAGCAACTCATGGCAGCTCTAGCGTTCTCGATCGCCAAGTTCTGCGCCGTCCAACCCGCCGCAGTGGATGCCGATGTTCTCACGGCCATCCAGGCACTCGCTCAGACTTATAAAACGCTAAGCTCCGGCATCATCTACGAAAAGCCGCCGGACTCGCCTCTCCCACGCGAACTCTACGCTGGACTGATCACCTTTATCGCTGAAGTCAAAAAGCAACAAGCCGAACGTGCTGACGCCGCAGCCCTCAAGGATTTGGATCTTTTTTTTCTGTGGGTATTTCTCTACCGCATGGGCTTGCTGCGCACCAACGGCCGTCCGCGATCGCGCCGCTTCATCGAATTCCTGCGCGGCCAATTCCCGCAATCGCCAGAACTCAACCGCGAAGAATCCCGCATCATCGTCCCTTAGATTTCTTGGAGTGCGGCACCTCGCTGCCGCTTTTCCTGCGACCTCCGCCACCCGTTCACAACGTTACTATCGATTCCACGAGCTTGCGAACTTCGCCTTACTTCTAGTTCTCTATCCCGTAGCGCAAGCGTGCCTTCCTTCCAACTGCTCGGTCACCGCCTCGCCATCCCAACCCAGTTTCAGTTGTACCCTCTGCGCCGTCCGTTGCCCTTCGTGCTGGGGACGCGGATTGAATCCATACTTTTGCCGTATTCGCGCCACACGCTCCGTGGCTTTTCGCCGGTATTCTTCCGGTGCATAGCCATTCTTCCGGTACCAGTCTTCATATTGTTTCGCAAGCCGGGGAAACTTCTCTCGCACAAACGGCAAAAACTGCTTTGCCGAAGACGGCATAAGGAACAGGACACCGGACCAAAACCACTGCCCCCCGGCCTCTTTGGCCGCTTCAGCTACCGCTTCCAAGTCCCCTTCGCGGTCGGTAATCCCGGGGATCAGCGGCGCCGCGGATACCCCAACCGCCAGCCCCGCTTCACGAAGTTGCCGTACCGCCGCAAGCCGCAAATCGGGCCTTGGCGCCCGCGGCTCCAGCAGTCGAGCCAATTTAGGCCGTAGGGTCGTAATCGTGATATTCAAGGACAACTCGGACCGCTCGGCAATCTTTTTGAACAAATCGATGTCTCGAACGATCTGATTCGATTTCGTTATGACGGAAATGCTGAGCCCCTCGCGCTTCGCCAGTTCCTCCAGGCACGCCCGCGTCACGCCGTGTTCTCGCTCGGCCGGCTGGTAGGGATCCGTCGCCGTTCCAATGGCGATATGATCGGGCCGTTCCCCTCCCGACCGCTCCGATGCGTACGAATACTTCCGCGAAATGTCATACGCCAAGAGCGGCGCCGCATCCTTCTTCACATAAATCTTTTTCTCGAACTCCGATCCGTCCAGCTCCATGTATTCGTGGGTGTACCGCGCGTAGCAATACTTGCATGCAAATTCGCATCCCCGATAGGGATTGATGGTCCATTCGAATGGCACGCGCTGGGAATCGCAGCGGTTCAAGATCGACTTTACCGGCAGCACAAAATACTCCGGTTTTTCCGCAGATTTCCGCAGCGTTTCCGCCGGTGGCGAGGATGCTGCGAGGCGGGCAATGCCAACCAGCCGTGCGGGAGCGCGCTCAAGGGAAACCGCGGCAGCGTTTCGGACCGGAGCTGTTTCACGGCTTTGGGTTCCATGCCGGGTCCCGGACGCCGGGGGGCCCTCCGTCGTCGCTTGATCCGAAATGCTGCCGCAGCCGACCGTTGTTCGGTCGCTAGACAAAGAGTCATTGACTAGTCTAATTGAGACTAGTCTCGCTGAGCCTACATCAGGGTTCTCAGGAAAGAGTCCTGCCGTAGTTGGTGAAACGCGGCGGCGCCGAATCCGAGAACTAGGTGCTGCTGGGGAGTGAACTGGAGACATAGCCCACCTCGAAACACCTAGCAGTATTTCGCTTTTTATTCGCTTCGTCAACCATTATCTTCGCTTTACATTCGCATCCGCCTCATTCGCTCCGTGTCACCCTTGGAAGCGTGCTTCCCCTCAATTCCTCGCTGCCAATTGCCTCTCTGTGGGATGCGGGGTATTCTCTGTGTCCGGGGGAACTGTACTTTCATGACTGTGGGGTCCAAACGCGTTCTGCTGACGGCATCGCTGCTTCTTGTGGGGCTGCCCGCGCTTTCCTTCGGCCAAACTCCGCCTCCGTCAAAGAAGCTGCCCGCAGGTCCTCCTGCACCTCAATCGACCCATTACCCCATCTTCATCCTGGCCTTTGGTAACAATCCAAACTGGAGTGTGCGAATCGGCCTGAAAGGCCCGGAACGGATGGATCGTCCTGGGTATCCGCCTATTCCACTCGAACCCGCCGAAGTTACCCATGAGGCCGCCGACTCCTGGATCTATCACGCCAAGGACTCCGCCACTGGAGCGACGGTAGCCATCCACCTCGCTCGAGAAGCTTGCACTGACGCTACCAACGATACCTTGACAACGACACCACCGCTCGGCGGGAAGTACAGTTTTCGAGCTTCGGTGGATCACGCGCAGATCGGCTCGATGACCGGCTGCGCCCGCATCGCCGCCGAACTCTTCCCCAAGATCAACAACCAGCCCGATCAGGAAGAAGAAGGCGACGCCAAGAAGAAACCGCCTGCTCCGACCATCACAAACTTCAAGGCTCCCTTTGCCGTTGCCTACCAGAATTCTGCCGGCAGCGTTGTTCTCGGCCGTGGCACGGTAAAGAAGGTTGTGGCGCCTGAAGGCGCCGAACTGGCTCTCTCGCACGACGGTAAGAAACTCCTCTACACGCGCTCGGATTCAAAGACCAGTCCCGACCGCACCGTTGTTCTCTACGATGTTGATTCCGGTAAATCTCTGGATTTATTGCATGGCCTGGTGCGGCAAGCCTTCTGGTCACCTGACGATGGCCGCATTGTCTTCCTCAAAGCTCTGGATAGCTCCTGGCAGGTCTGGTCGTTCCCTGCAGGCCATCCAGAATCGGCCCTGGCCTTTTCACCGCAGCCAGTTAATGCTCTGCATGGATGGGTGGACAGTCACACAATCCTGGCGGCAGACATGCTGAACGCCTATTGGCTCAGTGATGAGACTCTGCCCCAGGCCGTCTCGCTTAAAGACATCTACGGCTCCACTTTTCAGATCATGAGTTCGGACACCATTCGCATGAGTCCCATCAATTCGGACTTGCTGCTTGTCTCGGCCAACTATCTCTCGGCTTCCGCTGGAGCTCCCGTTGACTCCGCGGGTCTGGCGGCAGGGTTCTTCCTCTACGAGCTGCGGTCGAAGCGCCGCGCTAATCTCTGTCCGCCCAACCAATGGGGCCGCGCTGCGGAGTGGTCGCGTGACAGCCTTCAAGTTTTCTTCGCCGGGATGGATGCCTCGCATCGCTCAGGCGTTTATCGAATTTTTTGGGACGGCACCGGTTTGCAGCGCTGGCTCACGGGCAGCGACTACGTAGTGGGGCAGTAACACCCGTCCGCGTTGTGAGTAGCGTCATTTCGACCTTGCCGGATACGTCGCAAACGCTTGATTTCGAACCCCAACTACGGGTTTCTTGTGGCATACTAGGTATTGTGAGTACTAGTCCTATTCCAGCGGTTCGGCAGGTCGGCATTCTTGTCCTTGACAGCAATGCCTCCGGTGGAAGTGCGGTCAAGCAGATCCTGGATTCCGAGGGCTGGCGGGTTCGCATCGTTTCTGACGCGCACATGCTCCTTTCCGAGCTGAAAAGCGGGGAATGGTCACTGGTGATCGCGGATGTGGCCCTGACGGAAGTCGACGGCCCCGCTTTCGTCACCCTGCGCGAGCTTGCCAGCGTCCCTGCAGCAGACGGTGGCCGCATCCGCGTCCTTTTCCTCGTTCCCGAATTGACCAGCAGCCAGTTCATTGTTCATCTGGAAGCCGCGCGCCTTCCTCACGTTCTCCGCCCTTACCACCTTCATGATTTTCTTGAGAAAGTGAGTGATCTGCTCGTGGAAGTGAAAGCCATCGAAGGGCCGATCCGTCAGGTCCGCCACGAATTCGGGGCCTTGCGCAAGAAGAAGAAGCTGGCCGCCAAGTCCAACTCCATGTTCGCTTCGCGCGACTCCTTTTCCTACACCGACGAGGAACTCGCCGAATACGAGAAACAGGAAGGCGAATTGTCCAAATCCAGGCGTAACAAGCCTCGCATCAACCTCGGCGACCCCAATCGCTGAACGAACCGCTCGAATTCCAAGTCTCACTGCCGCACTCCGGCCAGATCCTCTTTTTGGTAAGAAACCAACACCTGAATACCTCCACCTGTGCAAGGAACTCTCTTCCCCACGTTCTAACTGCGAGTTGTGTCCTCGCTGGTTCACTCTAACCGGACAGGAGGGCACGCACAGGAGGCTTTCATGGAACGTTCGATTTTCACCGCCCTAATCGGCGGACTTCTTGGTATCACTGCGTTCGGCGGCCTGGCTTTGGTCGGCTCAGGCCATGGCTCGCCCGCCGCTCCAGGGTCTCACCCTGAGGGGGACTGGCGGCTTCTCGATCCTGTTACTTACGAAAACATTTCCGTCTTTCCGGTAGTCAGTCCTTACAACCAGGACACCAGTCTCTTTCTCACTCTCGAGGAAGGACTTGCCACCGGCGAAGTGCTCGTCCGGGAGCAAGGCTCCGAAGGTTTGGCTCGCGCGCGCGATGGTCGGCCCATCTACATTCCGCAGCCCACTGGCGCTTCCGTCAACCAGCTTGTGCTGATCAATCGCAGCAAGCGTCCGCTGCTGCTCCTCGCCGGCGAACTCGTCAGCGGGGGCAAGCAGGACCGCGTCATCGGCAAGGACCGCATCGTCCCCGTCGGTGCGCCTCCGCTTCCTCTCGACGTCTTCTGCGTCGAGCACGGCCGTTGGACCGGCAGCTCGCAATTCGCCGCCGCGAATACCATCGTCCACCCAAGCGTTCGCGAAAGCGCCGCGGTAGATCAGGCCCAGACCAAAGTTTGGGAATCCGTTCGCAATGGCACCAACGCCAAAGCGGCTCCATCCGCACCGCGCGCTCAAATTTCCAGCGACAATCTCCAAGCAGCTATCGCCGGCAATGGCCGCACCGAAGCTTATGAAAAAATTTATGAGTCGCGCGCCGTCGGCGTATCCATCGACGATTTCGCCAACGAAGTGCAGCGCCGCTTCACGCAAGCCACGTCAGGTTTAAAGAATGAACGCGTCGTCGGAGTGGTCGTCGCCTATGGTGGAGATGTGGCCTGGAGCGACATCTTCGCTTCCAGCGATCTCTTCGATCGCTACTGGCGCAAACTCTTGCGCAGCTACGCGGTCGAAGCCCTCACGCGTCCCTCGTACCGCCAAGCCGCTTCGCGCGAAAATGCCAACGAATTCTTGCGGCGCTTGAACGGCCGTGAGACACAGGAAACCGAGCCCGGCGTGTATCGATGGCGCGAAATCAAGGAAGGCCAGCTCGCCCAAATCGAGCTCGATGCTCTCCAACCTAAATCCATCACCCTGCACCGCCTGCTCTTGCATCGCACCGGCTGAGCCTGATCATGGGCGGCACGGCTAGGGCGCGATATCTCGCGCCCTGGAACGTCAATTCGATTGACCGTCGAGCTCAGGAACCATGGATTATGATGTAACGCGAAGAGTTCTCGATTTTGCTTTCGAGGCCCATGAATCATACAAAGTTCATTCCAGCCGTACTTGCTTTCTGTGCAGTGCCGCTCCATGCCCAGGCGCCGAAGCCAAGTTTCTTGCCCGCTAAGGAGCAAGTCTGTGAAGCCAAGCTTGCTGACGGCACACGCTACTGCATCTATGGCCGCATATTGATGGCTCAATTGGACGGCGATGATGTTTACATCGATGGGCGGGCGTATTACATGCCCGGGTCCGGCGAATTTCTTTGGCGTCCAACGACATACACGAAACACGGCTACATCGGCAATCTCAAAGACAGGCCCAGATTATTTGAGCAACTGTGCGAAAACTCTCTTCCTCACATTGTCCAGCTGCGGGACGGCGAATGGGTGGATTTTTACGCCTCCAACGGAGACATCACGGTCTTCCATTCCGATCTTCGGTTTCTTTCCATCGACAAGGCTTGGCAGTACGTCTTGGAGCATTGGAAAGACTGGAAGAACGAGTGTTTCCAGGGGGCTGTCGCGGCGAAGTGGTGCAGCACTCTTCCCGTTTACAAAGAACTAGGCGGCGACTTCTTTCGGCCAGAAAGACTTCGCTTTGATGCTCGCCCGTACTCCTACAATCCTCTCGTTAGAGCAACCAAGCTCGATTCCACGTGGCGATTAGAAATCAAGGGCGCGGACGAACCAAATCGCGCCATAATTCTGTTGGACAGGAATTTCAAATTACTGAAAGTCACTAGACCTGCTGCTGTCAAGTGATCGCCAAAGTTTGACGGCGCTTGAATCCACCGTGCAGGCCAGCAACCCCGCCACACTGTCATGCCAAGCTGGGTGCTTCAGCCCCGGCGCAATCTCCGCCAGCGGGACCAGCACGAACCGCCGCAGATGCATCCTCGGATGCGGCACCTGCAATTCCGGCGTGCTGATCGTCTCCGCCCCGTAAAGCAGAATGTCAATGTCCATTAACCGCGGCCCTTTCGCCGCCAGCTTCTTGCTTCCCATCTTTGTTTCTATTTCGCGCAAAGCTCGCAATAACAGGAACGGGTCGAAATGCGTTTCCGCCTCCACGACACAGTTCAAGAACCAGGGCTGCTCCCTCAAGTCCACCGGCTCAGTCTCGTAGAACGACGACACTCTCGTAATCCCCACGCCCACATGCGGCAATTCATCAATCGCCGCGCGCAAATTCGCCTCTCTGTCCCCGACGTTTGATCCCAGCGAAAGATAAACCGTCTTTTCACGCATGCTTGGTCGTCAGCTGCGCGAACTCCACCTGGAGCCAGATTTGCGCCGCAGCGCAATTCTGACTACCTCGAAACTGCGGCGCAATCTTTTTCGCTCGGGCTGTGTGCTCCCGGCATCGTCCCGCAGGTCTGGCCACGGCTATTGATGAATTTGCAATCCTTCATTTAGAATGTCACCATGCGCAAGGTCGTTCTTGGCCTCGGCATTAGCCTCGACGGCTATATCGCCCGCCCCGATGGAGCGGTCGACTTTCTCTTCATGCCCAAGGACTATTCCATGGGCCCGTTTTTCGCCACCATCGACACCGCCATCATGGGGAGAAAGACCTACGACGACGCTCTAAAGATGGGCGGAGGCGGCTTCAGCGGCTCAAAGATGAAGAATTTCGTCTTCTCCCATTCCCAGCCGCCGGGCGAACGCAGCGGCGTCACCTTCGTCAACGAATCCCCAAAAACTTTCGTGGAGCAACTTCGCAAGCGTCCTGGGAAAAACATCTGGCTAATGGGCGGCGGGGAACTTGCCCGGGACTTTCTCAAAGATGACGTGGTCGACGAGCTCTATATCGGAATTGTTCCCGTTCTAATCGGCGAAGGCCTACCGCTTTTCCCCAGTGGCTTCCCCCAACGCGAATTCACCCTCCTCGAGAACAAAACCTTCTCGAAAGGCATGATCGCCCTCAAATATGCCCGCGCCCGAAAAAAACCAAAAAGCAAATAAGTTCGGCTATACTGCTTGACATTTACCGGGCAGCAGTATACGCTTTCAATGTGATCCGGTCCTTCCGATGCGCTGATACAGAGCGCCTCTTCCATCGAGAAGCCCTACGCCGGTTCAAGGTCCTTGGGCGCCAGGCCCTTCGGAAACTCGACATGCTCGACGCCGCGCCGGATCTCCGGACGCTCTCGACGGTGCCAGGCAATCGCTTGGAACGCCTCAAAGGCAATCGGGAAGGTCAGTTCAGCATCCGCATCAATGACCAATGGCGGATATGCTTTGCGTGGCGGGAGGGGCACGTCTTTGAAGTCGAGACCGTGGATTATCACTAGGGGGCAAGGATGGCGAGAAAACTGAAGCCGGTGCATCCGGGGGAGATTCTGCGCGAGGAATTCATGGCCCCGCTTGGGCTAAGCATGAACAAGATGGCCATGGCTTTGCGCGTGCCAGTTACGCGGATCGCGGATATCGTGAACGAACGCCGGGGCGTCACTGCCGACACGGCGCTGCGTTTTGCTCGCTACTTCGACAACAGCGCAGCGTTCTGGATGAATCTCCAGACGCGCTACGACTTGGAAGTTGCTGAAGACAAGACCGCCGCCAAGGTTGAACGGGACGTGCAACCATTGATAGCGGATCGTGGTTAGGGATAAGAGACTCAGAGCGAGCAAATTTGGCGCTGCACATCAAGAGGGCAGGGATGACGCCCTAAAGAGAATCCGGTACAAGAACTTAGAAGAGCCGCGGCTGGCGGCGAGGGAGTTCGCGGCCGAAATATTCGTACGCGCGCTGCGTTGCCACACGACCGCGCGGAGTGCGGTCGATCATGCCAATTTGCATCAAGTACGGCTCGTACATCTCTTCGATGGCGTCTTCTTCTTCGGAGAGCGCGGCGGCCAGTGTGCCGAGGCCGACCGGGCCGCCGGCATACTTGTCGAGGAGCGCGATCATCAGGTTGCGGTCCACTTCGTCGAGTCCGCTTTCGTCAACACCCAGCATCTGCAAGGCTTCTTGCGCTACCGCACGCGTGATGCGGCCTGCGGCCCGCACTTCCGCAAAATCGCGCGCGCGCCGCAACAGGCGGTTGGCAATGCGCGGTGTGCCGCGGCATCGCCCTGCGATTTCCTCGGCGCCCCCTTCGTCCATCTGGATATTCAGAATTTTCGCCGAACGGTGAATGATGATGAGCAAATCCGCCGGCTCATAAAAATCCAGCCGGTGCACGATGCCAAAGCGCGAGCGCAGCGGCGCGGTTATCAATCCCGCGCGCGTCGTCGCGCCGATTAAAGTGAAATGCCCCAACTGAAACGGATGGATTCGCGCTCCCGGCCCTTGCCCGATGATCAAGTCCACGCGAAAATCTTCCATCGCCGGATACAGCACTTCCTCCACGGCCGGCTGCAAGCGGTGAATTTCATCAAGAAAGAAGACTTCCTTTTTTTCGAGCGAGGTCAAGACCGCGGTCAAGTCGCCTTTGCGTTCCAGCAGCGGTCCCGCACTGGTCTTGATCGGCACGTTCAATTCATTGGCGATGATTTGTGCCAGGGTGGTCTTCCCGAGACCTGGCGGTCCGTAGAGCAGCACGTGGTCCAGCGCTTCGTCGCGGCTGCGCGCCGCATCGATAGCAATCTGAATGTTTTCTTTGACGCGTTTCTGCCCGATGTATTCTTCCAGGCGCTTTGGCCGCACGCTCACATCGAGCCGCGCGTCTTCGTCAAACGCCTGCCCGGACACAATCCGCTCTGGCTGTCTCTGCGGCATCATGCGTTTTGCCGTTCCATCCGCCATTCTTCTCCGCCCGCCACGTCTCCCAATCCCGAGTCTGCACTCGGAGGTGCGCAACATGCTGCGCACCTACAACCGAGGCTTCAACGAACTAGGCCCCGCGCGCAGTGCGTCCTTTTGGCGCGCTCAGCGCTTGTAGTGCGCCGCGCAACAACTTCTCAAAATTTCCACCGCCCACTTCGGGCTTCGCATCTCCGACCGCGGCTTCCGCAGCACGCCCGTCGTATCCGAGATTCACCAGCGCCGAAACGACATCGGCCTCGATTCCCGCAGGCGAAGACGCCGCCGGCTTCTCCGTCTCCGCAGTCACGGTTTCCAGTTTGTCCTTCAACTCCACCACCATGCGTTCCGCCGTTTTGCGTCCCACGCCTGGAATTTTCGTCAGCCGCGCCAGATCGCTGCCCCGAATCGCCGGCACAAGTTCCTCTACGCTCATCCCGCTCAGAATCTTCAGCGCCAGGGTCGGTCCTACGCCGGAAGCCGAAAGCAGCATCTCAAAAAAATGCTTCTCGCGCGACGAGACAAAGCCGTACAGCGCCAGCACATCTTCGCGCACATGAGTGTGGATTAGGAGGGTTACTTCGGTGTGCAGCTCGCCGAGAGCGGCGTACGTCGAGAGCGGCACCTGCACGACGTAGCCCACTCCGCCTACATCCACGAGCACTTGATGCGGTCTTTTTTCCTCGAGCCGTCCGCGAAGCTGGCCAATCATCGCTCGCCAGTATTGCCGCTTTTCCTTCGCCCGTCAACGCACAAGCTGAGAACCAGCGTTTTAATGAAACGACAGAGAGACTTGAGGTGGCACGATTCGGGGGGACTAGCGCCGGGTGCGGTCTTTGCGAACCGCTTCGTCGATTAGCGCATCGAGTTCGCTGCGCGTCAGCGTCACGTCATCACCCGAATTTTCTCCGCTGTCGCGGGTGATGGGCAATTCCGCTCCGCCGCCTGGCGGAGGCGAGACAAAGTAACGGGGACGCGCCGCCATAAGCTTGGCGACTTCGCGGCTGGAGAGCAACGCCGGCTCACCGGCCATTTCCGCAGCCAGCGTGATTTTCGCGCTGTGCTCGATGGTCTCCATTCGAAAGAACGCCGTGAGCAGATCTGGGCCGCAAGTTACCGCGCCGTGGTTGGCAAGAAGGAGCGCATCGTAGTGCGGCACAAACGGCTCGATGGCCTCACTCAACTCCTGAGTTCCTGGGGTCGCATATTGCACCAGCGGAATCTGTCCAAGTCCCACGACCACTTCGGGAAGCAAAGCATGATTCAGCGCGCGACCAGCGACCGCAAATCCCGTGGCCGTGGGCGGATGCCCATGACAGATGGCCATCACGTCCGGCCGCATGCGGTAGAACAGAAGGTGCATGGCAAGTTCCGAGGAAAACTTTCGGTCGCCGGCAAGCTGCCGGCCGTGCAAATCGGTAATGACCAAGTCCTCGGGCGCAAGCATCCCTTTATTCATGCAAGTGGGGGTGGTAAGAATACTACCGTCGTCCAGCCGCACGGAAATATTTCCTTCGCAGGCGACGATGTGTCCGCGCTCGTACATCCATCGTCCGGCAATGCAGATCTCGCGGCGGTGCTGTTCTTCGCTTTTGGCGTGGCCTGACAAAAGTGAGTCCGGGGTCACGGGCGGACTCCTTCCTGGCTCGAAGTAATTGTCCAAGCCCTTCAGTTTGAATTGATCCCAGCACAATCCGTAGCGGAGTTACGGATTGACTCATGCCGGTCCCCATTCGCACGGCAGTAGCGGAAAAGAAACTAATACAAGTTGCCTCCAGAAGCTAGGCATAAATTCCGCGGAGCTTGAGGGCGCTGGCGACGCGGTCGATGGCCAGCATATAGGCCGCAATGCGGTTGTTGACCTTGTGCAGTTCCGCGAAGCGCACTACTTCATCGAAGGCATTGTCCATGACGTCGAAGAGGCGCTCGTTTACTTCGCTCTCGCGCCAGAAGAAACCTTGACGATCCTGGACCCACTCGAAATAACTGACCGTGACGCCGCCAGCATTGCCGAGAATATCCGGCACCGTAAAGATGCCTTTGGCGTCGATAATCGCGTCGGCCTGCCAGGTGGTGGGGCCGTTGGCGCCTTCGCAGAGAATTTTGGCCTTGACCTGATTGGCATTTTTTTCGGTGATCTGATTTTCGATAGCCGCCGGAATGGCGATCTCGCAGGGCTGAAAAAGAACGTCGCGCGCCGTCATCTTCGTACCACCACCGGGGAAATCCTGAAGCGGCTTCTTCTGCGTGTACACCCAGTCGATAACCTTAGGCACGTCAAAAGCTTTTTCATTGTAAAGACCGCCGCCGATGTCTGCGAGGCCGATGATTTTGTAGCCAGCTTTTTGCATCAGGTCCGCGGCCATGGAACCGACGTTGCCAAAACCTTGAACCACGACACGGCAGCCTTGCTTCTTGATACCGAGTTTCGCGAGAGCTTTGTCGCAGCAAAGCATCACCCCGCGGCCGGTGGCTTCTTTCCTCCCTCGCGATCCGCCGAGCTCGATAGGCTTTCCAGTGACGACCGCGGTTGTGGCCTGGCCGAGGTGCATGGCGTAAGTGTCCATAACCCAGGCCATGGTCTGTTCATTCGTGCCGACGTCGGGAGCCGGAACGTCCTTCTCTGGACCAAGCCAGTTCGAAAGTTCCGCGGTGTAGCGGCGGGTAAGCCGCTCGAGCTCGCCGCGCGACATTTTCCGTGGATCGCAAATAATCCCGCCTTTCGCGCCGCCAAAAGGAATATTTACGACCGCGCACTTCCAGGTCATCCACGTGGCCAGCGCGCGCACTTCGTCGATGGAAACATCGGGAGCAAAGCGGATTCCGCCCTTGCCCGGCCCGCGCACCGTGGAATGCAGCACGCGATATCCGGTGAACACTTGCAGAGTCCCGTTATCCATTCCAATGGGAATGTACAAGGTGATTTCTTTGCTGGGATATTTTAGATAACGGTAAAGCCCCTGTTCGAGTCCCAGTTTGTTCGCGGCGACTTCAAAGCGCGCTTCCGCGTTCTGGTAGACATTCATTTCTTCCGGCATGGGAGTTTGCGGCATGCGAAATTCTCCTTTGGTACGGACAGCGCTCTTCCGTCATTGCAAACGGAGTGAAATCTCTCTTCGCTGGATTCCAGAGCAGAATCAAATGCTTCGGCTACGTCAGCTCTTTTTTTGTCAGGCCAAGGAAGGTGAGCGCCAGCGGTCTACCCCACCGCAGGAACCGCCAATTGGCCGGGCCGCCAGTATACGAACCTGCCTGCTATCCCGCAAGCGATGTGCCCAGATGGCAGGATCAATTTGAATGCGAGGCGCAACCGCTTTGCGGATGCGCGAAATGACAAACGGTGAAGGATTACGGCAAGCGGAACTGGATGGTTACGGTCAGATGCATCGCCACCGGTTTGCCGTCGAGCGATGCGGGTTGATACTTCCACTGCTTCAGAGCGTCCATGGCCGCTTGTTGCAGCAGCGTGGGACCGGAAACAACTTTCATGGTAGTCACGCGTCCGTTGGGGTCGATCAGCGCGTCGACCATGACGCTGCCTGAAACATGCTGGTTCTTAGCCAGTGTCGGGTAGACCGGAGATACCGAAAAAATCAGTTTTGCCTGCTTCACGTCACCACCAACGGAGAGCGGCGTCGCGGGCGCCGAAGGCTGTTTGCTGTCTCCTACCAGACCGGCGTTGAGCGTTTCTGCGCTGGACTCGGGTTGGTCCTCGTTGTTTAAGACGAGGCCTGCATCAACTTCTCCGCCGTTCTGCGCGCTCCGTTTCGAAGTGACCTTCGGAGTTGCGAGATGGACATTGCCAAGGACGGGCTTCTTCGGTTGCTCCGCAACTTCCACGGCCGGGGCTGATGCCGCCACACCGGCGCCGCCGTTGACCGACTTCGAGGATGGTTGCGAACTGCGTGTCATCACGGTCGATGCGGCTGCAGGCACGATGCTCGGAGTTTTCGAGGCCGAATTGGATTGAACGGGAGCGCTGGTGAGCGCCGCCGGATTCGCCTGAGCGGAAGTATTCGCCGGGACCGATGCATTCACCTGCGGTTGTGCATGCGAACTCTCCACAGGAGCTGAAATAACGGACGCTTGCGCGCTGGTAGCAGGCTCCGCGCTGGCGTGTGCGTCACCAGACGGTTGGGTGATGTACCACCAGGCAGCGACGACGATCACGAGCACGACGGCTGCAAATGCCGCAATCTGCATGCCGTGGCGCGAACTCCTGGATCCGCTTTCGCGTGTGCTCTTCTCTTCGTCAAGCGGGAGTGAATCGCCGAACTTCGGAAGGGGCAACTCGGGAATGTGCAATTCTTCCGCGACCGTAGCGGTTTCTGCGGTAATTTCTTCCGCCTTGGGTTGCTGTTCCGCGAGGCGCTTGGATTTTTCCTTTTCGATTAGTTTCTGGGTCGAGGAAGGCGCCGCGGCGTTACGAGCGAGGGGCTCGAGCCACGATGGAATTTTAAGTTCTTCGTCCGGTAGCAATGACTTCGTGGGCAAAGGATCAAGTTTCACGGGCTCAACGGGCTTGGCGGCCCCTGCTTTCTGCTTGGAAATGTGCGTCGCTTCCAAAGTTTTTGCCGCGTTCTCCGCAAGTCCTTTCTGTATTTCCACCGCAGCCACATGTGGAATTTTGACGGAAACCGTTTCTGCAGCATCCGGTTCGCCGGAGAACATCATGTTCGAAAGCTCCTCTAGGCGCGGCGTATGCTGTTTGAGCGTCTCCGTTTCCGTGTCAACGCAAACCTGCACGGCAGGCTCCTGCGCGTCCACAGGGTCAGTTGGTTTGGCTTCAAAGAGAGCAAGCAGATTCGTCACAGGTGTCGTGACCGCGCCGGCAGCTTTGGCCGGCTCAAGAAAGGAAGCCTGGGCTTCCGAGGCGCGCGGCGAATCAAAAAGTACGGGCGCGGATTCAGCTGGCTTTTCCACCGCGGAAATCACGGGCACTTCCGGAATGGTGTTCAAGACGGCAACAGGAGGAACTGGGACAACAGGTGGAGGAGGCGGCGCCGAGGGTAGCTTCAAAGGTGCTTCCGGATCGAAGGATGAGGACAAGGTGGAGGAAAGCGGCGCAACGGGCGCGATCGGCTTTTGCGGAAGAAGATCTTCGAGCTTCGGGACTTCAGCAACCTTTGGCTGCGCATCTTTCACAACGGAAACAGGAGCAGCGGGCTTCGGAGCATTCACACTGGCAGAAACGGGCGCTTCGATCCTGGGTGCAACGGGCCGCGGTACGGCCGGCGAGCCGCTCGCAGGGGATACACTGAGCGCCGGTGACACAAGCGCTCCGGGTTGCGGGCCGGAACCGATGCGGTCACCGGGAAATCGCATGCCCCAAAAACCAACAACGGGCTCAGTGAATTCGAGTTCGACGTAACCGCTCACACTTCGATAGTTCTTCGATTTGACGACCTGGCATACAACTTCTTTTTTGGTTCTTTCGTTGGTGAGAAAAAGCAATTGACCGGGGGCCACGGAGGAAGAAAGACGAATGACGGCGCCATTACCGAAAATCAGCACAGTCTTGGTGGTCTCGGAGAAAGGTTCGCGCTTATCGCTGCCTTCGAGGGCACGCGCTCCATTGATAGTGACCGGCACTTCCAATGCAACGGGCTGCTGCTTAATGGCCGCATCGGGCGAGCTGGTGGTCGGGGCGGGCCGCTGCGCCGCTTCCAGCCTTGCAGCTAGAATCTCGTTCTCTTTGACCGTAGGAGGCATGGCTGGCACACTCGCGAAGAAAGATTTTCTCAGTCGCCCTGTCCCAGACGGGGCTCCCCGCTAACATCTATATGTTCTGCCCTGGGGAGAGGGCCAACCATAGTACGTGCGTACTACATTTCGCCAGAAACACCTGTCCGCACGGACAGGTCAGATTCTCGCGGAGCAGGCACGACGAATGGCCATTCAAAACAGCTGTAGAATCAAAAAAGTTGTGAACGCTAGCGTGAAAGAGGGGGCTGGAAGCGCTGGTCAACTTCGACTTGATAACCGGTGACGAGTTTGTTGGTTTCATTGGCCATGCCGATGACGGCCTGCAGTTCTTTGAACATGGCGTCGGTCATTCCTTTGCCGAAAGCGGAAGCGGTGTGCGAGGCGATGCAGTAGTTACAGTTGTTGGTGACGCTAACAGCGATGTAAATCATTTCTTTGGTGAGCGGATCGATAGCGCCCGGCCCATGATGTGCTTCAGACTTTCCCAAGTGCGCTTGAGCAAGGCAGGATCGTGCGCGATGGCCTTCCAGAAATTGTTAATCCAATCGATTTTGCGCGTGGCCATGATGTCGTCGTATACGGCGCGCACTTCCGGGGACGCGTCTTGGTATTCGATGAATGCGAATGTGGGCATAAGGGTCTCCGCACAAATAATGCTGTGCACAGCTTGCAAGAAGGTAGCAGGAAGCAGCGGCGCCTGGGTAGTGCCGAGTGAAGTTGAACGCTGAAGCGTGGGATGGGAACCGTGGTGACTGAACCTCTTCGCACAACGTCGTTTGCCTGGTCTTCGAAAACGCTGAAACGGCCCAAATTCGCGCGCCAATGTCAATAAAAAAGCACACCGAAAACGAATCCAGACGATGATATTTTTGAGTTTGCCGAATGCAATTCATTCTTCTTGACAGGCGGGCTTGGGAGAGTTAAAAGTCAGACACCACAGCCATATTGGTCGTATTG
>WNFR01005903.1_pt1 | contig 25661 bp, 34 predicted proteins | sample 5400221 | NCBI WGS metagenome assembly WNFR01 (sample SAMN13153357, study PRJNA577476) | soil metagenome | isolation source: 40 cm soil under Madrone tree | place: USA:California | collected 2016-06-14 | reverse complement strand
TGTGTTCATAACATCCCTGAAAAGTTGAAAGGAGCTGGGATTCACAGTGTCAACAACCTAATGACATTAGACATGAGTACCCAACAATGGTTTAATTCCCTAAACCTTTGGTTTGAGGCTGTGGTGAGTAACTTTTGACATTATTAAGACTAAATAGAGTTTCATGTTCCATAGGAAGAGCAGGTCAACACCTACAAGGTTAAAGCTGTTAATGAAATTTATGATCAAATTTACACCAGACATTGCAAAGCAAAGAATGGAATCATCACACTTTCAAGCACAAACCATCTTCCTGCTCCCAATCCTGAATACCTTAGGCTGCATGCTGTGTGCTGCAGAGTTGCTCATATGTCAGGGGCTGCTGAGTACATAGACAGGACACTTGATGGTCTTGAGGATAGTACTTATGTCTTGTCTGAGGATGGCTCATCAGCACATGTTCTCTTGTTTGTTCTTGAGCAAGAAATGATTGCCCAAGAAGTAGATGCATTTTGACAGTATACAGCCCATTTCACACTCTGTAGATAAATAAGTATGTTGTCTAAATCATAGGCTCAGATTTGTGCAGTGTTCATGTATGGTCCTATGAAGATCAGGCTTACAATGACCCACTTGCACTGGGGCATGAAACCAGGGCATGGCACAAATTTAAACTGGATAATCACCTCAAACAACACTTCCTGGTTTCAGCCTTGGCATGTAAAAAAAAAAATTGTGATCATGAACATAGGAAAGTAGCTGGAGACAGTGGTTCATTGTAGAATGTCTCTTGGCTCCACCTGTTCAACCTTACCCCTTGCTTTGAAGAGGGAGTCATGTTCTCAGTTTGTCTTGCATCCTTGATCACTTTTAGACTCTTCTGTGTACCAGTTGGGCCAACTCATCACACTCTGGCACACTCAAAAAATAAATGTGTGGCTTCTTTGTGGAAATAGTCATTTTTAACTTGAGCAATTTTCAGGTTTGTTGGTCCGTTGGTAATATTGTTGATCAGCATCACAAACCTAGTCATTAACAGCATTGATTCTTGATGGGTGACTTCTTCCTGTTGTTGGCCTTGGAGGCGATTGCATTTGTTGCTCTCCTGCTGCTCACCTATATGAGTTATACTTGCACCAGGGACTCATCAAGTTATTCTGGCTGGCTTACATTTTCACGCTTCTGATTTGGTCTTGCACGACTCTTGGTGTTGTGCCGTCTGAACACCCACCGGTCCTTGTATTGTGATGGGGTACCACCCAATACTATCATAGATTCAGACCGTATCTTGGTTTTAAACAAGGGCAGGGTAGTAGGCAGATCATTCCTATATTTCCTGTTTTTGATCCAGTCATAGGTCACTGAGTTTGACACACCAAGCACTTTATTGATGAAACCTCCATTCGCTGGCTGTCGAGGCTGGGTTGGCATAACATAGAAACGTAGACTATGTTCAGAAAAAAGTGCTGCTTTGCTTTATCCGCACTCGTCTCGACACACGTCCAGGCGAATTGTGCTATTGTCTATTCCAAAAATGGTCAGCCTGCAGAGGTCTTGCGCGCATTCACAATTCCAACACTTTCCGCACCTCGTTCCGCAAACCGTGAATGTGCGCTTCATCTTGTCGCCAATAAACCCGGCGGATGTGAACGTAATTGAAGGGATATACCCTTCCGAGCCTAAGGCGTCTTCCTTTCCCGGGATCCAAGGCGACATATTTATGGCCGGAAATGAAGGGCCTGCGGAGGTCACCAGCGTCGGCGACGGCGTGAAGGGCTTCGAGAGAGGTGACTAGGTCGTGATGAAGGCGAACCAACTTGGTACCTGGAGAAATGCTGCAAACTTGCGCGAGGGACAGCTATTGAAGGTACCGAGGCTCGAGGGCCTCTCTGTAGTGAATGCTGCGACGATGATGGTGTGCACAGCGACCGGTCATGAAGGTGACTGGTGAGGTAAAAACCTGGCCGTTTGTCCACTGTTCCACCCTTGCCTTTATCGCCTTCTTGTCTTGTAGCTCGTCGTAAGTGACTACATGCGTAGCACCCAGGTCTTCCAGTTGCTTTCTCAGCGCATCCAAGTTGTTCCTGCACACGACGTGCCAACCCGAGATTCACCGTACACATATGTTACGTACCGATTCCGGACGAGGTTTATAGTTTTGAGCCCAGCATTTTTTGCAAGCTGTATGACTGCTTGGCCGACCTACGAGGAAAGCCCTGCGTGAGCTCTGGTGACAGACTGCTCCTTGGCAATGCAATGCAACGCAAACACACCGCGCTATTTGCGCCGTTCTGGATGACCCATTGGCCCTCCTCTAAAGTGACGAAGTGGGATGAGAGACAGTGTGCGGTTGCAGGATTGACCTGAGGTGGATCCAAAATGAGCTGAGTGTCCCTGGACTCGTGCGCAATGGATATCCGTCTCGGGTTAAATTGTGTTGGCGGCGAATCGACAACGTCCATGGCTGGTCTCTTAGGTAACGACGCTCACCTGGTGACGTACGGCGCAAAGGCAATATGCCCCATCTCCCTCCAAGGACCTTATGAGCCACGGGTTCTGGCTCAGCCGGTGGTACAAAGACAACAGCGAAGGACAAAGTAGGCTTGTTGAAGAACTGGCGCGGACCATGGATTCTGGGAAGGTAAGTGGGCTCGTTGACCTCATAAGGATGTCGCGTCACATGTCGGAGCAGTTCAAAGAACCAAAGCACGAGATAATCGAGATTGGGAGAGATTCCTGCGATGAGATGGCGACGAGTGCGATCAGAGAGGTATTTCGACGAATGGCCTTAGGCGAAGTTAAGAAAAAAGTGATCCTCAAAGTTGAGGGCACTGGTGCCTAAACGGGCACACTTGCCAATGGAAACCAGTATAATGTATTTTGGGACGTATAGATAATATGCAACGGTATACTAGCGCATCTTCCGATCCTCAAAAAAACGCTGGACGCAGGTCAGTACGGTTGACTGCAAACGAAAGGTAGGCATAGTACGCACTCTCAAATGTCGCAGCTGCCACGCGCACGTCAAGAGGAGTATGATAATTTGTGCGACACTGTACCACACTGCGCGAGCATTCGGGTCGCGGAAATCAGCCTCGCGTTCACGTTGATACTGCTGCTCGCGACGAATGTCCTCAATTTTGATGTTCAAGTCACGGATCTTGCTCGCAAGCGCAGAGACGTGCCCACGGTCATGATCTACGTTGGCCTTGGTGGAACCGACAGTGATGTCAAGGTGTAGGCGGATGTGAGCAGTAGGACCAAACCAGGAAGAGGAATAGTTAGACGACAGGCAAATGGAGTGGTCGCCTGCCTCGTGAGAGGTGAAGGTGAAACGGCCCTCGGGCGGGCCACGCGTGTTGACAACAGAGTGTCCGGTGTCCAGTTCCTGTGAAAGCTTAAGGTAACCAGTCGAGAAGCCTGAGAAGGATAACTAACTGTGACCTCTACAAGGATCCCCAGTTGTTCGTTGGTTAAATAGATCTGCCTCTCGTCGTTCCATTCTTTTGAAATGTAGTGACCTGAGAGGTCGATTGAGGAAGAAATTCAGGACAAGTGTGTCTGAGTGTGGCGCTCACCCTCGACTACGGTGTCTGTGGGTAATTCTTCGATGAAACAGCGTTTCTCATTATCGTCGAGATAGAAATGGAGAGAATTTACAACAGAGATGAAAAGGAAAAGACAGAGCAGTAGGAGACACGGTGACCGCGGACGAGTGTTGAACATGACACTGAAAGTCAAGAAAAGGTGACGCGCAAGTGTGTGTGGGAACTGGAAACTCTCGAGACGCCTCGATGCCGCCCCTCGTGCTACCTGCCATAAAAAACAAACGAAAGCGCGAACAGGTATTTCTCAAAGCCAAGAAAGAGAAAAGGCAGGCGAAGCTTCAGCGCAGACTCGCGACCGCCAAGCGCGAGGCAGATGATCCCATAGCAAAGCAAGTGTGTGCATTCTCTTTGTATTCCCAGCCAGAGCGATTATCTCAGACATGCACCTACTGCCGTAGAAACGATTGGCGGAGAATGTCCCGCGCACACTCGAAAACACTCGCGAATCCGACCCGTCCTTTCTAATGGCGGATCCCTCAACCTGCGCTGCTTTCCAACAACAGCCCTCCACCGAAGCCGCAGCTGACGTCGCGTCGGACCCATTTTCTTCTTACTTCTCTTCTGTCGATGACCCAACCATCCCACCAAAGGTCCTCATTACGACATCTCCGAAGGCAACGCGCGCGACCTATGAGTTTTGCGATGAGCTCGTTGGGGTCTTTCCAGGGGCGGAATTCCATAGACGTCCTAAAACTCGTGGGTTCGAAATGGGTAAAATTGCGGCGTGGGCTTCCGGGAGAGGGTTCAGCAACTTGATTGTTGTGAACGAAAATACGAAGAAACCGAGTGCGTATCCAGCAACGTCTTTGGTGCCGTGGATCTCACAGTCGAACAGATGCAATTACGCTTGTACACTTACCTGACGGACCCACAGCCTACTTTAGATTGACCTCGATTGAACTCACCAAAAAAATATTCGTACGTTCTCCCGCAATCGATGTTACCTGCGGGAATTCCGCTTCAACTTCGAATCTTTTGAGCAGGGCCATGCACGAGCAACGCCACACAACCCCGAGCTCGTGCTCAATAACTTTGTCACGCGTCTTGGACATACTGTCGGACGCATGTTCCAAACCTTCTTTCCCCCATTACCGGAATTTCAAGGACGGCAGGTGGTAACCCTCCATAACCAGCGCGACTTTTTGTTCTTCAGACGGCATCGGTGAGTGCTGTACCGCTAAAAAAAAAATTCCCACAAAGCACCGTCACATCTGTCTCCTTTAAGATACGCATTTCGCTCTATAGAAAAAGTCGCTTTACAAGAGATCGGCCCGCGGTTCACACTCAAACTACGGTCTTTGAAAAAAGGACTACCGGCTGTCAATTATTTGGGGGACATCGCGAAGCCTTTGGAATTTGACAATTTCAGTGAGTCAGAGGAGAAGACAGAGAAGGCACCCGGCGATCAAACTGAGCTCGAAGCTGGAGGCGAATCAGGCAAGGAGTTGGTGCCTCCGAAAAAGATACCGCCAAAAGCAGACGAATATGAGTGGGTTTGGAAAGTAAGTTATGCTGTGGTTGCACCAGACTTAGCGGTTGACAACAGCCCCATAGCCGGAGCTCGAAACATCGAGACGTACATTCTTTCTTTGACATGCGTAGATACGTGCACACTGCGCGCCACCGCATTTTTTTGAGGATCGGAAGATGCGCTAGTATACCGTTGCATATTATCTATACGTCCCAAAATACATTATACTGGTTTCCATTGGCAAGTGTGCCAGTTCCCTCAACTTTGAGGATCACTTTTTTCTTAACTTCGCCCGAGGCCATTCGTCGAAATACCTCTCTGATCGCACTCGTTGCCGTCTCATCGCAGGAATCTCTCCCAATCTCGATTATCTCGTGCTTTGGTTCTTTGAACTGCTCCGACATGTGACGCGACATCCTTATGAGGTCAACGAGCCCACTTACCTTCCCAGAATCCATGATCCGAGCAAGATCTTCAACAAGCCTACTTTGTCCTTCGCTGTTGTCTTTGTACCACCGGCTGAGCCAGAACCCGTGGCTCGTAAGGTTCTTGAATCTGTGGAACGACGCGGGGAGGGAGAGGGGGCGTTTTGCCATTGCGCCGTACGTCACCAGGTGAGCGTCGTTACCTAAGAGACCAGCCATGGACGTTGTCGATTCACCGCCAACACAATTTAACCCGAGACGAATATCCTTTGCGCACGAGTCAGCGACCGGTCATGAAGGTGACTGGTGAGGTAAAAACCTGGCCGTTTGTCCACTGTTTCACCCTTGCCTTTATCGCCTTCTTGTCTTGTAGCTCGTCGTAAGTGACTACATGCGTAGCACCCAAGTCTTCCAGTTCCATTCTCAGCGCATCCAAGTCGTTCCTGCACACGACATGTCGCCCCCAACCCGAGATTCACCTTACATATACGTTACGTACCGATTCCGGACGAGGTTTATAGTTTTGAGACCAGCATTCTTTGCAAGCTGTATGACCGCTTGGCCGACCTACGAGGAAAGAAATCCCTGCGTGAGCTCTGGTGACAGGTTGCTCCTTAGCAATGCAATGCAACGCAAACACACCGCGCTATTTGCGCCGTTCTGGATGACCCATTGGCCCGCCTCTAAAGTGACGAAGTGGGATAAGAGACAGTGTGCGGTTGCAGGATTGACCTGAGGTGGATCCAAAATGAGCTGACTGTCCCTGGACTTGGTTCAATGCGTGCGAACAAAATCGTGCGCACCATCATCGTCGCAGCATTCACTACAGAGAGGCCCTCGAGCCTCGGCACCTTCAATAGCTGTCCCTCGCGCAAGTTTGCAGCATTTCTCCAGGTCCCAAGTTGGTTCGCCTTCATTACGACCCAGTCACCTCTCTCCAAGCCCTTCACGCCATCGCCGACGCTGGTGACCTCCGCAAGCCCTTCATTTCCGGCCATAAATATGTCGCCCTGGATCCCGGGAAAGGAAGACGCCTTGGGCTTGGAAGGGTATACCCCTTCAATTACGTTCACATCCGCCGGGTTTATTGGCGACAAGATGAAGCGCACATTCACGGTTTGCGGAGGAGGTGCGGAAAGTGTTGGAATGGTGAATGCGCGCAAGACCTCCGCAGGCTGACCATTTTGGGAATAGACGATAGCACGATTCGCCTGGACGCGTGTCGATGTCGAGAGGAGACGAGTGCGGATAAAGCAAAGCGTCGACAGACAGCACTTTTTTCTGAACATAGTTAGTGTTATTGTTTTAAAGCACGTGATTTAAGAAAGCTAAAAAATAGGTGTCTAGCGTCTACGTTTCTACGTTATGCCAACCCAGCCTCGACAGCCAGCGAACGGAACCCGGAATCTGGTTTCATCAATAAAGCGCTTGGTGTGTCAAACTCGGCGACCTATGACTGGATCAAAAACAGGCAATATAGGAAGTGATGATCTGCCTACCCTGCCCTCGTCTAAAACCAAGATACGGTCTGAAGAGTGAAGTCAGCGTCGCGACTAATATTAGCTAGAGCATCGTCTCACCTTCGTCCAAAACTAAAACTTTGGTCTTGCGCAGCAACGCACGAGCAAAGCAGACGAGTTGCCTCTGTCCTGCGGAGAGCGACGAGCCGCCCTCTCTAACCGGTGCATCCAGTCCCTCTGGAAGACTTTCCACGTATTCCTTCAAGTGGGCCTGTCAAGCAGGAATGGGCGATAAGACGTGCTATCATGGACCATTGGAGGTGGTAACTTGCCTGTTCGATTGCCTCCCAGATGTCAGCGTCTTGGTGTTCACCGACTGGATCGATGTTCTCGCGCACGGTCCCCTCAAACAAGTCTGGCGATTGCGGGACGATAGTCATCGCCGTGCGCAGGTCGCAGAGCCCTATCTTGGTGATGTCCACACCGTCAATGAGGATTGTTCCCTCTGCGGGCTCGAGTATACGGAAGAGTGCGAGTAGCAGCTATGATATCCAATTTAGTAAATAGAACAGAGCAGATCCAGTGGAGCGTGCGGCTCACAGACGACTTTCCGGCACCGGTACGGCCGCAGATTCCTATTTTCTCTCCTGGTTGCTGTAACAGTTTGGTTAGTACCATTCTCGTACATGAGCACTAGAGGTAAACACCATTATCAACGAGATATTCTTGAGCACCAAATCTAGCTCGGGACGATATCTCAACGAGTAGTTTCTAAAAACGGTGGTAAGCATGACACCCCACCGACATTTGAGGGAAACACACCTGAATTCGACCTGTCCCTCACTTGGCCATCCGCCTTGCGGTTGTGCATCTGGCAGTTCATATGCTGCTTCAGGTTGAAGTTCAATGTATTGCAGCATCCGTTCCACGCTGACAATGTTCTGTTCCACTTCGCTCGCAGAGCGCACAAGCCAGTTCTGCGCGATAATTAACGTCTGCTAATAGGCTGGTACGCCATTGACTCACCAGAGAGCTCGTCGTGTTTAGCGCATACGAAATGACAAGGCCCACAAGTCCCGCGTCGACCCCGCTCGTCATAAGCGTGCCGACAGCGAGCAGGGATGAAATGAAGATAATCGATGCACCAATGAACTCGAGGCGCACGGCCAGCCAACGGTTAACGGAGGTGCTTGGCAGATAGCACATCTGGTTGCGGTCGACACGGCGTTCGTTGATTTCAACGAAAATGGCCTGTTGATTGAACGCGCGGATCGTGGACAAACCGCTGAGAGACTCAGAAAACCAAGATATGATAGGGGAACGAGAAACAGCATTCAAGCGCTGAAGCTCGCGCGACGTGGCAAGATAATATCTGTTGGGCGAGGGTCAGACACCATAATGTATTTCGAAACGGACACCTACGTCATGAAACGACTGTATAGCCAGCCGAGAGGAATTATCGCGATTAGGAAGGGCGGGAAACTCGACCCAATAACGACGATGATGCCGATAGATGAACATAATGTGCGGACGACAAATTGAATGACCTGTGAGCAGCGTTCAGTAAGCCAAGAAATGATGGAAAAGTGGAACGCACTCACCCTGGCCAATACCTGATCCACAACGTTCGTATCCTTCGTAAATAGGTTCAGAATCCTGAGAACGATGATCACCTGGTTATGTGACATGCAGAGTTCAGGTTGGCAATACCTACCGTCCAGAAGGCGTAAGCTCAAAGAAGGTCATTGGTGCACGTAATACAGAATGGAGCATCTGCAAATCGGTCTTGGTGAGCAAGAGTTAGTGACAAGGCGTAAACCTCTCACAGCGTCATGCAAGTACTTCGAACTCTTTAACGAGCACAACACTAACATCAAGATGGATGCGATGCAATTGAGCATCGCAGAGGACATCGATAAAAGGCCATATGCCCAGAGGTACTTGACGGCGCTCTTATTCTCGCCACTCTCGCGATTGCCTTCGCTCCAGTGTTTCAAAGCAAAGGTCCCAAGAATTTGCAGAATCTGCTGCATAGCCATGGTGATCACAAAAAACGCAAATCCGGTCTTCGACGCAGCCCCGATATAACGCCAGTAGACATACGGTTTCACCCGTCCCTGTGCGCTCTGCTCCTCGGTGAGACCACCAGAAGAGGCTTTTGTCGTTTGGGATGTTACTGGCGCGAGGGTTGCACGAGTGAAACTTCTCTTATGGGCAAGTTTTTCTTGAAGTGCGCTGATTTTCTCTTCGGTCAAAGTGCCCTCCTCTGCGTGGGCCAGGCTAGAGGGTGTGGACCCTTCACCACTCCAGAAAGGTGTCGTGGTTCCAGATGAAGTTGACCCGCTTGTATGGCCATGACCATGGCTACAACTAGGTCAGTGATTTCATCTCTGAATATCACAGCGGACTGCACTGACATGAGCTTGTAGATATTGCTCTCCCTGTCTCCCATAAGCTTGGCATATGGTCCCGACTCGATTATAATACCGCGACGCAAGTAGAGGAGTTGGTCAAACCGTGAAAGGAAGGGTAGGCTATGCGTAACAAAGATCCTTGCTTTCGTTGCGAGCAACCCATGTGGCCCTATAACTTGGTCTAGCAAAACGCGAGTTTGAACAAGATTATGGCGGAAGATAGAATGAGTGGATCTACCAAATACATGACGAGCAACTTGTGAATCCACGGCCGCCAGCACGTCGTCGAGCAGCACACTTCGAGAGATCAGTACACTGGATCATCGTTGCACAACTGAAAATCTCACAGGTCCGCACGCGCATACACAGCACGAGCTAAAGAGACACGAGCCCGCTGACCCCCACTCAACTGTACCTTCATGTCAGAGCTATGTCAGGTTGTTGCATCAGAATGACATACGGTTATCCCTAATAGTCATTGTCCATGAGAATACATTTTCAAGGCTCCAAACGATGACATTACCTTTCTCTCCGACTTCGGTCAGATCGCCATTGGGCAAGAGCTCCAAGTCTGGACGAAGCGCGCACGCTATCGAAGAAAGGCTGAATACAGATCGCTCTGGCATTGACACACCACACACACACCATCAAGCACTAAATTATAAAACGCCTCGTCGTACTCGTGCGAAAACAGAATGTTGTCACGTATAGAAGCACCCATCAGCCTGTCATAGATTTCAGAGACATCCTAGGATTGAATTAGAAGTATCGATCTTACCAAGGGTTCTGTGGGGCGTATGCAACGGTGCCGTGTAAGGAGACCTTGCCCTCATTCCGGCGCATATCTCCAATAATGGCCGAAAGAAGGCTCGACTAGGCCAGTGATAAGATATCAGGCAAATTAAATTCTCACGGAGACTGACCTTCCCCGCCCCGACTCGTCCAACAATTCCTACCAAATCTCCTTTTCGAACGACTACATTGATGCCTTCAAGAGCCGGCGAGGTGGAGGGGTCCTTGGACCAAGAAAATTCGCCATCCTTGATGTCTAACACCTAAAACCATATTACCAGACACGGTCCACCCGACTGGTCTTATGAACGTACCACGTCTCCAGCACAAAGGTTTGGGTTTAGTGCTACCTCACGTGCATCTCGTTGGAGTTCGTCACCGCCCAAATAGGCTCCCAGTCGCTGGGCAGAGACAACTCCTTCAATAATTTGGTTAATCATAATAGCAACCTGAAAGATGAAATGAATTCATGCCATTGAAACCGCTGAACTTTCACCTACCATTGCAAGAGGGAACTGTAGCAGCATGAATAAGGATATTGCAGGGAATATGACGTCACTAGTCAATGGCTTTGAGGAGACTCTTGCAGCAGTCGCAAAAGAACTGAATGCGACCAATACTGTGTGATATTGACTATCGTCAGTCGAATATTTTGTTAGATTCTGTCATCACGTACGCGGAATACCGCTCCAGAGCGTTGTATTTAATGCCTACGCTCAAAGACTCACGATCCACTCAATGTAGTAGACATTCGATAAATACATACGGAACAAATTCCGATCTTCCTCAGCATCTTGAGTTCCTGCTCATTTCGTACGAACAGAATACGGCGGAGGAATGCATGCTCCAGAAATTTGCGATCAAAGTATTCAACGGGACGGAGAAGATCATAATGGCGACCCCCACGAACGCTGACCATCCGAGAAGATTGTATAAAGACACAAACGCGAGCGTGACCTTTCAGATGCCAGCAGCAACAGAGTTAATATTTATTTTGCGCCACGAGATCGGTCTATTGTCATTTACCTGAAACGGTGCTGAGATAACCATGAGACCATACGTGCACAAGTCCTGCAGCCTGGAAGCATCAACTGACATAAGGTTGACGATGTCCCCTGATGCCTTGCCACGCTCGTCGTTCGACAAGACGAGGGCCTTTTGATAAACGGCCATCACAAGACCTGTGCGAACGCGCATGCCAGTCTCGTAGCAACGTTGGAAATACTGCCGGCAATGTCAATAAAGATAGGAAGGAAATCAGAGGGTGCTCTAACTTGATGAAGAATGATCGACTGTATAATGGCCGTAATGAACATAGCAGTTGCGATTGAAAAGCCTTCTATCGGACTCGGGCCCAGTTTGCTGCTTGTGTCACTCAACCTTGCACTTTGATACGCAGAGATGAACGAGAGGAAGAGACGCAAGAGTTGAGGCTGAAGGAAGGACAGGCAGTCTTGAAGAATTTTGAGACAAGCTGCGAAAGAGAAGGGCCCGCCATATGAGACAAAGAGGGCTGTCCACAAAGATTTACTGAACAAGGACTTTAAAAAGTGGATATCCTGCCGAGTAATGTGCAACACTCACTGATTCTTCATGGCGCGCTGTAGAGATTCACCAAGTTTGGACGCCTCGTCCTCTGGTACCAATTCAGGAAGGTCATCTTCGGTGATAAATTGTCTTGCACCCCTTTTTATGAGAGGTGTGAGCCAACCAAATGTCCATACGCTGAAAATGTTCGCGGCCAACAGTGGACTCTCTGGATTCAGGAGTGGCGTGCTGTCAGCTTCAGAGCAGTACTCTGGCCCCAAGCACTCGAGAGCAAAGGCTATAAAGCCGAGTGCTCCAATGCCCCATCGCAATGCAAGGACCGGCGGGCGTTCAGACCGCACAACACCGAGAGTCGTGCGAGACCAAATCAGAAGCGCGGAAACGTAAGCCGGCCAGAATAATAGCGCGATGGTTGATGAGCGCCTGGTGCGAGTATGACTCATATAGGTGAGCAGCAGGAGAGCGACAAATGCAATCGCCTCCAAGGCCAACAACGGGAAGAAGGTCACCCATCGAGAATCAATGCTGTTAACGACTAGGTTCGTGACGCTGATCAACAATATTAGCGCGACGATAACCTAGGTTTTGGTCCGTTGGTTAGGACTAACAAACCTGAAAATCGCTCGAGTTAAAAATGACCACGTACCAACTTTCCCCAAAGAAGCCGCACATTAATTTTTTGAGTGACATGTGGCATCTGGGGACATTGCAACTCCCACCAGACACGCAGCAACTCGGTGGCGAAGATGATAGTAGGTCCTGAGATGTTTTCTCGGTACGAGTTTCCAAATTTCCAAAGGTGAGTCAGCTTACGGTGGTTTGGGCGCTGTGGGCGCTGTGGGCGCTCAACTACAGAATTACTTATATATAAATGACGATCGGTGCCTTTCTATTTCGAGTTTCGAGTGATGAATGCCGTAGATACTGTGGTACTATGCCTGACCGTACCTTCGGACGGGACCAATCGTTCGGACACTTCAAATTTTTCTCAAATCTCTACTACTACATAGTACTACTCAACATGAATCTGTGTTTTTACAGCGGTTTTCATATCGATGGCAACAGTGTCATTTAGCAGTTACCTAAAAATGAAGCGGAGAACAAAGATAACTGTTGGCCGAGATTCGATCGAATTTTTAACATTAATTAAATTGAAAATTTCGGACTTATCATTTCGGATAAGCATAGCAGTGGATCATGTGACGAGAACATTAGTTTCAATAATTATTCTATTTTAGTTTCTAAATAAATATTCAAAATATATATATCAGTCTCGGCAAATTTGCCGACGGCTGGTCCCGAAACTCAGCCCTTGTCTGCTAAATGACGCTGTTGCTATCGATATGAAAACCGCTGTAAAGTGAAATTGATGTTGTGTTGCGAAAGCATGAAAATGACTGACTAAGATTTTGAGTGAGTGTCCAAACGAGTGATCCCGTCCGAACGTACGGTCGGGCATAGTACTGTATATGTATGAATGAAGCATATCGACAGCATGTGCATGTAAACAAGGGAGGAAAGGTAACGAAATGAACAGAACTACTGCTCGCGTGCCTCTTGTATACGCTCCTTCGTAACCTGAATGAATTCTTCTCTCAATGCCCGCTGCTCCGCGATCTTCTTCAAAACCGTGCCCCGACGTGTCGTGAGATCTCCGCGCCAGACCCATCCAGGGGAGTTCTTCTTCGTGAGGCGCAGTAACTGGCCCTTCACCATGTCTTTCCTGACCTTGACATGATACTCTTGATTGAAAAACTCCTCACGCGCCTGGCGATCCTCCTTCGGCATATCTTCAAACATCATCGGGTAATAAAAGGGTTCGACGAGCCCCACGACAGCACGCTTATACGTGCGGTATGACTTGCCGCGCACCCAGGCAGTATTCCACGCGCGACGTAGAGGTGCGACGTAATTGTCTGTGCGGATGTACGTCGTCTGCACGCCATACACGGCCGAGAGGTAGGCGCGCACATCTGTCTTGGTGACCGACTGGGGCATGCGGAATGTTGCTTCGTAAGGGTTGTATGGCTTTCCCGTGGGCGTAAAGTTTGGAACGAGGCGGAAAAGGATGTTGGGTAAGTAGACCTTCTCGCCCACGACCTGCGTCTCCGATTCGCCAGACGAAGTCACGACCTCGCGCGTGCCACGAAATCGAGACCGCCTCGAATTGAGCTTTTCGAGCCATTCGCCTTCGGTAGGCTCTGTACCGTCAGGCCGAAGAAGTTCGCCCTTTGCGAGGGCGCGCTGATAGCGCGTGAATTCTGTGGGAGTCAAACCACTGGGCAGCGTGTCGGATTCACCAGACGCAACGTCGGCACGTTTTCTGGAGCGGCGAAGGCGAACAGCGCGTGGGGTCGATGCCGTTCTCGCGGCGGCGGCGGCGGCGGCGGCATCTATGGTAGAATAACAGCGTTTTAAGACGGTGTGCATGTTCGGTTTGCCAGCTGTTTTTTGCGCCACGCCAAGCCAAGCTGAAAAAATGTACATATATATTATATATTATAAGTCATTTATTTAGCATCCGATAAAATAGTCTAAATAATTGATGGATGCCATAACCCTGGTTCCGACATATCTCGTGTCTCAGCTCAACTATGTAGGGTAATCGATGACGACTCGGATGAAGGGCTAGCCAATAATCCGCTCTTCCTGACAGCCATTGACGCAAATATGATGTTTGTCCGCGAGGATACTAGCGTGGTTGGTCACAAATCGAGTGGTGAGCACTGACCTACTATTTGTTGAAGGCGCATTCAAGCCATCTCACTTTACAAGTGCTTATGAGAAATCCATCGCTTCCCCATGCGCCTCCACTTCTCGCAGCCTTTCTGGATGCTCCTAATGTCTGCCGTGTTGGAACTGTGTATGGTCCGTACGTGCGTTGATCAGAAACGAGAATTAAGGTCGAATGGCCAAATGTTCGGTACATGTCTTGTCCCAAGAAGGAAGTCGTCTCAGCGTCGTGAGGGTCGGTGAGACGTCTGAAAGAGTACACGGAGAGATATAAAAGCTCAGCGCTCAACCCTAATGCGACATAGTCTCATCGTCAGAACAACAGCTCACTCTGGTCTGAATGCCGCATCGAGCAATGTCACCCGCAGGGTGTTGTGATAATACTTGATAGAGGTTCGCAGGTTTTGTAGAGAGGCCTGGAGGAAGACCTCTGGGTAATAGCTTCCGCTTCCGAAACGCTGCGACGACACTCGCACTGCCCGTCGCGGTTGCTTGTCTTTTCGAGAAGGAAATACGAGCACTTCACCTCCAACTCATCCCTCAAATGTCACTCACAGGCTACTCTTTAACGACATCCTCAGCTTTCCTTGACCGCTTCTTCGACGAGGCGCTCAACTCCAGAGAACTCTGCCGTAATCAGGTTGTAGACACCTTCACGTCGAAGTAAGTTCTCTTATAACAACCTACCTCAAATGAAGAGTGAACGCTAATCATACTTTTGTGTGTTACTTCGTGTATAGGGTATGTCCGCTATGAGAAAGATACGAACGACACCATCGCGTCTTTCGAATTTCCGGACCTACAGAAAGAATGCTTGTCAACCGACATGCATAGCATTCTTACGGTCTCTGGGGAGAGTAAGACGTCCTCAGAGCATAACGACGATAGTCATGCTACCCGCGAGCGCCGCTACGGGAAATTCACGAGGGCGTTATCGCTGCCACACGGTGTCGAGATGCGTCGCCCAGTGTTGTTGATGATCACCTTTCACAGAATGACGACGTCAAAGCATCTATGGTGAATGATGTTTTTAACCATCAGCTTCCCGAAGTCAACGCCTGAAATGATGCCAAAGAAGATTGGTATTGATTGATATGTTGTCATACGAAGAACGAAAGCATTTGTTTGGGGGTTGCGCTATGCAACCCATACGAGCTAGAGTTTACCTTGAACACACAGAGACGTAGACCTCCGCTTAGAGTATCTCGCTGATCCTAATAACGGCGTCTTGAATATCGAATTTAGTTTTGTATCCGCACAGCACAGATAAGGCCATAGCAACACCTAGCCGTAGGCACGAAGTGATAGGTTTGGGAACCCCAAAGAATCAATGATCAATCACTGAGTATAGCCCTGTAAGCCCCGCTGCCCTGTTGTTGACAAATCGTTTGGTGGGTGTATGATGATGTGATTCGAAGCGCGGAACGATTAGCACGTGATGCTGTGTCTTGTCTCGTCGCTCCGTCGCCGTCGCCAGCAAGAGCCAGGTGCCAGCGATGGACTACAACGCCTATCAACGTTCACTATACGCAGAAACACCTTCCGCTATCGCACATCCGACTCCCCATCCGCCCATTCCTCCATTCATCAACGATGCTCATGCCCTTCCTCATGGCCTGAGCCCTGGCTTACCTGTCACCAATGACGAGAGCAATATCTATGTGCTCGTCATAGATCTCATGGACCCTGAAACTCGGGAGGCTGCATTACTTGAGCTCTCTAAAAAGCGCGAGCAATATGACGATCTCGCTCTCGTCCTATGGCATGCTTTTGGTCTGTCACCCTTTACCCAGTCGTCACCGCCACAGTCTTACCGCTTTACTCCATGCTAGGTATTATGCCGGCTCTCCTCCAGGAGATTGTGTCGGTCTATCCGATGCTTTCCCCGCCAAACCTCACAGCACACGTATCTAACCGCGTCTGCAATGCTCTCGCTCTTCTTCAATGCGTCGCATCTCACCCGGAGACAAGACAGCTCTTCTTGAACGGTACCTTCTTACCCCTCCTCGCCCTATTCTACCACCCGACCGTGATTGACGCAACACAATAGCGCATATACCTCTCTTTCTTTATCCTTTCTTGAATACGACTTCCAAAACGCGCCCCTTTGAATATCTTCGTCTCACCTCCCTCGGCGTCATAGGCGCTCTCGTCAAGGTAGGCCTCTTTGCCTTTCTGTCCTTCTCCGATCTACTTCTAATCTGTCGTCTCCCGCCCCACCGAAAATTCAGCAAAACGACAACAACACAGTCATACATTTCCTCCTTTCGACAGAGATCATCCCGCTCTGCCTCCGCATCATGGAGACTGGCTCCGAACTCTCCAAGACGGTTGCCATCTTCATTGTCCAGAAAATCTTGCTCGACGAAACTGGGTTGACTTATATTTGCCATACCTACGAGCGCTTCTTCGCCGTCGGGACCGTTCTCAGCAACATGGTCAACCAACTCGTCGAGACGCAGGCAGTCAGGCTGCTCAAGCACGTTGTCCGTTGTTACCTCCGGTTGAGTGACAATCCGCGGGCGCGCGAGGCGCTGCGAGCGTGTCTCCCAGAGCCCCTTCGTGACAACACTTTCGCTGCGCTTCTCCAGGTGAGCTCTACCTCCTCTTTGCCCCTGAACGCCTTGTGTTGGTCTCACAGGTGTCACGCACCCAGGGCGATATGGTGACCAAGCGCTGTCTCACGACGCTCCTGAACAATCTCAATGATCAATAAATTTAAATTTCCTGACTGTCTTTTCTGATGGTACTGTATTATCCATCAACGATGTCGTGTTGTCTTCCCTTCGCATTTCGTACACGTAGCCCACGCGTATTCGCAATTATACTCATTACCATACCTGCGCCGCCTTTGCTTTTTCTGCTTTGGAGTCTATATTTGCCATAACGGGAACGATGTATTAAGCTACACTCTATGTAACGAATGGAGTAAATCAAAGAGAATAGAGTTATGTACGTGTGGGGGGATGCCCCGACTCGGTCCAATTGAACAGTGCCTAGGACGATATCATATCATCGCTCAAATAGGCTTCGCCCTGCCGCGCCCCCAGTTGCGGACTCCTCTACTTGTATAGTAAGCTCTTCGAGCCCAGGTATACGTGCCCGCAGAAGCGTGTCGACACGCTCGACGATTCCGTTCAGATCGTAATCTTTCTGTGGCACCGGTGGCGCAAGCTGCACATGCAAGGAGCCAATCAGGCTGGTCGAGTCTTTGGGCCAAAATTGGGGGTTTCTATACAAAGCAAGTCCCTCGACTGAAGCAAGCTGTTCCGCCCAACGGCATCAATGTCAAAGCCAGTGAGAGTGGAGAAAAACAATGGCAACGAAGAAGGCGTACCTCGCCTAAAGCATTCGCGATGCTGTCTCCGCGCTGCGCGACGTCTAACGCAAGTACCTTTCCCGTGTCGATGACGAGCGGGGTTACGCTAGCTGCGATCAGCACCGCGATGAAGATCGAGGCGATAGGGTCGAAGCCCGTCCAGCCGTAGAACTGGATAAGCAACGTCGACACGATGACACCCACGGAGCCCAGAGTGTCCTGCCAGTATTCCAACAGTCTTCGTCAGAGATATGGAAGGGGCATAAGTGAGAGGACACTTACCGCCATGACATGCAGAAACAGGCCGCGCATGTTGTGACTATGCCCCTCTCGGGTGTGTCCGTGCACATGTGAATGGTCGTGCAAGTTCGGTGTATGACCATGGTGGTGCGCGTGTTGGTGGGACGCAAAGTGTTCATCCACACCGAATCGGTAGCTAGGCGTCATGGGCGATGGTTCAACTCCTTCCCGGAGCAATGCGCTACGAGGCGAGGCGTCATGTATCTGTAATGACGGAGCACGGCGATTGTGTGTCCGATGTCCATTTACTTTCGGGGCGAGAGAGGGCGCGGTCTGGGAGTGTGGTATGGAGGGGGGGGAAGGAGGGGGTGCGAGTGGAGGAAAGGTGGCCACGGAGGCAGAACGGGTATGCACACGAGACGATGGTACACCGGGGGTATCACCGAGTAGAAAACCATCAGGACGAGGCCGGGTATGAGAATGCGGTCGTGGCGTGTCTTGTGGGGGACGTAATGTTTGTGAGTGTGAGTGTGACCCTGCATCAGGATGAGGCAACAAGAATGGCGGCTGCGAGTGCGAATGTGAATGTGACGAGGGCTGAGTGTGATCGGATTCACGGTCTTCGCAACCATCTTCGCGATCCGAGTCAGCGGGATGCTCTACGATCGTCGGCGAGGGTGGGGCCTGCACAATAAAGTTAGTCACCTCTCAAGCCTGCAAAGGATAATAGTCCGTACATGACAGTGTTTGTGATCATGCCCATGTTGAGTGTCCCCGTCCCCACATGAATGGCCGTGCACATGATCGTGAGCATGGTGGCCATGGCCGTGGCCATGAGAATGACCATGATGCGCGTGACCACCCATTGCCAGAATACCGAAGAGATTGATGCCCAATCCTACGGCGCTAACCAAGAGAAGCTGATTAGTGTTCATTTCTGGCGGATCCAGACTAAGGATTAGAGGTTAGAGATAATGTTATGACATCGGACGCGGGGCTCACAGGCGCTGAATGGCTTCGAATATGATGAATATGGAGATAAGAATAAGAAATATGCCATTTGCAAAACCGGAAAGCGTTTCAATTCTCCCATACCTAAAATTATGATAAGATTTCGGATCAATGCCGGAAGATGGGAAGTAACTGACCCGTAGGTAAACCGCTCGTTAGGTGGCCATGTTGCCATGATAGACGCGAAGAGACCCACTCCAATAGCCATGCAATCGAAGCCCATATGGATGGCTATGTGGGTTAAAATATTGACCAGGGGAAAATTGTAACTCTGACCCACATACCATCGGATATTAGACCAAGACTATTTGTCCAAATACCGTATAACATTTGTATCATCATGTAAGACAAATTGAGCACAAGGAAATAGAAGATTCTTCGCGACTCTGGGTTCGACATAATGGTATTGAGATGAGTGCGAGCGAGCTGTGTCACTGGGACGTGTGAAAGGCCTTCGGAAGGCTGTAACCTCTTCGGATTTCCGCCTGCAAGGATTGAGTCGAAATACTTCCATAGAAATGACTGCGACTGACCGTATGACATGAATATCCCCATTAAAATTTCTTCCGTAGTCGGTAAACGGGAGAACCACATGAATCCAAAAGTGATTGTTGCAAGAAATGCAGAGACCGAAGATAACATATAGTATTTTGGAGTGGCGGCGACAGGTGCATCGAAGGAGTTACGCCAGTAATGAGAAGAATATGCTAGCAGAGGAATGGGCCAAAGTGAAAAAAGTGAAACGCCTGGTGATGTTGGCACATTCGTCTAAAAGAAGCACGCATCAAACTAGCTCCGTGTGAATGAACGATAAACGTGGTCTACACACCAATAGTTCTCTCGCGGCATAGACAATTAGGCTGATGGAAGCCGCACCAACAGTGCAGCACACTGTTGTATACCTAGAGCCAACGGTGGGTACCAATAAAGATCTGAAATGTTCGATGGCGCCTGTCGAGAGAAGGTGCAAAAGGAGGGCAAGATATCCGGGGAGTGTCTCCCGGACATTGTTAATGGTATAATTAGTGTCGGACAGGAAGGAGATGACAAGGCCAAGGGCTATCGGCGCAAAACGCACGGACTAAAAGTATAATCATTGTCAGGTGATAACGCAGGATACAATAGGTCCGGCGATGCTCACCGAGGTAGCACTAGACAGTGTCTTTGCCCACACTAATGACAGATGTGAGAAAACGACGACTCTACGGATGGATAGAATCAGAGAGCATCCCGTGGAACAAGTGTGGGCAAACGCACTGAGTAGCCGATAGCTGCGTCAACGCAAAGAGAAGGCTGCCTTGTTGAAGAAAATGCGCCACAGAAGCCATGAAAACGACGGATGACTTTGACTACATGTCTATGGTGCTCTGGTCGGAACAGTAATAGGAAATAAATGCGTACCCTTGCTGATGATGCTGCTGCTAAGGCTTTCTCCGCGTTTCCCGACGTTGTCTCTCTCAGAAACAAACCGAGGGCACCGCACGCGAGGACACGCATTACAACCCAGAACGCGTCAACATCCTGGGATAGAAGCCATTCCCTGATTGTCCAAAGCGAAGCGACAAGGACTGCGTTCGAAAAGACGATGTCAGTGACAACGCGCCCAGACACCCTATACCGTAACGCATGAAGTTATTGTTGATCACTGTTGCAAGTATACGCACGAGTTTGAGAACACAATCCTTGGATTGAGAGTGATTTTCTTGCGCGTTCTTGCGTCTGTTAAATCCATGACGGGGTAATATCACGGACTTCGTGACGGGAAAAGGTCAAGAGATAAGGTACCAGACCTCGAATAGAGCCGACGACGACCCTCACCAATCTCACGAGGTTGATCATGCTTAGGTCAGCCCTCCGCCAACAACACCTTCTTCTACAAGTCGGAACACGGACATGTTTACTAAATACTAAACAATTGATGGGCTACAACATTATGCGGACAAATGAACTTCGACAGCTTTCGACAGTGGACATCAACGAAAGAGGGGAAAGGGGAATCGTCCAGACACGAGTTGAAATGAAAAGCTATGCTACGTACGACCTACCTTCAAACGTGATTGAATTGAGCAACAAGATCATTCCATGCCACGTTGGGGTCTGTTCCAGGGCTATAATCCGAGCTAACCTGCATCCCTCTGGACGATTGAGGAGTTATGGACGGTGGTTGTACCGTAGCCAGATACGATTCTGCCCTCAAGGAAGCTGCATAGTCAAAGCCCATAGTACCAGGAGACCCCGGCATGTAAGTAGCTGTTGGTCCTGCAGGCATCCCATTGTACGGATATTCTGCTGTTTGTTGATGCTGCCAGTATTGGGTTTGGTTATAGACCATCCGAGGACCAGGGTGGGCTTGGTGTTCGAGGGGCAAATGGTTAAGAGCCTGGGTTTGGCTTTGTGTATGCACATGGTGCGCCTGCGCTACTGGTTGGGGTGCCGCATGTTGTTGGTAATGATGATGGTGGTTGCTGCTGTGGTTATATTCATATGGCTGCCACGCAACTTGTTGGTTGGCCTGGACCGTAGGTGTGGAGAGTGGCAAGGCATTTGCGTGAGGCGAGGTGGAGAGCTGTGTGGCGTAGTGTAACGAAGGAAGAATATTTGAAACCGCTGGAGAGCTGCGTGGGCTAGCAGAAGCCGTGGTTGGAGATGATGCGGTCGACGACGATGCCTTCCGCGGGACGAGACGGGTTTTCCCACCAAGAGTTGCGAGTTCTTCGTCCTCTCGCTTGACGTCCTCTTCGTACTCCGGTGTCATCCTTGGTGACTGGGTATCCCTCCTAGTCTGTAGCTCCGACATGGTCGAGACGGCGCGTTCCCTTTGCTTCCGCAGCACAGGCTAGAAAAGATGCAAGTGTTAAGTCGTGTACGCTCAAGAGGCCCTCGAGACGTACTAAAACTTTGATAGCCCTAGGATTCTGCGATACATCCTCAAAGAGGCGGAGAGCAGAATCTAGATGTAATAGGGCAGATCGGGCAAGTGCCATCTTCGGGCACTTAATTGGTATAGAGCCCAGGACGATCTAAGTTGAAACGTCAGAGACTGAAAGAAAACGTCTGTGGGGGACCTCTCACAGCGCAAGAGAACACATGAGTGAACAAGAACCACATTCGTTCCGTCAAGAGAGGTTGTTGAGAAAACAAGCTTTTTATCAAACCAACGAAAGAGCATGCACTGTTATACACTGCCAATACAGAGGGGGCATACTTGCTGCCAAGAGGGTCATCAGGGCTATCCTCAATTGCGCGTGCAAAAAATCCGCGATGCATGTAAAACAAAGCTTTCCAGTGTAAGTGTGCACTCTATTCTCCGAGTGGGTGCTGACTTACTCATCTCTCTAATTGCAAAGCCAATATATCGCTGAAGCGTAAGATATATAGGAACCCCCTCAACGTCCGCCATGGGCCCGCCAAACCCTGGAACTTGGAGGGAAGGTGGAGTATAAAAGTCGCGTACTTTCCGGTCCAACTGCTGCAGAACCTTGTAATTTGGTGTCCGAGCGCCAAACACCTGGTCGTGGATTACACTCATGCACTGGGAAGAAAATCGATACTTCCAAAATTGGACTCGAGTGATCGAAGTTAGCATGAGCATGCAATCAAACCATAGAAACAAGGCAATCTCACAGTTCATTTCCTCTTCACCGTTCCCATCTCTGGTGGATTCTTGAGGCATTTGAGTATCAATATGAAGTACCGAGAACGACGGAGGACGCCCGTATGTTAGACTCTACCGTGCCAATGGGATGAATACGGGACAACAGCAAAGTAAACCTCTTAAACGTACCTGCCACGAATCATATGTGTATATCTCCCAGAAGAGTGACCGACGCCGGTGGGTCTCTTCTGGGCCTAAATTCCACCTACCGCTGTCCCGGTCTGAGACGTAGTCAGCCACCGCTGTGGTGTGAGAACAGTTGGGTGGCTACGCACGAAGACCGCACTAATCGAGGGGTCATTAGCCACAAAGGTATAGGGCCGTGCGGTAAGGACGGGTGCTTACGCTGTGCGCCAACTTCACAACTAGGCCCATAAGCGCCCAGCGAGGCCCATCGATATCAGAAAGGAACATATAATGGGACATAAGCAACTGTACGCGGAGTCAGATCGCAACCAACTGGACAGACAAGATCACATGCCAAGGCTTGAATGGCAGGGATCGATTGCTCCTCAAATATCGGGTCTACAGACAAAGCGGCACGTCCAAGCTGGTAATAATGGTTCGCATCATAGGAATGAGGCGGCGCCTCCAAGTCAAGCAAAGCTCCTATGGCAAGCATCATGTAAACCACGGCGATCCGATGTGAATGGATTCGGTCGTGATCGGGTCCAGCCTCAGGGTCGAAAACGCGACTATATATGGAGCCGTAGAAGTCATTCTGCTCGATCGGTGTGTACCTGTGCGATGGTCAACGGGTGCGCTTGCACAGCAACCAATTACCAGGGTTCTTACATCCAGGAAGCGTGGCGCCAGTATATATCAAGCTGCCTACGAATAGTGTTCGTGTCGGGCAGGCTGTTTAGAAGCATGGCGCGAACATCTTCGATATTACCAGCTACATTCGAAGCGAAGGGAAACGCGTGACTCCTCCAGGGCAAGGAATTCGGCATTGGGAGGTCAACGGAGGTAGGCGACATCATGTCGTCTTCATCTTCGCTGCCTGCCTCGTTCTGGAAGCTATATGTCAAACCCATACGGTGCCCCGACGAGGACGGGATCTGACCTGTAGTAGGTACTTCGAAGAATATCTCAATTCACAAAGAGACAAACTCTCAGGAAAGGACCTACGTATGAGTTGGCGGTCTGGCCATAAAAATTGGTGCGACCGGTGTCGGAGATGGACCTCGAGGTGAGAATGAGAAAGGAAAAGACGAGCTTAATGTTCTCTCTAGCTCACAGAGATCCAACAGCGTCGATGGCCTCCGCGGTCTCGGTTTCTGGTGGCGATGGCATCTCGTTCCGGGATTCCCGTTCCAGGGGACGTTTGATTTGCAATAAGTCTTCAGACAAAAGTGGATGCCTTTCGTTGTTATAAACAGCATATGCTTCGGCCAGAGCATCCTCAAGTTGCCTGACGCGGTTGGACAGGAGACCGATCTTGTCATGAAGGACTTCGGTATTGGCGAGAATAAAACTGCGGCAGGGTCGTTTACGTGACAAACGAAATTTTTCAAGAAGAAAGGCAACGTACCGATTTCCCTTGCCAGTGGTCAGGGACCCTATGTTTGTTGTCGTGAGTGCGACGAGACGCGTATCGAACCTGGTACTCACCTTTAGGACAAATTGCAGCGCAGCCTTTCTTCACGCAGCTAGCACAAGGAAATACACGGCTGCATCTATGGAGAAGAAGAAATGAGTATGTGGTCGAAGAATAATATATTAAGGTCGGAGTGCAAACCTCAATTTGAGCCTTGTAATAATGATACGATCAGTTGGACTAGACGAGGGCGAGGCAAGTAGAGATACCTTCTACATTCGGCACATGACAAGGCAGCATTTCGACGGCGTTGTTTCGAGGATGGTGAGTTTGGGTTAGGATCTAGCGGGGGTACGAAAGGAGAAGCCATGGGGGATGAAGAATAAGAAGAGGCGCATTAACCCGCCTCAATCAAGCTGGGAAGAACCATACCCGAAACAAGGCACATACGTTCCACTCTACGCTCTATGGTAAATGATCATCATCTCATTAAATTACTACCCCTCGAATACTCATTATTGTAATCCATATCTCACTCGTCCAGTGTCATGACAAAATAACTGAAGAAATTCATGTCTCCTTCACAACCCTCCTCGCACCACCAAAACATCCCCCGCGGGTTTCCCTGAGATTTCCGTTTCCTCGGATCCATTTCGCAGAGAAACCAGTTCGGAAGAATTAGATGACGACTCCGCGGTCGAAGAAGTATCCGAGCCATTACACATCGCTCCCTGAACGACCGTAACACCCCGAGCTGGCGCAGATGAAGATGACGAGAAGCTACCCCTACCACTGAAAAGTCCCCCCAGTTTCCGTGAGAAAGGTTCACTCGCGATTGGCGGAGAAGTAGCCGAAGTTGGACCTCGGCTTGAAAGAACGGGCGAACTTGCTTCCCCGGCACGGAACAGGCCACCAAAGCCCCATCGTGAGCCTCCGTTTCCACTGGCACCCTTGTCGGTATCGTCGCCGCGGATCGCGGACTTCCCTGCAGGACCAACATCAACGCGTACAGGTGGCACCCCCACGTTGTTCTCCGCAATGAACTCGCGAAGGGTCTTCACGCAAGTCTCCGATGCTTCACGTGCTTCGTTCGCCTCCATCAGGTCATGTCGTGCCTCCTCGATGGAAACCTTGAGTGCCTCGATCTCCCCTTGCAGTTTCTCCTTTTCCACTGGATTGAAGCCCGGAAGAGGATCCGATTCTGAATCTACAGAACGACCAAATAGACCTGAAAACCGACGGCTGCTCGTAGGTGGATGGCCTGGCTGCGTGGGGGTCTCTGGAAGTGTGACGATCTGTGAATTCGGTGAAGTATCTGTCGGTTGTCCGTTTGTGACATCCAACCAGTTCATATTTGTGTCGGATACGGAAGATATTCGTCTGTGATTGTGCATGCGCCCAGTCGAAGATCCAGTGAGCGGCGTGAAAGACATCCGCTTGGCGGATGATGAACCTCCGAGGGAAAA
>WNFR01003926.1_pt1 | contig 25668 bp, 21 predicted proteins | sample 5400221 | NCBI WGS metagenome assembly WNFR01 (sample SAMN13153357, study PRJNA577476) | soil metagenome | isolation source: 40 cm soil under Madrone tree | place: USA:California | collected 2016-06-14 | reverse complement strand
TACCAGAAGCGGATGGGCTGGAATTTCAAGTGGGTCTCCTCGAGCGATACGGATTTCAATTTCGACTATCACGTCTCGTTCACTCCGGAAGAGTTCACAAAGAAGAAGGCTTTCTACAACTTCAAGATACAGGACCCGCAAGCTCCCGAGCGCGAAGGGCACAGCGTGTTCTACAAGGATGAGAGCGGGGCGGTGTTTCACTGCTACTCATGTTACGACCGGGGAAACGACAAGCTGAACATCCATTATCACTACCTGGACCTGGTGCCCAAGGACCGGGATGAAGGCGGGCGCGGACCCTTCTGGGTGCGCCGGCATGATGAATACGACAAATAGCTGAGCATTATGATTGGGAGCGGCGAAGTAACGGGCGGAGGAAGAAGAGAGATTTCTCAAATCCGTAGGGCGACCGTCCGCAGGAGCGGAGGGAAAGAAAACATCGCCCTGCTCCGTTCGAAATGACGGGGTGGGAGTGGATGGCGGGGTCCGCCGGGGTATCGGGAATGCTAACGTCGCAATTTGCGGGGAGTCAGATTGGCTTGTTGGGGTAGGAGGCAGGGCTGCGATGATAAAGAAAAAATTACTGCTGGTGGGGCTGGTGTGCGCACTGGCGGCGGTGCTTGCGGTGGGGGTGCGCGGGGAAGCGACGGAGGAGATTGGGCGGCTGGCGGGGTTGATGGGGTGGAAGGCGGGGACGGTGGCGGCGGATATTGGGGCGGGGGACGGGAAGTACACGCTTGCGGCGTTGGAACGGGTGGGGGCGGCGGGCAGAGTGTATGCGACGGAGATTGATGCGAAGAAGCTGGAGGAATTGAAGGCCCAGGTGGCGAAACGGAAGCTCGGGAATGTGGTGGTGGTGGAGAGCAAAGAGGCGGATACGAATCTGCCGGCGGGATGTTGCGACGCGATTTTCTTAAGGCACGTTTACCATCACCTGACGAAGCCGGCGGAGTTTGATGCCAGCCTGGTGCGGTCGCTGAAGCCGGGAGGGCGGCTGGCGATTATTGATTTTCCGGCGCGCGCGGGGCTGGATCCGGTAGAAGGAGTTCCGAGCAACCGGGGCGGACACGGGATTCCGCAGAAGATTGTGATCGAGGAGCTGAGCGCGGCGGGATTGCAGGTGGAGAAGATCGTGAATGACTGGCCGGAGAATGATTATTGCGTTTTGTTTGTGAAGAAGTGAGGGGGCCTCCGAGGTAAGAGAAAGATGCCGGGCTTCCCGACACACATCGTCGGGACTCCCGGTAAAGGCAACCGGGACAGAGAAGGCGTGCCCCACAAACCGGGGGAAAGCCCGGCGCTACGCAAGACCAGGAGGGCGGCCGAAGAGTCCTTATTGGTTTTTGGACCAGGGAGGGACGACGCCGGACATGCGAGCGTAGGCGACGAGCTGGCCCATGTGCTCGTTAGCGTGAACGATGATCCGCAAGTACATGCCGTCGACGGTGGCATCGCGATCGACGATGTGAACCTTGCGTTCAAGGTCTTTGCGTGTGACCGCTAAATGGGCTTGCTTCACGGCATCCAGTGAACGCTTGAGCCAGTTGATGACCTCGGCTTTTGCGGTAACGGACTTCTCCATGCCTTCCTTCAGGTCGGCGGGCATTTTGGGACCGGTCACGTCCAGCAAGCCAAAATTCGCGATGGCGATATGCATGTAGACTTCGCTTGTGGAACGCACGCCGGGCGCGGGACGCCAGGAGAATTTTTCCTCGGGAGTGGCTTCGGCGAGCGCAAGCAATTGGCTCGAAACGTGGCGCCATTCGCCGTCATAGCCCTGCCAGATTCCTTCGGGGGCCGTTTGCGCGAAGGCGGGGCGCGCGCCGAACAACAATAGGAACACAAAAAGCGCTTTCCTCATGATTTCTCCCCAGTCTGACTCTCTTGTCAGTGGCTCCGTTTTTTCCTGGCCCGCGGAACTGGGCCGGCGTCCCGAACGGAAGCCAATTCTATACCTATCGAGGGGGCTGGCGAAAATGTTAGGTGAGCGGGGAGAAGATAGCGGGGCAAGAGGCAGTCTGTTAGACTGGCGCGGTTTTGAGGCGGACGACACGAAGGCGATTCCTTGGGCAAGCTGCTGGTTCGGCGGCGGGAGCGATTGTTTGCGCTGGAGTGGGCCCGGAGCTGGTTGCCGGGATGGGAACGGAGCCGGCGGCGGGGCCGAGCATGGTCTTCCCGATAGCGGCGCGAGAGCGGATTGCGATTGCGTCGTATCCGTTCCGGGACTTCATCGCGGGGCACGATGACAAGAGCGGCAGCGGGAAGATGGAGTTGAAAGAGTTCGCGGGGCACGTCAGCGCCAAATTCAACATCAAGAAGATCGAGCCGTGGAGCGCACATTTCCGTTCGCTGGAGAAGGCGTATCTGGAGGAGCTGCGGGCGGCAGTGGAGAAGGCGGGCGCCGCGATCGTCAACATCGCGGTGGACGGCGAGCACAGCCCGTATGCGGCGGACAGCGTGGAGCGGGAACGGGCGGTGGCGTTCAGCAAGCAGTGGATTGATGCGGCGGTGACGATTGGTTCGCAGAGCGTGCGGACCAATCTACCGCAAGCGAAGGATTCGAAGCCAGACGTGGAGCGGACGGCGGAGAGTTTGAAGCGCGTGGCGGAATATGGCGCGGCCAAAAATGTAGTGGTGAACATGGAGAACGACAACCCGGTCAGCGAAGATCCGTTCTTCCTGGTGAAAGTCATCGAGAAAGTGAACAGCGCTTGGCTGCACGCGCTGCCGGATTTCGCGAACACGCTGGCAGCTTATGAAGAGGCGTACGCCTGCCGGGGAATCGAAGCGATGTTTGGACACGCGTACAACATCTCGCACGTGAAAGAGACGGAAGTGGGCGACGGGAAAGACAAGATCGCGCATGTGGATTTGCCGCGGACGTTTGGGACCGCGAAGCAACATGGGTATAAAGGATATTTTTCGATGGAGTGGGACAGCCCCGGCGATCCTTATGCGGGGACGGCGGGCTTGATTGAGAAGACGCTGAAGAATCTGGGCTGAACAGCACAGCCCCGTGACCTTCATTCGTAGCGGAGAGCGACAATCGGGTCAATCCGAGTGGCCCGCTGCGCGGGCAGTAGCGCTGCAAGCGCGGAGACCGCGAAGACCAGGAAGCAAACTAAGGCAAGCGTAAAGGGATCGGTAGGAGTGACTTCGAAGAGAAGGCTCCGCAAGACGCGGCTCAGCGCAAGTGAACCTGCGAGGCCGAGGAGCAGGGCGATGGCGGTTAGGGCAAGAGCCTCTCGAAGAACCAGGCGAACGACGTCCGCCGAACGAGCGCCAAGAGCAACGCGAATCCCAATTTCGTTGGTGCGCTGGCTGATGGCATAGGAAACGACGCCGTAGACGCCGATCATCGCAAGCGCAATGGCAAGCCCCGCGAAAACCAGTAATAAAACGGCTTGAAAACGAGAGCTGGAAACGGAATCGGAGAAGATTGTTTCCATGGGTTGAATGTCGGAGACAGGCTGATCGGGATCAACGCGGTGGACGGCCGCTTCAGCGGAGCGAGCGTTCTGGAGGGGGTCGCCGACGGCGCGGACGACAAACGTCGCAAAATACATAGGTGCTTGCGAATTGGAGAGGAAGATGGTGGGTTCGGGGGCATCCTGCAATTGCGCCTGGCGGGCATCGGCGACAACGCCAACGATTTCGACGGGCTTCTCAATGGTCCAGCAGACGCGGAGCTGCTTGCCGAGAACATTTTGGCCGGAGTAGAAGCGCTCCACGAAAGCGTGGTTGACGATGGCGACGGGGGGAGCTTCAAAATGGTCGCGGTCGTCGAAGTCGCGGCCGCTGAGCAAGGAAGTACGCACGGCCTGGAAGTAGCCGGAACTGATAATGAGGAATTGCGCGGAAGGCGATTCGGCGGGCGCGGGGGTGGGCTGGTCCGCGGGAGAAAAACAGGAGCCAGAGGTTTTTTCCGTGAGCGGAAGGAAGTGAGTCGAGCCAGCGGCTTGAACGCCGGGAGTGTTGCGGATTTCGGCAAGGACTTTCTCGAAGTATCGCGAGCGCTTGAGATTGTCGTGATAGCGCGCGGGTGAAGTCCAAATATGCATAGTGAGGAGATGCTCGGAGCTGAAACCGGGATCGACTGAGATGAGCCGGGCAAAGCTGCGGAGCATGAGACCGGCGCCAACAGAGAGCAGAAGCGCGAGGGCCACTTCCGCAACAACAAAACAGCGGCGGAGAGTCTGGTGGCCGCCGACACCACCGCGGAGAGAGCCCTGCTTGAGCGCGTTCTGGAGGTCCACGCGAGAGAGGCGAAGCGCAGGCACGAGACCGAAGACGACTGCGGTAAAGAGAGAAGCGAGGAAGGTGAAGAGCAAAACGCGGGCGTCAATGGCGATAGGTTCGCTGCGAGGCAGCGGCGCGTTCTGAGGAATAAGAGCGAGGAGACCGTTCAGGCCCAGATGAGCGAAGAGCAGTCCGGCGGCCATGCCCGCGAGCGAGAGAAGCAGGCTTTCGACGAAGAGCTGCCGAACGAGGCGGAATCGCGCGGCACCCAGCGCGGAACGAACAGCGAGTTCGCGAAGGCGGCCGGTGCCGCGCATGAGGAGCAGGTTGGCGACATTGGCGCAAGCGATGACAAGAAGAAAGCCGACGGAGGCGAGCAGAACCCAGAGCGGGCGGCGAACTCCTCGCGTGGCGTCTTCGAGCATGGGAAAAACGTTGGCGCTCCAGTTCTTGTTGTTGTCTGGGCGCGCTTGGGACGTGAAATTGGCAACGCGGAGCATGTCCTGCTGAGCCTGGCTGATGGAAACGCCCGGTTTGAGGCGCGCAACAACGGTGAGATAGCGGCCACTTTTCCACTCTTCGGTACGCGCGATGGGCAAGGTAATCTTTGGGAAGGAAAAACCTCGAGGCATTACCCCAATCACGGTGTACGGCGCGGCGTCGACGTCTACTTTCGCTCCGATGATTTTCGGATTGGCGCCATACTGCCGTTGCCAGAGTTCGTAGCTGAGGATGACGACGTGATCTTGGCCAGCAACCCGGTCGGGGGCCGAGAAGGTTCGTCCGAGCAGCGGCGGAATGCGCAGGATGGAGAAAAATTCCGTAGAGACTTGCATGCCCTGAACGGCCACGGGCTGCCCCTGAAAACTAAGATTGGTCATCAAGCCCGAAATGGCGGCCATGGATCCGAAAGATTGGGCGTGGTCGTGCCAGTCGAGAAAATTGAAAGGGTTCACAACGTTGCGAGGACTGTCATACTTGATGGAAGACTCCCAGATGCGGACGAGACGGTCTGGCTCCGGATAGGGCAAGGGGCGGAGGAGAACGGCGTCAACGACGGAGAAAATCGCGGTATTCGCCCCAATGCCGAGAGCGAGGGTGAGCACCGCGACGGCCGCGAAGCCCGGGCTGCGTTGCAGCATGCGAAGCGCGAAGCGCGAATCGCGAGCGCATTCGTCCAGCCAGCCAATGATGTCCACGGAGCGAGTGTCTTCCTTGAGGAGTGTGGTGTTGCCGAAGCGTTTTTGGGCGTCGTAACGCGCATCCCGGGCGGACATTCCGGCGGCGAGGTTGTCCGCGGCGCGCATTTCAAGATGCGAGCGCAGCTCTTCGTCGAGATCCTGATCCAGGCGTCCTCTTCGGAACATGGCTCGTAGGCGAGAGATCAAAGACAAGATGCACCTTCCTTTCGGCGCGTTCAGGCGAAGTGCAGAACTTGAGCGACGGCTTGCGTGAGGCGCTCCCAATTCTTTTCTTCGTCGGCAAGTTGTTTACCGCCTTTGGCGGTCAACTGGTAATAGCGAGCGCGCCGATTGTTCTCAGAGACGCCCCATGCAGCGGTGACCCAGCCGTCTTGCTCCATGCGGTGGAGGGCAGGATAGAGGGAGCCTTCCTCGACGCGCAGGAAGTCCTTTGAAACCAACTGGATGTGAAGCGTGATGCCGTAGCCATGCAAAGGACCGCGGACGAGCGTCTTGAGGACAAGAAGGGCCAGCGTGCCCTGGAGAAGGTCATTCTTGGGTTTGAGCATGAATGCTCCCATAGATAGCTATAGGTAGAGACGGGGCGGAGCCGAAAATGTTTCAGAAAAACAGTCAGAGGGAATAGCGTGTGAGTCAAGAGTGGCGCTTGTTGGGAGGAGTCTAGCGGGAGTATGCTTCACAGCGCGTTTTGTGGGGGAAGGAGACGGAAATGAGACTACGTGCAGGTTTGATAGTGGCTGGGATGACGGTGTTTATGGCGGCGAGCAGTGCGTTTGCGCAGCAGGCGACGCCGGACATGACGCCGGTAGCAAATCCGGTGAGCGGATTCGTGAAGGCGGGAGTGGCGCGATACGAGAAAAACATGGTGGCAGCGGCCGAGGCGATGCCGGCGGAGAAATATGCATTTAAGCCTTCGTCGGAGATGAACTCGTTCGGGCATTTGATCATGCATATCGCGCAGTCGAACAATACCTTTTGCTCCAAGATTTCGGGGCAGGCGGCACCGGAAGTGAAGATTGCGGAGACGGATCCGAAGGACAAGCTGGTGGCGGCGGTGAAGGATTCCTTCACGTTTTGTACTGCGGCGCTGGCAAAGGTGGATGATTCGAAACTGGGGGAACAATTCATGATGTTCGGGAACCGGCCGATGTCGCGGGGAGGCGCGCTGGTGGCGCTGGGCGGGAGTTGGACCGATCACTATGCGACGCAGGCAATTTATTTGCGGTTGAATGGGATTTTGCCGCCGACGGCACAGCCGGCGAAGTAAGAAAAGCCACCACTCAGATTGTTTGTCCTATCCCGCGGCTTGCGGGCGCGTCGAACCTTGCCAGGGGACCTGATGGAATTGTGCGCCGACGGATGTGTTCCTAAGCAACCGAGTCCGCCGCTCAGCCGTCTAAGGTGCTAAGCTTAAGTGTCGCTTATGCGCCGTGAGACATCCATTTTCGGGGGAACGACTGCGCGCCGCTCAATGGCGCTGCTGGCTTGCGTTGCGCTGCTGTATTTTGCGGCGGGCGGCTCGCTGTTCCATCGGCACACCAATGGGCCCGATACGGCATGTCATATCTGCCAAGCGCTGCACATGCCGGCGCTGGCAGCCGCCCGGCTGGACCTCGCCAGCACGCCTCGGGTCGTCACCTGGTATTCTTTGGTGCCGCGACATGCGTCGCCAAGCGATTCGTTTTCCCTGCATCGCGCCGGGCGCGCACCTCCCACCGCATAAATCTTCTCCCTGACTCGAAGTGTATTTCCGTGCGCCGGCTTTTTGAAGGCCAGCGTCACCGCCATTTTTTTCCGGCGGCCTCGATCCACACAAAACACAAATAATTCTCGAAAGGGATGGAGAAAAAATGTTGAAGCGTTTGAGTATCAGCTTGGTGTTTGTTTTGGGATTGCTGGTGTTATTCGCAGCCGGACCGGCGAAGGCGCAAATGGGGAATTCCGGATCCATCGAAGGGGTAGTGAAGGATCCTTCCGGAGGAGTGGTGGTCGGCGCGACGGTCGAAATCTCATACGCGGTGAGCGGCTTTCATAGAGAGACTGCCACGGGAAGCGACGGCAGCTTTAAGTTCACGAACGTCCCCTTCAATTCCTACCACCTGGCGGTGACGGCAGGAGGCTTCGACAGCTTCGCACAGGATGTGGACGTGCGCTCAGCGGTTCCCACGACGGTACAAGTCGGTTTGAAGATTGGGACGGCGGTACAGACGGTAAACGTTGAAGCGAGGGACCTGGTGGAAAATGAATCCACCTTTCATACGGACATCGACCGAGGTTTGTTCGACAGGCTGCCGCTGGAAAGCGCGTCGTCGTCAGTGAGTTCGCTGGTGACGCTGGCGGCGCCCGGCGCGGTAGCGGACTCCAACGGCCTGGTTCACGCCATTGGGGACCATGCGGAGAGTTCCTTTTCCGTCGATGGCCAGCCTGTAACGGATCAGACGAGCAAAGTCTTTTCAAACCAAATACCCGTCGATTCGATCCAGTCGTTGGAAGTGATCTCCGGCGCCCCGCCCGCTGAATTTGGCGACAAGACGAGCCTGGTCATCAAGGTAACGACACGTTCCGGCCTGGGCCAGACGAAACCCGTCGGAAGCGTGAGAGCTTCCTATGGGAGTTTCGGGTCAGTGAACGGGGGATTCGATGTGGCGTTTGGAGCCCCGAAGTGGGGCAATTTCCTTGCGGCGAATGGCTTGAACACGGGCCGCTTCCTTGATCCACCGGAATTTCAAGTTATCCATTCCAAGGGTAACGAGCAGAACGTATTCGAGCGCGTGGACTTGCAGCTTTCAGGTGCGGACGCCGTGCACGTAAATGGGGGCTACACGCGATCCTGGTTCCAGAATCCAAATTCATTCGATGCGCTGGCATCCGGACAGGATCAGCGCGCACAGATCAAGACGTACAACTTCGCACCGACCTGGACTCACTTGTTTAGCACCAGCACACTGCTCAATGTCGGGTTTTTCGCGCGGCACGACCAGTTCAACTACTACCCGAGCGCAAATCCACTTGCGGACGTTTCCGAGACCGCCACGCAACGACGCAAGTTGACGAACATAGGCCTGCGCAGCGACCTGTCCTACGTCAAGGGAATCCATAACGTAAAAATGGGAGCAACCTTCGAGCACACGCTGCTCACGGAGAACTTCAGCCTGGGACTCACGGACCCGACAATCAATTCACCATGCTTGACCCAAAACGCCGCCGGGGACTCTGTCGGAGCCGGGGATACCACGTTGACTGACCCTGCTCAATGCGCTGCGGCTGGCTTCCAGCAAAATGTGGCAGCTAATCCCAACGCATCTGCACCCTTCATCCCACTTCTGGGATGCATCGACCTGACCAGACCCAGGCCTTCAGCGAACGACGGCTGCACGACTGCGCAAAGTACGCTGTTTGGTTTCAATGGCCGAGGGGACGTTCGAGAGCTCGCGCTCTACTTGCAGGACACCATTACCAAGGGTAATTGGTCTTTCAATGTGGGGGTACGAGGCGATTTATATCGAGGCCTCACCAAAGAGTCGCAAATCGAGCCACGCGCGGGGATTTCCTACAACATCAAGCCGAGCAATACTGTCATGCGCGTTTCCTATGCGCGTATTCTTGAGACGCCCTTCAACGAAAACCTGGTGGTCGCCAGCGTAACGGGTGATCCTTTCCTAGACGCGATCTTCGGCGGGTCATCGGGGCCGATTCGCGCTGGTCAACGTAACGAATTCCATGCGGGACTGCAGCAGGCATTCGGCAGATATCTCGTCGTTGATGGGGACTATCTCTGGAAGTACACACACAACGCGTACGACTTCAGCGACCTGCTGAATACGCCGATCTTTTTCCCGATTGGCTGGCACAACTCGAAGATCAGCGGGTTCAATGCGCGTGTCAGCGTGCCCAACTACCATGGGTTCACGCTATTGACGGTTATGGGCCACGCTTCCGCTCGCTACTTTCAGCCGCAGGTCGGAGGGCTAGGCACCAGCGATGGACCTGTGTTCCGCATCGACCACGACCAGAACTTTCAACAGACCACTCACGTGCAATACCAACCGCGGAAACGCGCCCCATGGGTGGCGTTCACTTGGCGCTATGACAGCGGCTTGGTGGCCGGGGCTGTGCCCTTCGCGGCGGATACAACGACTCCTGTGGATCTGACGGGGCTCTCAGCGGACCAGCAGATGCAGGCAGGGCTCTTCTGCGGGAGCGTTTTCCCAACACCGAGCACTCCGCTGGTGACGTGCGCCCCATCTGCCTACGGGTCGACGCGGCTCAAGATACCGGCGCCGGGAACGGAGAACGATGACCACAATCCGCCGCGTGTTGAACCGCGCCACCTGTTCGATACCAGCGTGGGTGATGACGATCTTTTCCACGGCGACCACTACAAGTGGAGCCTGCGCTTCACGGTGATCAACCTGACGAATAAGACCGCACTTTACAACTTCCTGTCAACGTTCAGTGGAACGCACTTTGTGACACCGCGGACGTATACAGCGGAACTCGGCTTTCATTTCTAGGCAGGAAGCCATACCCGAATCAGGAGCCGCTTGAGGGCGTCGAAACGCTACGCTTGCCGAGTGGAAGGAGAGGCCGCTTCGAGTTCGCGATTCGCGGAGGCAGCGCCTTCCAGTTCGCGGGCGGATCGGCCGTGGTGAACGATCAGGTGCAGGAAAAACATAAGCACGAGGATGCCGCCGAAGGTGACGACGATGGTGGCGCCGGTGGGCGTGTCCATCTGCACGCTGAGATAGCAGCCAAGCGCTGAAACTAGGGTGCCCATGGTCCAACCAATCGCCAGACGCGTACCAATGCGGTCCGCGAAGAGCATGGCGCCGACACTGGGAACGATCAGGTAACCTGGGAACGATCAGGTAACAGAAGACCAGCAAAACGCCGGCGATAGCCACGGAAGACGTCACGACAAAACCGAAAGAAGCGTAGAAAAGGAAGTCCCAGAAGCGGACGTTGAGGCCTGATTGTTCGGCCTTGCCGTGGTTCATCGAGATGGCCAGAAATCTTTTGCGAAAAATAAAATGAAACACGCCGATGGCTCCATAGAGCAAAGCCGTCTTGCGAACTTCGGGCCAGGAAACCGAGAGGATGTTGCCGACGAGCATGTCCTTGAGGTGCTCGGTTTCGCCGGTGGCTTTGCTCATGAGCAGGATGGCGGTAGCGGAAGCCACGGCGTAAGCAATGCCGATAAAAGCTTCCTGGGGAATGTGGCCTCTGCTGGAGCGAGCGAAAGCAAAGATTCCGGCGCCAAGAAACGTGAACGCCAGGCTGATCCAATACGCGGCGCGTCCATGCGGGTCCATGCCGGCGACGATGGCGACGGTAGCGCCGAGAGCCGCGATTTGGGCAAGGGCCAGGTCCACAAAAATGACCCCACGCTCGACCACATGCACGCCCAAATAGGCGTGAATCCCTGTGAGAATGAGGCTCGCGACAAAGGGTGCGAGCAAGAACGGCAGAATTTCCATCCGGCGGTCTCCTGAACGTTATTTCGTGGTGTCGAATGCCTGCTTCAGTTTGGCAATATCATAATCAAACAGCTTAAAGTAATCGGTGATTTCCTTCTCGCCGCCGACCGAAGGCATCAGGACGACGACTTTCGCACCGGTCTCGCGGGCGATGGAGTTGGGAGTTTTGAGGTCGAAGTAAGGTTCAACAAGAATGAGCTTTACGCCGTCGCGCTTCATCTGGCCGATCAACTCGACAGTGTGCTGCGGGCTCGGAGGAATGCCGGGGCGGGGCTCGACGTATCCCACGACATTGAGGCCGAAGTGTTCGGCGAAATTGGGCCAGGAGCGGTGATAGGTGACGACCTTGCGGCCGGCGTAGGGCTTCATCTCCGCGAGCCATTTTTCATCGGCCTGTTTGAGCCGCTGCTCAAAGGAATCGTAGCGCTGGGCGAAATAGGCAGCGTCGCTCGAGCGCATTTCGGAAAGTTTGTCTCGAATGCCCTTGGCGATGCGCAAGCCGTTCTCGGGATCAAGCCAATAGTGCGGGTTGCCGAGCGGGTGAACGTCGCCTTCGGCGCGGGTTACTTGGCCCGTGGGAATCTCTAGAATTTTGGCGAAGCGGGAAGCGTCAAAGTAGCCCGGTGCGCCAACTTGAATCTTCGGATTGGTAGACTGGCTGATGAGCGGGGGAAGCCAGCCGATTTCCAGCTCGAGTCCGACGACGATGAGAAGATCGGCATGACGAAGTTTTAGAAGGAAGCTGGGCTTGGCTTCAACGAAGTGCGGGTCCTGGTAACCGCGCGCGACGGATTCGACGTCGACTTTTTCGCCGCCAATTTCCTGAGCGAGGGCGGCGAGGTCGGTGGTGGCCGTCATGATACGAAGTTTGCTGTCCGCACGGCTCGCTGGAGGGCTGACGAAAGCGAAGATGAGGGCGCATGCAGCAAGAATCGCGCTGATTCGAGTAGTCATTTTTGTGCGTCGCATGATATCTCAGGGACCTTTCTTAAAACGGCCTTAGAACGGGTGCGCGCCATGCGCGCCCATGACGAACAAAAACTGGAAGAGAAATTCGTTGGCGTTGGTGTAACGATCGTTGGGCACGTCCCACAAATGGCCGTAACGATACTGGCCACGGATCTGGCTGAACTCGCTGGGCCAATAGGTGAGAATACCGGAAAATCCGGTGTCCGTCAGGCTAGCGTTGGTGGCGCGGCCGCTGCGGTCGAAGCGACCGCCAAGTGTCCAGCGGCGGTTGACGCGGTATTCGGCGTCGGAGTAAAGGCCGAAAGCGTGCTGGGTTTGGAAAACGTTAAGCGGAGACAGTTGGTCGCGGGCGCTCCAAAAGAATTCGTTGCGGAGGAGGAAGGAGTGGTAGATGGAGCGGCGGAGCGGCTTCCAACGGAGAGTGGCATCAGCGGAATAAAGGTTGGTGAGGAAGTTTGCGGGATCGAAGGTCGTGCCAACGCCTGCAGTGTTGTGGCCCCGCGCGTAGGAACCACCGAGATCGATATTGGTCGATTCGCCAAGGTCGCGGTAAAGACGGAGATGGCCGACGACGCTGACATCCTGGCGGCGGTTGGACGTAAATACATCGCTGGAGTCGCCACGGTAGACCTGGGCGGTTCCCTGAAGGAACCAGTTTTTCGGGGCCGGCAGGAACCGCGAAAGGGAGATGCCGGCGTCGTCGATGCCGTCTTCGCCGCCGACGAGATTATTGCTTACCAGAGGCCGGTCAATGAACGGCAAAGCGTGATTGTGGATGGTATTGACCTTGCCAAATTCGGCGCGCATCTTGCCGACTTTCAGAAGGAGCCCCGCCGGAAGAGAAGTAAAGGTGACGTAACCTTCCTCGACATTTACGCCCGTTTCGCCGAAGGAGATGAAGGCGTCGGCGCGCGCATAGGGGTCAATAATGGCTTGCAGGCCCACTTCGGATTCGTGGAGTTCGAGCGACCGCGACGGGGAGATAGTGTTGCGTCCGGCTGTGCCAATGAAGTCGCCGATCAAGCTGATGTCTGGATTTAGAAGCTTGGCGTTGGAAGTTGCGCCGCCATAGGACTGCGTTTGGGCTAGTTGCGGCTCCGGTGCAGGGATGGGCGGGGCTGTCGAGGAAGTAGAGCTGGGGAGCACCCCTGGCTCAATTCGCGTGGAAGCAAGCAACAGGCGGGTCCCGGTAGTGGGATCAGCCGGTTTTGTATCGCGGATAGTTTTCAACTCTCCCCGGAGCAAGGCCACTTCCTCGGCGAGTGTGCGCACCTGCTCTTCAAGAGCGCGTATGCGAACTTCTTCGGGAGCAGTAGCAGCCGCTCCCGCCGAGGGAGGGCTCTGGTTCCCAGAGATAGAGGATTTCTCCTGCGCATACGCAGACGTCGAGAGAAGAACGACTAGTGACAAGGCGGAGAATCGTTTCATGGCGCTACTCCTAGCTAAAAAAATGTGTATTTTCCAACCCGGATACCGACTGAAACTACGACTTGGCTAGAGGGCAGGAGGCGCGCGCGGAGAGGTAGCGCGCGAAACTGCTGAGGAAGCCGAAATGGCTAAGGGAGCGATTTCGAGCCGGTTGGTGACCGGCACAATGGCGATGAGAGGCGACTGCGCGGCGACAACAGATGCTGCTGTCGAGCAGACCGGGCAAATGTGCGAGGCGGACGGCGTGGACGTCAAGTCCGTGCAAAAGTGGAGCTGCGCTCCAAGGAAGATGACCCCGAGGAACAATGCCAGAATGCATATCCGCTTAGTCTTGGCCTGCATGTGCTTACTAAGACGGAGCTTAGGCCGGAATGGTTGCAGGGTCAAGTTCGGAGGCCGCCGGGGAGCAAGTTCAAATTACAAGGCGACGTAACCGAAAGAGAACCCTTTATTTCCGGGCTAGATAGGTTTGGGCTTCGGCGAGTTCTGGGCGGTCTGCGGCTGAGCCACAGATTCCGGCCAGCTTAGCGTAAAACGACTGCGCGCTGCCTGCGTCGCCAGTAACCTGCGCCGAACGGGCGGCTCCTAGAAGACCGTCAAAGCGATTCGGGGAATTTTTCAGAACCGTTTTGTATTCGGCGAGGGCGTCGGCCGGGCGCTTGAGTTCCAGAAGCATGTCCGCGAGCATTTCGCGGGCGGGGACGCCGACGGATTCGCCGCCATTTTTGTCCTGACGGTCGGCGGCTGTGCGCAATTCTTGAAGGGCTTCATCGGATTTTCCCTTGGCGAAGGCCAGCCAGGCTTCGGCTTCCCTGAGATCGGAGGCTTTTTCGTTGGAGACCCCGTAACCTTCTTTTCGGGCGCGCTTCTCGCGGTCGGCGACGAGTTGAGTAAGTTCCCTGACGTCTGCTTCCGCGCCGGTCACATCGCCGCTCCGCGCGGCGCCGATGGCGCGTGCCCAATAAACATTGTCTAGCCAGTCTTTGCGAGTCGCCGGAACCGGCAAAGCGGCTGCTTCCTTCCAGCGGTGCAGTTCCATAGCAGTTCGGGCGGTGAAATAAGCGCGATGTTCGGCTTTGCTCTCTTCGTTTGCACCAACCACATGATCGGTGTGTTCAATGACTTCGCGTGCTTTGGCTTCCTGGCCGCTTTGAAGATAGGAGTAGCTTAGGAAGTCCATGGCGTGGGTCTGGTAGTGGGATTCCGCGAGATGCATTTCCGCGGCATGAGCGCCGGAGGCGTTTGCAGCAATGTTCGAGGTGATGGAATCCTGCCACAAGCCGAGACGCACGAAGATATGCGAAGGCATGTGCAGGGCGTGGGCAGAGTCCGGCGCGATGGCAGCGTAGCGGCGGGCAGCGTCGAGGCCTTGGGCTGCGAATTCGGGGCGATCGGTGGCGTGAATCATGTAATGCGCTATACCCGGATGGTCTGGATGTTGCTGAAGCAGCGGTTCGAGAATCGAGATGGCCTTCTGACGATCGGCTATTTCGTTGTCGTGGTCCTCTTCCGCCAGCGACACAAGCGAAAGGGCATAAAACGAACCGAATTCGACGTCTGCGGGATTCTCGCGGTAGAGGCGTTCCAATACCGTGGAGTAGGCCTTGGTACGGTCGACATGGGACATTCTTGATTTTTTCTGGAAGAAAGCGGCGGCGGCATCGAGGAAGCCTTGCTCCCGCGAATTCGCAGAATGAAGTTTTTGCGCCCTCTCGATGTCTTTGCGGCCTTCTTTCAAGGTTTTGTCATTCGGGAAATCCCAAAGCTGATGAAACCGGGCCATCGCTTTGCCCCAATAGGCCATGGTGCACTTTGGTTCTTTGGTCGCAGCGTCGGCAAACGTCTGCTCGGATTCCTTGTATTGGAAGGAATGCAAGAGGGCCACGGCCTTTTCGATCGTGGGTTGCACGTCAGAGGTGCAACTGGTGGGGAAATTCACTTTGCCGAGTTGGTCCGGCGACGCGGCGGATGCGGTACCCGCGCGGACTGCCGAAGCTTGAAGAGCGATAAAAAAGACGAACAGAGTGGGAGCCGAGATGAACCGACGTTGCGGACGCATGATGATTCCTCCGATTGGCGGCAATGATTCTACCTCCAGCGATTGTCTGAGGTAGAGCTAAACCTTTTGGACGCGGGGGGCAACGGAAGTTGGACGCGGCTTTGGCGCTGCGGCTACAATGAAGGCGGAGCGGTTCTTCGAAGCAGGTGAGGGTGCGAAAGCTGTTTGAACCAATGACGAATCTCTGAGGTGCTGCGGATAGACAGCCCGTGTGCACGGCCTGTCCCGCTGGCGGGACTCTTTCAAGCAGGCGGAGAAAGAACCGCGAGCGGGGCAGGAAAGCCTAACGGTTGGCTCGTGGCGCCCTACTATTTCAGAGGTTCACGGCCTAGCTCTCCACGGCCAAGCGGTCCGCTCCATTTTTGTGTTTTGCGGTATGAAAGAGTCCATGCGCGTACTTTTTGTAGGAGACATTGTCGGATCGCCGGGACGGCAGATCGTTCGCGATCGGCTGGCGGACGTCGTGGCGCAGCGGCGAATCGATCTGGTGATCGCCAACGGTGAGAACTCGGCGTCGGGATTTGGGATCACGCCGAGGCTGGCGGAAGAACTCTTGAAAATGGGGATCGATGTGCTCACCGGCGGGAATCACAGCTGGGACCGTAAAGAGATCCTGGAGTTCCTGCCGCATGAGCCGCGCTTGCTGCGGCCGGCAAATTTTCCGGAAGGCAATCCAGGCAGCGGGTTTTATGTCGGGACCGCCAGGAATGACGTGAAGTATGCCGTGCTGAACCTGCAGGGGCGCGTGTTCATGACTCCGATCGACGATCCTTTCCGGAAAGCCGACAGTGAGCTGGCGAGAATTCCGGAAGATGTCGCGTTCGTGTTTGTGGACATGCATGCGGAAACCACGAGCGAGAAAATCGCCATGGGCTGGTATCTCGACGGCCGGGTGACCGCCGTTGTCGGAACGCACACGCACGTGACTACCGCCGATGAACATGTTTTACCGCAAGGCACGGCGTATATCACCGACGTGGGAATGACCGGGCCGCACGGCGGCGTGATTGGAATGGAGCGCAACGGCATCATCACGAAGTTTCTGAACGGGCTGCCAGCGCGGTTTGACGTTGCTTCCGGCAACGTGCAGATGAACTGCGTGTTGATCGAGACGGACGACGAAGGCCCTCACAATGCCGCCGGCCGGCTACGCGCACGCTCCATCGAGCGCCTGCGCTTTTGTATTGACTGATCGTTACAGCACTCTGCGGCAACTCGGGGCAACCTGCGCACGTCCGTAGTAATCTGAAGATTCATGCGAAAGAGGGTGGGCCCAATCGTGAGAGTTCTTGCGGTGATGTGTCTGCTGGCGTGCGCCGCCGGGAGAGCGGTTGCTCAGGACGAGGGCGACCTCATCGCCAAACAGCGCGTGTTTTCAGGCGTAGGCCCGGGGCTGCGGACGGTGAAGAGGGGCGCGGACGGGCGGCTCTACATATTGGCTTCGCCGTCGCCAGGATTGCTGGTGCTCGACGCGCAAGGCAAGCAGGTTCTGTCGATAAGCGAGGTGGGCGTGGCGCAGGGCGGCAGCGGTCAGGGGCGTAACCTGATTACCTTTGGGGAGGACTGCGACGGGGCTGCCGACGGAAAGATTTACGTGGCGGACCGCGGGGCGAACCTGGTCCAGGTGTTCACCGCCGACGGCACATTGCTTCGATCAATTCCCGTGAAGAATCCCATCTCGGTGGCGGCGCTGCCCGAAGGTGAAGTGGCCGTGGGCACGCTTCGGGAGCCACATCTGGTGATGGTTTTCGACAAGAACGGAAGGGATGTGCGTGAGTTCGGCGATCCAGAACCCCTCTCGGAGCGGGAGGATATGAATCGTTTTCTCAACATTGGGGAGCTCGCCACAGACGCCCAAGGGCATCTCTACTATGCATTTGCTTACATGCCAGAGCCGACCGTGCGGCAATACGACCGCCTGGGCTACGCGGGTCAGGACATTCAATACACCGCGCTCGATGCCATGCCGACGGCGCAGGCCGCTCGCAAAGAGATTGAACGCCAGGAAGCCAAAGGCAAACAGCCGTCGTTCAAGAGGATCCTGACGGCGGTCGGAGTCGACCGGGAAAATGGGGAAGTCTGGATTGCGCTCTACAACACGCTGCTGCATTTCGATAAGGAAGGCAACCGGCGCGCCACCTACAAGGTCTACACGCCGCAAGGCGCGCGGCTGGAAGCCAACACAATTCTCGTGGAACGAGACCGGCTGATCATCGGAAGCGACCCGCTGGGCATCTACGAATTTGAACGGCCCGACAAAAAAAATCTGAAATAGTCCGAGTTTTCCTCAGGCTCAATGGTGTTTGTTCCGTGCGCACTTCGGTTGGGATATGAAAAAATATTCACAATTGCCGCGAAAATAGCTGCCATTCATGGAGGCGGCACCAAAATAGTGCTTGTGGAAAAACTGTGCATGGGGTGTGAAAGCTGGTGCTGGTCTTCTCCTATTTTTCTCTTGCCCCCTGCGCTCCAATCAGAGACAATCCCGCGCTGACTCATAACGGCGGTTCGTGGGCCGACAATTCCAAACGGGCCGCGCGCGGAGCGACAGGGGCCAACTAGAGCGTTCCAGCGCGGGCAAGAATCCCGAAGCTGAAGAAAAACGCGAGTGGGATCTGCTTTCCACAGCTTTTGCACATCTGTGGAAATAGCACAGGGGTTTCTTTCTCTTCCGATGACGACTGCAACTCAACTTGGACGTGAGCGCGAAGCTGTGAATTCCTGGGACAGATTTCTTGAGCGGGTGAAGTCCCGGGTCAGCATTAACACCTTTACGACCTGGTTTCAGCCCACCAGGCTGAACCGGGCCGAGGGGGACACGCTTTTTATCCAGATCCCCAGCGCGGTGTTCCGGCAAGTGCTAACGCGCACCTATGGTGACATCGTCAAGGCCGTCTTCCATGAAATCGGGACGCCGAACATGAAGGTGCAATACGTTTGCACGGAAGAGGAACCGGTGCAGGCCGCGCCGGTAGTCTCCGGCGTGAAACAGGCGAAATTGGATTTTGAGAGCAGTGACCACCAACTCAACACGCGCTACACCTTTGATTCGTTCGTCGTCGGCAAGTCCAACGAATTCGCGCATGCCGCTTCGCGCGCCGTAGCGGAGCAGCCTTCCAAGGCGTACAACCCGCTGTTCCTTTATGGCGGCGTGGGCATGGGCAAGACGCATTTGATGCACGCCATCGGTCACACCATCAAAAAGCGCAATCCGGCGATGCGGCTAAGTTATGTGAGCGCGGAAAAGTTCACCATCGAAGTGATCAATTCCCTGCGTTTTGACCGCATGATCAGTTTCCGCGACCGTTTCCACACCGTGGACGTGCTGCTGGTTGACGATATTCAGTTCATCGCGGGAAAAGAGCGGACGCAAGAAGAGTTTTTTCATACTTTCAATGCGCTCTACGAGCAGCAAAAACAGATCGTAATTTCCTCGGACTGCCTGCCGAAGGACATCAACTCCATCGAAGAGCGGCTGCGCTCGCGGTTCGAGTGGGGATTGATCGCGGATATCCAGCCGCCGGACCTCGAAACCAAGATCGCCATTCTGCAGAAAAAGGCGGAAAACGACCGCTTTAGCCTGCCGGACGACGTAGCGGAATACATCGCGCGGGCCATCAAGTCCAACGTGCGCGAACTGGAAGGCGCGTTGACGCGGTTGATGGCCTACGCTTCGCTGACTGGCGCTACGATTTCGCTGGGGACGGCGCAGCAAGTGCTGCGCAACATCATCGCCTCGCAGGAAAAACGCGTCACCATCGACCTGATCCAAAAGCGTGTGAGCGAGCATTTTAATCTGCGGGAGCAGGACCTCAAGGTCCGTAGCAACACACGCGCGATTGCTTTTCCACGCCAAGTAGCCATGTACATCGTCAAGCAACTCACCACCGCGTCGCTCCCCGAGATCGGCCGCCAATTCGGTGGCAAGCACCACACCACAGTGTTGCACTCCATCAATAAGATCGAAGAGTTGCGCCGGTCGGATAAAGACCTGAACCGCACAATTACACGTTTGATGGACGCGCTGCAATAATCCGTCGGCTTTCTCCCGCATACTTACCGCAGCACACTGGTGGTGCCTTCGGTTTCCATTTTGCGACTTATTTCTGCCAATCGTCGATCACTGTTTACTCTCGGGATTCGCACGCGGCCACGCACTTCTACTCTGTGGAGAAGGCTTGCGAAAGGTGCGGAAAATATGTTGAAGGGAGTGGACCAATTTTAGAATTTCGTGACCTGTCGGTCGGCAAGCGGATAGTTTTCCTAGATACACACAATTTGCCACTTGTAAGTCCGCTCCCTAAAGCCAATGCGCGATTGGAGTTTCCTCGGTATCCACAGATTCACAACCATCATCACAACAACAAGGTTCATAAGTTTCTTAAACTTCGAGAGTCTCCTGTTGTGATGATTTTGGCTGTGAATCATGGTGCTTGACTTGATCTTTCGGGAGGCGCGGCACCCCTTCCCAGGTGTACCGCATTTCACGCCTATTTCCACAGTGCTGGTGCGCTAAGCGGGCTTTATAAGTTGCTCAAAAGCGAGTACAGTACGACAGCGGTAGAATGAGCAAGGGAAGGCCTTGTCCTAGGCCTGATCGAGGGTGAACTTCAAAATGACCGCACCCGGAACGGCACGCGAGGAACATCAAGCGATGGAATTCAGCGTAACAAAGTCCGCGCTGTTGAATGAACTCTCGACCACACAAGGCGTCGTCGAGCGCAAGACCACAATTCCCATTCTGTCGAATCTACTGGTCGAGGCCAAGGGCAGCCAGTTGACGATCACCGCGACTGACCTTGAGTTGAGCATTCGCACGTCGTGCGAAGCCAAAATCAAGAAAGAAGGCGCCGGAACCATCCCTGCCAAGAAATTACTGGAACTCGTGCGTTTGCTTCCCGAAGGCGAGATCAAGGTCAAACTTCTTGAGAATCATTGGGTGGAGATCGTCAGCGATAGGAAAAAATACAAACTGGTAGGCATGGCCAAGGAAAATTTTCCCGCGCTGCCGGTGATGCCGCACACGTTGGTAAAAATCCCCGCTCCGATCATCGAGAACCTCATTCGAAAAACAAAATTTGCGATCTCCCTGGAAGAGTCTCGGTATACCCTGAATGGCGGCATGCTAATCCTGAAACCTGACACGCTGGCGATGGTGGCGACGGATGGTCACCGCCTGGCGCTGGCGGAAACCGATCACAAACTTTCCGGGCTGAATGGCGAAGTAAGGGTTCTTGTCCCGAAGAAGGCCATGGATGAAGTCGAGAAACTCTCCAGCGCCGCCGGCTCGGATGCGCACATCGAATTTGCAAAAGACGAAAGCCATCTTTTTTTCCAGGTCGGTCATCGGCTGCTGATTTCGCGCATTCTCACCGGACAATTTCCGAACTACGAAGCAGTTCTTCCGCGGGACAACAACAAGAACGTGGTTATCGAGCGCGCGGAATTGAGCGATGCGGTGCGGCGCGTCTCGCAACTTGCCGACCAGCGCTCTCACGCCGTGAAGCTGGCCGTTTCGAAAGAAGGCATTGAGATTTCCGCTTCCAGCCCGGAATACGGCGAAGCAAAGGAAAGCATCGAGAAAGAATTTAAAGGCGAGCCTATCGCCATCGGATTCAATTCCAGCTACATGCTGGATTTCCTTGGCGCCGCGGCCGATGGCCCCATCAGCATCGAATTGAAGGACGAACAATCCGCCGGGCAAATGCGCCCGCTGGCCGACGAGTCCTACCGCTACCGCTACATCATCATGCCCATGCGTATTTGAAGCGACCAAAGACCAGAGAACCTAAAAAAAGGCGCCCGTCGAGGCGCCCTTTTTTATATTTGTTTTTGAATCGCAAGCTCCACGGAAGATTAAGTAAATAAACTACTTATTCGGACAACGAGATCCTTCTATTGCTTGAGAAAATGGTCCCTATCGAGTATAATTTTTGGGTTGTCGATTCGCTGATTGGTATCCTCCAAATCGACACGTCCGCCAGGTATAAGTGACCCGGAAATTCGGGCTTCGCGCCAGGAGCTCGGGGGCACGGACCTGGAGAAACATGAGTCTTCGCCACGTCTCGCTGCGCGAGATGGGATGGAGCGGGAACCCTACGAGTTCTGGATTTGCCCGGCCAATCTGGAATCACAGGGTGAGGCGACGCACGGAGCATTCCGCAAATACGCCTTCCTTGCTTCACAGAAAATGTTTTTTTTGCCCGCGGACCCGCACTCCGAATTGCCCGGAGTCTGTCCAACGCCGCAGGTACAAGCGAGAAGTTGCTGGGCCAGGAGAAAAAATGGGCGACAAAGAAAACGTGGGAGGCGCGCCCCAGGGCGGCCACAAGTACGACGCGAAATCGATCAAAGTCTTGGGCGGCCTGGAAGCCGTGCGCTTGCGTCCAGCGATGTACATCGGCTCGACCGGGGAGATGGGTTTGCACCATCTCGTGTGGGAAGTCGTCGACAACTCGGTTGATGAAGCGATGGCCGGTTACGCGGACGAGATCAACGTCACAGTACACGCCGACGAATCCGTCACTGTGGTCGACAACGGCCGCGGCATCCCCGTGGACATGCACGCGACGGAGAAGCGTCCGGCCGCGGAAGTTGTCTTGACTGTTCTTCACGCTGGCGGAAAATTCGATAGCGACACCTACAAAGTTTCCGGCGGTTTGCACGGCGTTGGCGTTTCGGTCGTCAACGCGCTTTCCGATTGGCTGGAGCTGGAGATTTCGCGCGACGGGGCGGTGTGGGAGCAGAGTTACGCAAAAGGCAAGCCCACCAACAAGCTGAAGCAGACGGGAAAAACGCGCAAGACAGGGACGAAAGTTAAGTTTCACCCTGACCCCACGATCTTCGAGAAGACCGTCTATAGCTATGACACGCTGGCGCAACGCTTGCGCGAACTGGCCTTCCTGAATAAGGGTTTGACCATCACGCTCACCGATGAACGCACGGAAAAAACCGCGGAATTCAAGTTCAGCGGCGGCATCACTGAATTCGTAAAGCACCTGAATCGCGGGAAAGCCACACTGCATGATTCACCGATCTACATCGAGGGGAAGCGCGGAACCTTGGAGATCGAAATCGCGCTGCAGTACAACGATACCTACGGCGAAAATGTCTTTGCTTTCGCGAATACCATCAACACTGTGGACGGCGGCACGCACCTCTCCGGTTTCCGCTCCGCGCTGACGCGTTCGATCAACAACTTCGCCTCGGCAGCGGGCATGCTCAAGGAGCAGAAAGACGAAGTCACCATCACAGGAGATGATGTTCGCGAGGGGCTCGTCGCGGTGGTCAGCGTGAGGCTCCCGCAGCCGCAGTTTGAAGGACAGACGAAAGGCAAGCTCAACAGCGACATCAAGGGTGACGTCGAGCAACTGGTGAATGAAAAACTCGGCGAGTGGTTTGACAAGCACTCGACGGTGGCGCGCCGCATCATCGGTAAGTGCATTGAAGCCGCGCGAGCCCGCGAAGCTGCTCGCAAAGCGCGCGAATTGACGCGCCGCAAGTCGGCGATGGACTCCAGCGGCCTGCCGGGAAAACTGGCCGATTGCCAGGAACGCGATCCGGCGCGCTGCGAGCTGTTTGTTGTTGAGGGTGAATCGGCAGGCGGATCGGCGAAGATGGGCCGCGACCGTAAATATCAAGCGATTCTGCCGCTCAAGGGCAAAATCCTTAACGTCGAAAAAGCGCGTTACGACAAGATGCTGGGCCACGAAGAAATTCGCGCCATCATCACGGCACTGGGGACGGGCATCGGCAAGGACGATTTCGACGCCGGAAAACTGCGCTACCACAAGATTATTCTGATGACCGATGCGGATGTCGACGGCAGCCACATCCGCACGCTGCTGCTAACTTTCTTCTTCCGCCACATGAAGGAATTGATCGATCGCGGGCACATCTACATCGCGCAGCCTCCGCTGTACCGCGTGAAGCGCGGCAAGACTGAAAAATATATTCGAGATGATAGGGATTTCGCGCGCGAATTGATGAAGCGCGCCACGGAAGACCACGTCGTAAAGGCCAAGGAAGGCGTCAATCTTGAGGGGGCGCGACTTACTTCTTTCCTGCTGAACGTACAGGAGTACGAAGCGGCTGCGGCAAAGCTCGGCCGCCGGCTGCGCGAGCCTGCCCTTGTCGAACTGCTGGTGGAAAGCGGCCTCGAAAAGAAGACCGACTTCGAGGACAAAAAGGGGCTCGAGAAACTATTGAAGCAACTGGAGAAGACCAAGTTGAAACTCGAAGGCAAGATTGTGTTCGATGAAGAGCACAGCTTGCACGAAATTCAATTTGGTCCCCCCCACAGCCAGAAGATCAATTGGGCGGTGGCGTCGACAGCGGAATACAAGCGTTTGCGTGGGCTGGCCAAGCAGATCGAGGAGTTTAATCACCCGCCGTTCACCGTGACGCGCAACGGCGACAAGGTGACCAAGGAAAAGGTGACCGACGTATTGAACTACGTGGTCGAGGACGCCAAGAAAGATTTCACCATCACGCGATTCAAGGGGCTGGGCGAAATGAACGCCGAGCAACTATGGGACACGACCATGAATGCGGACACGCGCACGTTGCTTCAAGTAAAGCTCGAAGACGCTGTTGCGGCGGAAGACATTTTTACGACGCTGATGGGTGAAAACGTGGAAGCACGCCGCAAGTTTATTGAAGACAACGCGCTGGAAGTCGTGAACCTGGATATCTGACGCGTGCCGGTCGATTCTCAAGCCGACGCCGGGTCCATTCGCAGCGCCATTCGCTGGGGCCTGCTTCTAGCGGCGGTGGCCACGTTTGGATTCCGGTTGCCGCGGGTGGCTCATGAATTTCGATCTTGGCGCGGAGCCCTTCGGATGGGCGACGGGTCGGGAGCAGAAAGCTGGCGAACCTTTTTGGCCGCCGATTCCATCGGAGTCTTGATTGTGCTGGGCTTCGGACTGGTGATCTTTTTCGTTTTGCGGCCGCGCAGCAAGAGCCGGCCATGATTTATCAGCTGGGGTGGACGACGCTGCCCGGGCTGCGGGGTTTGAGCGTGAGTGAATTTCGCGCTGCGCCCACAACTGCGCCTGACAATGAGAGCGGCGTGGCGGTTGAATTTGCCGACAGCATCCACTGTGATGAATTCTTGCGGCAACTCGAAGAGCATTTTGCCGCGCGGCGGTTTACGAATTCGGCGGACGCTTTTGACACCGTGAAGGCGTACGTTGTGGAACACGCGGCGAAACACTAAAAGATTTCAGCAACAGCGAGGGGAAATGGCGGACGAAACAAATACATCGGTACTGCTTCCGATCGATATCGAAGCAGAAATGAGGAAATCGTATCTCGACTATGCGATGAGCGTGATCATCGCGCGCGCACTGCCTGACGTGCGCGATGGGTTGAAGCCGGTGCAACGGCGGATCCTCGTGGCCATGAACGATCTCGGCCTGGCCTCAAATCGCGGCTACCGCAAGTGCGCCAAAATCTGCGGCGACACCTCCGGCAATTATCATCCGCATGGCGAAGCAGTGATTTATCCCGCGATGGTGCGCATGGCGCAAGACTTTAACCTGCGTTACATGCTGGTCGACGGGCAGGGAAACTTCGGGTCGGTTGACGGCGATCCTCCGGCGGCCATGCGGTACACCGAAGCGCGCTTGGCGAAAATTTCGGAAGATATTCTCGCCGACCTGGAAAAAGAAACCGTCGATTTCATTCCGAACTTCGATCAGACGCGCGAAGAACCGGTGGTGCTACCGTCGCGCATCCCGAATCTGCTCGTCAATGGTGCGAGTGGCATCGCCGTCGGTATGGCCACGAACATCCCACCGCACAATTTGCGGGAGATCGTGGACGCCGCCATTCTGCTGATCGAAAAACCGGACGCGACGCTGAAAGAAGTGATGAAGATTGTGCCGGGACCGGATTTCCCGACCGGAGCGTACATCGCGGGGCGCGACGGCATTGAAGCTGCGTACAAAACCGGGCGCGGCAGCTTCGTCATGCGCGCTAAGGCAGCCATCGAAGAAACCACCAAAGACCGCGAAAGCATCATCATCACCGAAATTCCGTACCAAGTGAACAAAGCGCGGCTGATCGAGCGCATTGCCGAACTGGTGCAGACGAAAAAGCTCGAAGGCATTTCCGACGTGCGCGACGAATCCTCGCGCGAAGGCATGCGCATTGTCATTGAGCTGAAGCGCGGCGAAGAGTCGCAGCTCATCCTGAACAATCTTTTCAAATACACGCAGATGCAGGAATCGTTCGGCATGATCCTGCTCTCCATTGTTGGCGGGCAGCCGCGCGAGCTGGGCTTGATCGCGAT